>Ga0257127_1000171_pt1 | contig 62200 bp, 80 predicted proteins | sample SI060_135mmetaG_FD_190152 | JGI IMG/M metagenome (GOLD analysis project Ga0257127, IMG submission 190152) | Marine microbial communities from Saanich Inlet, British Columbia, Canada - SI060_135m | ecosystem: Environmental > Aquatic > Marine > Inlet | place: Canada: British Columbia | collected... | reverse complement strand
GTTTAGGTACTGACTAATTGCACTCTGACTTGTGCCTATTTCGTCAGCTACTGTTACTTGTGTTAATTTAAGCTCCTGTTTTTTTGACTCCCATATGGCTCGGAGTCTTTTCGCAGCGTCCTTGTCTGCGTCAGTGATAATACGTTGTGTCATGGTGGTTGACCTTTAGTTGTTAAACTGCATATCCATACAGCTAGTTCATTCTGTTTAATGATGTTAGTATTAAACGCTTCGGTAGATATACCTTCAATCCACTCTGGGTATTTAAAAATACATCCGCCTTCTTTGCTCCCCACTATACAATAAACTTGGCGACCAAAGCTATGTTCTTTGGCTAGCCACTTTAATTGTTGTGGGCGTAAAGAAGGTTTAATGATCGTTCCTGCTCGTTTAGGAATTTGTTTTAGATACTTATATTCAATCCATATGTCAGCTTTCGGACCTGAATAATAAGCATCGGGCACTCCACCACGATAGTTATCGTTTATCTTCCAGACAGTCAGCCCTTTTCTGGGTAGATGCCTGTGTACTGAACGGATAAATCCGTGCTCGTCCATGAGTTACCTTTGATGTCTGATTTCTAGTCCATCCGAGATCTTATAGTCTCGGTCACATTGATAGCACCGGTAGATATTCTTAGAATATAACCGTAGCATAGGATTCCCACAGTGGCAGACGTTATCTGCACGGCGGGGTTCTTCGGTAGGGCGGATCCATTTGTTCAGCCAGTTGAGCATTACTTTTCCTCTTCTATTTGGGTAACAGTTAACTCGTCGTCATAGTCGCCATCGTAGGTTTTGTGGAAATATTCCCCCGTCATAGCAAGTTCTTTAGCTTGTTCTTCATTCTCTGCAGGAACTATATGCACTTCTACCATTGAGTAGCCCTGCAATACTTCGTATTTATTCATCGCTCACCTCCAGTTGACCATCTAATCCTTCAATATAATTTCTCGGCACTAACTCCACCTTAGTTACGAGTAGCACGGCATATTCAAAGTCGCTCTCCTTTTTACCAGAGGCTTTAATAGCGTCTTCAATAATGAAGTCGCCATTAGGTGGCATACGCCAGTCATCCCACTCTACTGAGAAAGAACAAGGCTTCTCAAACTCAACTAGAACCGTTCCGCTTTCATGTGTTACTTTGTCACTCATCACTCACCTCCTTCCATTCGGGTTCACATGGGACTTTTTCTACGTTGAAAGTACCTTGATCCGCATTCCATCCATCTTCTAGGTAATCACCAGTTTCATATTTATCTAGGGCTTCCTCTTCGGTATCTGCACTTACAATTTCCCAGTCATAAGTCATATATTGGCGGGTGACTCTGTAATATTTACTCATCGCTCACCTCCTCAAAATGTTCACTAAGATAGTGTTCAATTTGAAACCAGTTGATGCCTTGCTCAGCATCAAATCTAGCTTGCACCATATATAGGATTTCCTGAATATCTTCGTCAGTAAGTTCCTTCCCTAGCAAATACTTGGGTGGCTTATCCATGTCCATTAAATTATTGAACATCTCCCGTACATCAACAGCTGACCAAATGTCAGCAATAGCTTGCCCATCAATAAAGGCTTGTTTGTAGGACTCTATGTGGTCCCAATCAGATTGGCTCATCGCTCACCTCCTCTACTGCCCCAATTTCATCTCCGTTAGGATCGTGGTACATATTCCCTTCGAGAGTAAAAAGTTTGGGGTGTACAATACGATGAGCGTGGTCCTCGCTGTCTGCTTCCACTATTACACTCCCTGCGGCAAAGTATCTTTTCGTCCAATGCACTTTATACTTCATCGCTCACCTCCTCTAACTCATAATATTTCCGAATACACGCTTGATCTTCAGGCGATATACCTGTGCGATCAAGTAAATGCTCCATCGTATCGGGACAGTTCTTGATGGTGGAAAATAAATCCTCCACTACATACATTCTCAACTCACCCAGACTCATCACATGATCAACATGATATTGGATCAGTCTATCCCTAGCATCATAAGGGTCTACATCATGATCGCTCATCGCTCACCTCCCTATAAGATCTTTAAAATCATCGTAAGGGTACACGACCCCCTCATACTCATATTCCATTGGGTAACAATTAAATTGTTTGTAATGATCTTCACAGAATTCGGTAAGCGAATTCAATAAGTCTCGTCCCCAATATCCATCTTTAGTAACAATAAACTTAGGGGTTAGTAGCATGAACTCACTCATCGCTCACCTCCTCCTTCCATGCTTCTCCCTCAGCTATTTTGTCCTTGATGATCTGTAGATATTCAGGACACCCATCTTCCCCCTCCCACATCTCAAGGTCGTTAACTAAATCCAGCATTAGTTTTGGGGATTCTTGGTAGATATTGAACAGGGTTTCGTAGGCGTAGCAACACAGAGTTTTCATATCCATGTCTTCTACAACTCTCTCAGCTACTGAGTCGCATAGGTCACTATAAGTTGTCATCGCTCACCTCCATTCCTGTTTTTCATGATCAAATACAGAATCAGTTAAGAGTCTAATGTGTTCGAGAATGCCGAATCTCCCGGTCTCGTTCAGTAATTTTTCGGCCTGACCAATAGCGATAAGATCTTGTTTATCAAAAAAGACTGGTCTTACTATCTGTTTGTCCTTATCAAATTCGACTCGGAAATAGTTTGGATCGCTATCATGAACATCACAGTACTCAATGCCGTGCTTATCTAGCAAATCCGTTAATTCTTCTACCGTATATGTTTTCATTTTTTCTCCTTCCAAAAAAATGCCCGCACGAGGCGGGCTAAGAGGTGGGTGGTTAGAACGGAACTTCGTCAGAGGGTATGTGGGGCTCTTTCATTACTATTTCTTTGGCTTTTTCACGTAAGGGCATCAACGCCGCAAGAAGTTCGGGACTTACAGCAGGAGTGACGGGATGTAAGTTAGCGTGTACTACTTTGCCTTGAAAGCTAAATTGCGTTTGGGTTTGTAAGTAATGTAATCCATTCTCTTTTAGCCTTTTCATGTGGTTCTCAAATGGAGCGATAGACGCTCTAACTATTTTAAAACTATAAGGCACGTCGCCTTCTTCGAAGTTTACAGGCATTACAGCTAGTTGAATGGCGTTTGTGCAACGTTTCCCTTTACCCCCTCTGCCTGACCCCCATACGTCGTGGTCACAGGTATCGCATTTTTCTTCGGGTTCTATCTTAGGGCTAGCTGCTTTTTCGGATGTAGTAACAGTTAAGTTTCTCTTATCTGGATTTACTGCCCAACATGTTGGCGGTTCGTTCTGTCCGGACATACTCCATTCTTTTTCATAATATTCATTTTTATATGCATAGGCTAAGATGATCATGTTTAGCAAGGGTAGCGGTTGGTCATTAGGCCCTGCATCAGATAAGTTGAACATATCGTTCATTCTGCTGATGGAACGCCATTTGGGTTTCTCGATTATAACCCGTTGATCCATTTCGTTCTTTAGTTCGTCGGGTATGGCCGCCATTTGTTTTTTTAACTTGGTATCTATAGTAAGCTCAGTAGTCATTAGTATTCCTTAGTGTTTATTAGCACTGCTTATATTATCATCATCTAGAACGAAAGTTAACTGTTCTTCGTGTAAAAGGTTTAAGTCCGGGGACTTCATTTCCTGTCTCTAGTATTTCTCTAAAAGCTGTGACAGCAGGTCTGCGTTCTAGTAAATATGGTTGCTTAGTTTCTAGTATGTAATTGTAGAAATCATCCCAACTATCAACAGTTGGTACCACCGCTTCTGAAATAGATACAGTCGCTTTATCACCCCGCATCGAAGTTATGTTTTGACTATCCATCGCCTCTAGTAATTTACCTTCTAGAACTATTTTATCCTTCGAGAGTCCTTTTTTAGTAGTTTCTAGTTTAGTTAGTTCTTCACGTTTTTTTCTAAGTTGTTCAATAAGTTCACCTATTGTTTCCATCTTCCAACTCCGTTAGTTGTTTAAATAAATTTAATAAAGAATCCATACGATTTAACTTACCGTCTAGTTTGTCATAGACGGCTACTTCCCATGTCCCTCGTGCAGCGATCAATATGGTTTCTGTTTTTTTTGTTTGTCCTGCGCGATATATCCTCCTATTGAATTGCTGGAAGTGCTCAGCGTTATATGTCGGACTCGCCCATATAGTCGTGACACCTTTCGTTAGAGTAAGCCCGTGTGCTGCTGATTGTGGGTGGGCAAAGAGCACTTGGTAGGCTCCTTTTTGGTAGTGTTTCACAATCTCAGTACGTTCAGATATACTCACTGACCCATCTATTACAGCAAATGTTAGTCCTTCTTTATCTGCTAATTTACATAAAGCGTCGCGTTCGTGTGTCCAGTTAAAAGCTACTATAGAATGGGTTCGTTCTTTTATAAGCGATATAATTAGTTCATAACGGGCGGTATCTATAACATGAGAGTTTCCTTCGTTATCGTATACCGCACCGCTCGCTACTTGCAGTAGTTTTTTTACTAGAACTCCTGCGTGGATGGCTTCGAGATAATCGCCATTATCGAGTTCTAGCAAAGCATCTCGTTTTAGTTCGTTGTAGGCTTTCGCCTGTTTCTTAGAGAGGTCGGTGTATATTAGTTTCTTGGTGTTAGGGGGTATGGTTAGACAGTCTTCGAACCGATGGCGGATAGTGATATCTTTAAGGGATGCAGCAACTCGGGCTTCTGCATCTTCTTTGTCTAGCCATTGCACCATATGAGTTCCCGCGCCTACTTGTTTAGGCTCACAAACTTGTGCTCTAAAGCTGAAGAATTGTTGTCCTAGGCGTTCACCGTCATCTACTATAAGAGTAGGGTGCCATATATCTAGAATAGTGTTCGAGTTAGGGGTTCCTGAAAGAGCTATTCTGTATTTAAAGGCTTCTCGGATATAAGCGGCTGCTTTACTTCGTTGGCTCGTTCTGCGTTTGTATGCAGTGAATTCATCAATTACTAGCCATTCGAATCGCTGCAATATATCTTCTGCATTATTAGCGATCCATTTAACTGCGTCGTGATTTGTTATCACTATATCAGTGTTCATTTGGAATGCTTGCATTCGATTCTTTGCATAAGCTATCGAATAGGTTAGCCCCGGGGTGAAAGTATCTATATCATCCCCCCATGAAGGTTTTAATATAGATAACGGGGCTAATACTAGCATACGTCCGTAAGATTCTTTATTTATACGAGCTTGGTAGTATCGCTCTAATACCGCTCGAGTTTTCCCAGTGCCAGGATCTGACGTAATCAATGCTCGAGGAGCTTTCGCCAGAAAATCGACAGTTTGTTGCTGGTGCTCGTATAAAGGTAGCATTAGCGTCTCCGATGTTTTTTATATTTAAAATGCTGACGCGCTTCAGCAACCATACTAGCTAATTGTAGGGCTTTAATTACTGTGGATAGTACCGAGATCGTCTTGTATATTAGATGCGCTTTCATAAGTAATAATCGTCCATATAAGTTTAAGTAGGATGCCGAAGAAGACGATGTATAAAACAAAGTCCAGAGTGAAATTTAGAAATAGTTTTAATGCTTCTAAGATCATTAAGGCACAGCTTACATGGGTCGAATATTTTACGAATTTATCTTCTTGAAGTGCTTTAAAAGCTCTTCTATATTTGTCAAAGTTCATTAGATCCTCCTTAGTTATAAATCTACACCGTAGTCACAATCGCCTGATGTGCGGTATGAACACCACCTGCAGGCTTGTTTGGACGGTTTGGGTGGGAAATCAGTAGCCGTAGTCATGATGGTGGCGCGTTCTACCCAGCGGGGATAGAACAGCATAGCCTGTGCGCGTGTGTAGGTTTGTTCAGATACAGCGGCATGGTCTAGGTACCAGAGTTCAGTACGTATAAACTCTAGTTCAGGATAGCGTATGAAAGAAGCTATGGCATATAGAAGAGCTTGTTGTCCATGTGCTATTTCGTTTCCGAATTTACGCCCTGTTTTATAATCAATAACTCTAGCTGATGTATCGTCCATCCGAACCATAGCATCTAGTTTAATACGTGCCCAGACATCTTCAGCTCGCCACTCACAGATCTCCCAATCCTGAGTAAAGCCCCAGTCCCCCTCTAGTTCGACTTGTCCTATTTCAAATAATTTACGTAGAGTTTCAAAACTATCTGTAAACTTCTTCAAGGATTTAGGGAACTCGATCTCGCCACGTACATAGCGTTCGGCTTGATCGTGGATATCAGTTCCTCGTTTAGCTGCAGGGTGTTGCGGTTCTTGGATTTTCTTTATTTTCTGTAGATAACTCCGAAAAGGACATTTCTCGAAAGTAGATAACGCTGAGTATGACCAAGTAGGTATACGTTCTTCTTCAGCCATAGGGCCTCCTAGTGGGTGATGGTTGTGTCTGGGGTTCCGTATATTTGCGTAAGTGTTGTTTTTATAAAGTCATCAATATCATCAAAGAGTTCGTCACCAGTAGCACCGCGTTCTTCGGCACTATCTAGTATTTCGCCAATATTATCAGCCATGAACTGGATCGCGCTGATAGCGACGAATTGATCTCGTTCTGAGAGCTCTTCGAAATTTGTTTCTAGTGCGTCTGTTGTGGTTCGTTCTGACATTTGTATGCTTCCTTATCTCGATCTGAGAAGTGTTCGTTGATTAAAGGGGTGCGTTCGTAGGTATCAAGTTTCCAGTCAACAACAAGTCCTCGGCCTTTCCCCCGCCTATTAATGGTAATTATTCCGTTACGGGCTAATAATTTTCCGAATTTCACAGCTGATATAGTTGCGTCGTTTAAGCAGGTATATACCGTTCGTAGTTGGGCTACAGTGACGAACGATTTCCGTTGATCTACATCGGCTATCCAGCTTTTTATAAATCGTTGAGCTGCTTCGAAAGTGGTGATCTCATTTATGGCTGTAGGTTCCATATCAACGAATTTTACGAAGAAGTCTAAGTTCCCTGTTCTAATAGCGAAGCTATACTCTTCTATCCACGTCATGCTCGCTTCGCGCATTTGCAATTTGGCTTCGTTCTCTAAAGGAGTGCGTGCTTGATCCTCGTCTTCACTATAGGTGGTCAGGAAATTAGTGAATATCTGCAATTCTTTAGGTAATAAGTCATCTATTTCCTGTCTAATTTTAGGATATGCACGGATTAATGAGAGCTCTTGATGTATGCCTATATTAAAGCGTCGATCTGTAGCTGATAGCTTCAAAGCATCTTGATTATTCGTGTAGAACATAACGTTGTTATATAGCGGTTTATCCACTAGACTATCGACACGCATCACACGTACCTTGCCATAAGGCTCGGTGATAAAATTCTTCAGGAAGTTCATCGTGCGAGATGATGAGGCTACGTCATTTATACGCGCTTCATCCACCACAGTGATTAAGTTGGTCTCTTGCCACGCATTAAACTGATCGTCAAAATCAGATAGTTTTCGCATGACCGAGTAGCGGTTCCCGATTAGGGGTACTAATACTTTATGGTAGAAGACTCCTTTACCTGTGCCTTCTACTCCACTGAAGACCCATGCGGTTGTAGTTTTACATCGACGTTTTACACCATAGGCTAGCCAGTTTATGAAATGTTCATATTCTAAGGAGCTGTCACCGACCAGATGCCATATTATTTTATATATAGTAGGGCAATAATTCTGCAGTAATGTAGCGTCTCCATAAGTTAGTTCTATATTCTCAAGAGGCTTAGCATTAAGTAGATAGTCTGTTGGTTGGTATTTATTAAGCCACTGTCGTTGGAAATCTATCTGCTTATCAGTTGATGGATCGAATACATAATCCCATGTCGGGATAGGTTCGGGCATAGCCAAACCATGCTCTAACATGAAGTCGCCTAGATTGGATTTATTTGCTGAAGCGATACGAGGAATGTTGTTATTATTCTCATCGAACACTGCGTTATAGTGCACGTCAGTCCAGAAATCTCTAAAGATGAAAGGGCGTAGGTTCGCAGCACCGCGTATTTCATCTTTAAATTCTTCGGTATACCATTCGTGGAAATCAGCATCTACTCGCTGCATTTCAAATGGGGGCTCGTCTTTGAAAGTGTAGACGATACGTGGGTTGCCTATGGGGCACCAATACGCGTTACTGTCACCATTATTAATATTGAAGTAGCAGTATTCTATAGTGTGGTAGGCGTAAGTAATTCGTGCTTGATCTGGGTTCTCTAAGACTTCGGTTTTATGTCCGTCCTCTAAGGTAACATATCTAGTTTTGGGGGTGCGTCGTTTTAGTCCTGCTGATTTACGTAAGGCGATGACTGTATCTTTAATCGCTTGGGTGTTAGCTTCGACATTTACCTGCTTCAATAATATTGAGATATCTACTGTAGGATTATCTTTTTTAACTAAGACGATACGTTCTTCTACAGGGTCAATCAAAGGAGGTATGAATGTAGGGGGTGCACAATATATTAGTTTATCGTTTTGAGCTAATGTTCTATCAATGGGGTAGGATAAACTGAGCCCTGAAGTATTAAGGGACACCTGAGTACTAAAATCTTTGATGTTTAGATTTAACCAAGTGATCCAGTCTTTTAATCGCATTGGATTTACTTCTGCGGATAAGTAGAAATCTAAATGCATGCAGATTAGGTTTTGTTTAAGACCTAACGAAGCTGATGCTGTGGCTATGTATGAGGAGTTAGAGAATATAGGGGGTAATAGTTTTACGATTCGTTCGGCAATATCTTTAATATCAGTACTGCTTATACTTTCAGGTATCGTATATCCTTCGAGTTCGAGTCCGTCGATATCTAGGACTAAGGTTTCAGTTTTTTGGTAACGATCTGTGTGTCCTTTGCGGGGTTCGTTAACCAAAGGTCTGTCGAGTTGACCTTTAAGCAAGCAGTGTCCTAAAGGAGCATGTTTTTTCATTAGTTGGTATTGGGTATCCCACCCTACATTGGTAGCGGGGATGTCATGTATGTGTGAAGTAAATTTATTTACATACATGGGGTAAGATTGCTTACCTTGTTTTGAGAATTCTTTCGATAGGCGCGTTCTGTTAGCTGCCTCTAAGAATGTGATTTTCGGCATAATGTCCCCTTGGCGTATAAGTACTGCTTATATTTTGGCAGTATCTCATAATAGTCCTTTTTATTTCGAATAACAATAGTCGACCCCGCCCTCCGCATCCAGCGGTAGGTTAGGAGCCCAGTCGGGTGGGGTCTTCATAACTTTGAGCATGAACTCAAATGCGTCCGAAGCTGTCTCATTAGGTACAATACAGACCACCTCATCATGTACAGTTAATGCAACGGGATATTTTTCATTTATTTCGAGCATTTGATCCATAACGATAATTCTGGCTAGCGCCTGTACTATATTTTCGACCATTTTTGCTCCATATGTACGTACAGTAGATTTACTTTCGATCATCTCTTTATCTGTAGCAGATGAAGGTAGCGTGAGGTTGTAAACGAGCTCGCGTCCGTTCTCTCCATCTACAATTCTAAGCCCTGGGTATTTCAAAGCCATACCATTAGGGAGTAGTATTTGTTCGTGTGTGACCATTAAAGGCCCCCACGGTATAGGGGGTTTGCCTTTCTGCATCATAGCAAACAGCATCTTACTTGCAGTACCCCAATAGCCTTGGATCATGTAATTTGCTCTTCGGTATGTCTGTACGATTTTTTCAGCTTCGCTATCAGTGATTAGTAGTGGGTCAGCACCTAAGGCACCGGCTTCTAATGTTTTTTGGAATTTACGCCATCCCATACCGTATCCTAAGCCTAAAATAGCAACTTTACCTACAAAGCGTTCCAGAGGGTTTTGTTCTTTAGTCACGGGTACCTTGTCGGGGTAGATGTGGTTGGCGAAAGCGCAATATACGTCTATATCGTCAGCGAATAATTGCAATAATTCTAGTTGGTTTGATACCCACGCTAAGACTCGCGCTTCGATTTGTGCGGAGTCAACAACTACTACACTGTGGCCTTCTGGTGCGTGTAGTGCGCGTCTTAGGATAGAGCCTCTACGTAAGTTCTGGAAGTTAAGTTTTTCAGCTCCAGAAGCTCGTCCGGTGTGTGCACCATAGTATTTAAGCGCTACTGCTAACTCATTAGTATAGGGGTCTGCAGCGTTTAGCATCCGTTTTGCTCGAGTACGATTTATTGTGCTCTTAACTGCTAAACGAGCGTCCCATATATGTTTAAATTGTGGGTTTGAGGTTTGAAGTTCTTGGAAATTAATATCGTTTTTAGCAAAGGCGAAAGTTTCTTTGTTTGTTGTAGGTGATATTTTTTTAGGGATTGGGATTTCTAGAGACTCTAGGATTTCGGCGAACTGTGGATTAGATCCTAACTGTTTAGCTGTATATCCTGAGGCTGCTACTAAATCTGTTTGGATGCGTTGTTCTTCGGCTAAAAATTCTTCGACTGTTTTACGGTCTAGTATAAACTTAGGGTTTACGAACATTCGTATATGCAGGTCGATTAAGGTTAGTTCTCTTTGGGGATAGTTTTCAACCATCAGATCAAATGCCGTTTGTGTGATACGTACGTCCTGAATGCAATAGTCTCCAAGGGTTTTACTGAGCTCAGGCGATAAATCTTCAATTCCTTTAGTTTGTTTTAATTCTTCACCCTTTTGCATAGTTGGATCAGAGGGCCATAAGCGTCCACATAGACTAGCTAAGTTACTTTTCTGCCCCGGGAATAGTCCTGCTGACATGCTCATGGTGTCGTAGTAGAAATCGGCATATAACCCAAAACGTCTGGCTAAGATATAAGCATCAAAACGCGTGTTATGGCAGACGAGTTCTATTGTTTCATGAGATTCCCAAATATCGCGTAGGGTTTCTTCGACATCTTCCTCGTAGATATACTCTGGGGCTAACCAATCTTCTAGTTGTATGCCTACACCGTGTATCTTGAATAGGTCATCTCGTACATACTCCATAGTTGTCATTTTAGTCAGCGAATAAGGGACGCTATAGAAGGTTTCAAAATCTAGGATGAGTTTCATTTTTTTGTTATTAGATATTTAAGGATTAAAAAACCTCCAATGCAAAGGAATAGGGGGAGTAGTAACAAAGCTCCAACTAAGGTCACTTCGTTTTTATTGGAGTAATTTCTCCGCAGGAAGTACATACTTTCTCTCCTGTAGCGTAATATTTAATGAATCTGGAGCATCTATGCCTTTTGAGGCGAAGCCATAACTTCTTTAAAGGTATCATTCGGATACGCTGCTTTTGAGCGCATTTATAGCTATGTTATATTCGTAAGACAAGGGGTCTAGGACATTTATTATTGTTTGTATTGCTATTTTGAATTCGTTGTAATGGATTTGACGACCTAACTCTTCTACGAATCTTAAATATTGCCAATAATTGTCTGTGTAGCTGTAGTGCTTGTTAAGCATGCTATTAGCTTTAGTGCTAAGTCGTTGGTCTAAGTTTTCACGTTTTTTTGCGTAGACAACTATATCTGCCACGGCACGTTCTTTTTGTTCGGGTAGCCCTTTTAGTATCGCTGCATATAGATGTTCGATATGTAATTCGGTTGAGTCTTTTTGTTTTTTCAATACCGCTACTTTATATACTTCATAATCCTCTAGGTCATTAGCGGTTAGCTCTTCGGCAGCAATAATGGCTGTCTTACAAGTTTGTCGAGTTTGTATGTAGTCTGCCATGTACACAAGATCTGTCTTAGGGATGATGATGTGGGATGGTGTTTTTTCTGTGTGGTTTATATAGGTATAGTATATGCCTACTTTGTCGATATTTTTAGAGGCTGCTGAGCGCATAGGTTTAGGGGTTTCCCATACTGGGTATAGTAATCGACGCACTCTTTTACTGGGTATGTGGTCGAATACAAGTTTTTGAGCTGCAGACATTTTAGCGCGTTCATCACGTAGTGTTGCTCGTAAACTTTGTGTAACTCGTATATTTTCGATTACATTATTACGCCATGTCGAATTAAGAGAGTTATGGTGAAACGGACGAATTATAGCTAACGAGCGACGAGTTTCTGAGCCGTGCGGGTCTGTGAAAAATGCTTTGTAGACTTTATTTAGGTTATATATTTTGCCATCAAGCGTCAAAGCGTGTAGTTCTTGTTTTTGGGTGGCTATTTTAGTTAAAAGTGTATTGCTCATGTTCACCGCTCCATTTTTATGTTTTCGCCAATTGAAATTTCTTCGTCTGTAGTTACGATCAACACAGGGTATGATGGGGCAGGTGGGTTGTCCCATATCCCTCCATCGGTTAGATACACCATGCAACTAGGATCTAAATTCATGGTCTCTATATATTCAAGAATAGGTGTAAGTCTAGTACCTCCTCGTCCGGGGAATTCATCACTTAAAGCTCTGGGTAATTCATCAGTTTCAAAAGTTTCAACTTCTTGTATTACGGAATCACAATAGATTACAGTGACAGTAGCTGTAAAATTCACGAGTATGCTGTTGATTTCATCGCTGAATAAGGCAAGTTCTTCATCGGAGACAGAACCAGAGGTATCAACGCCGATAACGAGATTGTCTAAATCTTCTGAGTGTAGACTTGGAAGGTAAATATTTTGTGAGATTAAACGGCGTTTTACTTTGCTCCATGAATAGTCGCGTTTTGAATACACGGTGAAGAATCGTCGTAGTGCAGCGCGCCAATTAACTTGGGGCTTACCAAAACTTTCAATAATAGATTCGAGTCCTGCAGGCATTTTTCCTGCAGCTTCTGCATTTCGTACGGCCTCTTGTACATTAAGCTCCCATTCTTCTTCAACGCGGCTTTTCTCAGCTGGGGACATAGCGGCTTTGCTGTCATCGAACACCCAGTCAGTTGGTGGGAAATCTTGAGGAAATCCATCAGGGCCAATCGGGTTATTGCCTTCCTCGTCCTCGGGGAGTAAGTCGTATACTTGTTCTGTGGTCATGTTGTAATACTGAGGGTCGTCCAAGGCCCCGGGGGGCAAAGTCATACCTGATGCTGTAATTCCGGGATTTATTACGTAGTCTCCGGCTAAATTATATCTATAGGGAGTCCTATGACCTCGACGCGTCATATGGTAGAACACACAATGCATGAGTTCGTGAGCTAATAGCCCTACGCATTCTGCGTCGGTTATCGTCTCTGTATATTCAGGACTATATAGAATTACTCTGCCATCAGTTGCGGCAGTAGGGATGGATGTGTCTTCTATTAAATGGAGTTTAAGGAGTAAGGTGGCAAAAAAAGGTTCGTCGAGGATAAGACGTGTTCGGGCTTTAGCCATACGGTCGTATTGCTTAACGTTTTTTGCTTTTTTAATTCTACGTGGGGCAGCCATTTAGTCCTCCTATATGTTGTTTTTCACTATTTTCAGAACGTTAGTGATTTGACGTAGTACGAAGGCTCTATACGCTGCTTCGGTTCGTAGCTTCTTAGTATCTGCTACAGCTATGTCATTGCGTATTTTGTATACGGCATCCTGTAGGTCTGTGTCATTAGGATCCACAGCAATAGATACAGCGGTATCGCATATTGTGGGTAGTGTTTCTACAGTACTGTTTTTAAAGACAGAGCCTTTCTCGCCTACGCGAGTACTTAGAGCACTTTGTAATCTATTTAGGGGGGTGTATAAACGTAGCCAAGGTTCTTGAGCGACGTTGGTTTCTGCTTTCTTAGTGGTGTTATCGACTATTATTTTAGATTCTTCGTCTAACTTAGTAAGCCAGTTATGAGTAATTGCGGGTATTTGTTGAAGGTCTATTTCGATCTCAAAGCAATCACGAAGGTCTTCGGGATTTGGGTAGTTTGCAGAGTTGTATAAGTCTCCCATGCGAGCTTCTGCATTAGCGACAGCTTCTGGGTACGTTGTAGTTATTAAAGTGTTAACTAATTTTTCAGCTTCGTCTTTATATTGCGTGTATTCTTTTCTGAACGTTAGAAAGTCGTGCATTGGACGTACTCGCCATCCGGTGTCATAGAAGGGCGACGTTTGTTCGTAAAACCATTTCTTCATCATGCCCCAATGTAAATCGGTGGGTTTTATTACGGCTTCAGGGACAATCAGTTTATTAGCGCGAACCGTGTCCGGTGCTGCACCTGCATCTTTTGCTATTTTGGCACTAGCTTTGCCATCGAAACGTCGTCCTGCCCATTTTGCTTGGTACAGACGTATCATTATTAAATTATCTTTATTCATTATTGCTTTCTCCCATAAGTATTGCTAATATTAATACCGCTTACTCTCTATTCCATAACCCCTCCCTTGGCTATGGAATATCAGCTCTGCTTATATTTAGTGATATAGGCAGAGCTTTTTTTTTATTTGGGTTTCCAACGATGTCCTGATACATCGGCTATCATTCGGATTAAAGCCCAACGAGTAAATGCTTCTGGCGACACGCCTCTTACGTTAGCAGCGCTATTAACCGCTTCCTGTAAAGATGGTTCTATAGGAACTGCTAAAGTGTTCGTGCGGTCTTCACCAGAATCGTCTTCGTACATTAAATCACCAAATGTTTATGTTTAGCTGCCCAAGCAATATAGCTTGAGGTTTGAGTTAGTTCAGGTTTGTTAATGAACAAGTCACGCGTCATAGTAACAGCAAAATCCTGTTGGTGGTTGATCGAAGCTAATTGCTCTGCAATATCACAGAAACCTTGTATCGTAGCTCGAGTTACGTAAGTTGTAAGCGCGTTGGCTATAGCGTACATAACTGAACGGTCTTCCGGCGGTTTGAAACTCCACGGTTCTGCCAATAGTTTCTCCATATCGGGGAGTTCTGTACGTAAGTGTACTTCGAGTTCTTTAGCAGGACCTGTTCCGACAGTTCCTTTCAAAGCTTGTAGGCGTAGGTGTTTAGGGACAGTCCTGAGAATTTGCGAAGCGAAATCCCATGTACGTGGCGACGGGAAAGCGTTCTCACTTGTGACACCTTCAGGCATATCATGTATATGATGCGGTGCGGCACGTAGAAATGATAAGATTCTAGAGTCTTTATCGTTCCTCACCCACCAACTTGCTAGATCATCACGATCTACCTCTAAGTCGCAGTGCATAAAGCGGTTCTTTAGAGCCAACTCCATTTCTTGTGCACCGGAGCGATCTTCAACGCGGTTTCCTGCTGCGACAATAACTGTGTCTTCAGGGAATTTATGTTGTCCTATTTGTCGGTCTAGGATGATCTGAAAGGCAGATTTGCGTACTGCAGGTGGAGCATGGGTGATTTCATCGAAGAACATCAGGGTTTTTTTGTCACCTTCTTTAGGGTACATAAGTGGTGTACCCCAAGCAGTTCGTTTTTCAGAATCTTCGACGACTACAAAAGGTACCCCCTGCATGTCTTCGGGACCCATCTGAGATAGGCGTATATCTAAAAAGCGATAGTCGTGTTCTTCTGCTAGCTGTTTAATGATCTGTGATTTCCCGATGCCAGGCGCGCCCCATACCATTGCTGATAGACGGGATTCGCCGGGTTTCAAGGTCACGTTTATAAGCGAGGCTTTTAAGAGCTCGGTCAGTTCGCTGGGTTTCATTGGTGGTTACTCCTTCCTTTAGTACGTTTAAAATATCATGGTGTGTGTCTTCATAGCTCCACAACCATTTCCCTTCCTGATTGCGTTGGTAATTTGCAAGCATGCTGTTTTTTATCCTCAAGATACGTTCTGCTTTCTGGTTGATAGGCAGCCCTAAGGTGTAGGTCATGTACCCTAAGTCATTTACTCTAAAAACATGATCTCCTCTGCAATCTAGCTCAATGATTCCTGCTTTAGGGAATAATTGGTATGACACTAGGTGTCTACCAGCATTTATACGGAGTAGCTCTTCGTAGACCCTGTTGCGTAGGTACTCCTGTTGGCTATCCATCTATCGAAACAGATAGGACTATTAGAAATAACCCTATCCCTATAAATAAAACCATATAACCTCCTGAATGTTAAAGTGCGGGATCACAGATCGGAGTACATCTTGATATGTGAGATCTGCTCCCGCTGCCGAGGTTTTTTCCATCAGCCCACTCACGGCTTGGACCACCTATACCTAGGTATAGGACTAGATTAGTTTTAAGGTATAAGAAAAGTTATCCACAGGGTAAACTTACTTATCTGGTTAGTTAGTTGTGGCTATACGAACAGAGGATTCCAATTGGCATCTACTATTTCGGGGATAACTGATACGTTTACACCGAAGCGTTCTTGATCGCCGTGCGCTTCGATATCAGTGTTATAACCATCGCCTTCACCTACGCGTATGAAACAGTAGGTGTTTTCTGGGATAGTAGAGAACCACTTCTCAGCTTCTGGAACTTCTGGATAGCTTTGATACCATTTAACGCCATGGTATGTGTACCGTATTGTCGAATCAGGTTGAACTTCACGGCTATAAGGCCATTCTTCGGCGTTCGATATTCCTAGGAATTTAAATTCATATTCTTTTTCAGGGGTCATGCATATGACTATATCGCTACGATAACCCATAAGCATTCCTTATATTTTTAAGCTCTTTAACGCGAGCTTGGGACACAGTTTCTCGTCCTCGTAGAACGCGATCTGCGATCTTCAAGGCGTAAACATCTAAGACTTCTTGGCTTATAGAGTCTCGATGTAATTTGGTTTTTAGATAGAGTATGTCTTCTTCGAAAGTACTTAGTTCCTCGTTCATACGACCTCCTATAGTTGGTTGGTTAGTTTCTTGCGTTCTTTTAAAGCTCGAAGTTCGTTCTCATCAAGCCATTTCAATTGGTCTGCGGGGTTGCGTTTAGCAGCTTCGCGTAGTTCAGCTTCTTCACGTTTTTGTTTTTTAGCTTTCTTCATTGTTTCACCGTCCATTCGCCGCAGGTATCACAGCGGCCTTCAGTTGTAAATTGGATGGAGTCACAGGGTCTACACCATCCGGTTCTTTTTAGGAAATTAGGGGTTACTTGTTGTTCTAAACTATCTATATAGTTCCGCACAACTTTAGACATAGCGAGTCCTTGTTTTTTCGCGTAGGTCTTTAAGGCTATATGTTGGTTTTTGGATAACAGGATGTTCATTTGGGTACTCATCGTTCCTCCTAAAAATGAATTTTGGTTAGACGTTGTATATCTTTCTCTATATTCGCATCATGGTCTTTAATAAGCAACGCTAATATATACATTGCCTGCTCATTTGTTAGTTTATAATCAGTAGCGTTGTGTATATCTGTAGTACTCCAGACTTCTGCTACAGCTATACCTGTTATGATGTTCTCTCTATCGCTTTGCACGTCTTGCCAATCAGCTAGGCTCATTATTTGTTTCCTCCCATAGGTTGTTAGCTTCTTCTTCTACGACGTTTAGAAGTTTAAAAAATCATTAGGGTTATCTATCCAATAGCCGGGTACTTCTGCTGAAGACCCTTCAATAATAGAACTGACTTTAAGTTTAGTAATTGAGGTATCCCAATCTCTATGAGGTAACTCATCGTTACAGAGTTCTTCATCAGAACCGAATTTCATAGTAATGGTAACGCCGCAGTCTGTGTAGCTATACCAATGAATGTAGAAATTCCACGGGGTTGAAGCCCATAAGTCTATTAGTTCATCTAATGATGAGTATTCATAATCTTCTGGGGGGTAAATATCATAGTTCATATCCATCTTTCACCTCCATTAAGTGCAGTCCGATATCATGTCACTGATTATGTCATAGTCATTGTAATCAGGATCAGGCCATCTGATAGCTTCTAGTATTCGCAAAGCATCAACTTCTTCAATGCAGACTTTTCCGTCTTCGGAATGATTTTCGCTCTGCTGAAAAATATCCTGCACGGTCCAAAGATGTGTAATGCTCTTACCGTCTATGATATTCTGTTTTTCTTTTTCTAATTCGTCCCAATCACGTTGGCTCATCTCACACCTCCTTTGGTGCTGTTAGTCCCATGTCACTATAATATTTATAGTGGCTTTTAATTACGTCATTATCTTTATCGAACACATCAAGTACAACGCCGTCGTGCTCGAGTTTTACTTGTATAAACAAGCCTCCTATGGCTGGTGAATTTTTCTTATCAACACGATTTCGTATTGATTGGGGTCGATTGCGTCCATAATATCTTTAATAGCTTTGGTAGGGCTCTTTACAGGCTGTTCTTGTCCATATAGATAATTCTTAATCCCACTCTTTCGTCCTGGAGAAGGGCGGGGACATATGGCATCTACATAACTTCTAAGTATCTTGCTGACGCTAATACCTTCACTTGCAGCGTAATTTTTAAGGCGTACGTGTTGAGCTTTGGATAGCAATGCTGTCGTTGGGTAGTTGTATTGGCTCATTCGATTAATCTCCTGGCATAAAAAAAGGGAGCCGAAGCTCCCCAAGAGGTAAAAGTTACGCTGCTAAGCCTAAGTCATCTGCGAATGACTCATTTTGCTCATCAGTGTAAGGTGTAGTTACGTCAGTACGTTTCATTTTCTTCAACAGCATTTCTAGCTTGCCTTTCTCAGCGCCAAGCTCGGTATCTGTAGAGGTAGCACAAGCTGTGCTTTCATAGAAGTTAATGAACCCAATAACGCTAGTGCGTTTGCCTTGGGTGCCGTTAACAGTAAAGCCAAGTTTACCTGCATTCTTACCGCTGGTACGTGGGGCTGTTACACCAACGATGGCTTTAGTGCTAAGGAAGTTATACACACCAGCTTCGGTGATAGTCCCCGCAAAGGCTTCAACAGGTACAAAACGTACACGTTGGTTGCCTAGTTGTAAGAAAAAATAGGTTTCGTCGTCATAGGTAGTAGTTGCTTTGTTAGCCATGGTATTTCTCCAGTATTTGTGAGCTATTTAGCTCGGTTAAAAATCATTTAAGTGGACGGAGTCCACTAAGAAATCGCATATTTGCTAGTAAGGATGTCGATGTGTAAATCGTCACTATCTTTAGCAATGCTTATATTCTTACCGCTAATTTCCGATAAGATGTCAGCTAACAGATTGCTCTGTGCGATATCTGCTAGGATCTCACGGTATATACGTGAGGCTTCGTCCATATTATCTGGGTAGAAGTAGAAGCAATCGAAAATATGCACAATGTCGAACGGACAGCGCCTTACCATCTCACGGGCAACGTAGGCATCGACCGAGTGAATAATGTTAGGCACTAAGGACGTTGACTTACGTGATGGCATATTCTTTTTGTAGATATAAGCGAAGCGACGGTGATTCAGCTCATCTACCTCAACACGTTTGTCTACTGTTTCGATGACAGGGACAACTGAGCGGTGCCCGTCAGGGAGAGTCCAACTGTGCTCAAGTGTCCGCTTATTCCAGAAGGCGTTGATCGTATCCATAACGTCTACGGCACCGGGGCAGAGCCCATCCAATGCGTTGTAGAACGCCTGTAGCTGTGCATCGTTGAACGCTTTACGTGGTTCTTTGATACTATTGTAATAGTGAGTCATTACAGGATCTTTCACCATGTTACGGTCTACATAGTCAGCTGGTGATAGCTCAGCATTCATCGTATCAGCTACGAGTGTGTACAGATCCTCTCGTGTGCCTGAATAGATCAAGTTGCAGGCTTTCGCTGTGATCTTACAGCCAATTAATGCCGCCATGATCTGTAAGCCCGAGGCAGTAGCATCTAGCCCCATCATGTAATTACTAGGCAGTCCCTGTTCTGCTAGGGCGTAGGCTCGTAATGCTTTGCGTCCTAGTATGGGGTATTTGAATTCTTCGGTATTGAAGCCTTTCTCAAGCTGTGCATCGAACCAGGCTATACGCTCTTCGAACAGGAGCTTATCGTGCCCTGCTTCGTTAGCTACGGCTATCTTAAGGTTACCGAGGTTCTCGGTAATTACCTTTTTACGAGGTGATAACAGAGCCTTGTCATATTCATGACTTTGGAAGTTTAAGAAATAACTGTGGATGAATCCACGCCCGCGCATGTCGTAACGCCATTTGAAGTAGAAGCCACGACCTATTAAGTCGTTATATATAGCATTGAAGTCAGCACGGGTTCTCTGGGAGTGGTGCTTAGCTTTCGGGTTCTTCTCATAACGTAGAACCTCGGTATCTATACACCATTCTATATTCTGTAGGATATTAAGCACGTCATACGACTGTGCTTGATTGTGATGTTTCATCCCGCCACCTAATATAATAGAGTCTTCACCATTATGGTTACTACTCCATTTGTTGGGCTTGAAGGTGGGGAAGTTGGATTTTATCAACGCTTCTTTAGGTAAGTTAGGTAGCACATAGGTGCCATAACGGGTCATATCAAGCGTGTACCATCCTTGATGTTGACAGATTGCCAACAGCTCAGCGCCAGTTTTAACTGCGTCGAGCTGATCCGTATAGCCGAGGCTAGTACCTAGGCGTGTGGCTACGTTCTGTATTGCAGTTTTGTCCTGCTGGGTGCGGCAGAGTGCCGTCCATAGCTTAGCCGAGATGGCTAGCGGTGTTAGCTGACGCTCTTTCAACTTAGCTATACGGAGCGCTTTGCTCTCATAGCTGTATTGCTTATTTAGATACTCTAATATCTGAGCTTCCATGATGATGTACTCCAATTTAATTGATTAATCACATAGTTTGTAGTTCAACTCAGTCTCGCGTAGCGAGCTGAGCTATTTGGTCACATAAAATTTCGTAACGTAGTTGCCAGAGAAACAGCTTAGTGGCAGACATCATGGGTAGCCTTGCTAGTGCGTCAGCGGGTGTAACCCATTTAAAATCTGCTATTTCGTCCTGTTCTTCGAGAAAATCTTCTAAGTGTTCATATTCTGAGTACCTAGAAGCGACGGAGTATTCTACTGTGTAGAAAGTAACTTTCCCCCCTGTTTTAGAGGGGTGCACACAACGTTCTTTTAGTAGCTGTGTGTCGCCTAGGACAACGCCCGTTTCTTCCCATAGTTCTCGCATAGCAGTATTACGTGGGTCTTCATGACCTTGCTGCCCACCACCTACGGGCTGCCAGAACTCTGGATTTTTCTTAGTGCTGCATAGTAGTATTTTGTGGGCTGATATGATCCCGACCATTGATGCGTTCTTTTTAGTGCTCATGAGTGTGCCTCCTTATAGCCTATATACAGACCAATGCAGAATGTGATGATTAGGTAGTAGAAATAGTAGGTTAGCCAGAGGGTGATATGCCCTGTATAGATGGCTATGATGAGGGTTGCCCAGAAGAACATAGTTAGGGCTTTGGTATACCATGGAAGCGATTTCCAGATAGTTATCAATAAGTTGATTATTTGCATGTTCTATACTCCTGTGTAGGTTTGAGAGGGGGAGAAAATAGGCTAAATAACCCAAAAAAGTCCCCTCCCCTAAATGGGTTTAAAGTGTCACGTACGATATAAAGAACAACGTCCAACTCAGGACGCTGGATAAGAGGCTAAGGGCTGCAACAGAGCCAGTAGCCAAGGTAAGTTTTGTGGTTGATAAGACTGCGTACCCGGCGAAGCCTGTCCCCAGAGCTGTGAGCCCTAGGAACAAAGTTATGGCGTAGTCCATTATTACGATTCGGGGTGGTTTGCATCGTCGAATGGTGCGTAGCTGTTCGGTAACTCAGCTTGCTGAGGTCCATTGACCTCGTCCCATAACTGGGCTACGCCCGTGTATGGATACTCTGCCATGAGCTCTGCTTTGCTCATGTGGCGGGCTTGGTCTTCGATGTGTTCTAAGAAACGCTTAGTATTTGACATGGTTAGTACTCCTTTTGTTGATACAAAAAAGCCCACACACCGGAGTGTGCAGGCATGGTTATTAGCTATGCTTATAATTCTAAGATAGCCAATTCACGCTCAGCTTGTGCAAGCTCAGCGAACAATGGGGATACAGGGCGGTTAGCCTTTACATCCCAGATTCTGTAGGCAAATATATAACCTAGCTGTATTGATTTGATGGTGAACATGACATACTCCTTTTATGGGTTCAACTCAGTCTCGCGTAGCGAGCTGAGCATCAACCTTTGATTGGATGAACTCCTCCCACTCAAAGTCGAGCATTTCATGCTCTAACTCTGCGTAGCGTTGGGTGAAGTACTCTTCGAGGTGCTCTTCTTCTACCGGGGATCCGTCGTCCCATATGGGTGTTTGCATGGTATTTCTCCTAGTTAAATGGATTTAAAAAAGGACTACAGGTTGAACAAAAAGGACTACAGGTTGTGAAACAATTTATGTTCCACGAAGTTAATGTAATACTTTAAGTATTGTACAAAAAATGTACAAGGACTACAGATGTACCAAAACAGGTGTTTTTAGGGGTCATCAGTAGGTGAAAAACTCGTTAAGAATCAACGAGTTACAGAGCGTAACATGTGGTAACATGTGGACTACAGGTTTTTGGACAACCTGTTACGCTCTAAGTTATTGATATTACTAATGAATTTCCTTGTTTTTTATAGGACTACATATTATTAAAGACTAGTACCTATTAAAACTAATAAAAAAACAAAGAAATACTAAGAAAAAACACACTAATATACGTATATGCTACTAAGGCGAACCCCACATGTTGTCTTTTGCCATAATATGGCCTTTTTTGGGTTTTTTTGCCTTATGAATCATGGGCTTAGGAGCGTAACAGGTTGAATTTCAACATGTAGTCCACATGTTGTCCTTCAACCCTGTTCTTAAGACCAGAGTTGCTAAAATACGCTAAGTTCTAGCGCGGTGTCTTGCACTAAGCGTTCCTTTGCAGCTTCGATAGCTGCGTCAAGCTCAGCTTCTGCGAAGCATTCGATGATCATGAGGTTAGTTGCTTCGATCTCCGCGAGATCTTCGTCTGGTAAGTCTATGTACATGGTATATCTCCTTAGTTATCATTGATTCAAAGTTCAACCCAGCCCACGTAGTGGACTGGGAGTTACTTGGTGGTTAACCGGCAATCTCGTCTTTATCCCAGAACTCATAGAAGAGTACTGATCCCTCTGCGATAGGGATATCGAAGAGTTCGAATAGGTCAGCAACGTATGTAGTACGTTGACGTTGTACGCGTTGAGAGAGATAACTGTCGTCGTTGTAGACTCGGACAGTTGCCTTGAAGTAGTTATAAGCTGTAGTGTGTCGGATACGTTTCTCCTTATTTAAATACGTTTAACGCCAGCAACGTGCTGACGACCGCGATACCAAGCGTTCTTGATATCATCTTGGAATACATAGCAACCGATGGTCACTATCGGGATGAGTAAGAGCCAGACGCTCTTAGTTACTAGGAAGAATATGATTTGCCATACGATCATAGCCACTAGGATGGAGAGCCCAACTACTGTAGACCCTTCACGACTTAGTAATAGATGGAATGCTAATCTTACTTTGTTCATATCTGTATCTCCTTTATGCCTTAATTGACCCTCGTTCTCACTTCGCCCAAAACGAGGTACGAGTTTTGGAATCGGGGATGCCAAAAAGCAAATCGGGGACGGCGGTACGGAAATACTGAACATCCATATATATGAAGACACACGGTTATTACTGAATTTTTTTGCTAAATTTTTCAATATAAGCTATGCTTATGCCCAAATCATAGGAGAAATATGTCTATAACAGCGGGTGATATAGCGTACTTACAGTCGTGCTACCCCCACGCAGACATAACACCACTAACTGCACAGCAAGAGCAGTTTGTGCTGTACGCATTGAGAGGGTTAACCCCATCCCAAGCTGCAAAAGCTGCGGGGTATAAAAGCCATGCCCATTCCGGGCGCTCATTAATGGCGCAGGAGAAGATTCAAGCATTATTAGGTCATCTACGAAGCGAAGAGTTAGATAATATAAAGGTGACAAGGGATAAGCTGACCATAATGTTGTTTGAAGCCCATAGAAAATCAGCGACCAGTACTGAGGAAATCGCAGCGGTACGGGAATTGGGTAAGATGCACGGTTTGTACGAGCCAGAGAAGGTGCAAACACAGAGTTTACACTTGCATAAAGTGGAGCAATTGGAGCGTTTGGATGATGCCGAGCTAGTTAAGCTAGCAGGGGCCGATGACTTTGTGTTGCCACCTCCAACAGAGCCATGATTCCTCTTAAAAAATGTAAAAAGTGCAAAGAAGAGCATAAAGAGACGCTGTTCAAAGGCGACTTATGCATGAATTGCGTCCAGAATGCTGACATTAAAGAGACGCATCGCGTAAGCCGGGCTAAGAATCCTAAAGCAGTCGCAGCAGTCCAGAAAGAGCGTCGTCAGCAGCATCAGCAAGCGCGCGATGCCCTGCGTGGCAAAGCGAAAACTGCGGCGGTAAAAAAAGAAGTTAAAAGATTAGAAGAAAAACGTCCTGATGCTAAGGAATTGGCGAAACAGGAGCTAGCACGGCGCGAGCTGAGCAAACGACGATTGCTACCTTTCGTCACACGATTTTTCCCAGAATATCAGGCGGGCTGGGTGCATAAGGATATATGCGAGCGGCTTGAAAAGTTCTCAGATGCGGTGGCGAACAAAGAATCCCCACGCTTGATGCTGTTCATGCCGCCACGCCATGGTAAGAGCCTACTGGCATCGACATATTTTCCAGCGTGGCACATCGGGCGTAACCCAACGCACGAGTTCATCGCATGCTCGTACTCAGGGTCGCTAGCGATGAGCTTCAGTAGGAAAGTCAGGCAGGTGCTGCGGGAAAAGCCGTACCAAACGGTTTTCAAAGAGACGCGGTTAGATAAGGACAGTCAGTCAGCTGAGGCATGGCTCACTGATAAGGGCGGCGGGTACGTCGCGGCGGGTGTCGGCGGTGCGATCACGGGTAAGGGTGCCCACGTATTGGTGATCGACGATCCGGTTAAGAACAGAGAGGATGCTGAGTCGGAGACGGGTCGGCAGTCGGTTAAGGACTGGTACACATCCACGGCGTACACACGGTTAGCCCCCGGCGGAGGGGTGCTGGTGATACTAACGCGGTGGCACGATGACGATTTAGCCGGATGGCTGCTCGAGCAGCAGAAATCTGGCGACCAGTGGGAGGTGATCAAATATCCGGCGATAGCGGAGATAGATGAGCCGCATCGTAAGAAAGGCACACCGCTGCATGAGGCTCGGTATGACCTGGAGTCCCTCAGGCGCATCCGCGCAGCGGTAGGCCCGCGCGATTGGTCGGCGTTGTACCAGCAGAATCCCGTCGCAGACGAGGGCGAGTACTTCACACGTTCGATGATACGGTACTACGACGAAGAGCCTCCGCGCGAAGAGATGAAAATTTACGCGGCGTGGGACTTGGCGATTGGTCAGCGTGAGGCGAACGATTACTCGGTAGGTGTCGTGATGGGGGTGAGCCCTGAGGACAAGCTGTACTTATTGCATGTTGAGCGAGGGCGGTGGAACGGGCACGACATCGTTGAGAAGATGCTCGATATGTACGAAGCCTGGCAGCCCGACATCATCGGGGTGGAGAAAGGACACATTGAGATGGCGATAGGGCCGTTCCTCGAGAAGCGTATGCGCGAACGTAACTTATTTTCGGCGTACTTCAAAGACCTACGCCCGGGTAAGCGCGACAAGATGGTACGTGCCCGTGCGATTCAGGGTCGGATGCAGCAGGGTATGGTGCTATTTCCTAAGAACGCTGAGTTTACGGTACCACTAATTAACGAGATGCTCCGTTTTCCTAACGGGGTGCACGACGATCAGGTTGATGCCATGGCATGGATCGGTCTGATGATGGCAGAGTTTAGTATTTACAGAGCTCCAGTGGAAAAACCACCACCAAGCTGGCGTGACAAATTAGCAGCGTTCGGAAAAGGTAAGAAGAACGCGATGACAGCGTAGGAGTAGAGATGGCAGAAACAAAGTTTGACCCAGTGGACTTCGGTGAATTAGTCGACGACCCTATGGGCGTGTTAGGTATGCGGCTACAGGATGCGTTACCCGTGTTAGGTAAAGATCCTCAAGACGTGACGATGCGTGACATTTTAGGGTTGGCATTTCGTTCGGGCGGCGTAGGGAAGTTAGGCGGTTCGACGGGCGAGCATGCAGCTAAAGAAATAGGTGAGCGTGGATTGCGAGCGGGGCTCGGAGCAAAGATGCAGGGCTGGACACCGCCAAGCATGGACGAGCCTATAAATCCAAATGCTATGTCCCCGAGCGAGATGCGCGCACAGTACCGTCGCCGTAAGCAACGCCAACAAGAGAACGACTGGATCATGGGCGATGACGGTAGGCTCTATCAGGGTAATACCCAGTTAGCCCCTGATGTGCCTAGAGATGTAGGGGTGCTGCGCGGTATGGCGGATGACATGCTAATGATGGGCATCCACTCTCCTGACCCTAATACCGATGAGCTCTCGTTGTACCGTAAAGGACTGGGTAGAGCACAGCAGTTTATGGACCCCGCGAGAAATCCTGAGTGGGTCAACAGAGCAGCGGAGCTGCAGTCGTTGACTCCGGGAGAGCGGCGTATGCTCGGATATGGTGGAGAATAGGATGGCAGAGACGATCCATGACAGGTATATCAAGAATGGTTGGTATAACAGTAGTCTGCGGAATATAGATGAGGCGCTAGCACCTTCGTGGCGGGATTCAGCTGAAGCACGACCCGAGGATAGGTCGCTAATCGAGCAGCACCGTAATGCCATCCAAAACAATCCTCGTATGAACGGGGACGGCTCCATTTCAACAGTATACATAAACGGGGTTTCGGGTCCTGATGGACGTATATACAATGTGCCCGGATACGACTACGAGACTGGGGAATTTATAGAAGAAGCGAACTTATACGACTATTGGGATAAGAAGGGCCGGATAAAAGATTTCAGCTCCTTCGCACCAAATGAGGGGCAGCTCGCCAATGAGCAAGCACAACGTATCCATTCTGAATGGATCGAGCCTGATATGCAGGCTTACGGGTTTAATGAGAACGAAAACCATAAGCTAGCGAACGCCGCTATAAAACGAGGGATCGGAGATGCTACTGGAGAACCCATACAGAATATGACCCCAGCCGATGCCGCAAAGAATTACGCAGGTGCTGCAGACTGGTCGAGTCGTGTGCGTAACAGCATGCCTGAATGGCTACCTCGAGGTACTCGGACTGGGTTAGCCTCAGGTATAAGTAACGCTATGGCCCATGTGTATCAGCTATACGACTTCGGAAAGGATATAGCCCCCATGGGGTTAGGTGCTGCATTTGATGACTACCTCTTCGATATTGGTGGGAATGTGGATGGGATACGAGGTGGGTTACAAGGTAAAGATCCTCATGTAAGAACACCGGATGAGCTCGTACGAGAAGGGTTAGGTTATGGATATAAGCAACGCTAATATTAAATAAAGGACAACGATAATGGCTACAGAAAATAACTGTGCTTGCGCGGATTGCAAACACAACCGAGAACAGATGTGCACATCTCCAGCGATTGAGCTGAGTTTTAGCGAGAACGGGGAGACGTGTGAATGTAAAACCTATGAATCTATTGAGCAACAGTTTGGTTCACAACCTCCTAGTTTAGGACTAGGCGCGCCTAAAGGATTCTGAAATGGCTAAGACTAAGCGGGTCGCTGAGAGCGAGAAAGAACGGTTAGTTGCTGATGAGCAGTGGCGGCGTTATGTGCGCGCCCGCGATGCGGGTCATCTTGAGTATGTCGATATCGCTAAGAAGTGCGATGCCTTCTATCGCGGTGAGCAATGGGACGATAGAGATGTCGCTAAGCTCAACGCTGAGGGCAGACCTACGCTTACGATTAACACCGTGTTATCTACGGTTAATACCGTGCTGGGTGAGCAGGCGAATAAACGCGGGGACGTACGATTCCTACCAAAACGTGATGCTACACAGGATGTCGCAGAGATTCTGAATAAACTATTCATTCAGATTGGCGACAACAATCAGTTGGATTGGTTGGAGTCACAGGTCTTTGCTGACGGTATCATCCAAGAACGTGGCTACTTCGATGTTCGTATAGATTTCGACGACCACGTTGAGGGTGAGGTTAGGATTGAGAGTAAAGATCCTCTAGACATACTCATAGATCCTGATGCTAAGAACTATGACCCTAAAACCTGGAATGAGTTTTTCGAGACTCGGTGGTTGTCGATAGATGAGATAGCGATGAATTACGGGCAGGATAAAGCGGATCGGCTCAAATCTATAGGCATGAACGGACAGCGGTACAGTAAGGACAGTATTGAGGTAATCGACAATCGTTTTGGTAAGACCCTAGAAGGAGTGGGGTATGACCAGTTGAACAGTCTTGACGATCAGGCATCGGTTAAGTCGATACGCGTGATCGAGCGTCAGTACAGAAAGAATGTTTTGTACAGAGAGTTCGTAGACGAAAAGGGAGGGGATGTAAAACCGGTACCTCATAACTGGTCTGATCAGCGTATGGAGGATTATGCCGAGAAAGCAGGAATGCTAGTACGTAAGAAAGTAATACCCCGAGTTCGTTGGACGGTAACGGCTGACAAGGTGGTACTTCGCGATGACTGGAGTTTGTATAACGATTTTACTATTGTGCCATTCTTCCCATACTTCCGACGCGGGCGACCTTTTGGTATCGTCCGCAACTTGATCAGTCCACAGGAACAACTCAATAAGATCAGTTCACAAGAGCTTCATATTGTAAATACCACGGCGAATAGTGGCTGGGTAGTTGAGGGCGGGTCACTGTCAAACATGACCGAAGAAGAACTTGAAGAACGGGGTGCTGAGACCGGTTTGATTATAACGTATAATCGTGGCTCCACACCGCCAGTTAAGATCCAGCCGAATCAGATCCCTACGGGGTTAGATCGTATTGCTCAGAAAGCAGCGAATAACATCAAAGAGATATCAGGCGTATCTGACTCTCTGATGGGGTTCGACTCTGCTGAGGTCTCTGGCGTAGCAATACAAGCCAAGCAAGCTCGCGGGCAGGTACAGATTCAAGTACCGCTAGATAATCTGGCACGTACACGCCATATCCTAGCCCTTAAAATCCTAGATCTATTACAGGCATTTTATAAAGAGCAACGGGTAATCCAATTGACTGATTTTCAGAACCCCGATCAGCCGAGAACCCCGATGACTATTAACGAGGAGACAGCGACAGGGGAGGTGGTCAATAACATCACAGTGGGCGAGTATGACGTAGCTATTACTTCAGCGCCGTCCAGAGATACTTATAATGACTCTCAGTTTGCTGAGGCTATTAGTCTACGGACTGCAGGCGTTCAGGTACCTGATGACGCTATTATTGAGTATAGCCACTTAGCTCAGAAAGATGAGCTGGCTAAACGAGTCCGTGAGATGATGGGGCAAGGTGAGCCGACTGAAGAAGAGATGCAAATGCAGCAGATGGTACAGCAGCTAGAGATCAAACAGCTCCAAGCTACGGTAGGTAATCTGGAAGCTGACATTATGCAGAAACAGGCAGAAGCCCAGTTAAGCCAAGCTAAGACGCAGGATATTATTATTGATGATCAGTTCAATGTTCAGAAACTACAAGCAGAGCTTACGTCAAAACGTGAAGAGCTCATGACTAAATTAGAGATCGCTAAGATATCAGCAGCATCTCATAATACGAAGACCCACTAACCACCAGAGGAAAGACCATGGCACAACCCGGAGAAGACGTAGTAGTAGAAGAAGAAGCCGTAGAAGATCGCGGTGATACCGTAGCTGAGGTAGCAGAAGAACCTACCCCCGAGCCAGAACCTGAAGTCGTAGCCGAAGCAGAGCCCGAACCCGAACCTGTAAAGGAGGAAAAGCCGGATGATATTCAGATTCCTAAGCAACGCCTTGATGCAGAGATTGCTCGTCGTAAACAGTTGGAAGAGACACTTCAACGCATGCAACAGCGGACTAAGCAGGAAGAGGTTAAAGCTCCTGAATATGACTTTGACGGTAAGGAGAAGGAATACCTACAAGCTATGTGGGCGGGAGAAGAGGATAAAGCCCTGTCATTACGTCAAGAGATGAGGGCCGCAGAAGCGGAGCAACACCGGTTTACCGCCGAACAGTTAGCATCGACTTCGACTACACAGGCTGAGGCTAATGTACGATTTAACCAGACTGTTGCTCAGATTACTACTGAGAACCCGTTGTATAACCCAGAGCATGAGAACTATAACAAAACAGTTACAGACTACACCTTAGGGCTACGGGATAAGTTCATGGCGGCGGGGGACGATCCGTCGTCGGCGTTAGTTGAGGCATATAGCATTACTAAAGCTCAGTATCCTGAGCTGTTCGCTCCAAAGCAGGCTACTCCCGCTGTTAGCAATGCGAATATTCAGGAGAAGTTAGCGGCGGCTAATAGACAGCCCCCGGCGTTAGGTGGAGATAGTGGGGTCTCTCGGGGGGAGAGTGTGCTGGATGTAAACACACTATCGCAAGAGGAGTTCGACGCATTACCTGCCGCCACATTACAGCGATTACGTGGAGATATCTTGTAACTACTTGACTTCATTATATAAGCAGTGGTAATATTCACCTGAATGTCAAAGTTCACCCCGCAGGGGGGATGGTCCTTCCCCTGAACCCCTGCACTCCGTTTCTCAGTACGATAACTGAGCGGGCTCATTGCACGTCAACGTAATGACTTAGCTTACACCAGCGTAAAAGGTGGCGAGGATCAGCCTCGATAAAAACAGGGTTAACGAACATCGGCTCGAAACCGAACCTTAACTTACGTTTTTATTTTGGAGAATTACACAATGGCATATCCTGATTTAGTCTCGGCCGGTTCAACCAATTTTGGGAACCTAACCGACGAGCAGAAAACCACATGGGGTCGTGACTTATGGCGACAAACTAAAGAAAATTCATTTATGGATGCTTTCACAGGCTCTGGAATTAATTCCATGATCCAGAAAGTACCGTATCTTACTAAGAGTGAGAAAGGCACTCGCGCTGTTATCTCACTATTGGCAGAACTGGATACAGATGGTATCGCAGGTGATAGCCAGTTGGAAGGTAATGAAGAAGCGATGAAAAGCTACGAGATGGTCATTCAGATCGACCAACTTCGTAACGCGAACCGCATCGCAGGTCGTATGGCTGATCAGAAATCAATCATCAATTTCCGTGAAAATTCACGCGATGTATTAGCTTATTGGCTAGCAGATCGTATGGATCAATTAGCTTTCTTAACCATGTCCGGTGTGCTTTATACCAAGAAAAACGATGGTACAGCACGAGCTGCTAACGGTCTGTCGGATCTAGATTTCGCAGCCGATGTTACGGCTCCAACCAGAGCTTTTGCTTGGACAGGTGACTCTACTGGCTTAGCAGATTCTACTTTCACTACTTCAAACTCTCATACTCTAGATGTTGCGGGCGATGGCTTTGCTTCATATGCGATGATTGTAGAGCTTCGTGCAAAAGCTAGAGACTTAGCTATTCGCGGTGTGAAAGGTGAGCAAGGTAACGAACTATATCACATGTTTGTAACACCACAAGTGATGAAGAAATTGAAGTTAGATGCTGACTTCTTAGCTAACGTTCGTAATGCTGGCGTACGTGGGGGTTCTAACCCATTATTCGCAGGTTCTGCGAGTTACTTAGTTGATGGCGTTATGATCCACGAGTTCCGTCATACTTACCACACTTCTATAGTAGCGTCAGGCGATACTAATCCGACTAAGCAAGCACGGGCTCTGTTCTGTGGTGCTCAAGCTATGGCATTCGCTGACATCGGTGCTCCTAACTGGGTTGAAGATAACTACGATTACCAAAACCAATCTGGTATTTCGGTATCGAAGATCTTTGGTATGAAGAAATCAGTCTTCAAACAAGGCCCTACCGCTAGCAACGGGACACCAGCTGATCTACTCTTAGATCACGGTTTGATGACTGTGGATTTAACTGAAGTAGCAGGCTCGTAAAACTGTTCTATCTTAGCAGTCTCTTGGTGGGGAGACTGCTTGTAGAAAACCCGCCCCTTCTCCGGGAGGGGCACTTTTTATAAGGAAGATAGATGGGTACGATTAAAAGTAGCACTCTGCTCAATAAAGCGCAGACTATACTCCAAGATGCTGCCGAAACTCGGTGGCCTATAACTGAGTTACTTGGGTGGCTGAATGACGGGCAACGTGAAATCGTCCTATTAAAACCAGATGCTAACACCTCTAGTGGTCCTGAGTCTCTAGTCGCAAGCATCAAACAAACACTACCTGCGGGTGGTATTTTGTTTATTGATATTCTGAGCAACACGACTGGGCAAGTGGTAAAACAGATTGCTCGAGAACACTTAGACGCGCAGTTACCTAACTGGCGTAATGCACCAGCGAGTGCGACGATCAAATATTTTATGTTTGATCCGAGAAACCCTAAAGAATTTCATGTATACCCCAAAGCAACAACGGATGCTTCTGTAGAACTTGTTTACGCAGTTACACCTACAGATATGGTGGGTATAAGTAATACCATAGCCTTAGATGATATATACGCGAATGTCCTAGTGGACTACGTACTTTATCGTGCTTTTAGTAAAGACGCAGATTTCGCAGGCAATGGTCAGCGAGCCATGGCAGCCTACGGTACATTCGCTCAAGCCTTAGGGCTCAAAGGAAGCGCTGCAGTAGCAGCGGCATAGGAGATAATACGTGGCAGATACAGCATACAGTACATTAACTCCTAGGATACAGGGGGAGATACCAGACTGCCCCGACTTCTTTATAGAGAGTCGCATCCAAGAAGTGGCGATGGAGTTTTTCAAAGCATCAAAATCATGGCGAGTTGATTTAGATCCTGCAGCGGTCAGTAAGGATACCGCTACTTATGAGTTAGAAGTACCGAGTAAGACAGCAGTCGCTGAGGTACTTTCGATTCTACATCTAACGAATACACTGACTCCTAAGACTGAATCGCAACTTCAACAGCTCGAACCCGAATGGCGTACGAAAAGTGGGGCTCCTAAGTACTTTACTCAGCTAGCTCCTGATACGGTTACGATAGCGCCGATACCTATAGCTACTACAGCTAAGGCTATGAGCATACGGGTAGCGGTATACCCGACTATTGTGGCTAATCGTATGGATTCGCAGATGTTCAATGATAGTTACAACGCTCTTGTTTCAGGGACATTAGCAAAGTTACTACTTATGGTAGGGAAGACTTGGAGCGATCCTAATATGGGGTCGGTATACGCACAAATGTATAGCCAAGAAATCCAAGCAGCTAAAGACACAGCACAGAATGGCAGGGTTCGCACTGTCCGTAAAGTTAAGTATGGAGGTATATAATGTCTTGGTTTGGTAATGAAACCGTGGGAGATACAGGAGGACGCGCCGCCACCCTAAATAACATAGCAGGACAACAACGGGGTTTATATGACACGTCGTTCCGTCCAGCAGAAGCGGAGTATGTCCAGTCGCTACAACGCGATGATCGGGCTCAGATGGAGCAACGCGCACGATCTGATTATTTTCAATCTATGAATGACCCCAATGCTTTGAATTTAGCAGCAGGGCGAGGCTTTAGACCTAATAACCAAGGCGCGGCTTTATCGAATGTAACTACGAATGCTCGGTTAGGCGCAGACCAGAAACAACTGGGTGGAATATCTGATGCCGCTAATTTATCGCTGGGTATTTTAACGGATTCTCAGAAGGCTTTTTCACAGTCAGCTTTAGCGAATAACCAGATGCTTATAGAAAAAGCGAATCTTGCTAATCGTACAAATGCATCGGTGCAGGATTCTATGCTAACAGGATTAGGAACCGCATACGGGGGATGGGAAAGACTTAATGAAAGAGATTGGATCCAGAGAGAAGCTGCTAAACGACGACAGCAAGGAGCTTTCTTCACAGGACAACAAAGCGATGTCCCGGGATACACCTCTCGGCTAGGGCGGTGGGGAAATGATGTATCCGATTGGTGGAGAAAATTATGAGTGCAGCAATGTATAGAGGTGAATGGGATCGTATATCACAGGACATGGCTCCTATGGTTACGGCAATGGATAACAAGATGGCAGATACCAGCGCCCTTGATAACTCCAACAGCAATACGCTCAATGATATTAACCAAGTTGCTGCCGCAAACGCGCGTAACCGAGGGCGTTATGGCGTGAATCTATCAGCCTCGCAACAACAAGCGATGAATAGTAGTAATGCACTAGGGGCAGCTGTAGGGCAAGCACATAACTACAATACTACGGCACAGAGTTTAAAAGATCGTAACCAAGAGATACTCAAACAAAAAGTCGGTTTAGGTCGTGGGTTATTAGGTTTGAGCCGAGGTAATGAAGCCACAGGTCAGAGTCTACTTGACGCTCAAAGCATGCAGCAAGCACAGGCCGCTGCTCAATCTAAATCATCGGGTTGGAATAACGCAGCACAATTAGTAGGGCTAGGGGCTCGGTTTCTTCTTTCATAAAAAGGTATAAAAATGGGTATATTTGACGGGATACGTGCAGCAGGTAATGATGCCTCTAGGCAGAAAGGATTGTACTATGCTATAGAGGCCGATAAGTCAGCTACAGAGGCTGCTGCAAAACAACGAGCTCTAACCAAAGCTAAGTTGGGTGGGATAACCAAAGGACTGCATGAATTAACTATGTTGGCGCAGGAAGATCATAACAAAGGTATTCCAAAAGAACAGCAGTGGGATTATGGCACGACACAGAAACAAATCATGGCCGATCCAACCTCAGGTTACGGTAAATTAATAAATGGGTTTATGCAAAACCATCCCGGAGTATTTAAAAAACTAAGCAGTAACCCAAACCGTGATATGTCAGAATTCGCCGCTAATCCTATAGCAGGCGTGAAGCTCATCACCGATTTTTCAGGGTTCGGCAATGCCGATGAATTAGCAGCTCAATACCCTAGTGGCGCATATCAGGTTAACTTACGTAAACGAGCCAATACGATGACAGAGGATGTCATGGGAGGACTCGCCTCCTTGCTCCCTGAGTCGATGGAAGAGATCGTCCCGTGGACTCGAAACGCATCGTCTGATCCGAACGACGCAATGGAGTTGATTCCGGCTGAGGATGTGAATGAAGAGATACAGCGTCAACAACGTCTCTACGGTAACACTTCGCCATACATAGCTAATCTACATGCAAAACAAGTCCGCAACATAGGCGGCGAACTTAACCTATATGCCCCAGACCCTAGGCTCACCGCATCTAGGGCAACTGAGATGAATACAGATAATATAACATCCAAAGAATTCGACGATGCTAGTTTTAGGAAGCCTCGTGAGAAGTTTGCTGAGGCTAGTTATGCCTATAAGAAAGCCTTGATGCAAGAAAATGCAGCGAATAAACGCAATGAGTACGCAACGGACAAAAAAACTATAACAGCCGCACTGAAAGGTGTTACAGGCAAAGGCACTGCTCCGACTGATAGGATGATTGCGCAGATGGAGAAAGTAATCACCAAAGCGGAGGATGGGAGGCTTAAAGGTCAATATTTATTTACGCAGGCTAATATATTAGCAAACCAGTTATTTAATGTAGCCAATAACCCTAACGCGACAGATCAACAACAACAAATGTTCGATCTACATTACCCGGCTATTCAACAGCAACAGATAAAAGGCTTCATGCAGCATGTACGAGGTACTGACAAATTTAAGACGAGCTGGTGGGAATTGTGGGATAAAGAATGGTGGGACGGTAGGCTAGAAGAGCCCGACGAATCGGCTCTCGCTGAGTCTATGCGATTAACTATCGAAGATGGCGTGGAATACGTTCGGATACTAAAACCTAGTAAAACTGGAGCGAACAAAACACTCGAATATGGAGATCCTGTACGCTTATCTGAGTTCCCCAAAGCATTTCAGCCATGGCTACAAAAACTACTTGGTGGCAAAGCAGAGCCCCCTGTAGATGAAAGCACTAACGCTAATATCAGCAACTACACGCCGGAACAAAAGCAAGCGATAGCCAAAGCGGCTGAAAACATAAGGAAGAAGCGTGGAGTCTTAAATCAATGAGCAGATTCGACATAAATGCGCTATCTGACGACGAGATTTTAGCTTTATCGGCGAAGATACAAGCATCGAATATTCCTGTATCTGAACAGGAAAAAAAAGATGCTCAAGCAGTAGCAAAGACCGCAGCAGATACGCCGAAGTTCGACATAGACGCTTTAAATGATGAGGATATCCTACGCTACGATAAAGCGATAAGGGACGAGCAGCATAACAATCGAATACGTCAAGGGAATCTTCAGCATCAGTCTGCCGCACAGAGAGGTATACTCAGAGGGGTTAACAACGCGGTTTCTAATGTAGGCTCAGCTATTGAAGCTGCTGCAGAGGTTACAGGATTTGAATCCGCAGCAGATTTTGGGCGGGAGACCAGCGAAGAATACGCAGATAAAGCTAGTTATTATCCGGCTGAAATTGAATCTATATATGATGTTGACTGGGATCCTGCAAAGGCGGGCACATACATACTTGAAGCGATAACTGAGAATTTCGCTCAAATGGTTCCTATGGTCGCAGGAGGTATTATAGGTGCTACGCTTAGAGGACCTAAGTATCTAGAAGCGTCCTATAAAACCGTTAGTAAAGTAATAGATAAAGTACCTAAGAAATATCACGATGAAATACGGAGGATATTCGATTGGGATGTCCACCCATCTAAAACGGGTCTAGGCATCAACGCAAAAGCTGCACGAAAACAAGCAGCTAAGAATTTTGACCCCAAAACAGATCCTAAGAAATTAGTAGATAAGTTAAGTTCGGGAGCAAAGAAAGCGCTCGCTAGAGGACTACGAATCGAAGCGAAGAAGAAAGGAGCGTTAGTAGGTGCGGCTACAGCTAGCTATCCGTTAATGGTCGGTGAGTATTATAAAGATCAGATCAGAGAAGGCGTTGCTCCTGACAAAGCAGGGGCGGCGGCATTACTTGCAGGAGTCCCCGGTGCTGCCGTAGATGTAGTTGGTGTCGCAGCTGCACTAAAACAAGTTTTTAAAGTTGCGCGCAAGAACCCTAAAACCGTCATGGAAACTATCGCTACGGTGGCGAAAGGCGTAGGTATAACTGCAGGGGTAGAAGGATTCACTGAAGACATCCAATCTATAATTAGTTTCTTAGCGATTAAAGCTAATAAACCCGAATACGACATATTCTCACCCGAGAACGGGCAACGCCTTATAGAAGACTTCTCCAAAGGTTTCGCTGCTGGCGGTGGCATGGCGTTTGGTGGATCTGCGCCCGTTGCCGCTACGCAATACGGTGCTCATAAAGTAGGACAAGGTGTTGACTGGGCAGCTAAGAAAATAGGTGAATCTCATCAAAAAGTTGTAGATGCATCAAACGAGATAGGTAACTTTACCGAACAGCTTAACACCCATAGGGATGATGCGAACACAGATCACACAGCTTACGGCGACACGATTAAGAGCTTTGTCGACAAAGTAAAAGAAGCCTATTCAGATAGTCCTAAATCGTTTAATGAATTTAATGACGCGCTAAAAGATTCTCTTGAGAAAGGTGCTGAGGCTTTAGGTAAAGCATCAACTCCCGAGGGGCGCAAAGCTGCATTAGATGAAATGTCAGCTAAGGCTACTGAGGCGTACTCGAAAGTACAAAAATTACGCGAAGCTGCTGTTGAATACAGTTCTCTGAAAACGAAGGAAGAGAAAGAAGCCTTCGTGAAAAAACAAAGTAAGGCAGAGGACATGCCTTCTTTTGGTTTCGATGAGGAGGGAAATAATATAGCCCTCAAAGATAAATTCGATGCTATCGCAGGAGATTTAATCGCAGTTGCGGTTAATAAAGCCTTAAACAATTCTACTTCTAAAGTAATGGGTACTACGTGGCGAGCATTTGACGTGTTCGAGAGTGGTGGTTTTGAGATGAGTATTCCCGAAGTACTCATCATAGGGCAGAACGAGATCCATGAAGATAGAGGCAAGCCCTATGCAGCTCATAGTAAAGGAGAGAAAATCGGACAACCGTCTGAATCTCTAGAGCGGAAACTGATGGCTCTACAGGCAGAATTTCCTGACCATACTATAGGGATCGAAGTCGCTGAATACTCTGATGAAAAAGATTACAAAGGCGATCCGATACCGAAGAGTCATTACCTCTCTGTGTACCCTACGGATTCTAATAATTTCCAAGGTGTTCGGTTTGGCGAAGTAGCATTATTACGTAAAGCTCAAGTCAGCGGCAACAAAAAAGCGAATAGCTTAGAGGACCGCGATGCTGAGATAGTCACTGTAGACGGCAAGAACTACGACACTATCGAGTTAGTTAGATTAGGGATGCTCAAGTTAGCGCAAGAGCGGGGGCAGAAAATGCCCATTCTCCAACCGTCAGCCGCTGATGTATATGAAGCGTTGATCCGATCTTTAGAAATAATAATTCGTCGCAATCCAGAAAAGTATGGCGATAAAGGCATTGAACACGAAGATCTACTAGGGCGAGATCTTAGTAATTGGGATAATCGTCGGATATGGAATTATAAGACTAAAGCAGGGGATCGAACTGTCGATTCGATGGTCAGCCATGTAAATGAGGAGACCGGAGTATCAACAGAGTCAAAACGTCGATCAACAACGGTAGCGTCTGCGCGTGAGGCTTTTTTCAAGAAGACCGTTTATCTCCAAGCTAGTGAACTCAGGAACGAAACAGAGACAGCGCTACACGCTAAACTCAGAGATAAAGAGGTTAACAAAGATGAGCGTGGTGATGCAGCTATAGAGTTGAGTCAGCGATATACAGCTGAGCGGGAGAAGCTGTACTTTAAAATGTATCGGGATATAGAAGAAGGCCAATCACTCGATCCTGACGATAAGATAACAATGATGTTCTTGGAGGAGCAGCTTGAGAAGTTGTCAGAAGTTCAAGACGTAAACACTGATCCTGAAATAACCGAACAGGTTGATTTAAATACTACAGACCAAGCCCGCAAAGATGCGGCTTTGAGTAGCTGGGATAACTTAGGTTATGGGCAGGATCTTGTAACCCGTGCGGAGTATACGCGCGAAGCAGCGAAGCGACTAGCAGACTTAGGGCCTCATAGACCCGGAGAGGTTGACCAAAAAGCTGAATCCCAGTACGGCACAGCAGACGAAGATGTAGTCATATCGTCACGCGCAGTTGTAGGTCGTCAGAAATTACCTGATGAATCTCATCCGTCTTACGCGTTGAAGAAACATATCAATGATATGTTAGATGCGGCACAGTCATTCGCGCCGCAGTACGTATTCCATCCCGAAACAGGTAAAAATGAACGGGTAAGCGATGGGAATCCTGTATTACAAGAAACCCATATGCATCTCGCAACAATGGCGACACAGATGCTCACCTTAGATAAGGTAACTCAGCAAGAACTGAACATTGCTAATAACGATGTGAAGGTACGGCAGATACGAGCTCTTCAAGAGCAGATCGGTGAGATATCAGCCAAGCCGAATCATATGAGGACTCCAGAAGAAAGTAATAACCTCATAAAACAAATAGATCTACTCGATAAACTAGAACGAGGCTACCGCGCAGAATTAGAAGTTAAAACATCCAACGATATAGCTGAGGTGCATAAGTATACTATGGCATTACGTAAAGAATCGACTGCTCTCCGGGAGGAGGCGAATGATGAGAACCTACAAGATGCAGAGGAACAAATCGCTTTAAACGAAGAAGCTACTCGTCTAGAAAATGAGTCTCTAAAACTCGACCAACACGCCACTAAGTTAGCCAACTGGCTCAATGTCCAACGTGAAAACGCGGCGTTCGGTAAAGGAGTCGAAGATTACGTCACGGGCGACAAGTCTATATTAGATACTGTAGATAACGATACTGAAGTGTCGCAGTCTGACCATAAGTTCGAACGTCAATGGCGCGACCTTATTCTCTCAGGATTTAGGAACCGAGGCCACAAAGCAGATCCTAATAGTACAGTAAGTCAGGGTAGTTCTTGGCAATCGGTGCTCTCGAGTGCTGGCGGAAAAATGTTAGGTCCTCACGTTAAAGCGGTAGGTAAAACAGCGAAACTGTTAGGCCCCACGGTAGTACAACTACTTAAAGCGACGAACTCGAAGTTCAACGTCATGCTAATTGACAACGACGGCTTACAGGACATAGTCGACCAGAGTGAACTGGCACTCCCTGACGATCTGTCAACTGTATTAAACCCCAAACAACTAGAGTTGGTTCGTTCAGATAGAGGCGAGGCATGGCTTAATATTCAGAAAGAACTTAATAAGATACAGGGTGAAAACGCAAAAAATAAGAAAGTCAGGACTAATGCGAGAGCTAAAAAAGTCGAGCTTCTGCGCCAACTAAGAGCTCTCTCAGAATACAAAGAGATGCAGGCGGTAGGACGCATCCTTAAACAGAATGCGAAGCTGCGTAACCCGTTGGTCGATGAAGATGTTCTAGCTGATATGACTAGTCGGTTAGCACAAAAAAATAAGATGGGGACTACTTGGTATTTTAAAGACCATGCCGTTATCTATATAAACAACAAGTGGGATGCCCCCGTACAGATGATTACTTTAGGGCATGAGTTTGGGCATGCATTTATGCGTAACGCTCTCCATAAAGCCCCGAAAGAAGTACAAGATGCTCTATATAAAGCCTATGAAACAGAGATGGGTTCTTGGGATAAGCCTTATGCTTACCGAGAATGGTTCGCTGACCAGATGAGTGCTTGGGCAGCTTCAGGTAATCTTGACAGTATGCAAGGATTACATAGTCTCCTTGCAGAATCTACAGATACGAAGCAATCCTTAGCTAAAAAAGTGAAGCAATTATTCACTGAGATCAAAGCAGGATTAAAAGCGGCTTATGAGCGGATGCATAAGAATAAGTCGAGACGGTTTGAGCAGAACCAAACATTCTCTGAATATATGCAGGGTGTTACCTCTAAACGTTATTCGCCCGGCTATGGCTTTGAACAGCCCTCAGCCTATGAACGAGACTCTGTATCTATAACTGAAGAGGACACATCTACAACGAATCCTACAGAAGAAGAGCTGGACTCGTTTACTGAACGACTACGTGAAACGTTATTGAATGCAGTAACTCCGCAATTACGCGACCAAGCACGGGTTCGAATCAATGCGATTCTCTCAGGTTCTAGGAAAGTTCTGTACCCATTGTTATCGGCGGATCAACAGCTTCGGTTATGGGGAGCTGACGCTATTGCTGATAAGCTATGGCTACGTCCACAAACAACTAGTGCTATTCAACGCCCCTGGTTAGTCGCAGTTGCTCAGCTTGATCGGCAGTGGGGTGGAGCGTATGAGACAGTGCTCAAATCTATACCGCCGGGGCTGAAAGACCAGATACTGAGTGAAGTTCAAAATGAGCAGTTAACCGACGCAGAAGTGCATCCTAAGACTGTCGAACTACGCAAAGTCCATCGTAAATTCACTGAATATCTAGGGTCCACCGTACCGTTCTTCGAGAGCGTAACTAACCATTTCCCTCGAATGTATAATAACCCTAAGATAGAGCAGGAAGGACAAGCGTTTAATGAATTCTTGATGCAGTATGATTTCGTAGAGAATGAGACTCATGCTGACTATTTTCGAAATGCTATATTACGAGATCAGACTTCATTAGATCCAAATGTAGTACATGCACCTTCGGGTAACACCGTTCGTAAACGAGGCAAGTTAATGCAGATCCCTAATGCGGATCTTCTCGAAGGCGGATGGCTACATCCTGACCCTGAGTTTGTACTTATGAACTCAGTTCGTAAGTCGATCAGACACGCAGAGTTCGGTAGGTTGTTTGGCGAGATTGTCGACAACGGGCGAGATGAGCCTTATTTCGATGCCGCTAAGAAACTCAACGATCAGATTGCCACAATCCCTGATGCAACAGCACGTAACCGTGTTAAGACCGTGATGCAGGGAATCTTAGGACAGCGGGGTATAGATATGGATCCGCAGTTGCGTAAATACCAGAATAATATTATGGCGGCGGAAAACTGGATGGTGTTGCTCTTTACCGCAGTAGCCTCTATACCTGAGTTAGCAGGGCCTATCTTACGCGCTAAAGATGTTCAGGGTGCATCAGCTGCTCTTCATCAGTATGCACGTACCGTAAAGAACCGCAAAGAGGCTTATCAGCGATACCGGGCTATGGGCTTCTTAGAAGATACCTTAGCGAACCATGCAATGCTGGAAGTATATGGGTTAGATACCGCGCCATCATGGGCACAAACAGCCAATAAGAATTTGTTCTTATATAACGGGCAGAAGTGGTTTACTGATATGTCCCGCGTGATGTCAGCGTCTATTGCTGAGGATTTCATTATCAGACATGGCATAACTGAGCAGAACGAGAACAGTACCCAGTTCTTAGAAGAGCTCAAACTAACCCCAGATTTAGTAAAACAATGGGATAAGTTAGGTCGTCCGGTATGGAATCGTGCAGAGGATATGAGCATGGATTTAGAACAAGATCCGAATACGGCGTTATTGGCTCAGCGAGTTCAAGATGCTATTGGGATTTTTGTGGATCAATCAGTAGTAAATCCGAATAACGCAATGCGCCCGGTGTTCATGTCCGATCCTAGATTTGGTTTACTAACCCACCTCAAAACATTCTTCTACGCATACCAACATACGGTGCTCGAAGGTATCTGGAATAATGTTAAACAACAAGACGGCCTACCTGCGAAGTCTGTGCCTATAGCTCTAGCCGCATTTTTCATGCTGCCACTAGCAGGCTTAGCTCTAGAACTTCGAGAACTCCTCCAATACTGGGGTAAACGCGATCCGACAGCCAAACAAGGCATGGGAGATTACACCTATAATATATTCCGTAGATCGGGAGGTTTTGGCGCTCTAGAAATAGGGTTCTCAGCTATGGATGCACAAGGATGGAATGGGAAAACTTCAACTCGATTATTAGGTCCAACAGCCGGGCATGTAGATTCTATCTTTAGTGGTAACGGTGTTAATAGATCTATCCCTATCTGGAGCCAGATCCCTGCGATGAGGCATCTGAATGATTGATTTCCCCAATAAAATAAGCTATGCTTATAACCGCATAGCCGATGCTGAGAATAACCTCTAACTGGAGTTAAAGAATGGCTTATTACGACACGATCAACCTAGTTTCGGGCGACGATAAGCCAGAACTTAATTTCACCTTACGCGATTCCAACGTTGCGGCTACTGGCGCGACGCTAGACCCCGACGACGCTACAACGTGGGCTCCAATAGATCTAACAGGCGCAACAGTCAATGTATATTTCCGTGCTTTAGGCGCAGATACTACTCCAGCTACTCTACAATGCGGGATATCAGACCCGAGAACGGCAGGTAAATGTTTCATGACATGGGGACCGAAGACATTAGATGTCGAGGCGGGTACTTACGAAGCCGAGATAGAAATCTCAGATGCTGGTGGAAAACAAACTGTTTTCGACAAATTAAAATTTAAAGTCCGAGCAGATTTCTAATGGCTTTAAAAATCACATCTTCGGGAAGTTCTATAACAGCAGGCGCTGATGTACAGAATATACGCGCCACTTCGATTTTTACCGATCCTAGCTCTAAAAAAGCCCTGAAATATGTTACAGCCAGTGACAGCTTCGGTCTCTCAGATAGCGTTGTAGTAAACACAGCCTTCCACCGCATCATCAGTGATCAAATCCAACTAACTGATAGCCAGTCGATAGCGAGAAACTCAGTCGAAGAAACCGCAACTGACGGCGTATCTTTTGCTGAGTCACTGACCTTTGATATTAACAAAGCCTTAACTGATTCGATTACGTTTACTGAGTCACTCGCATTCGCTTTTGATCGGAGTAGACACTTAACAGACGATGTTGCGCTAACTGACACCCATGGCTTAGGGGTCGGTACTACTAAAGCAGATGGATTAGCATTCTCTGAAACTGTTGTAGTCACATACCAAGCCTCCAATAGTAGATTTAATACGACCCCTTTTAACAAGACAACGCTTAATGCATAGGAAAAAACAATGGCACACGATAACTTAAAAATAACAGGTAATGTAACCATAGCTAAGAATGGTAAAGTCGTTCGCGAAGTAAACAACGCAGTAGTAAATACAGGTTTTAGTTGGATAGCGAGCCGTATAGCAGGTGATACAGTAGATGATATGACGCAAATGGAGACTGGTACAGGAACTACTGCAGTTGTTGTCGGAAATACAGCATTAGAGACTCCATTATCGACTAGCTCTCTGCAAACTGCCACGAGCGTAACTGCCAATGCTGCTACAACTTCAACTGATGCTAATGTCGTTTTCGTAGGTACTTGGGCTGGGGTAGGGTCTGGAGCAGATGTAACGATTACAGAAGCGGGCATCTTCGATTCTACTACACCATTCGTTATGCTAGCACGTACTGTTTTCACAGGAGTTGTTAAAGGAGCTAATGATACTCTTACAATTACTTGGACGATCAGCATTGCAGCGAGCTAAATCATGGCTATTAAATATGCAAATAATGCCTCTACGACGCTAACGAGCATCAGTACCAATGGTTTAGATATAGTGGTAGGTGCTGCAAATGTATTCCCTGATTTCACTTTAGCCTCAGGGGATTCCACCTACGTTACCTTATCTACGGCAGATGGCAGTGCTAATACGATTGTTAAGATCGTTACTATAAATGGTACTGCATTAACTGCGGCTAGCGCAGTTAGTTGGACAGTTGCCTCTGGAGACCTCTGCGAGTTACGACTAACAAAGGAATTACTTGAAGATACAGTGGATGACTTAGCACCTTCGACGCTAGCTACTGTAGCTATCGTAGAGACTGTAAATACTTACAACACCTCAGGTGCGTCTGTTAACTATATACCAGATCTTAGTACAGGTACTATATTCAGGATAGATCAAGACGTAACAATAGAAATGCCCTCGACGACTGTTAATGGCACTACTACCATAGCCGAGTATGAGGGTAAATCTTTCACTGTTATCGAAAAAAACGGTGTAACAGTCAGTTGGTCAACTACTATACCTATTACATGGTCGGGTGACTCAGCGGTACCTTCTCGAACAGCTCGAACCATATACTCATTTCTATGTGACGGCGTTAAGTGGTACGGGATGGAAGTTGGCAATGGTTTTGGGAGTACATAATGGCAACACATGATTACACCATCGCTAACTCAAGTGGGGCAACAGTTAGGAGCGATATTAATAGTGCGTTAAATGCTATCGCTACTAACAACAGCTCCGCTACTGAGCCGCCTACCACCTTTGCTTTTCAGTGGTGGGCTGATACGGCTAATGGGAAGTTAAAACTTCGCAATACTGCTAATAGTGCGTGGGTAGAAATAGGGACACTAGCTAGTACGAGTCTAGGCTTAGCACGGACAGATGCTGCTCAGACTTTTACAGCAACGCAGACACTTAAAGGTATTACGGAAACTGAGGCGACTGACTCAACAACTGCATACACTGTAGATCTGAGTAACGGCACTATTTTCGACTTAACTAATGCCGCGCAAGTTACGGTAACAATGCCGACAGCTGCAGCAGGTAAGTCGTTCACGATTATCACTAAAACTGCTCCGGCTTGGGCGGGCGCAACAATTCTCTGGTCGGGTGGTACAGTACCATCAGCGACTACAATTTCAATTTATTCATTCCTGAGTGACGGAACAAGTTGGTACGGAATGGAAGCTGGTAGTGGGTTTGCATAATGGCATTTACTTCGGATAAAACAAGGCAAGGTGCGGCTGGTGCTGGTGCTGGTGGTTACACGATAGATAACTCACTGCGGTTTGAGGATGGTGACAATTCATATTTGAGTAAGACTTTCGGTACACCAACTAGTAATACTATATGGACATTTTCTTGCTGGTTGAAAAGAGTTTCTACAGGTTCGGCTGGAATTTTTGCAGAATCCACTGGATATGCTGGTATTTATTTTAATGAATACGATATTCTTAGAGTAATGAAAAATGATGGGTCTGTGGCAATAGCAACTACGGGTGTGTATCGTGACCCGTCTGCATGGGCGCATGTGGTTGTTCGTAGTAACGGCACAAATATAAAAGCCTATTGGAACTCAGTTGAAGTCGGAAGTTACACAGGAACAATCACCAAATTAAATGCTAACACAACATCCCACCACCTTGGCAGATTTAGTGTGACATATTTTGACGGCTACCTCGCAGAAGTCAACTTCATAGACGGACAGGCATTAACGCCATCAGACTTTGGTGAGACTGGCGACTACGGAGAGTGGAAACCTATTGAATACACAGGCACTTACGGCACGAATGGTTTTTACTTAGATTTCGCAGATTCTGGTACTGGCACTGCTAGTACAACTACAGTCGGTGCTGATAGAAGTCGTATTACAAACCCAAATCATTGGGCATCTTCTGGCATAGCATCAACCGACCAGATGATTGATACGCCTACGAATAACTTTTGTACGATTAATCCTTTAGCTATAGCATCTAGTGTTACGTTATCAGAGGGAAATTCTAGGGTTGTCACAGGTGCTTATACTAATCCTATACTTGGTTCTTTCTTAATACCTGAGTCTGGGAAGTGGTACTGGGAAGTTTATGTATCTTCAGTGGGTGAAATGATGACAGGAATTATAGATGCGGGTGTAGCGACCAGCACTATGTACGCAAACAAGACGGGTTATTATAGGTCGGGAGGTGCATCTAATGGTTATTACATTGAGGGAACGGTAGTATCCACAGCTCCTGCAAGCTATACAGACGGTGATATTATCAGGATTGCGTACAACGCAGACGATAACCAGATAACTTGGTACAAAGGTACTTCATCGCAAGGAACAGAGAATTTAACAGCAACAAAGAAACCAGTGATTCCCTACTCTGTACACGGCTCTAGTTCTGGTTCTTCCACTTTTGTAGCCAACTTCGGACAAGACTCCTCATTCGCTGGTACACCAACTGCATCATTACCAACTCGTCCAACTGGTTCACCTTTCAACGATGGGACATATGGCGAATTCTTCTACGAACCACCATCAGGATTCCTAGCATTATGTACGGCTAATCTTCCTGTACCCGATGTTATACCAAGTGAGCATTTTAATACTGATGTATGGGCTGGTGATGGAGGGTCTAGCGTATCATCTACAGAGGTTGGTTTTCAGCCAGATTTTATATGGGCAAAACAAAGGAATATCTCTCAAAGTCATACATTAATTGATTCTGTTCGTGGTGCGGGTTATATACAAGGCTCGGATGCATCAGGCTCAGACTACACCGCAACTACTTATGGTCAAGTAACATCTTTCGATGAAAATGGTTTTACTGCCACCAAAGGGTCTAATAGCTCTTACTCTTACTTCAATCATAATGGCGGAACGTACGTAGCTTGGAACTGGAAAGCGGCTACAAACGCAAACACTTTTAATGTGTTATCTGGCGGTTCAATAACATCATCAAGCAGTAATACAACCGCTGGTGTTACTGCCGGCACACTAACAACTGGATGGGGAGTGTCAGCTAACCGTGATGCTGGATTCAGCATTGTTAAATATACAGGTAATGGTGTCGATAATTCAACTATTGGACACGGACTAAATTCCGCGCCTGAAATGATTATTATTAAGAAACGCAGTCAGGGCGATGGTTGGAATACCTACCACAAGGATTTAACTTCAGGACACGAGATATTTCTCAACACTACCGCTGCTTCCATAAGTGACAATAGTCAAGCCTCTTGGGGTGATACACACCCTAGTTCAGTGGGCGCATCAACTTACGCTATTGGTTACGCAGGAGATACGAACGCCGACACAGAAACTTTTATAGCCTACTGTTTCCACTCCGTTGACGGCTATTCAAAAGTTGGTTCGTATACTGGTAATGGGGTTGCGGATGGACCGTTTGTTTATACAGGGTTTAGACCAGCTTATGTGATGACTAAGAGTACATCTACTGGGTACTGGATTACACACGACACTTCAAGAGCTCCATCTAATTCTTCTGATAAAGAACTATTCCCTAATGACTCTTTAGGAGAATATGATGGTAATAGATATTTGGATGTTCTTTCTAACGGCTTCAAGCTTAGACACTCAGATTCTACTCAGAATACAACTGGTCAAACATACATCTACATAGCTTTCGCAGAAACACCATTCAAATATGCTAACGCAAGATAACATGAAACTACAATTTACAGGAGAAACAGTATGTGGTTTGTTGGAAGTATAGATTCAGGATTTGTTGTTAAATCCACCAGAGGTTTAACGATTAATGGGGTTCAATATCCCAGAAATATCTTCACGCAATGGAGTAGGGAGCAACTCGCTGAGTTAGACATTCTGCCATACAGTGAAATTGGGATTAACTCGAAATATCAATGGCAAGGGCAGTTAACCAGAGCGGTAGTTAATGGCGAGGTTGTTGGCACTTACGCTGGTATTGATAGAGATGTTGCTGACTTAAAGAATAATATGATTAGTCAGGTTCGCCAAATCGCATCAAGCAAGATAGCAGAAACCGATTGGATGGTTATTCGTGAAGCCGATGGTGGCACAGCAATGAACGCTGATGTTAAAGCGTATCGTGCCGCAATTCGTACAGACTCAAATCGTAAAGAAACTGAGATTAATGCTCTGGCTGATTTAGATGCGGTTAAAGCCTATGATAATCATCCAGTAACAATGGTGAATAAAACCAAGCACACATCTGAAGAGGGTGTTGAAACTTATGGCGACCCATTGATTACTAGGGAGTCAACGGTGAGCAAGGTTAATAGTTATGAATGGGCGATTGACCCATTGGCTGATGCTGACCCATCGCTTGTAAGTATCAATGATAACTAAATCTAAAATCACAGTTACGCCTAGTGTAACTGCTACAGGCACGGCTACTGTAGGTACGACTCTTACTAGCTTACTTACGTCAAGAGTAGTTGGAGATCTAGAGTTAAAGACAGTAGATGCACTGCTACATATTAATAGTTATGTTTTTGCGGTAACAACTGCAGCAGCTCGTCAGGCTAGACAAGAGCAGTATTTCTCTACACCTGTATTACTACTATCGAGTGGAGATAAATTCTTGTTCTCTGACGGGTCTAATTTAATAATAGAGGCATAGGGCAATGCAGACGTTATATATAGATAATGACACCACCATCGCAATATCGAATTTGAAGGACTCTTCAGAAAATGTGTTTTTGGGCGCAGCTACTGTGAAATTCCAGCTCAAAGATATTGATGGAGCAAACGTAGGCACTGAACTTACGCTACCCTTAGTTACAAATAGTACAACAGGCGACTATCTCGCTGTACTACAAAGTAGTTTCGCGACGTTAAGTGCAGACACCCAATATTTTGGTGAGTTGACTGTGGATTCGTCGGGGGTAGATGCAAAATGGACAATTGATTTTATGGCTAAAGTGAGGAAGTTCGATGGCTGATAAAAAACTTAGTGATCTCGATGAATTAACCACCGTTGAAGATGGCACATTGTTTTTAGTAACCGAGGCAACTGCTTCGCAGAAAATAACGCATAACAACGTGTTACATGCTCAAAAAATCATGGCTAAGATATGCCCGAATTCTACCGTAGATTCAACAACAACTGACTTACCGCTTAATGGCGGATATTTTTAACGAGGAAATACAATGGCAAATACAATTCAGATAAAACGCGCTGGTTCGTCGGGCAATACAATTCCAACATCGTTGGCAGTTGGCGAGTTAGCCTATGCTGAAAATGGCGCAAAACTTTATATTGGCGAGAGCGGCAGCAGTATTGCCACGATTGGTGGTGAAATTGGTACAGTTGTTCAAGGATACGATGCAAACATCGTCAGCGATGCTAGTTATGTATCAACTGATGTAAACTTCTCAACTGCGCTTAATACCAAGTTATCTAATATCGAAGATAATGCTACTGCTGATCAGACTCAAACGGACATTAATGCGCTGAACATTGACGCAGCTACTGTGAGCAGTTTCTCAGTAGGTAAAGCAGTCCCGTCAAATGCAGTGTTCACGGACACAACCTATTCGGTGGGGGATGATGGTCTTACACAAAAGAATTTCACTTCAACCTTAGCTACAAAACTTGATGGGATAGCAGCGAGCGCCAATAACTATTCCTTACCTGTAGCGACGGGTACAGTTTCTGGCGGTGTGAAAATAGGTAATAATCTAACTATGACTAGTGGGGTGTTGAGTGCGAATGCCGCAGGATATACCTTACCCACCGCTGAAGCATCAGTTCTGGGCGGCATTAAAGTAGGCACAAACTTATCTATCGCTAGTGGCGTTTTAAGCGCATCTGACACAACCTATTCAGACGCTACAACTACAACTGCTGGGTTGATGAGCAGCACTGATAAGACGAATCATAATTCAGTTTATTCATGGTACTCAACTATGACTACTGCTGATGGCGACAGTATCATCAATACAGTAAACGAGATAGTATCTGCATTTGAAAGTCACGCTGAAGGTTTAAATCTGATAACAGAATTAGATTCTAAATTATCAGCTACATCTACAATTGATGGCGGTTCTTTCTAGAGAAGACTATGGCAAATAAGATACTGGTTAAACGCTCAAGTACAGCAGGTAGCACACCGACTACTACAGAAATTGAGTCTGGTGAGTTTGCCATTAATAGTAATGATGGGCGAGTGTTTATTAAGCAGACTCAGAATGGCACTGATACAGTACTCGCCATTCAAGCTCAAGAAACTATTGAGCTCGCAGCAGCAACATTTGATGACATAGGTGGCGGCACATTAATCGCTGGGTTATCCGATGGAACGCTTGATGCTGTAGGGACTAACGCTACTATCATTACCCCCGACTCAACCACAGCAACAATTGACCCACTTATTACAGAAAACCTTGCAGTAGGTCACTTCTGGATCAACTCAACATCTGGTGAAGCATACGTTTGTACAGATGCGACTACCAACGCAAATGTGTGGACTAATATTGGTTCTGGGAGTGGGAATTTACCACTAAGTACAATAGCTACCGGTGGTACAGTCACTGTTTTTGGTGATTACACAATTCACACGTTTACTACCGGAGGGGTGTTCGATGTAACGGTCAGTGGTAATAGTTTAATTGATGTAATGATTGTCGGTGGTGGTGGCGGCGGCGGAGATAACTACAATCAACGTGCTGCCGGTGGTGGGGCAGGTGGGTTGATATTTATTCAAAACCTCCCAATTATTCCGACCTCCTACACAATAGCTGTCGGCGCAGGAGGTGCAGAGGGATACTCTGGCTCTAATTCTACTTTTGTTGGTAATGCAAGGACTCTAACATCATTCGGAGGGGGTCATGGTGGATATGATAATAACACTGACAATGCTGAAGATGGAGGGTCTGGGGGCGGTAATTGGTACCCAGGGTACACAGGAGCAAACGCATTACAATTAGATGATACATCAGATGGGATTTCAACTTATAGCTCTACTGGATTCGGTAGTAATGGAGGGCTTTCTGGGGGTACCTCTCCTTATGGAGGAGGAGGAGGTGGTGCAGGTGGTGCAGGTGCTAATTATAATTCCGGATCAGGTGGGGTAGGTGGTGTCGGTAAAGATATGACGAGTTATTTTGGTTCTTCGGTTGGTGAGTTTGGTTGGTTTGCCGGAGGAGGGGGTTCTGGTGGATTACCTGCCGGTAATGAAAAATATGATGGGGGTACTGGCGGAGGTGGTCGTGGTTGGAATAACGGCACAGAGACTGAACAAAACGGACTTACTAACACCGGCGGCGGCGGAGGTGCAGGTGGTGCAGGTGGTTCTGGTATGGTAATCGTGAGGTATTTAACATGAGTCATTTCGCAAAGTTAGAAAACAACGTAGTCACTCAAGTAATAGTGGCTGAACAAAACTTTATTAATTCAGGTCATGTCGGCGATTCATTTCTCTGGGTACAAACATCTTACAACGGCAACTTCCGCAAAAACTACGCAGGAATCGGATACACATACGACAAAGGCAGAGATGCTTTCATTCCACCGAAACCCTATTCATCGTGGATACTGAACGAAGATACTTGTCTCTGGGATGCACCAACCCCAATGCCGGACGATGGGCAGATGTATACATGGAACGAAGCAACCCAAGAATGGGATGTAGATGTTAGCTGAACTAGCCATAGCCAACGCCGCATTCGAGGTCATCAAGACTGCGGTGTCTAATGGCAAGGAGATATTTGAACTAGGTGATCACCTAGCTAAGTTCTCAGACGCTGGTCGGGAGATTGACCACAAAGCTAGGATGGCTAAGAAAGGATCAGAGCAAGAGTCTGACCTTGAGATATTCATGGCTCAAGAAGCCATGCGGAATAAAAGAGATCAGTTAAAAGAACTCATGGTCAGGACGCGGCATATGATGTGGGATGATTTCCTTCGCTTCGAGGGTGAACAGCAGAAAGCACGACTCAAAGCACAGCGTGATGAAGAGCGACAGCGAGAAGAGAGAACTGATTTCATTATGACTTGTGCGGCTTGGATAATAGCCTTCTTTATTCTTGCTGGATCACTGGTTGGTGGACTTAAATTAATTATAGGGATGAAGTAAATGGACGAGCACAGATGCAGTGAAATGGAGACAATAATAAAAGTCCACAGACAGAGAATTGATGAGTTGGAGACTACGCTGGACGAGATAAATAAACAGTTAGCTCACATTAAAGGCGGGGTTTATGGGATATGTCTTTATGCCGTTGCCACACAACTAGGTATACTTGAAGCGATCAAACTGTGAGTGAGTTACTATTTCTTCAGGTTTCCGATTTTAATTGTATTGCTAGCCGTAGCTGCAGTAATAGTGCTGATAGCAATATGCATATACGAGATGCTGTATGTTATTCAAAGCCATCTGTGAACTAATAACTTATATAGGGCTTGCTGTTTTAGGAGCCTCCGCTGCCACATGGATTCTTCATAATTTTTTTGAGGTTTATTATTATGGATAATAACAAAGCATATGAAATGGCTCTTCTCTCAGAGCAAGCCTACTTCCCTCCTGAAGAATTCGCTAAGGTTCATACGGATGGTAACTTTCGTTTCCATTCAGTAGAAGGCACTCAGTTTTACACCGTATGGACTGCTAAAGAATTAGTATTTGTTTTTAGAGGGACTGAGGTTGCTGAATTTGCAGATCTTAAAGCAGATCTTAAATTTCAATTATTCCCTCTTGGTACTGAAGGCTCTGTACATACAGGTTTCTGGAATGCTTTAGATACTGTTTGGGATGAAGTTGTTGCAGACTACAATGAGTTTTGTGAGGAACGTCACGTAACTTTTACCGGACATAGTTTAGGAGCAGCACTCGCTACGATAGCTATGTCTAGATTAGATCTGCGTAATGCCGAGTTGTATACCTACGGCTCTCCACGAGTTGGAGACGATATATTCAAAGCTACGTTTTCTTATCGTTTTATGAATGTTTATAGATTTAGAAATCAGAACGATATAGTAACTCGACATCCAATGGCAATCTGGGATTATCGCCATGTGGGAGTATGTTACTATTTTACAGGCGCAGGTAACTGTGTAGAGGATCCTGGCTTTTGGACGAGAGCCAAGCAGTTTATAATAGGGATGTGTAAAGGGGCAGCGATACGAAAAGTAGATTCATTTCGTGACCACTCCGTTGCTAACTATGTACAACTAACACGAGGATTACCATCATGTTCTCCAAAAGAACTCATCTAATTTTATTAGCAGTGATTATATTACCATTGCTGTTAACGGGTTGTATGCCAAGGATTATCGCTGAGACAGCTAATGTCGCAGTAAGTAAATATTGCAAAATTCCCAGTGCTGGGAGAACAGCAGTACGAAAGGTCGTGGATAGCGCTGTGCGTCCAAATAGAATTGAGATAAATTGTGCAGAAGATTAGTCAGCATTTCGCCAGAAGCGAATTCGCATGCCAATGCGGCACCTGCCCACAATCACAGGATCCTACTGTTGATGTGACATTGATTAACATACTAGAGGAACTACGACGACACTTTAACACGCCTATAACCGTCACCTCAGCTATGAGATGTAAATCGCACAATGCCTCTGTAGGGGGCAGCGTTTTTTCAAAACATCTCGAGGGAAAAGCAAGCGACGTGCTCCTAAAAGGAGTGACACCAGACAAGGTGTATGGATACTTAATAGAACGGTATCCTGACTCTTATGGGTTTGGAAAATACGAAACATTCACACACATCGACAGCAGGAGGCTGAAAGCGAGATGGGAGATAAAGGGATAGGAACGAAATGTGCATACTGTGATAAGCCTGTTGAAGTTAATGGAGGACATATACCTAGATGGTGCTCAGTGGAATGCCGTAATTATTGGTTAGAGGAACAAGAAGATGCCGGGATTCAAAATAACGAGCTTTAAAGGAGCAGTCCCTAAGTTAGCGCCTAGGTTACTAGCACCTGAGTTTGCTCAGACAGCACTAAATGCTCGGCTAGAAAACGGGGATCTGAAAGGTTACGGGGCTATAACTATAGATTCGTCGTTGGAGCCTATAGGTAGAGAATCTAGTAGTAACCTTAGGGAAGATGGCTCACCAACTACTATATATAAGTACGGCACTCATTGGCTGCATTGGATGTTTGATGTTGATGTAGTGCAAAGCCCTATTGTGAATGACTCAACGGACCGTCTGTATTTCACCGGTGATGGGATTATGAAGATGACTAACAACGAATTAGTCACTGACACTAATGCCACACCTGCAACAGTAGATTATAAGACAGATCTTACTACTCCTATATACCGAAAACCCTACACAAGTCAGGCAGTAGGAATGCCTAAACCAACAGAAGCACCTACTACCGCGTGGATAACAGGCTCGACCGCCTCATTAGATTTAGAGCAGAGATTCTATGTCTATACTTATGTAAATGCTACTGGTGAAGAAAGCGCACCTTCCGCACCTTCCCCGCGAGTAGCTGCTCTATTGACTGAAGAGCCTGTAATAGGTGTAACCATACCATCAACTAATGGAGTTTATGAAAGTATCGCCAAAGTTAGATTATATGTAACAGCTACAGGGAGTAATGCTACGGACTTTCAGTTTTGTGCAGAAACTACCACAGTAACTGGAGGAGTTACGATAATTGATACCGGAAACCGTGCAGAAGTGCTCCCTACAAAAACCTGGGTGCCACCTGATACTAATCTTAAAGGATTAACAGCTATGGCTAATGGCGTGTTAGCAGGTTTCTATGAGAACACCTTAATGTTCTCAGAACCTTATATCCCATACGCATGGCCTATAGAATATCAGCTAGGTGTGCCTTATGAGATAGTCGGGCTAGGCAGAGCCGGAGATCAACTTGTTATATGTACTAAAGGTACTCCGTATCTAGCAAGCGGTGCCACCTCAGCATCTATGGACCTCATAGGTTTATCCGTAGAGCAGGCTTGTGTATCGAAGCGATCTATCGTATCTATATTGGATGGTGTGATATATGCCTCACCTGATGGGTTGGTATATGTTTCTAGTGGAGGTGCTGAGCTATTAACTAAGGACTTAATAACCCGGGCACAGTGGAGTACATACAACCCAAGTTCTATACACGCTTACCAACATGATAATCTGTATTATGCTTTTAATGGGACTGGAGGGTTTATATTTAACCCAGTAGACAAACACTTTGTCACTATAGATCTTGATACGGATGCTGCCTTTAATGACATTATTACTGATACTTTATATGTCTATCAAAATCTCAGTAAGTTAACAGATGTATCAGAATATAATGCCAATTACCCTTTCTGGAATATAGCCCCTTGGACTTCAGATACTACCGATGATACTTTTACATGGACTTCTAAAGTTTTCATCACTGAGCGACCTACTATATTATCTACAGGGCAAGTTGTCTTTACTGCAGGAGGCGGAACTACTAGCCTAACTCTAACTATAGATGGGACTGCGTTAAGTCCTATAGCAGTTACAGCGGATGCAACTGGAGTAGCTACGTTTCGATTACCCAGCGGTAGCCGAGGAACGCATTGGGAGATAACGCTCTCTGGAACTTCTGCAATTGAGGCTGTGTATTTTGCAGATAGTGTCTCAGGACTATCAGGAATACAATGAAAAAGCCTTCTATCACCGCAGTTAAAACTAAAGACCTAGAGCTTAACCGTGTCTTAAATGCAGTAAAAGAGCTCATGGAAATACGTGAAGGTGATAGGGGTGATCCTAAGGATGCTTTTGTTAGTTTCAGAGATCTTATTGATAGCGGAATAGTTACCTTATCTACTGATGCTACCAGTAACTCAACTCGAGTGGGTATATCAGTCCCAACAGCTTTGAGTGGGAAACCTAATGACCCTACTGATTTAGAAGCAACTTCTAATACTTTTACTAACATCCTGCTCACATGGGGCGGTACTGACTATACCGGACATGGGTACACAGAGATTTATAGGCATACTGCTAATGATAGACAGTATGCTCTGAAAATAGGTTCGATCACAGGGACTATGTTTTCTGATTCTGTAGGGTATGACAGTGATTACTACTATTGGATACGCTTTGTTTCTACAACGGGAGTTAGAGGTAATTTTAACAAAGTAGAGGGAGTTAGAGGGAATACATTAAAATCTGTAACCGATGTTATAAAGGATGCAATAGGTGAAGAACCTTTCGGTGCAGTGGGTAATAAGACTTATATATCTGATGCTCTTATAAAAGATGCTCGGATAGAATCAATTATTGCCGAGTCGATAGCTGCTGATCGTATAGTTGTCTCTGATTCCTTTCAGGCATTCAGAGCCACTATGGGTGACATCCAAGCGAACGTTATCCATGATGTTAATAACCGTTTCATTATTAACCTAGGTGTTGGTACGCTAGGTGTGTTTGATGACAATGGAAATCTACGGGTTAAGATTGGAAATCTAACAGTTGATACTGTAGCTACTGCTGCTAACTATACTGTAGGTACTACGTTTAGCATCTGGGACAATGCTGCTAATTTTGTAGCCAATGTTGATACATATATGTCTGGTAGTACTACTGTAAAGGTAGTAGATGCAGCAGTTAACATAGAGATTACTGACACAGCTGACTATAGCCAAGGTGCTATTATTTACGGAGTTAAATCTGGAGTTAACACAACCTACTCCATCCGTGATACGGCGGCTACGTTAGAAGCAGGCACTGTATCTATATTACAAGCGGCTCAGAAAGTATATGTCACCACGCTTCCTACTGATGACACCTTATTAGCTATGACAAATGTGAATTTTATATGGGAAGCGACAGCGTATGAAGTTGCTATTTCTGACACTATAGAGTTAGGAGATAGCGATGTTCGGACGGTAGCTTATGAAGTTGCTATTTCTGACACTATAAGTATACAAGACAGTAATGTTCGGAGTTGAAACGTTTGATGCCTCTGGAGCTATGGGTATCGGGACAAAAGATACCGCATGGAGCCTTGTAGGCTTTTTTGCTGCTCGTCCCGGTATAGCTACTAGCTTTATAAATCAAGCAGCAGCAGGGATGGAATTGTCCACTCTACAGCTCCAACTAGATTTTATCCCCAATAACCAAGAGGCCTATGTGTCGAATGTTACTGTTGCGGGTAGTACAGTTTCTGTCGATAACACAGGAACTGTCAACTCGCTCATAATGGTGTTCGCACGATGAGTCTGGGGGTTAAAGTATTCTCAGATCATTATAGAACAGGATCTACTTTAGATAGCCAAGTTCTTATAGATAGTGGATTACAATCATTACACTATGCAGGACAGGCTACATTTATAGCTTCTTTAGTGGGGCCGACGGATTTTCCGGGATACTCAGGGACGAATGATTCAATTGATGGGCATGTGTTATATTCATATTCATATGTTACAGAAGGAGTCCCTACTGTATTTATCAGACCTAGTGATTATACGAAGTGGCATGCAGTTATTAGGCAAGGTTACATATCACAGACGACCACTTGGGAATTCGAAGTTATTCAATCAGGTAGTGATAGTACTTTAACTCCAGAACTCCATCTATTTCTACCTAATACTTATATAACCCCGTCTACGGAAAGTTACGGGATGCAGTTATTCGGTGATATCCCATTACGTGGCCCTACAGTAGAAAAAGTAATGACTATAGCTCAGAGTAGAACAGTTGAGGCTACGTTAACAACCGAGAGTAGTGTTAATACAGCTAATGCAGCTTTGAGTACTTGTCCTACGCCTTTACAGATTGCTGGAAGTACCGCAACGTTGACGGGAAGTGCTAGCGCCCCAGCTAATCCCGCACTAGGAGATATTTGGATTGATATTGGCTCGCATTCTAATGGTTACTACCCTAAACCTATAGCTCCAACATACCCTACGTTAGTTGTAAGTACTATGGAAGAACGTACTTGGAGTGGGCTAGATACGTATATGGCATCACAAAACGTGGTTATGCATAACGGTCATGGCACTCAGGTCTTTGGGCAAGATGTGATGAAATATTTAAACTATCTAAATGATTACAACTGGTGCGTAGCTAATAGTTTATATAGTTTTTGGCAAAGTAGTAGTCGTCAGACATTGTTAAATGTTGTATCTCCTGTGGTTGCGACATACTGGGGTCCATTAGGTGCACCTCAGTCTTCAGATGGGTATTCTCTTTCAATATCCTATATTACGTCAGTTTATAATGCAGCGCCTGACGGAATCTACAATTATGCATATGGCTGGAGCACTTATTATACATACAATTATTCTTCGGGTTGGAAATCGTACTTACAACCGAGGTATAGCGCTTACCAAACTGCTTATGCACAGCATATAGCGAGTATAACTAATCAGAATCTCACGCTGATTGCTACGTATGACGAAGAAGTTTATATGTATAATAAGTTATTGGACGGGTACAACTCACATTACTCAGGGGCTAACACTAATCTCAATACCTATGTGTATGGGACTCCTGACTATGGGGTGTATAGTGATAACACTCCTATAGTTAGTAGCCCTACAGCTTGGTTGGTTATCTCGGAAGTAGTGGGAGCGCCTGCTAAACAGCTACTAACAGGAGGAAATAATGTAATATACTCAGTAGCTAAGCCTAATCCAGTTACTACTGCTTGGGAAAATGCTAGAGACGCTTATTACGCAACTATGGTAGCAGCTCAAGCCGTCACAACAGACCAAACTCTTACTATAACTCCAGCTACTTTAGAAGAGCTGTATAGATCAGTAGAATACACTTATGATTGGAACGTGTTCTCTACTATAGCTACAGGTTCAGCTACTCTACCCACTTTTGATAGTCGATTAAAACCATTAGTAGTTGTCTCAGGCGGATCAATTACATCACCTGCTACGCCTGTTAGTACGGGGTCTCCTACAGATAGCGGAACATTTACAGGTATTTATTATGATCAAGGTGTTAAACGCTGGTATTGGAGCGGTAACTCTTTCGGGGGGAGTCAAGCGCCGGGCAGCACACAGAACGACTGGGATTTTAGGTCTGCTGGTTTCAGTACTAGTTCCAATATCACTGCCGGACTAACGCAAGGTAATTTAATGTTTGCTGCTCCATCACTTACCCAAGCTGTGCAGATGCGGTCTATTAGAGGTTATAGTGAATATGAATTATGGGGTTGGTATATTACATGGAATGGATGGATCCCCACTTACCATAGTATTTTAGAGGGTATACAGCGTCAACAGTCAGTTGCGACGTGGTGGGTTATGTATCTTAACGCTTTTAAAATAACAGGCAGTTCATTTAAATCTGGATGGGCCACTTACGATGGAGGGTTCGAGTATTCGGCTGATTGGGATGCAGGAGCTGTAGGTTTTTGGCCTTGGGACGATGATGACGATGCGGGCTCAGTATCCTATGGCAGCATTCCTTATGACCCAAAAACTATAAATCGTAAGTCTAATATGTATATTATAACGGATGTAACTAAATACACTTAGCTATGCCAGAATTATGACAGAGGTAGGTTGTTTTGGGTGGATTATGCCAGTATTGTACTGGGTTTTGACATAGGGTTAGGTAGTAACATATTGATTTATATAGGGTGTGCCAGTAGAGCCCCGGATTGTGATTCCGGTTGTCGAGGGTTCGAGCCCCTTCGTTCACCCCATTAAATCAACGAGTTAGCAAAACCGCTCCTCGGTGCTATGTCAGAATTATGTCACTTATCCTCAATGTTATTCGCATAATCTGCTAAATGGTCAGGTGCTAAGTGAGCGTACCGTAGTACCATCTCGTAGCTACTCCAACCTCCAAGTTCTTGTAAAACGTTTAATGGCGTACCATTCTGTACGTGCCAACTCGCCCATGTGTGGCGTAGGTCATGCCACCTGAAGTGCTCAATACCCGCTCTCACTAGAGCCTTCTTAAATGCGCCAGTGTGTGCCTTTTGTATTCGTTTATCTTTAAAAGTAAACACATACACAGAATGTATCCCTCGGCGTTCTGCTACAACTCGTTGCGCTGTAGGATTAAACGGGACGGACATCGGTTTACTATTCTTCGTCTGGTCTGGATGAAGCCATGCCTTACTCCCAGAAGGGGAGATCTGGGACCACTCCAAACCTGTTACATTTGATTCTCTTAGACCCGTAGCTAGGCTGAATTCCACCATAGCTTTTTGGTGTGGAGGTAACTCGGCAATAAGTAGTTTTGCTTGTTCTCGCGTGATCCAACGTATTCGTTTGTCGGGTTCTTTCAGTTTCCGTATATGTGGAAGTTCGTTCAGACAATGCCAGGGACCGTGAGCTTTGCGTAGGATAGAACCTACCAGAGTGGTGTAGCGGTTAATAGTTGCGGGGGCGACACCTTCAGCTAACTTAGCTTCGATGATCTGTTCAATACAATCAGTGGTAATGGTATGAAGCGGCTGATCGCGTAGAAATTTATCCAGCCATCGGAGTTTTTCGAGATCGTCGTTGATAGAAGTCTTGGTACTTTCTTTAACCCAACGAACGCATGCTGTGTTCCATAGAACTTCAGGTTGAGTACCTAGCTTATGTTCGTCCCAGAGTTGGGCACGATGCTTGTCTTCTAATTCCTGGGCCTTACGTTTGTCGGTGGTCTTAGTAGATCTTCGTACTCGTCGTCCGTCAGGAGCGGTGAATCGGTACCAAATGAATTTAGACCCCGTTTGATAGTATTGCATGGTGGTTGCACGGTGTTAAAATCCCCATCGTACAACTTATCTAAATAAGATGACAAGTCTTCTTCTTTAAATACCCACTGTCTCCCAACTTTTACTGCTTTTATTTCCCGTGCTTTAGCTTTGACTCGAACAGTCTCAGCATTGCACTTCAAATAAGCTGCAGCTTCAGTTAGGGTTAATGTGTTCATCCATATATCTCCTTTAAACGATCCATAGTCGTGACCTCGTTCTCTCCTAAGATCTCTAGTTTCTTGCCTTTATCCTCCAGTCGAGGAAGTAGCTCGTCAGTACGAGCGTTCCACATAAGTACTAGATCTTTATCGTGATGATTAGCTCTGCTTATATTTAATTGCTTACAAATACGTTTGAAATCTACAGGTGAAAACTCGCTGTACACTTTACCTAGTACAGCATTAGGCGGTCGCCCTACTTGTTTAGCCTTAGATAGGACGCGCCCGCATTTCTGCGAACATGATTTTTGACCGTGCTGTATACGATACATAATTGCTGTAAATTCTTCATTGCAAACAGGACATTCATATATAGCGGTAGCGGAAGTAGGATCTGGATTTCGCAATAATTTAGGGCGCATTATTACCTCTGCTTATATAATCTTGTAAATAAAAGATCGCTTTGTTAATGTCTTCCATCTCTTTCTCAGGGTTTTTTCTACCTGCTCTGGCAATATATTTCACTGCATTACCTAGATCGTAGCCTAAATCCCATTCGTTAATCACATCAATAACCTCATACTTAGAAAAAGTATAATGACTAGGATGATTTACTGGGTCATTCATAGTTTAGCTCGTTGAACAGCGATGATAGGGTGGATTGCTACAATGTCATCATGTGCTATTACTGAAGAGTATTCTGTCAGAATGTTCTCAACTGCATACCCTTGTGCGACCTCGCGAATATAAGTTTTGATTATATACTCAGAGTCTATAGTCTCAATTAATACCTCATCACCCGGTGTAATGTCAGCTGCGGGGTCTACTACTACATATTCTCCTTGTTTGATACGTGGATGATAACTCTGTTCGTCTATGAGTACTGCATATACTTGGTCGCTAGTTTCGCCAATATACTTAGCCTCTATGTGTTTGTCCAATACTGCTCCTGTTGAACTTTTTACCACGGGTATTCTCCTTGTAGGTATTTGTTTTATCTTCAATTTACGTCCTAAAACCGGACGAATGTCTTTTGGCTCACATTGTAATAGTTTGGCGAAGACTAGCACTGCATCGGTATTCAATGCGATGGTGCCGTTTAGGTACTGACTAATTGCACTCTGACTTGTGCCTATTTCATCAGCTACTGTTACTTGTGTTAATTTAAGCTCCTGTTTTTTTGACTCCCATATGGCTCGGAGTCTTTTCGCAGCGTCCTTGTCTGCG
>Ga0257127_1000166_pt1 | contig 64986 bp, 46 predicted proteins | sample SI060_135mmetaG_FD_190152 | JGI IMG/M metagenome (GOLD analysis project Ga0257127, IMG submission 190152) | Marine microbial communities from Saanich Inlet, British Columbia, Canada - SI060_135m | ecosystem: Environmental > Aquatic > Marine > Inlet | place: Canada: British Columbia | collected... | reverse complement strand
CCTTACCTTACCTTACCTTACCTTACCTTACCTTACCTTACCTTACCTTACCTTACCTTACCTTACCTTACCTTACCTTACCTTACCTTACCTTACCTTACCTTACCTTACCTTACCTTACCTTACCATTACCTATTTTTTTTTATATCCATATATCCACTATATCCACTATATCCATATATCCACTATATCCACTATATCCACTATATCCACTATATCCACTATATGCCAATAAATTATATAAAATGTATAAAATTTTGGAGAAAAAAATGAAAATAAATTGAAATATAATAAATATAATAAAAATAAGGTATATTAAAACAAGTTAACATCAAGTTATTCAAAATGTCCGCAATCAAAGCAATTATCAATACCAAGAAGTCAAGAATGTCTCAGGAGGAGAAGGATTTGAAGATGGAAGTAAAGGCACAGGAGCGTGTGGCAAAGAAGGAGCAGGCAAAGAAGGATAAAGAAGTTGCAAAGGAGCAGGCAAAGAAGGATAAGGAAGCTGCAAAGGAGCAGGCAAAGAAGGATAAGGATGCTGCAAAGGAGCAGGCAAAGAAGGATAAGGAAGCTGCAAAGGAGCAGGCAAAGAAGGATAAGGATGCTGCAAAGGAGCAGGCAAAGAAGGATAAGGATGCTGCAAAGGAGCAGGCAAAGAAGGATAAGGAAGCTGCAAAGGAGCAGGCAAAGAAGGATAAAGATGAAAAAAAGAAGGCTGCTGTGGAGCAAGCAAAGAAGGAAAAAGAGGAAAAAAAGAAGGCATCAAAGGAGCAAACAAAGAAGGAGAAGCGCCCACCAAATAATTATATAGTATTCGCCAAGAAGTACCGCGATGTAGTGAAGAGTGAACACCCCGGGTTTTCATTTGGCGAAATTTCCAAAGAGGTCGGGCGTAGATGGAAAGAAATGAGTGCCGAAGAAAAAGAAGCGATAATCAAGAATTAAATGAATAAAAAGAATAAAAAGAATAAAATGAATAAAAAGAATAAAAATGATTTACCTGTTTTTTTCTATATTTCTATATTTCTATATTTTTCTATAAGAATACCAATATTCAATAAATTGAAATTATTAGTTATATGAAATAATTAATAATTAATATATAATAATAACGACAATGGTGTTACTTAAAAGCAAACTAAATATTGGTTGGACATTTGTGGTACCTGATTTTAATAAAAAGCACAGAGTGAATATATTTCCAGAAGGTCAAGAGAGATATATGGATCACGATAATACGTGGGTCATATTTGGTGAGTGGAAAGGGAAAGTCGCCTTAGTGAATGTTCAAGATCCAACAATAGTAATTCAATCAATAAGTGCGTGGAAAGTATCCGAGGTATTACATCAATCAAATGGATTAAATTAAAATCAATTAAAACAATTAAAACAATTAAAACAATTAAATCAATTAAAACAATTAAATTAAATCAATTACAAAGTCTTTTTCTGGTGGAAGTAAGTTTATTTATCTTTCGGCCATTATGACATTTTTTTCTAGTTCTGAATACATATTTATTGTAATGTTTTATTTTACCTTTTTTACCTTTTTTACCTTTACCCTTACTTTTACCACCACTTTGCGATTGTCCAGACGATCTTAAATCGGCGCGCCTTTTATCACGTTCTTTACGGTCTTGTACCGATTGCGCAAGAATATCATCTTTTTGTTGTTTTTGTATTTGGTTCGTTGTAGCATCAATGTCGCTAGCAAATTTTTTCCCAGTATTCTTGATGCCCGTTTTAATTTGTGAATCGGGGTCATCACTACCTTTATTCGGAATATCATCCCCCATTTTTCCAGCAATTTTGTTGCGAAGATGTTGAAATTCCTTGGTAGAGTTACTAAAGAAATTAAGTTGTTCTTTAATGATGGGGTTGTCAATGGTTTTCTCTCTAATATCGTTGTATGTGTTAGCAAATGTCTGTGAAGTTTTAGCGGCAGTTTTCCCCATATCTGTAGCGATTTGACCAATTTTGAAAACGTTTTCCATAATAATAAAAGCGTCACCAGCGCCAGGTAAAATACGTATCATATTTCGGATAGATTGCATCATTCTGCCCGACACTTTATCAAAACCTGAACCAATCGTGTCAGTAAGTTTTTGTTGTGCAGTAGACAATTGTGGGCCTGCTGCGTCAATAATTTCAGAAATAATAGTAGCGAGTGCAAAAGACATATCTTTAACAAGTTGTTGTCCAACGGGGTCGTATGCGATTTGCATAAGCATATCTCTTTTCCCCTTTAAGTTATTGATAATTTCTTCTTTATCAACCGAATTTAAAGAACGATAACCAAGACTAAAATAAGTGACAAGGTCAATCGTTTTATCAAGCATCAATGTAAATTGGGTAATGAGAAGATTAGAGCCCGAGTCATAAACTTTTTCTCCTGCTTTCCGGGTAACGCCGGCAATATTTTCAAATGTAACATTGTCATCATCACTATCACTAACATCTTCCTTGTCATATACATCAGGTTGAGGTGTTTTTGAATTATTATAATTACCCATAACGGTAGGTTTATTTTTTTTTTTATTTTTTTGGTTATGTGAAAAATCTTGAAGCATTTTTGGCGCACTAGGTGTCGTGGGACTAGTGGGGTAAACACCAAGAACGTCAACACTTTGAGCAAGACTTTGAGCAGCGCTTTTTGCAGCGTCTGTTGCTTTGGATGCGATATTTTTCATACTGCCTGCAGCATTATACGCAGATTTAGTAGTATCGCTAATATAATCAGAAGTCGATGCAACCTTGGAAGCAATATTGTCTGTTTTTTCGGCGACATCTTTAATTTTACCAATTGATTTTGTAGCAGTGTCAGATGCTGATTGTAAAGATTTCCCAACCCTAGATGAAAACCCCAAATCTTTTTTATTATCATTCGTGGTATCATTCGTGGTTGGATTTTCGGTGGAAGTAGCGTCCGTTGAAGCTCCACCAGCAATGTGATAGTTTGTTGTAGTTTGCATAATAATAATATAAGTATATAAAACGTATATATTTTTATTTTCTATGTTACACAATGATTACCTTTATTTTTAAACTGTGAAAAACTAACATTCTTGATATTTTTAGCTTTATGATTGTTACCTTTATTATTGTTAGAAGTTAAAAATGTGAAATTATAAAATTTGCCAGAATTGCGAATAGTACAAAAATCAGTTAATGTGTGTTCATTCGGTTTTATGGGTTTATCTTTACCGGCAGCACCGGCAGCACCGGCAGCACTAGCAGCACTAGCAGCACTAGCAGCACCGGCAGCACCGGCAGCACTAGCAGCACTAGCAGCACTAGCAGCACTAGCAGCACTAGCAGCACTAGCAGCACTAGCAGCACTAGCAGCACTAGCAGCACTAGCAGCACCGACAATACCATCCTTATTATTATTATTATTATTATATTTTTTAAAACTGGCAAATACATTGGGGTTCTTATTCTGCATAAATTTAGAAATTTTGTTTTTATCATTTTTATCATTTTTATCATTTTTATCATTTTTAATGTGGTTGTCAATACATTTGGTTTCAATATAACCAAAATAAAGAGGAAAACACTTAAATTGCATAGTAAATTTTTGAAAAACCGTACGAATAATATCATTACTGAGGGAATTATCGCAAAAATATTCAATTGTTTTATCGGTATGGTTATATGTCATAATAACGTTGCCTTTTGGTGTATATTCAATAATATATGCATTATTTAAATGGGTGAAGTCAGTACACTCAAGTTGAATTTCAAGTTCAAGTTCAAGTTCGGGTTGAATTAACTGATTGGATAATTCATTAGAAATAGAAGACCTATATTTTCTATATAGTTCTTCAACCTTAACTTTGTAGCGGTCAACATATTCAGTTTTACTTAATATTTTTTTATTATTATGTGAAACGCAGCAAATAATATTATCATTTTTATCATTATTATCATTTTTTAGATGATTATGTAAGTATTTTTTATAAGACACGAATAAAAAAGGAAAAGCAATGAATTGTAGAACAGAATAGTCAAGAGATAGAAAAGATGGAATATATTTAAACATACGGTCAATTATTTTTTTATAAAAGAAGTGGAAGATACGCATAGATAATATTAAATGTATATTAATGTATATTAATGTATATTAAATGTTTAAATTATTATTCAGAAAATAGCGAATTCAATTCTACTTGTAGATCAGAAACCTTGGAAAGTATAAAATTATGATTTTTGTTGTCGGGATGTAGGCAAACTAAATACATAGTCTCAATATCAATATCATATTTATTCTTAAGAATGCGTTTATATATATTGAGTTGCAAACAATAATGCCAATAGTTGGTATCAGGAATATGACTAATTTTATCAGAAGTAGAGAATTGAAGCCACGATTTCGTTTTAACAATTTCCTTGGATCTTTTCCAATCATAAATATGAAATTTGCCGTATTCATCTTTAAATAGCATATCAATGGAGCCAGATAATTTTAAATCTTCCTCGTAAATAGTCCATTCTGTACGAAATGGAATTAGATTGGGAAATTTCTGGGCGAAGTTGATAAAATAGTTGAAATCATTATCAACAATGAAATCAATACTTTTACAACCATCAAGACATTGTGGATTAGCAAAATAATATTGAAGTAGTTGACCCAAATTATATGAGCCAAAATCAAACGAATGGGCGTTATTGGTAGAATTGGTAGAATTGGTAGAATTGTTAGAAATGAATTGACCTAAATTCATAAAACATTCAATAAGATAATGAAGTTGCGTCCCCATATTAGCTGCGTTAACTCTGTTAATTTCCCAAACATTTTTGATTTCTTGTGTGGTCATACCAAAATATTTATTGGTGGGCCATTTTTTAGATAGCATCATTTTACGAATAATATTATCAGCGTTAAATTGTTCAAATAGGGTGTGTATTAATGTAGTGACGGATGTATATTTAGAGCCCAAATCATTAAGAATAGTATATGTGTGGGTAGGTTCATAAAAAGAAATATGTCGGTCTCTACTGTGCGTGTTTAATTTTTTAAGGAAGTCAATATTATATGTAGATGTGGTCATAATATATATATAATATAATAGATGGGTAATCTCTAAACGTTAAACGTTAAATGGTAAGCGAACGAGAAATAAAAATAATAAATCAATTTAACAAAAAATGAACAAAAAACAAAAAATGAACAAAAAACAAAAAACAAAAAACAAAAAACAAAAAACAAACTAATTAATGCGTTTGATATATACAATAGAATAATAAATAGAAGTAGCGAATGGATAAATTCTAGTAGAGTGTTTACTATTAAAATACTTAAATGTCCCTGTATAGGAGGAATGAATGTTAAATGATAGTTGTTCACCCGGATTAATGAGAGCACCATAATTGATTTCATTAACACCTGTCCCCGTAACAATACCGCCGCCACTAGATGTAACAGCAATCCCACTATTATTGGACTTCCATTCATCCGCAACATTAAAACCATTTTCAGCCGTATTACCAAGTTCAGTTGAAGCAATAAATGTATAGGTATTGCCCTTAATAAGTGTTAATGGATTAGAAGAACTATTTAACGCAGCTCCGCCCGAGGTATCACTAAAAATATAATAAGGTTCCGTATCAGCGTTACTATTTACTCTAACATAGTAAGTAATAGTGGTCTCAGAACCAAAAACAAATTGATTGGATAAATCGGGTGTATTGTTGGAGCCATCACATATTTGCCAGTTATTCGGAATATCCGTAGAGTAACCATTAAATAAAATAATACCACCAATGGGAATAATGCCTTTACCATTAAGTGTATCGCAAGTAATATTAGCAGATACTTCAAGATTATTATTAATACTGACATCGTCAAAGGTAGCGTGTGTTGAAACAACGTTAGTGGAATGGATAATATCAAAGTTGCCAGTAGATATGTCACATATATTTGATTTAATAGTGCCACTGACATCAAACGTGCCATAAAGATTAGAATTGCCAAATCTACAAACGGTAGCATTTGAAGCGTCAAAAACCCCCGAATTTTTAATAAAGAGATTGGAAACGTCTAAATTATGAATATCCGAATTAATAATAGTTGCGGTAGTAATATTAATATAGCTAACATCAATATCTTCAATACTGGCATAAATGGCAGTAAGATTAGAGTTAACAGTAAGATTAGAGTTAACAGTAAGATTAGAGTTAATTTTAAAATTGTCTGCAATAATAGAACCAGAAATGTTGATATCACCATTATTAATGTTGATAGACCCCCCCGAAACATTTAGCGTAGAATCAACAATCGTCATAGGTCGGTAAACATTAAAATGAAAAGAAGGAGATGTAGAAGAAATATCAATATTCGCATCATTAAAAGTAATAGAATTGGAAGAAACTTCAATCGAGAGCAAATTGGAAATATCAAATCTATCATATAATTTCATAGTAGCAGCGCTAATGTCATTAATATTTAAATCGGTAGAAATTGCGACGTCTTGACAGTCAACAATACTTTCAACATGGAGTGTTTTGGCATAAATAACCTTTCCACACCTAATATTGCCACCACAACTAATATCGCCAGTAACAATAGAAGAATAGGAATAAATATTTTGTAAGCATTGAATATTATTCATTTTAGCATTGCCAGAAACATCCAAAACGGCGCTTGTTGTATCAATTAAATTATTTCCAGTAATTGTAACAATGCCCGATGTATCAATAATAATATTAGCAGATGAGTCATAAATATTAAGGTCATTTGGATTACTTTTGCCAATGTACAAAGAGTCTGTTGCCATAATGAACGATTTATTATTTGCGTCTACATTATCACAGAAGCTGCCAAGTAATAATTGGGAATTATTGGTATTATTTTCGCTGGAAAAGAGAAGTTGATTTTTGCTTTTGCCGTCATAGAAACGGTCAAGATTATTAGCAGGGTCAGAACCGTTATCCTTAGATCTGATTTGTACAAGTTGGTCATAGTTATTATGAACATCACCAAATGAGAACCCAACGAACCCAGAAGAGTCAAGAATGCCAGTGTTATCAATGGGTGTGTCATATATATTAAGAACGTTATTAAATGAATTGTCATTAGTAGATGTAAAACGCGAACTTTTAACAAACGGTGCAATTAAATTAGTAACATTAAATTCCCCCGAAACATTTAAGACCGACCCCTGTAAAAATGTGCAAGTTTGATTAGAAATATCCATTTGACAAATATTATGAACAGAACAAATCCCCGAGTTGATATTAACATTATGATTGAAATTGGCAGTATCAGAGACGTCAAGATAATTTAAATCAGCCGACCCATCAAAGCGAATATCCCCAGCAACATCTAAATTATAAATGCGTAGATTTTCAGAGAGCGATTTACCAATATTGAGGTGCCCGTCAATTCTGGCATCCGTTTTCCCAGCGCACGTTCCATCATCCGTATCACATAAATCAAGTGTATATCTACCCAGCGGGTTATCATAATTTTCCCCCCCATATAAGGTGGCCCCTTTTTTCATAGCCGGTTTAACGTTAAAGTTAATTTTATTAGTAATAGCGGTATCGCTATTGCTATTGAAATTAACAGTACCTTTAACATCAAACCCATCCACAAATAATGTTTTATCTTTGAAATAGAATTTTGTTACCCCAGTGGAGTCATAAAATGAAGAATTTGTACTCACATCCCCAGCAAATAACATGCCATCAAGTTTAACACTCGTTTTAAATCTACTTTCACAACTAACATCAAATGAATATTCTGGTTTTGTATTCAAGAACCCAATGCGACCTAAATTCGAATATGTAACGACAGGAAGATAGTTATTATCTTTGGTGAAACCAATATATGTATGTTCTTCAAAGTTCAAAGAAATATTAAGAGTGTCAACAAGTGAAGTATTATCTTTGGGGTTGTATCGCATAAAAAATGCGGTAGCAACGTCGCCATTAATATAATTATTGCAACTATCTCTGGTAAGTAATAATCCCGAGTGGTTTGTGGAACCACATTTTAATTGTATATCAACATCGTTAAGAGATTTTCTGATATCCACAGTAAATTCAGGTTTAGAAGTACCAATTCCATATTTAAGATGGTTATCACTTGCGTCACCTAAAACGAAGGCATTGCTAATATCAGCTTTTGCGTAACAGCCAATAGCAGTGCTTTTATTACACCCCGATTTGATTTCACTATACGATCCAATAGTGGTATTATAATCGCCAGAAAGTTTGGTGCCTGAGTAAGCGCCAATACTTGTATTACTAGAACCTTGGTTTGTGAAATATGGGTTATTGTTGCTGCTAGTAACGTGTGTTAATGACCCATTGCCAACAGAAACATTATCAGAACCGCTATTATTAATATTAGATTGATAACCAATAGCAGTATTACCTGCCCCAGAATTATTTTGCAATGAATATGAGCCGACCGAAACATTATAACTATTGCTTGATAATAATTGTGTATTGTATCCAATGCCTGTATTATTACTTCCCAACAGTAATTGTCCGCCAGTTCCAGGGGGAGCTCCAGTCCCACCGCCATTATGATAGGAACCAACAAACACATTATGATTATATGTAATGTTAGAAGGTGTTTGGCAATTTTTTAATGTTTGATAACCAACCGCGACATTATAATCACCTTTACAATTAGCAATGGTATAATGTCCAAACCCCGAATTATAATTTCCAATTAAATTAATCCCCGAATTCGTACCTATAACATTATTCGTGGAACCATTAATATATTGCGCAGACAAATGTCCAATACTAATATTATTACTAGAACTGGATGATGTAGAGTTAGAACTGGAACCAATCGCAAGATTATTAGAACCTGAACTAATCTTCGTTAATGTGTCATTTCCAATAGCTAAATTATAGTCTCCGTTCGTAATTTTAGCAAGTGTATCGTTTCCCATAGCAATATTATGTTTGCCAGTAGTCGTTTTAATAAGACTATTATTTCCAATAGAAATATTAGAATAGCCCGTTGTAATATTTTTAAGCGATGAATGTCCGAGAGCAATATTATGAGAACTATTGAAATTTGTGTCAGAAAAAACGTATGCACCAATCCCAATATTATTAATTCCTACATTACTTGGGTCTGGGTTAGAATTATTAGAAATATACATATTAATTTTATTCTTGGATGATTGTAAATTAATTTTCCCGTGAATATCGAGAAATTGTCCTGGGTGAATAGTATTAATACCAACGAACCCGTGTTGATTAATAATAACCCTAGTACTTTCATTTTTATATGTTTCAGTACTAGTGGTATCAACTGTATCATAATCAATAGAAGAATTGTATGTATCAAATGCGATTGTTGGAGCAAGCAACCGAATGCGGTCACCTCTTTTTAAATTAATATTAAAACTGGTATCCGTATATGGATTAATAATATTGGGATTAATATTTTGCGCCTTAAAGAGAAACAGTTCTGAATCACCAGTAGTTTTATTATAATATCTTTCTTCCATAGCGGTGCTTGCAATTTTCTCTGAAAAATCCGATAATGATACGTCGGTATGTCCTAAACCTTTGAACCAAATACCATTTTGCTGATTTTCACCAAGGCGTGTGTTGCCAATTTGTAAAATATTCTGTTTAATTTCAAAGATTGCTTTATCTGAATTGTTGGATTGGACTAAAATGTGTTGCGATATATTATCTGTACCGCCAAATTGTTTCCACGACATTTTTATGTATTAATATATATTAATACATAAAATTAGTTCTATAAACCTAAAAGATATATAAAAATAGATAGATGAATAAAAAATAGATATAAATATATTGAATTATCTATTTTATACATAATCCATAAATAATAAAATGGAAATGATAACCAATACAACTCCACAAACAACTCCACAAACAGCAGAATATATTTTGAACAATTTGCCCCAAGATATTGTAAAAAAAATATATCTAGACCATTTCAATTATGAAAATAGATATAGAGAAATAGAAACCATTTTACAGAATGAACGTAGTCGCGCATTAAATAACAATGAATTAACAATTCATTTTAGAAAGGAAAATATATTGAAAGATGTATCGTTCGTTCAATATTTGCGAGAAAAAAACAACATATTCAGCGAAATATACAAAACGCATTACATTGATAACGCAAAACAGTTCGTGTTAATGAATAATTTGGAGAGTATGTGTCAATGTTGGTTAATGTATTTATATCATTAGTAAATTCGAATCCTTTTAATTCCGCCCTTTTAATTCCGCCCTATTTTCCTCCTTTTCCTCTTTGTTTTCCGTTTTTACCTCGTTTCGTTTTACGAATCCCTTTATTATTGGCTTTATTATTGGCCTTATTATTGGCCCTATTTTTCCTTGTATTTTTCCCTAGCTTTGTATATTTTTTTTTTGTTTGTTGAATACTGTTACGTGTTTGATTTTCAATAATCTTCGAAACATCTTGCAAATTAATATCCCGAAATTTATGTTTTTTATCTAAGATACTTAGTTGTACATTAAATTTCTTTCCATTATCAGAAAATAAGTTCCATTTAGTATCATCAACAATTGTATCATTAATAATTTTAGTAAGGTGTCCTTGAGAACGAAAAAAATGACTAGGGTTCGTCATGATATATAAGTATTGGTGATATATAAGTATTAGATTAAATATAATAATTTTGTTATATTTAATTAGATTTTATAAGATTTTTTATAGTTTAACAAGTTCAAATAATTTATTGCGAAATGTGGAGTTTGATTGAATAACTTTATCAACAACCCCGCTAGTTAATTTAGAAATTTGAATGCGATAATTTTCTTGTGAACTGTGAGTTTTAAATGAATGTGCATTTTCATTTTGCCACACACAAAATTGCGCCATAATTTTCTGTTGAATAATACGTAATTTAGATGCTAATTCGGTAGATGAGATAACATTCCAAGAAAGTTTATCGTAATCAATCTGGTTCCTATCATATACATAAAATAATTTACCGCGTTTATCTAGAAAGGAACGTAAAGGACAATAATACAAATCCTCTGGTGTAATATATTTTTGTAATAGTTCTATAAAGCCATCTTCGTATGAATCAATATTAAATATATAGTGTAAGTCGTCTTGATTAATATCTATATTTGTCAAAAATTCAGTAAATGGAAATTGCGGAACATTGTCCGTAAATGTAGGAAGTACCAGACATTCGGCATCATTTGTTTTTCTAGAAGCGCTCAAGTTATTTGACGTTGTTGAGGAAGCGGAAGAGGATGAGGAAGATGAAGAGTTATTTTGGGAAATACGAATAAAATCCCGAAACATATTCTTAATATCGTGTACTTCTTGTGTCAATTGTGTAATTTTCAAAATGAGTTCATCGTTAATATTTTTGCCAGTACCAGTACCAGTACCAGTATTTTTACAACCATCATATTTATAATTGTCTTCATTATCGCAATCATATTCAGTACTTTCTTCTATAAATTCCATAATGATGTATATTTCGTATGAAATGGAAGAAATAAGATATAGTATGAAATCAATTTATATAAAAATTATATAAAAATGTAAGCGTGAAAATTACATATTTAACACTGCTTTTATCGCGCTAATATCATTTGTCATATTTTCAATAGTATTGTTCAAATGTGTTACGGTATTTTCCAAATTGTGGCCTGATGTCTTTAAAATAGTAATTTGTGCATCTTTTGCATCATTTTCTGCCTTCAATGTTTTCACGGATTCAATCAAATAACCGATTAATGTGTTATAATTGGCACTCCACATATCATCATCTGTTTTACATATTGCTTCGGGAATAATATCAGCAACCTCTTGTGCTAAAATACCCGCGTGCATATTTTTGTCTTTGTCGGTTTTGAATGTATAATTCACACCACGAATAGCGCAAATCTTTTCGAGCGCCCGGTCCAAATCACAAATATTTTCTTTATGACGAACATCAGAAGTTGCGTTAAAAGAAGTCGCTTGCGCCGTACCATTAACATCTAATTTTTGCTGGGGTTCCTTCCCAATTCCGACACAACTATTAGACGATTTTATTCTCATAGTTTCAACCCTAGGAAAATCATCAGGGAAAGGGGTATTTCTAACACCATTCATATCAACACTAGAACCATAACCAAATATTAAATCACTACCACCAGCACCAGTCGTACTATTTGAATCAGCAACTAATCTCAGCTCACCGTCCGCGCTAAATGCGCCATGTGCGCCACTGTGTATGAATGAATTTGCACCATTCGCCCCGAGTAAAATATTACCGTGAACTTCCAATTTTTGCTGGGGATTATTCGTCCCGATACCGACGTTGCCATCCTTATCCAGTCTCATTTTCTCGCCGTTGTTAATTTTGAAATTAATAGACTTATCAGCGCTCGCATTTAATAAAGTTGTACCAGAACTATCTTGTCTCAGAGCATAATCATTATCACCACTACGATGAATATGTGAGAAAGATGCCCAACTGCTGTTCCAACTACTCCCACCAATCGCTGCTCTACCGAAATAAGAAGTAGTATCGGTATCATAAGCAGCTCTAATAGAACCACTAACATCAAATTTAGCTCCCGGATTAGATAATCCAATCCCGAATTTGCCATCAGGTGTCAGTACCATTTTCTCGTCGTTACCAATTTTGAAATTAATAGATTGACCATCGCTCGCATTTAATAAAGTTGTACCAGAATTATCTTGTCTCAGAGCATAATCAGTCGTAGTATTACGATCAATATGTGAGAAAGATGCCAAACTAGTACCAGCTCCACCAATAGCAGCCTTACCGAAATAAGAAGTAGTATCGGTATCATAAGCAGCTCTAATAGAACCACTAACATCCAATTTAGCAGTAGGACTGACAGTTCCAATCCCAACATTACCAACAAGGTCAATACGTAGTCTTTCATTAGATGTGTTGTTTTGTCGAGTAAAAATACCAATTCCACCTGCATAACCACTACTACTATTACCATAATTATATGATACAATTTCACAATCAGGCTTCGCAAGTTGAGCATCACTACTACCTCTGTGAAAAGAAATTTTTTGTCCTTCACTAGCAAGACCATCAGTAGCAAACACTTCACACTTAGTTAAAACTAAGTTGCCACCAATTATTTCTAATTTTTGGGTTTCATCCGAAACACTGGTGACGCCATCAGTATAATTTCCAATTCGAACACCCCTCGCATCCCCATTCACGTGTAATTCGGTTTGGGGGGTAATCGTCCCAATACCGACGTTGCCACTAATGGTGGTGCTGTTATTAATCTTGACATATCCCTCAACCTCGAGACTGCCATAAATATTAACAAATTTACTACCTTCCGAATAACCCACCATTCTCATTATTGAATAACTATCCGAAGTAAAAAGTAACTCTGGAACTAACACTCCATTATTCGTAATCCCCGTGTTAGAATCACCGATTGCTAATTGGATTGTACTGTGAGGTGCTGCACCACCAATCCCAATATTTCCGGAAGCTCTAATAGAACCACTAACATCTAATTTAGCAAGAGGACTAGATAACCCAATGCCAACATTACCACCTTCTGTAATTGTCATTCTGGTCGTTGTGCTAGATCTGAAATTCAAACTGTTTTTTTTATAGTCTATATAATTGTGTTTATCAGTAGCATTAGGATTAGTACTATTGCTAGTGGAGTGTATTCTTAAGTAATTAGTTGACCCAGTAATAGTTCCATCACCGCCAGCACCAACATAAAGACTTGCGTCGGAGTTAGTATGAACAAATGCATCACCACTCACATCTAATTTAGCAGTAGGACTAGTCGTTCCAATCCCGACGTTGCCATCATAATTAATTGTGAACATATCAATTAAAGATTTGTAATCGGAATTACCACTACCACCTCCGGAAATTACAAAATTGCTATTATTATCAGCTATAGAACTATTATATCGCCTCCCAATTCTCCAACTAAAATTCCCACCAGAATTTTGAAACAAAATAGAATTATTGTCATCTTGGCCGTTATTAGACGTTTGAAGAACAATATTTTTCTCTTTTCCGTAGATATGTAATAATTGAGACGGATTTGTTGTCCCAATCCCGACGTTTCCGTTTGCGTCAATACGCATACGTTCAGTAGCATCAGCAGTAGTAGTGCTACCTGCAGTAGCAGTAAAAAACTGAAGTTGATTATTTGAAGAATCTGCGTTGGGTGATGAAGCAATAATTTTGGTATTTTGTGCGACGTTAATAACTCCACCAAGAGAACCCCAAGCATTCCCAGATCCAAAACCTTCATACGAACTATTCGTAGTATTATATCGAATATAACCATAATGTGAGCTTCCAGTAAGACTAGTACTTGGACGTTGTCCAGTTGTTCCAACCGGAATTTTAATAGCATCTGTGCCCGAAATCTCAAGTTGAACTAGTGGCACATTCGGCCTAGTCCCAATCGCCCCAGTCCCAATTCCAAGTCGTCCATCACGACTTAAAAACATTCGTATGTCGTCATTCGTTTTAAATATTATACCTTCATAATTATCATTAGGTCTAGAAACAAGAGCAAGGCTTGTATGAAGTTGTCCCGTAATTGTGTCCGAAGTAATTTGCATGCCGTATGTTTTATTATCAGCTTGTTGAAAATAAATTGTTTTGTCATTTGTAATCATAACATCCTTAAGTGTTGTATCTCCATCGACCTCAAGTTTAGCAGAAGGACTGGTCGTCCCAATCCCGACGTTGCCATCCTTATCCAGTTTCATTTTCTCGTCGTTGTTAATTTTGAATTGAATAGGGTAACCAGTGCTCGCATTTAATATAGTTTGACCATCATTATTTTGCATAAGAGCAAAATTACCAGCAGATACAAGGTTTAGATGTGAAAAAGATGCCCAATTATTATGAATTGGATGACCACCAATAGCAGCCTTACCGAAATAAGAAGTAGTATCGGTATTATAAGCAGCTCTAATATCACCACTAACATCCAATTTAGCTCCCGGATTAGATAACCCAATCCCGACGTTGCCTTGAACAATCATACCGTTTAAAGGTGCAGTCGTTGTACCCGAATACGTTGCACCAATAGCTACACCACCATTAACATCTAATTTAGATTGGGGATCATCCGTCCCAATCCCGACGTTGCCACCTTCAACAATTCTCATTCTTTCAGTACCATTCGTATAAAAAGTTAATTTTCCGTCCCCTGCCTGCGAAATCCCCGTGTCATGATCACCGATTACTAATTTGATTGTACTGTGAGGTGCTGCACCACCAATCCCAATATTTCCGGAAGCTTTAATAGAACCACTCACATCTAAATTAGCAAGAGGACTAGTCGTCCCAATCCCGACGTTGCCACTATCGGCTTTAATCATCATTCTCTGTGTCATACCATTTGCATAAAATCTACAATGAGCATTAACATCACCAGTACTACCGAAATTAATATACATACCATCATCTTTAGTAGTGCTACCAATCACCCGACAATTGTACCGTAAATCAGGCGTATCAGAATTATTATGATTTTGAATAAGTTCAACCCCATCCATTTTTAACATACCACTCCCTGTTATATTAATAGAACCACTAACATCCAATTTAGCAAGAGGACTAGTCGTCCCAATCCCGAAATTGCCATTCTTATCCAGTATCATTTTCTCGTCGTTGTTAATTTTGAATTTGATAACCTTATTCGATGGCGCATTAATAGATGTAGTCCCGTCATACAATTGCTTTAAAGCATAATTCAAATTAGTATTATTATCTATATGTGAAAAAATAGCGGTATCACTCTCCCCATTGTATCCAATAGCAGCCTTACCGAAATAAGAAGTAGTATCGGTATCATATCCAGCTCTAATAGAACCTCTAACATCTAATTTAGCTCCCGGATTAGATAACCCAATCCCGAAATTGCCATCCGTATCCAGTATCATTTTCTCGTCGTTACCAATTTTGAATTGAATAGGGAAACCAGTGCTCGCATTTAATATAGTTTGACCATCATTATTTTGCATAAGAGCAAAATTACCAGCAGATACAAGGTTTAGATGTGCAAAAGATGCCCAATCACTATGACCACAGTAACCAATAGCAGCCTTACCGAAATAAGAAGTAGTATCGGTATCATATCCAGCTCTAATATCACCACTAACATCCAATTTAGCTCCCGGTTCATTCGTCCCGATACCGACACAACTATTAGACGATTTTATTCTCATAGTTTCAACCCTAGGAAAAGAACCAGGGAAAGAGGTACTTCTATCACTATCCATATTAACATCAGAACCATAACCAAATATTAAATCCTGACTGTCACCACCGGCACCATCCGTACTATTCGAATCAGCAACTAATATCAGATCACCGTCCGCGCTAAATGCGCCATTTCTGCCACTGTGTATGAATGAATCTACACCATTCGCCCCGAGTAAAATATTACCGTGAACTTCCAATTTTTGCTGGGGATTATTCGTCCCAATCCCGAAGTTGCCCCCAGATGTAAGTATCATTTTCTCGGCGTTGTCAATTTTGAAATTAATAGATTGACCATCGCTCGCATTTAATATAGTTTGACCATTACTATATTGTCTCAGAGCATAATCACTATTACCAGGATTACAAACAAGATGTGAGAAAGATGCCCACTCATTAATACCACCAATCGCGGCTCTACCGAAATAAGAAGTAGTATCGGTATCATAAGCAGCTCTAATAGAACCACTAACATCTAATTTAGCAAGAGGACTGGTCGTCCCAATCCCGACTTTATCTGTAAAGGTAGCTTGTTTGGCACTAAATTGATACCAAGGGGTAGAGTCATCAACGCAAACAGTAAGATTTTTAACCAGAACATTATCATTCCCACCTTCCTTAGAATTAGATATTAACTTAATTTTAATCGATGTAATACTTTCGGTTAAATAAGGGGTAATATCACATACAATGGGGTTAAACCCAACCGAACTAATATCTGTAGCGTTATATACTTTATAAATTTCTGAAATAACTTCATCACTTGAACCATTGAGGAGTTGAATAGAAAAGAAATCGACGTTAGAATCTTGGGAATAAAAAGCGGCGGAAAGTTTAACAAGAATACGTTGTGAAGTGTATCCACGTTTATCAGTAGTATTATTAATATTATTAATATAAGTGCCATTTTCCTTGAACGCTGTATAACCAGTAATATCTAAAGAGGGTGATGTGATATGTGAATCATTCTTGAGTTCAACATAATCATTGCTTCGAAGGGTAACGGTGTTGCCGAATGATTGTTTTTTGGAAAATAACACCAACTCAGTCAAAGAATTTAATCGGTAATAATGTAAAATTTTGCCAGAATGGAAACCTTCCGCCCCCGTATGGGAAATCCCTTTAATGTCAAGTTCATATGTAGGGGTAATATTATTAACACCAATTTTACCAGTAACTTTTAGGTTTGAACCACTAAGATCCATACCTAAAGTGCCGTTAGAATCGGCAGAACCACCATAATAAAAACGATGGTTATTCCCCGAACAATATTTAAGAGTGGAAGTATCAATCCCAAAACCATATTGTTCGTTACTCCATAATTTAATCATATTGGGTCCGGAATTGAAAGCGTTTGCGCCAGCGTTATTAAACATAATTTTTGAATTTGCAGGCATGTTTAAATCTTTGTGGTGCATAATTTCACCATTGGTTTGATTATATCGTAAGAATGTATTACTGGTATCAACCATACGAATAGGTTTAACATAGAACCTACCCGACCCCGATGAATTTAAACTAATATCAGTTTGAGCATTAAGTATAATTGTATTAGTATAACCGGATGGATTTTCCGACCCAGCTTTTGGTCCAATCGCAATACAATTACTACCTTGATTACTTTGTCCAGCGTAAGCACCAATAGAAACCGACTTAGAACCTTGACTAGTTTTGCCAGCTTTGTATCCTAAAGCAACCGTTTGCGTATTTTGCGAAGTCATTCCTGCTTCGTTACCAATAGCAATAGAATATTGTTTCTGCTGGGCATTTGTACCCGAATTAGCACCTTTCCCAGAGTTATACCCAATAGCAATTGAATAATTGCCTTGCCAATATTTGCCAGCGTTATCACCAAGAGAAACAGAACTGATACCTTGATTTTTTTGACCGTGTGATGAAGTATCAGAAGAATCATAGTAATTACCAATAGAAACCGACTTAGAACCTTGACTAGTTTTGCCAGCTTCGTTACCAATAGCAATAGAATTATTTGATTGGTCAGTGCTACCAGAATTACGGCCAATAGAAATGGAGTATTGTCCTTGTTTTAATTGACCTCCCCCAATATTACCACTATCACTATTGTAATTACCAATAGAAATGGCGTCACTACTTTGATTATTTTTACCAGCTTCGCGTCCAATAGCAACAGAATCAGAACCTTGCTTTAAATTGCCACAATTAGAACCTAATGCAATGGAATAATTACCTTGTCCCACGAGACCATCAATAATATCAGAACCAGCGCCTGCGCCTGCGCCAATAGCAATAGCATACCATCCTTGGCTATATTGTCCTGCTTGGGCGCCTAAAGCAATAGAATAAGTACCTTGTGTACCATAACCAGCTTGGTCACCAATAGCAATAGTGCCAATTTGTTGTGATTTTTTACCAGCGTCCCGTCCAATAGCAATAGCAGAACCGAATTGTGTATCATTACCAGCATTGGCACCAATAGCAATAGAATATTCATTTTGTTCTGTTTGTCCCGCAGCATTGCCAATAGCAATAGAAAACCCCCCATCACCGGTATTTGCTTTACCCTGTGCTGATTTGCCAGCTTGATTACCAATCGCAATATTTTTTTGTTTTTGATTAGCATTACCGGCTTGGTCACCAATAGCAATAGAGTATGTAAGTTGTGAAGTTTTGCCAGCTTGGTCACCAATAGCAATAGAATGTGAGCCCTGTGACGAATTTCCAGCTTGGTCACCAATAGCAATGGCATACACATCTTGTGTATTTTCACCAGATTTATAACCTAACGCAACCGAATTAGCGCCTTGTGTACCATAACCAGCATTTGTTCCAAGTGCAAGAGAATTAGCACCTTGTGTATCATCACCAGCATTTGTTCCAAGTGCAACCGAATTAGACCCTTGATTAGTTTGTCCGGCGTTAAATCCAATCGCAGTGGAATAACCAGCAGTACCACCTTGATTTATTTTGCCGGCGGATGATCCAATAGCAATAGATTGGGTGGCTTGACTATCTTTATCCATATCCACCGTACCAGAACCTATTCCTGCGCCATAACCAATAGCAATAGCAGATGAACCTTGGTCATATTTCCCAGCATCTTTTCCAAGAGAAATAGCGTACGCACCTTGATTTAATTGTCCGCTTGAATCAGTGTCCCAGTAATTACCAATAGAAATAGCAGAGTTGGATTGCTTATATCTAGCAGCCAAGTATCCAATAGCAATAGAATTATTTTTTTGATCAATTTTCCCAGCATTCCGACCAATGGAAATAGAGTGTGTCATCTGATTAATTTGACCATCATCAGTATCTTTATCGTCCTTTTGATAAGCGCCAATAGAAATGGATTGTATACCTTGATTATCGTATGCAGATTTATTCCCAATAGCAATAGAGTTTGTATTCTGTCCAGAATATCCCGAATGGTATCCTAACCCAATAGAATTATCGCCTTGATTATTTCTACCAGTATTATGACCAATCGCAATAGCAGACGAACCTTGACCCGAATATCCAGCATTGTGACCTAATGATATAGCATTACCCCCTTGTCCAGTTTGTCCGCCTGATAAGTCGTCATAATATCCAATCGAAAGTGAATAATCACCTTGTTTATCATATGCCGAAAAATATCCTAAACCAATAGATCCCAACCCTTGTTGACTAAAACCAACAGAATTTCCAATAGCAATACTTCGTACGCCTTCCTCTTCACTTCTTCCAATCCCAGAATTATTCCCAATAGTAATACTGGATTTAGATGGGGTAGCAGAGCCAATGTTAACATTATTACCAATTAAAATGGGTTTATAACCAAATTCCTCATTCCCATCATCAGCATTCAATCCTCCACCGGATATATTTATTGCATCATATAAAGTAAGAATTTTGCCAAGACTAAAATTACTGGTCGATTCAATATTACCACTAATATCAATATCGCCATTAACATTAATAACAACATTATCATTAAAAATAGACGTTCCATTTATAGTAGTGAGTCCAGAAACGTCTAATTCGCCATTAATAGTAAATATTCCATCCAACGATCCCCCAATTTTTTCAATAAAAAATCGTTTGCCACTTTGTTCTGTTAAATATTGGTCATCTTCTAAAACAAATCCTGCATCCGGAAAAGTTTCATTTAATTTTTTAACAAATTGTTCTGCGGTGTACTTCTCACCATCATCTGGGTTAAATACAATTGATTGTTCTGTATTAGCAGCGTTAGAAAGTGTAAATGATTTAGTAATAATAATTTCTTTCGGAAAAGCAAAACTCATAATTGTTATATAATTAATATTAATATTAGAATATCATATTATTAGCATAAAAGTAGAATAAAATTGAATAAAAAAATAATTTTATCTTAATAATAAACAAAAAGAGTTGAACCCGAATATACACAATGTCTCTTATAAAGAACTCATCTGCAACAATTGTGAAGTCAACGTCCGGTATAAAGAAGTCGCATACGATATCATTTGAATATGTTTCAAATGACAAATGTATGGACATCACAAAAATGGCGTTATCGTGTTTAGATAAGCATGTGGGAAATCATGATTTATGTAAAATCCCAATTGGTGGTGTGCGGTTGTGTAAATTAGAGTATATAGATAAAAATGAAAAGAGAAAAAAAAATATAGTAAGGATTGAATACTAGACACAATCGTGATGTCTATGTTTCCTGTTCCTGTTTCTGTTCCTGTTCCTGTTTTTGTTCCAATTTAAATAATCGTGTTGTTATATTTCTGACAAGTTCTTCAAGAATATGAAGTCTGTTTTCTTGGTCTTTAATCGTTTTCCTGGAAGTCGCGAGTTTATCGTCTAATTCTTGAACGGAAGAAGTAGTAATCGTATTAACAATTTCGGGTTTAAATAAATGAAAATCGGAGACGTGTTCTCCAAAAATAAAAATATCATTCTCTTTAAAATGAATAGACGTTTTTTCTATTTCAAATGAAGTTTCGTCAATAATATTTACACATTTAACAGTATCTTTATTGCCATTTTTATCATATACATCAATCACTGGAAGTTTATTATGGAAGCAAGAAGTGATTTTCGTTTTTAAATGTATAATTTTATGGGTTTCATCAATAGTTCCGTATTCGTAAATATTAGGAATAACCGAAGAAATAATGGTGCTTGTTTCAGGTATAATTTTTTGAACGTCTTGTGCAATAAAGCCAAACATTTTATCTGGGCCGTGGTTCCAATTATCAATATAATTAAATGAAACGGGTTTAAGTTTTCTTAATAATTTCAAAGAGTCACTTGGAATGAGTTTTTCAATATTATTTTTAATTCTGATATCAGAAGTAACACCAACGATGGAGCCATAAATGCCATTATCAGCAAGAATAGATATATTCGGTGTAGCAGTTAGTATCACAACACCATTAGTCCCATCTCTAAAACCGAGTTTATCTGCACCCACAGCATTAATATTATTACTACCATTAACGTGTAATGGATAATCTGGTTCTGAACGACCGATAGCAACGTATCCATTATTTTTAATATTAATACCCTTCGTTTTATCCGTATCCGTATTATCATAATGACCAATAAATAGAGAACCGCTAGTATCAAGCCCGCCTTGTGTATATTCAATAATAGATGAACGGTTTGTCTCCTTAGTTTGTCCTAAAAGGATTTGAGTATTACTAGTATCACCATAAATATGCAAATTACTGGAAGGGTCTTTTAATCCCATACCAATATTTCCTCCTTTAATAAAAGAAAATGCAGCAGAGTCTCCGTCGCCCGAGTGTGTCATAGTAAAATTCGCATCTGTGATACCAGTCGAAGGAATATAATTAAATAATATAGATTTAGAAGCAGTTTTATCTTCCCCCAGTCGTATTTGAGTACCACTATTATCACCATAAATATGAAGTCTGTTTAAAGGGTTTGTAGTGCCAATGCCAATATCCCCACTAAGCGTGGTAATAGTGAATGGTGTAAAATCGTCATTATATATTTGTAAATTATTAGCATCATTGTTTAACATATTGAAATTCCATAAGTTACCGTCAGTACTATCGTAATTAGCAATCGTAAATTTCCCGTATGATATAAGGTTACCACAGTTATCAATTTTAATACCATTTGCGAGTGAAGAATATGGACAAATAGATAATGAATTAAAAGACGAGTCTACCCCATTGTTGCCGTAAAAAACGATAGAATTTTCACTACTATCAATAATCTTATTGTAAGTATTAGTATTAGTATTAGTATTATTTAATGTATTGTTAAAAATAGAAATGCCAAAATTATCTTTTTCTGTTTTAAAAACGAGTGGATTATTATTATGATTATTATTATGGATATTACTTTTAAGAATATGTAATGGGCAAGATGGTGTTTGAATACCGATGCCAATAAATCCACTATTATCAATAATAACGTCAGTATTATTAATAGATAAATCATTATTATTCACACTAAAGACAATAGATTTGTCACTTTGAATATGTAAAGCTGAGTTAGTATTCACAATGGAAGAATTGTTGCTATTATCGTGAAAATGATTAAACATAATTTGAACATTGCTAACATCATATTTGGAAAAATTAATACCATAATTAGTAGTAAGTGTATAAATAAAATTTTCTTTGGTTAAAAGAAGGTCATCTTTAACTTCAAAAGAGACATCAAAAACAGATTTAAGTTCGGTTGTGAAGCTTTCAAAGTCGTAGGCATTTAATGTAACAACTTTGGTTCTGACATTATCAATGATGTCGTCCAGTTGTGTGCCATTAGGTTCAAATGTAATAGAATTATTGCTTGCATCCTTTAGAGTGAAAGGTTCATAAATTTGTATATATCTTGCAAAGCGTTCGGTCATATATTATAATAGAACATTAATAAACCAGGAAATAAACCAGGAAATAAATCATAGAAACCCATAAATAAACCCATAAATAAATAAACCCGTAAATAAATATTATTATAATTTGCTAAAATAAGAAAAAGAAGATAATAATATATATTAAAGTAGTGTTATTATATGGCAGATATTGATATTTCACATAGTAATGTCTATATAAGTGTATTAAATCCGGATAGAATAGTAAGTATTCCGGGTTTCACTTACATAAAGGATACAATTGAAAATACAATATCTATAGATATAGATGTTAGTTTAACAATAATAACAGAACTAAACAAACTAGGCACAAGTTTAAATATACCAAGAATAGGACGAAATCACGAGAAAGGTTATACAACATATTTGAAGGCGACGAATGATATTACTCTTATAGGTTTACCGAATACAATATTTGCAGTTCCGAAAGAAAATACAACAATAAAAATAACAAAAACGGACCCTTTATATTTTCGCAGTATAAACACTGAGGGAAAAATAGATTTTGTTACAACAGGACAACTAGATAGTATAGCAAGAATAACAGAAGGAGACTATTATATAAATGATTTCCAAAATAAATTAGAAAGGGGATTAGATACCAGTTTAAATTATGATGGTGATACTATAGAATTTAAAAATATTACACAAGATACATTAATAAGTATCCATACAGATGATGCGGTAACACACAGTATATTTGATATATCAATGATAAAATTAACGCAAACGCAAAATAAGTTACGTATAAAAAATTACAACAATTATCAAAATAACATATTAACTCCTATATATTTACCAAATACAAGCGAAATATATTTCAATAATCTGGAAGGCAAAATAGCGTTTAAAAATATAGGTACATCTTATTCAACCTTTAATATTTTTTCGGTAATAAATAATAAAAAGCACACAGAACAAGGTAAATATACATTTACAACCCAGTCAGGTTATTATTTTGCATTTGGAAATAAGAATAAGGAGGACAAAATAGTTTACAAATCGGGTGTGAATAGTTTACAAGAAAAGGTCATCATAACAGATAATTTAGGCAATGATCATGAATATTTATTTATTTCGGGAACAATCGAGTTATATGTGAATGATGATTTTGGAAATATAGATATGTATGGTTTTAGACAAGTTACCGGTACAACGGTGTTGAATATAATAACAACAAAAAATGCGTTAGTGTATGGTAGTCTAAATAATTTGATAATAAATAATGGAGTAGATGAGACATCTATACAAAACACGAATATTTTTACATATAGTGAATTATTTGATTATAAAAATAATTTTGCAACGATAACAAATTTGAGCACTACTGAGCAAACAAAATTATTTGACTTAACTGAAATAGCAGGTAACAAAAAAAAATTAGATATAAAATATGGTACCACAAATGTGGAGAACGGTTTATTTGAAAGTGAAAGCATAAGTATATTAAAGTTACCAGAAACATTAATAAGCATAGGTAATGCCGTAAATGATAATCCAATAGAAAAAGCGTTATTACCAACAAGTATATCTTATGAACTCATGGATATATCAAATATATTTGCGACAAATACAACAGATATATCTTTAGTAATTTACAATGTTATTGATCAGAAATATTATTTATCTTCGAATAGTCAAAGCAGTATAAAAACAGATTTATCGTCATTAGATACGGGTGGGTTTAGTTTAGCGCCAAAAAGCATATTGGAGTATTTCGGTATATTACCATCAAAAATAGTATCATTGGATAGTTATAGTGATGGCGAATTACAAGGAATTGGTATAGATGTAAGTTATACAATTTCAAATAATGTAGATTTATCATTTAATTTAGGTATTGGTAATGACAATTCATTTATAATACAACAGAATGAGTTTGCCAATATAGATTTATCAACAGTAATATTACCATTAACGACCACTCATATTGGGGAGGGTGCATTTGCAAATAATAATTTGAAAACAATAGATTTATCAGGATTAACCAGGTTAATAGATATTTCAGAAAATGCGTTTAATAATAATAGTATAACAAGTGTAGATTTTACAAATGTAGTAAATTTGCAAAAAATCCATAATAACGCTTTCAACCGAAATAGAATAACAAGTGTAAATTTATCACAATCTACAAATTTAACAGAAATAAATGATTATGCATTTTATGGTTCGCCAATAACAAGTTTAACGTTGCCACCAAGTTTAATAAAAATAGGTAAATACGCGTTTGGATTTAACAAAATAACAGATTTGACGTTATTGGGTTATATAAGTATAATAGATGAGGGCGCGTTTGCATTTGGAACAATTCAAAGGTTGGATATTTCAGGGTTATCTTCATTAACAACAATAGGTAAATATGGGTTTGCAAATAATGATATATCGGAAAATATACATTTCCCTGTAAATTTAAGAAGCGTAGGTGTTCATGCTTTTTCAAAAAATGCGATACCAAAAATAGTATATAATGATAAATTAAGTAATTTGGGTTACGGAAGTTTTCAAGAGAATAAATTAAATAATATAGATTTAAGTTTAACCGGAATATCAGAAATACCGAATTATACATTTTATGATAATTCTTATTATGATAATTCTTATTTAAAATTGATGTATTTGCCAAAAGTTTCAAGTTTTTCAAAAATAGGAAGGAATGCATTTGAAAAATGCTTTATTACAAATAAACAAACGATACAGTCATCAGTAACAGAAATAAACAGATACGCATTTTTAAACAACAAAATAAGTGATTTGGATTTATCAAATGCGAATGGGTTGAAACTCTTAGATGAAGGTATATTCAAGAATAATGATATGAGTGGAACAACGCTGATAATACCAAAAAATGTGGAAATAATAGCGTTAGAAGCGTTTAATAATAGTGGAATATCCCAGGTAAATTTTGAAAATTTTAAAACCGGCAATACCATTAACAATTCTGTCCCAAAGTTGAAAAGAATATTAAACAAGTCGTTTCATAACAACAACATAACAGGGGTGTTAGATTTATATTCTTATAAATTAGAATTAATAGATAAATTAGCGTTTGATACAAATAGAATAACACAGGTAAATTTTAATATAAATAACCCTAATTTCAGAACATCCGATAGCGCATTTACAAATAACCCAATAACAAGAATGGAATTTCCTTTAAATTGGAGATTAAAGACCATCGGTTTTGGTGCAGTATTTATACAAAAAACATTATTATACCCATATACAAGATTAATTGATCCAATTGTTGGTGGTTATACTGCGAATGAAATAGATACAATATTAGACAGTAGTGATAATATTTGGTTATATACAATAAGCAATGGAATTTTAACCGTGAATGATTATACAGAGTCAATTGGGGAGAATGCCTTCAAAAATATGCCCGATATTTCAGGGTTGATATTAAATAATGACTTAAAAAATATTAATAATTTCGCATTTTATGATTGTAGTTTAAATGGAAAAATAACGTTGCCAAGAGATATAACGTTTATAGGTGAGAGTGCGTTTGAAAAAAATAATATTACAGAATTGGACATGTCTGGTTCTACGCAACTTACAAAAATAGAAGCATCAGCATTTAATTATAATAAGATGGAAATCGTAAATTTTACGGGTCCAATGCCAAAGTTAACGAGTATTGGAGAGAAATCATTTGGTAATAATTCAAATTTGAAAACAATAAATTTTGGACAAATAACAAATGCCACAAAGCTGATGGCAAATACAACACCAAAAAGTGTCTTTATAAACACACCAAACATAACATCAGGTATATTTCCATATGAGAATGATATAAGTATAAATTTACCTTTATCAATTGGCATTGCCCGTAAGTTTGCCCAAGAGAAATTGCGTTTAACTATAGATCAATTGTTAAAATTTGGATATGCCGATGGTATAGATAGGGATTTAAATAATATAGCAAAATTGTGGTTATACAATATTGATAATTCAGGTGTAATGAATATTATACCAGGTGTTATTACCGTTGTAGCAAACACAGCAGCTGATAATAATTTATTTAGAGGTAATACAAATATAACAAAAATAATTGTTCCATCTAGTGTAAATAATATAGGGAATAATACGTTTCGGTATAATACAAATTTGGAGGTATTAGAATTAATAAATGCATCGGGTTTAACAGAGATAGGGGCGAATGCTTTTAGAAATACATCCATAAAAACATTGAATTTAAGTTCTTGTTTACCAAATTTGACGATTGGCACAAATGCTTTTTCTGATAATAGTGATTTATCCTTTGTAGATTTTACAAATATGACAAATGATACAAAGTTGAATGATGGAACAGATAGCGGATTTCCTTTTTTCAATTGTCCCGGGTTAAAAGATGTAACTATTTTTTCAAATGATATAAGTTTAAATCTTCCTACCATTGGTTTTCCACTATCATTTACACAAGAAAAATTATTATATTCAATCATTAAATTAGAGGAATATAAATATACATATGACCAAATAGATAGAATTATTGATAATAGCAATAATGTATGGTTATATACCTTAGAAACGAAAACCATAAATACTGTAAATAGTGAAGTATTAACAATCCAAGAAGGAGTAAGAATAGTAAATGACGAAGTATTCAAAGATGTAACAATCAATAAATTAATACTACCTTCCACAATAGAAAAAATAGGGGACGCAAGTTTTGAAAATACCAATATGACTGAACTGGATATGTCAAATGCAGAGCGTTTAAATACAATTGGTCAAAGTGCATTTAATAAAAATAAGTTTAAAACCCTTGATTTTTCTACGCCCACCCCGGCATTATTAAAATTTGGAAATTTATCTTTCGCAAATAATAGTGATTTATCCTTTGTAGATTTTGATGATATAAGTGATAATGCTAGATTAAATACGAATGGGGAAACGTCGGTATTTTATAATACGCCAAATTTTAAAAATATGAAAATAAACGAAAATGTAAATATGAAGAAAATCGGTTTTAGTATAGATTTTGCCCAACAGCGAATGTTAATAAAAATAAATGATTTATCAAACAACAATGGTTATTTAATTGAAGATATTGATACAGTGTTAACAAATATATCTGATATTTGGTTGTACACACTATATAGTGGTGGTGAATTAGCGATAATAGATGGTGTAACGAGAATAGAAGATGGTGCATTTAAAGATAATAATGATATACAAAAAATAGTTTTTCCGTCTGATAATACATTAGAATATATTGGCGCGAATTCATTCGCAAATTGTAATATTAATACGTCACTAACTATACCATCAAGAGTAGAAACAATAGGATACCGAGCATTTTATAATAACTCAATAAGTGATTTATCATTTAGTTATGGTAATTATTTAACAACCATATCTGGCGAGGCGTTTAATTATAATAAATATACAAAATTAATAATGAAAGATTATACATCATTGAGATTAATAGGAACGAAATGTTTTGCAAATAACCCGGCTTTAGAACGTATAGATTTTAGAGGTTCAAGCAAAAATGTTAAATTTGAAAGTGATGTATTTATAAATGATACAGGTTTAACAACTATACTAATACCGTTTTATTGGAACCCAAATGAAGTCGGTTTATTGGATAGTGACTATGATAAGGTAATAAATATATATGACAAATTTCCTTATGACCCTTATGAAACCCGCGATACAGATGGAGATGGAGTAGGGAATAATGCGGATGCTTTTCCTTATGACCCTTATGAAACCACTGATACTGATAGAGATGGAGTAGGGGATAATGCGGATATTTTCCCTTACAATCCATTAGAAAAATACGATACAAATAATGATGGTATGGGTGACAATATGACATCGTATTTAAAAACAGTATATGCCGAACATTATGAAAAGGTGAAATACGATTTTAGAAAATATAAAACCGGAAAACTGCCTGGGAAATATAGCGAAATTCGTGGAAGAAATTTAACATTAGTACCGTTAGATATTATTACGGTGTCGAATGAAATAATAGAAGATGTATCGGAGAATATAATTGTTCCCAATGAAATATTACATTGTGTTGGTAAATTGCAACCAAATAATATAAATCATCATCATTCATATAAAACGTATATACAAGACCGAAATAAGGATTATACGCAACGTGAATTTAATTTTAAAAGCAAACAACAGAATGGGTCTGTTGTAATATTGAATGATCCAACAACAACTTGTAAATCAACACATAAACCAAATAATAAACAATATGGTATCCAAGGGGCAACCTCAGCAAGTAATAAAATCGCAAAAGAAAAGAATAGTAATATTACTCAAAATGCAGTAACAAGAATGCAGAAGAATGATAAGGAAATATACATAGATAGTACAAAATTTGTCAATCAAACAATAATGAATTTCGGGAGGGTAAAACCAACTCTCAAATGTGGTCTAAATGTTGTCCCTTGTGAAAATCCTGATTTTAATGCGTCTGTTCCATCTACTACTACTACTACTACTACTACTACTACTACTACTACTACTATTATTAGTGATGCGACTGATGCGACTGATGCGACTGATGCTGTGGTAACAGAGGAATTTTCGCCTGTAAGCAGTGTTGGATATCAAACGAATAGAGTAGTATTGATGAGAGATGGTAAGTGGGTAAATGGGTAAATGGGTAACACAATATACTTATTACGTTACACTTATTGCGTGATTGAGTTTATTGGATTCATTCAATATTATATATATATATAAAATATTGAATTAAAAAAATCAATACAATAACCATAATGCCAATAGAAATAACCCACCCCAAAGTTATTAATTTTTATCAAAAACACCCCGAAATAAATGTGGAAGATGTAAATTTATGTATGGTAAATTTTATGGAAACAATATTTTTGAACAATAATGATACCAAAAAAAATGAAAATATAAATGAATTAGTATTGCGAAAAATAAGTAAATTGGAATCATTTTTCACCGAAGATGATACCCAAAATAATTATAAACAAAATATAACCAAGCAGATGGAAAGCGTAAATGATGAGTTGAAATGTCAAATAGCGGAAATATTTGATAATCGTTTTCGTGAAAAGACTGATAATAATAATGAAACTATAAAAAATATGTTGCTGGAGACGTTGGATGTAAAAATGGAAGGAATGTTTCAAAAGTTACAACAACCAATGACACATATAATGAATGAGAGTGAAAAACGCGTAACAACAAAATTGGAAACAATACACAGTTTAACTGATAAAAATAATACAACCCAAGACACTATGTCAAAGGAGTTGACCGATTATTTAAATAAACTCAAACATTCGTCCTCATTAAAGGGACATTATAGTGAAAATAAGTTATTAATGATTTTGGAAAATATGTACCCGCAAAGCAACATAGAAAATATAAATATGGAAAAAACCGCGCATACAAAAAGGTCAGGTGATATTATTTTATATCGGGATGAGAATAAACCAAAAATATTAATAGAAAATAAGATATATGAATCAAAGAATGTTCCTGAGGACGAAGTTAAAAAATTTATTCGTGATATTGATGAGCAAAAATGTCACGGAATAATGTTGTCACAATCTCTGGATAAAAGCATTAGTGGAAAAAAAACATTTCAAATAGACTTTCATAAAAATTATATTTTGATTTATGTGGATAAAGTAAATTATGACCCGTTTAAAGTGGGATTGGCAATTGACATCATAGATAAGTTGTATATAAAATTAAAACCATTTTTATGTGATAATGAAATAGAAGAAAATAAATATGAGATTTCAAATGACATATTAGAAAGTATAAATAGTGAATTCCAAAAATTTATAAAATGTAAGGAAGAATTTTATACCGAAATTCAAGATACAAACAAAAAATTATTAAGACGATTAGATGAGTTACAATTTCCGAATTTAGATGTATATTTAAAGAATATATTTGCAACTTCACATCAAACAAGTTTAAAGTGTGATATTTGTTCAAGAGAATTCGGGGGTCGCCATCCGTCCAAGGCGCTTGCTCGTCATACAGCATCATGTAAAAAAAAACACGCGAAGCATATTGAAGGCAAAGACCCAATAGAAGAACCAATAGAATAACCAATAGAATAACAAGAATAAAAAATCAAAATGGTGACAAACATAAATTAATATTAAATAAATAAGTAAATTAATAAATTAATTAAATATTATTCTTAAATTATTTTATTTATTAATAGTATAATGTCGCTGCCGCAGGTTTTGAATACAGCAAGTGTGACCAGTACGAATAGTGAAAAACTATTTATTTCAACAGATACTAATGATGCCGATAAATTAGAGTTACAAGCTTTAAAAGCGTTGGTACGGGATAATATTAGAGATGGTAATGGAACACTATTACCAATTGGAACAATAGATGGAACACCAACAGATTTAGTATATGATTTTCATACTAAAAATATGATTAATCAAGATATATTTTCATCTCAAATACATATTGTTCATACAACATATGAACAAAGAGCAAATGACCAAGATGCCTTATTTTTAGATGTTAGTTGTGGAACAGTTGATTTATCACAAATAGAAATAGATGAAACAACGTCAGCGTTTGTAGAAGGAACATTAATTTTAGATATATGTAACGGTGCGGATGATATTAGTTTAAATGATGCGGCAGGTAACAACAAGCATAATTTACAATTTACAAGTGCATCATCTATTGATAAATCCTTTACAAAAGCGTTGTTATCGGCGAATGATAATAGTGATTCATCTTTATTATTCTCTGTAGTTGAAGATGCTTCAAATGTTTCAACAATTATATTGAACAAAGCACCTAATGGTGCTGGTATTATAGATGTTTCGAACAAACTTGATGTATTCTTGGATTCTTCTAATGCAGTCGCATTGAGCGCGCTTCCATTTGAAGTAACATATGGTACATATAGAGCTGCATATAGTACAACTGGACTTGTGACAACAACAGTAACCCCAAACAAAGATGATATTGGTATGCGTGATTTAAGTGGTAATACATTGATAACAGCATTTACAGGTGCCGTGGGTGGTTATAACCTTGCAAATTACCTTCCGAATGGCGACCAAGACGTGCCAAGTTATCAACTTAATATTGGTTTAACTGTTGGTGGTAATATTTCAATTGCGGATGACACATTTGATATTTCTGGTGCTGATAATATGGTAAATAATTTAGATTATATGAATGCTATTCGTAATTTTGGTAGTAATAAGAATGTTGTTGGTGATACACCTGCTACATATTTAGCACATACTGATGTGCTTTCTCATTCTATTAAAATCACAAATAGTATAACTGATTTATCTTTTGGTGGAGATAATGCAACAAGTCACGGAAATGGTACAAGTGGATCTTTCATAACATTTTTGAACGATACCCAAAATGAATATTTATCATCCGTTTTACAAGGTGTAATTACATTAGAAACACGCGCTAATACATCCAGAGTTGAAATTGTAAATAATAACGATGTCAGTGATGTATTATTGGGTTCTATTGTAGCTTATATTGGTGATACACCAATTCAAAACACAAATGTAGATTTATGTTTAAATCAAACCAAAGAAGTCACATATACAGTAAAAAAAAAATTCCCTAATCCTGGTTCATCTTTATTAGATAGTCTTTGTGTTTCAGGTGGTAATCAAGTAAATGCGTTAGCTATTAAAGATGCATCAAGCACTTTATTCGGCAATAACGAGGTAGTTGCTACATTTGACGAATCTGCTGTTGCAGCATTGCAAGAAGCGAATGATATTACATTCATTAAAGTAACAGATAATAATAAATTTGCGACACGAGTTAATAAAATATTTGATTTGTGTAATACAGATTTAAGTTATGGAAATCCTGATGTTCAAATTGAAGTAACAGGTACAAATGTGCAACTAGATATTGATGGTATTTATAATTATGATTTAGTGCGCTTGTTCTTAGAACCCAAAACACTTGCGGATCTTTCGAATGCTGGAACAGGATTGGTTGCTGACGGAGATAACTTCTTAGGTTTTAGCACAACTGACTCTGCTGTTCAATTAAAAACAAAGGTTGATTATTCAACTAAATTAAATGATTTTGTTTGGGATGTAATTGATAATGGAACAAGTATAGATATGTCTTTCAGTATTGTTCCTAATATTGTTGGTGATGTTTCCGCACATGAATTCCAATCTAAAATTCAAACATTGATTAAAAAGGAGTGGACTGATCAGATAACAGTAAAGGAAATAGTTGATTATCCTAGTGATTACACGCTAACAGTATTAACCACAACTAATGTTGAAGAATCCGTTGGTACTCACGGAACCGGAACAGTAAAAAAATTTACAAAAATAACAACCAATTCAATTACAGACCCATTCCCATTGAGTTCTTACCAAAATCTTCAAACAGATATGAGTAATATTACAATTACCGATGTATATTTTGAATGGTATCACAGTGATGGAACAAAGGGTCCCGAATCAAAATTGCGCGGTTTCCCAAGTTCTGCTTCACGAACAATTACTTATACGCCACAAAAAAGAACTATTACTAAATCAATGATACATACAATGAAAGGTCAATTACAAGGTCGTGATAAGAATAGCGGACTATATGATATATCAGAAACTAAACATGATATTGATTTGGGTTTTAATTTATCTACTACAATTAATGGTTTCAATACAGATAATAGTGCAAACTTTGTTATAAATCTGGATTTGGATGAAGGTAATGTTAGTTTGAACTCTGAACAATATGAAGTATTACTTGATTTCGCAGAAGGAAATACTGTATGGACTACAACAAAGAAAATCGGAACTTTAGAAGCTATGACAAATGGTTTAACTTCTTTACAAGATATTTTTGATGCATCTGATTTTGTAACAGATGGCAATTTGAGTTCAATCCATACTATTCACGTTGTAAATGATACAACAGGTACGAATACGTTAACCCTCAAAAATTCCGATGTTTCATTTGTTACTTTGGAAGCAGATCGCACATTATTAGCGAACTTTGTAATTGTAATTGCAAATGGTCCTGTATTTGAAGTATTACGTAATGGTGATGATATTTCTTTTGATAATTACCTATATACAACAGACGATAAATTGTTAATTGATAATGGTATCCAACTAGATATTTGTGAAAATTTAGTTAATTTTGGTGGAGCAGATATGTCATTAAACCTAAGAGTTGATCAAGTTAATGTAAGTCATTATGGAGCTGCTGGTGTAGTTGTTGATTTAACAACATCTAAAACTTATACAGATGCTTCTGCCCAAGATATTTCATTTAATAATTATCGTGGTATTATTGCAAATCAAACAATCGAAATAAGACGTGTTGGTGGTCAATTTCAACTTGATTTCTCAGGTGTTTCTCAATCCGTAAGTGGTGATTTTTTGGTTGGAACCGTTTTAGACGCAAGTATGACTGATTTTACTGATACTGTTATGGGCGACCTTGGTTATGATATTGTATCTACTAAATCACATTTAGGAACAACAAATGCAACAACCAGCATGCCTGTTACATTAACTCCTGCTCAATATTCAATAACAGGTTCTGTGGCAGATTTAAGTCTTGCATTGTATGGAACGAAAACATCATTCAGTGATGTTCTTTTCGAATTCTATCAAAATGAAAATCCTCCTTCAATTAATCCTAACAGTGCTGGGTTTTTCAAAGCAAGCAGAATAGCGACAACCGGAGATGGAGATACGTATAAGATTGATGCTAAACCTGGTGGTGATGTGATTATAACTAACCCATCAGGTTATCCAGTTGATTCTATGTCAGGTACATTAGCTGAGGATGTCCCTTATTTTGATTTATCATTTGGTTCTAAACAATATCCTTTCATTGTTAGATTAAAAAGTACTATTACATTAGAGACCGATGTATCTTTTGAATTGTCGCCCCCTAAATATCAAGTTCAATATCGTAATTCAACAGGTGTAGATCATTTCCCTTTTACAGGAGATGCTACAACTAATACAACAACTGAATATTTCTCAGCTCAAACTGCAACACACACTCTTAGTGATATTGCGGCAACACTTACACTTGATATAAGTAAAACATTTATTGATTTTGCTTTAAATCGTAGCACTACTGAGTTTAAAACTGATATGAGTGGAAATAGTAATACAATTCGCGCACAGATTACTTATGATACTGGTATTATACCTGGTATTTCCAATGAATATTTGGTTATTCCTAATAGCGGAACAGATACTTCTGATGCTGTTACTATTGATAAAATATCAAAGACAGGAAACTTCTATCAATTAGCGATGACACAACGAGCAAATGGATTATACACAGTAGGTGGTTATGATGTTTGCAGTAATTTGATTAATTCATCCGCTAATATTCTTGTTAAACTTCCTAGCGCTTATATGAATGAAGGTAGATATCAAAGTGTGATTACACCTAATATTGGTGTTAAAACTAGTTTAATTGGTGCCGAATATGATTTAAGTGGAACTGTCCCTGTTATTAAAATTCGTAAATATACTTCCCCTATTCATGAATCATTTGAAACATTTAAGATAGATAAAAATAATATTAGAGCAGTTGGATTTAGAGCATCAACAATTAAAGAAGCAACTGTCGTGTTGAGTAATGTTAGTTTTGGAACAACAGCATATAGTTTCCAAGATATATTGAATTCTACTGCAGACGCATTAACTGCGTTACCTGCATATACCGATGTATCTGCTAGTGATATTAGTGGTGAAACCATTTGGGATGATTATGCTAGTGGTACATTGAATTATGTAATGGTTCCATTAACATACTCAGGTATAGGTAATATTCTTGAAGTTACCGGCGCCAGTAGTATTAAACCAGTTAAAACATTGGTAGCAAGCACACCTGATATTACCCGTATTACAAGCGCTGATGGTGCGCCAGTATTCAGAGTACGCGCTAATGGTAGAGTTGATACAGGAACAGTTCAAACATCCAATCTTATTTCTATTACAAGTCAAACTAACAATAGTGGTCAAACATATAATAACGAATTTGTTTCTTATAATGTTCTTCTTGGTTAATCACAAAATTAGTCATCAAATAAATTTTGAATAAATCGCGTAAAATATGTAATTATAAATAATTATAAATAATTAATAAAATAAAAATAATATTTTATTAATTTTGGATATATTTAAATCTAAGTAGATAACATAATAATGGCAAACAAAATTGTTGTAAATCGTGATAGTTTTAACACTCTTGTAAATGATAATGCGGCATTATCAGGTGCGGCGTTTACTGGTGATGTAACCGTTACAGGTAATTTAACAGTAACAGGGCCTGAATCAGTATCAATTAATGGAAATACAATCAGTTCAACATCAGGCGCACTTAATCTTACACCCGTTGTTGGTTCGGCGATTGTATTAGATGGAACTGTTAATGTTGATGCTGGTGTTATTACTGGTGCTACTTCTATCTCATCAACTGCGTTTGTAGGTGCATTGACTGGTGATGTAAGTGGTAATGCTGTGACAGCAACTAAAATAGCTAGCATTACAAACAATAATATTGTTCAATTAGATGTTAGCCAAACATTAACCAATAAATCATTAACCTCCCCAGTATTTACTGGAACTCCTATTGCTCCCACTGCTGCTAGTGCGACAAATAGTACTCAATTAGCAACTACTGCATTTGTACACTCCAAAATAGACGAACTCGTTGGTGGTGCACCCGGAGCATTAGATACATTAAACGAACTAGCAGGAGCTCTTGGTGCTGATGTCAGCTTTTCTACTACCATTACTAACTATTTAGCGTTGAAAGCACCATTAGCTTCTCCAACATTTACTGGAACTATTACAACTGAATCAGTATCAATTAATGGAAATACAATCAGTTCAACATCAGGCGCACTTAATCTTACACCCGCTGTTGGTTCGGCGATTGTATTAGATGGAACTGTTAATGTTGATGCTGGTGTTATTACTGGTGCTACTTCTATCTCATCAACTGCGTTTGTAGGTGCATTGACTGGTGATGTAAGTGGTAATGCTGCGACAGCAACTAAAATAGCTAGCATTACAAACAATAATATTGTTCAATTAGATGTTAGCCAAACATTAACCAATAAATCATTAACCTCCCCAGTATTTACTGGAACTCCTATTGCTCCCACTGCTGCTAGTGCGACAAATAGTACTCAATTAGCAACTACTGCATTTGTACACTCCAAAATAGACGAACTCGTTGGTGGTGCACCCGGAGCATTAGATACATTAAACGAACTAGCAGGAGCTCTTGGTGCTGATGTCAGCTTTTCTACTACCATTACTAACTATTTAGCGTTGAAAGCACCATTAGCTTCTCCAACATTTACTGGAACTATTACAACTGAATCAGTATCAATGGGTGGGCATTTATTACCAACCGTGAATGATACCTATGATATAGGTAGTGCGGAATTTAAAATAAGAGATATGTATGTGTCAGATAACTCTCTATGGGTAGGTGATAACCACAAAATTTCAATTGAGGGTGGTAAAATGAAGTTCAGAAAAAGAAAGGATAATGCCGTTCCTGCCTCAATTCTTGCTGCTGGTGGTAGCTCTGTAGGTGCATTAATTCATTCGGGAAAAGGATCATTAGAAAATATGACTTTAAATGATTGGGGTACATATGGTAATACATTAGGATTAAACGTTCAACAAATTTATGCAAATACTTCGGCTGATTATGAAGACGATATAGTTACAGCATCCGTGTTTGATGGTAATGCTACTACATCAACAAATTTATCAGGAACAGCGCATACAGCAAAATATGTTTATGCAGCACCTAACGCGAATGCTGGTGCTGGTAGTTTCAGAGCATTAGTTGCTAGTGATATTCCCACATTAAATCAAGATACGTCAGGTAATGCTGGTACTGCTACAACACTAACTGGACTTAATGTTACTGTAGCAGAATTGAACACTACCATAGCTGATAGTGCAGGATTAACAGGTGCGGCGTTTACTGGTGATGTAAGCGTTGCAGGTAATTTAACAGTAAGCGGAACAACAACTGTAATAAATTTAGATATTAGTGATAATCTTATTGGTTTAAATAATGGTTTAACAACTGGTGCTGAGTCAATAAATGATGCAGGTATTATAATTGCACGTGGAAATACTGGGGCGAATGCGTTTATGGGTTGGGATGAATCTGAAGACAAATTTACGGTTGGTTTAACAACAGCAACAGCTGCATCTACAGGAAATCTTACAATTACACCTGGAACTTTGGTTGCTAATTTGGAGGGTGATGTTAGTGGTAATGTTACAGGTAATGCTTCAGGGAGTTCTGGATCTTGTACAGGTAATGCTGATACTGCTACTAAAATAGCTAGTATTACAAACACTGATATTGTTCTATTAACAGCTACACAGGAATTAACAAATAAGACTTTGGTTGCACCTGCATTAGGAACACCAGTGTCTGGTGATTTGTCAAATTGTACTTTTCCCATATTAAATCAAAACACAACTGGAACAGCTTTAACTGTCACACAAGCAGCACAAACAGCAATTACCTCAGTTGGAACACTTACTGGTTTAACAATGGCAGCCGAAGGTAATATTGTTGTGGATGATATTAGTGGAACAAAAATTGGAACATCAACAGATCAAAAATTAGGTTTCTTTAATGCTACCCCTATAGCGCAACCCGCTGCTGCCGATCAAGCTGTTGTAACTTCACAATCTTTGGATAATACAGCAGCAGCAACTTATACCCAAGGTGACATAACAAAAATTCAAACAGAATTAAATGATGTAACTGCGCTTGCTAATCAAATGAGAACAGTATTAGTTAATCTTGGTTTGATGAAAGGTTCAGCATAAATTTAATATTGTAATTCAATCGATAAATAAAAATCATAAATAACATAAAATTATTTATAATTTAAGAATGACGTGTATTAGCATCTAAGGATTTAGAAATATTTGTAATCAACCGTTTCTGTATAAGTCACCCAATGTAAACCAACAAGTTTTTTTTTGTAAATAACTTTTTTGCCCCATACAGGAATTACAACACTTGGTCGTGTTGGTAAAACCTTCATAATTTTTGTAGCATTCTCTTCGCTTTTTGTCTTGTCAATAGTAAATAAACCTTGCATTTTATATATTATGTTAATATAATAATCAACCAAGAAATGTTTTATTGTATAAAACGTCTTCCTTATAATGATAAAATAACAAAGGAAATATATTACGCATACTACATTACCCCACCCCCAACACCAAAAGTGAATGAATTACTTAAAATTACTAAATTACAACGACCAAATCAAATATCTGGATTTCATAGTCATTATTCGCAAAGTTGTCTTAGTATGGTATATAATAATGAAACAAATGAAATAGTAAAAAATGACGATATAATGTGGTTAATCAATTACTTAATGGAGAATAATTATAAAATACACTACGAGTTTTCAACAATGATGCAACCTTATTTATCTTCAACACCACCAAATAATGATAAATTTTGTATAGGTTTTACAAAACAACAAAACAATCTTAACATATGATTTAACAATGTCTTCGGCAAAAACATCCACTTTTTTTACGACGCAACTTACAATCAGTTCCGTCTGTTAGAATCATAATACATTGTGTATAAATGTTATTTGTCTTACTATTCTTACTATTTGCTTGATATTTATACATACCATTTCCAATACTAATTTTATTTTTTTGCCATTCTTCACTTGCCTCGTCAAAATCAATAACTACATCATACGTAGCATTCTGTTCGGAAACTTTCTTCATATTGCGTGTAACAGCAGGCATAATGTTTATTATATTTAGTAAGAATAAGATATAATAAATAAAAAATCAATTTAGTTTCATTTGTTATCAATAAATTTTCAAATATTCAATGGTATGTATAGTTATATCATATTAGTAATAAAATGAAGATACAAAAAGAATAACGCAAAATTAACAATCATCATAACTTCTAATAAAAAAAAATGTGTTTTAAATATTATCATAAAAAGTGATAAAAAAAATTGAGTGACAAGAAATCCTAATAAAATTTTATTAGTTGATAAAAAGTAATGATGTATCATAAATCCAAAAATAGATGCGAATATAAGAACAGCAAATCCATAGTGTAATAAATTTGTTTCATTTATACAAATAACCCCATATATACCAATTAATATTAATGAAATAAAGATAAAAGATGGTATATTTTGGCGGTTCCATTCATACAATAACGAGAACCCACCCATAATAAACATAAACAATAGTATAATATGTTTATTTTTTTGGTCACATATAATATTAGATACACTTTGGTTATTATCATATTTTAAATACACAGTAATAATAGGAATAAAATATGATATTATTATATATATATAATAATGAAGTTTGCATTATTATATATATATAATAATTATATATAATAATCACCCGTGTAAAATAATGAAAGAATGAATGAAAGAATGAATGAATGAATGAATGAAAGAACATCAAAATTTAAAGAATTTTATATACATCAAACCCAAAATATAATACAATAAATAAAATGGTAATTACCAGATTTACAAAAATAATACTACTTTGTTCCATATCTTGCATTATCAGGCAAACATAAACGGTAAGAATAGTTATTACCGCACCTAGCCCAATATGTCTTGATAAATTCATCATAGCAGTAGTACTAATTTTAGAGGCAATAAGAAGTAAAAAGAAATATGTGACGGGTAAAGTCCATAAGAATCCAAAAATTTGGAAATAATATTTATTATTACCTAATATATTTGGTTGCGATATATATGAAATTAGCCCAAAGGACACAGCGCCAATGATTGTATCAACTAAAACGCCCATATATAATATGAATATAATATGTGAATAATATGAAAAATATATTTACGCTGACATATCCATTTTAATTGTATCGTGATAATTGTAATCTAGTATTTCAAAATCAGAAAAGGTGTAATCATTTATATTTTCATATTTATTTTTAATATGTAGTTTGGGAAAAGGATGGGGTTTTCTCTTTATTTGCTCTAAGAGCGGTGTTTTATGATTTTCATAAATATGTGTATTTCCAATAAAATGGACGAATTCGTATGGTTTTAGTCCGCAATGGTGCGCCAATAGATGGGTTAAAAAAGCGTACGATGCAATATTAAATGGCACCCCTAAACCAACATCTCCACTACGTTGATAAAGTGAACAACTTAAATTATCTTGCGCGTCAACATAAAATTGCATTAATAAATGGCAAGGGGGTAACGCCATTTCATCAATCTGGCAAGGGTTCCAAGCACTTAATACTAATCTTCTACTATATCTTTCCTTTGGGTCTTTCAACGCGTCAATAATATATTGCAATTGGTCGACCCCTTTATTTTGATACGAATCTTTACATGTTGAATATGGTGCATTAAAAAATCTCCACTGATGACCATAGACAGGTCCTAAATCATTTTCGTCGTTATTATGTAATCCTCTACTGTCTAAAAAATCTCGTGACCCATTTGCATTCCATATTTTAACATTTTGTTGTTGTAAAACTTCATTATCAGTTGACCCACTAATAAACCACAATAGTTCTTTTAAACAACTTTTCCACGCTAATTTTTTGGTTGTTAATAATGGAATAATATTATCATTTAATTTAAATTTCATCATATTGCCAAAAGAAACATACACATTTCCGTTTCTCCCTTCTTCCATTTTATCGTTCTTTAATATGGTTTCAATTAAATCCAAATATTGTTTTTCTTCGCTAGACGAAACGATTTCATTACATATACCAATACCATTGGTTTGTTCCATAATGTAAATATTATTTATAATATTAGATATAATGATAATTTTAAGTATTTTAACAAAAAATTGAATTAGTTAAAATACAATATTGTAACCTACAAAAATAAATGTTAAATACTACAAAAATTACGTACGATATTACATGTGAAACCAAATTAAATCAGATAGAAAAGCAGTTGTTTGAAAAATCCCAAGGTTGGATAAAAGACACGGAGACAACAAAAAATCAAATTCGTTATTTAAAAAAATATAACGAATTATCAATGATTGAAATTAATCGTGACAGAAATAGATATAGTGTGTTAGTGCCACATAGAGATATAAATTATCGTTTATATTTCAACGATAACGCTATTGTAAAAATGACGAATTATGTTCGTAATTATATCAATTCGTAACAATATCAACAATATCAACAATAAATCAATTACTTTATAATTCCAGCTCAATAAGTTGAGTATCCATATTGTCTATTTTTGACAATATAGCATTTATATCGCCTTTTAATGTATTTATATCACCTTTCACGCTTTGAACTTTAGATGTGATTGTTGAATTATTTTCTATTTTTGCAACCTCAGCAGCGTCAATATCTGCTTGTGTTTCACTAGTGGTAATAGTTGTTTCTAATTCGGTTTGTTTTGTTATTAAAGGTTCAATTTCTGAGAACTTACTTTTTATATTTACTAGTTTAGGGTTCAACGAACTAATTTGACCTTCCATGTTAGATGTTTCTGTTTTGACTGAGTCTATTATCGTTTTTTTTTTTTGGTTTCGGACGATTGATTCTTGAATATCAGTAGCTTGTTGTTGGGCTTCTATTTTGCCTGCTCTTTCATCCATCTGGACAGACAATGCGTTCAATTCATCTTCTTCTCCGGTAGAATCATCAGCAGCATCAGCATCATTTCTGCCACTCATACCCTCGTATCTATAAAGTTTTTGTATTAGTAAAGGGAGCGTAATAATTGCAATAAATAATAAAGCTATCCACATAATACTTTGTTGATTAAATTTAATACCTTTATATAAATTTGTTAAATACATTTTATTATATATTTTCAAAAGAAAAAAGAATATTATATAATACTTTCATTATTCCAAATATATCCTTACTGGGTTCCTTTAATTTATTATACTTTATAACAAAGTATAATAAATTTATTTATCTCTCTCAACAGGAGTCGAACCTGTGACCCCACGATAGGTGCTAATGAATAAAACATGATTAACAGTCGTGTGCTCTAACCAACTGAGCTATGAGAGATTTGTATAATTGGTATAATTGGTATAATTGGTATAATTGGTTATACTATACCAAATAACAATAGTATCTATTGTTTAAGTAGTTTTAACATTAAATTTACAATATCCCACACTTTTTTCCAAATTAAATGATGATAGCAAATGTTCCTTCGCAATTTTATACGTTTCATTTTCTTTATCTGTGAATGTTAATAAATATTGTTCCTTCATACATAGAGGTGGTTGTGAAGGTTCGTTTATAAAATTATCATTAACCTTCTCCTTCTCCTTCTCCTTCTTCTTAACAATAATAAACCGTTTTTTAACAACAGGTTTTACTTTATTATCAGACATAATGATATTAATATATTGTGAGTGATAAAATATTATTATCAATTTTCATAAAAACAAAGCGTCACATTAAATGGAAAAAAATTGAATTATTTTGATATATTTTATTTTTATTTGATATAAATGAAATAACCACGCTCACATTGATTAAAAAATGATGAGTACTACTGATACAGTTATCAAAAAACAATTGGATATGGTCGCATTCAAAGAGTTCATTCGTGATGCAAGATTGAAAAAGACAGAATATCAGGAACAGGCAATGGAATGGTGTTTGGATAAAGAGTATTCGACCGATGTTAGGGGTGGTATTATTGGTGATGAGATGGGGTTAGGTAAGACAATCGTTTCGTTAGGATTAATTGTGTCAAATTTAAAAAAACGAACGTTAGTTGTTCTGCCTACTGCTCTAGTAACGCAATGGAAATCTAAAATAGAAACCATATTGGGGATTACACCATTAGTATATCACGGTAATTCGCGAAGTAACATTGCCGATTATGCAAAGGATAGTTTCATTGTTTTAACAACATATGGTATTATTTCACAAATTACATCAAAACATAGAAAAATAAAAAAAGAGGATACTATTTTACATAATATTGTGTGGGATAGAATTATATTTGATGAATCACACCATTTACGTAATAATAATCATAGACATGAGTGTTCGTTGCAACTGAAGTCTGATATTAAATGGTGTTTAACAGGTACTCCAATTCAAAATAAGGAAAAAGATATAATGATGTTATTTCATATTGTGGGGTTTGACTATAAATATATCAAACAAAATGTGAATGAATTAATAGAAACGGTATTACTGCGAAGAAAGATGGAGGATGTTGGTTTATCATTACCACCAATTCATTCAAAAACGATTGTAGTGGATTGGTCTTTTGAAGAGAAGATAGTTTGCGAATTGTTAAATGATGGCATTGATAGTGGTGTATGCAAAATGGAAAAACCTTGCGATGCTATCTACAAGTCAGACGATATAAAATATTGTAGACATTTGATTTCCAAAATGTGTGGAGAACCCCCAAGTAAATTACTAACATATTTGCGCGCTCGTCAAGTATGTATATCGCCGATATTATTTAGAAAAAAGATAGAAGAACTAATTGATATGGGTGAAATAGATACATCATATAGGCGAATATATGATTGTTCAAGTAAATTAAACGCAGTGAAGAATACAATTATTGGAAATAAAATGAACACGGGCCGCAAGATAGTATTTTCCCATTTCACAGAGGAGATAAACCAGTTATATGGAATGATTGTAGATAACAATGATGAGGATAAATATGATGATAGTCAGGTTGCGATTTACTCTGGTTCTCTTAGTTTAAAAGAACGACAAGAGATATTAGAAAATGATAACATAGAGGTTCTTATTATGCAAATACAAGCAGGGTGTGAAGGTTTAAATTTGCAACAATATTCTGAAATTTATATGGTAAGTCCAAATTGGAACCCGGCAATAGAGGACCAAGCAGTTGCTAGATGTCATAGACAGGGTCAGTTGAAGGAAACGAATGTATATCGGTTTATTATGGATGGCACCGCAAATTTAGATGGATATATTAGAGGTTTACAGTATGAGAAGAGAAAAATTATGGAGATTGTTGACCCATTATATCAACGCGAATTACACCGACAGTAACTAGTCGTAACTAGTCGTAAAGAAACAAAATCAAACAAAATCAACATCTCCATCATTTTTTTCGTTGTTTACACAATAATCGTCATCATTGAAAGGGTCCATTAACGAGTTAATAAATTTATTTAATTTTTCAGGTTGTTTAATGTTGTTCTGTCTAAAATAGTTTGCAATATTGAAAAATGACCAACACCAATTTTTCCGAATAATTTCGGCATTATCAACTTCGTGTTTGAATATCTGGTCAATCACTGCTGGTGCACTTTTAAGAAGTAATATTTTATTTAGGACTTGTTTTTTTTTATGAAACAGACTTTTAATATATGATTTATCGTTTTCATTGAATCTATAATTATTAGATTTTTGCAATGCTGTGTAATAGCGAATATCATTTTTAATATTTTTTAAGTTAGCAATTACCATTTTTCTTTTATCATCTATTTTTTTAATTAATGAAAATATATTCGTATTATAAATAACAGCGAACATATAGCGAATATCCCGCGGAATAATAAACTGGTTTGTTTCTTTTATTTCACCGATTTTTTTTTCAACATCTTCTAACTTGGTTAACAGTTCTTTTTCTAAATTGGCAATCGTATAATGTCCATTGTCATTGTCATTGTCATTGTCATTGTCATTGTCATTGTCATTGTCATTATCTGCGGTGCGTTCTTCAACGGGTTTAATTCGCTTAAATAATAAAACAGACCCTGAAGTGAATTCTATGGAAGATTGTAATTTATCGTATTGGTGTGATGAAATCTTATGGGCTTCTGATGCTGCGTCCAACTTTAAATAATTGACTACTGATAATAAAAAGGCAATAATCGCATTTATGATAGCAATTACGAGTGTATTATATTCATTATATGATTGAACACCCGCTAAAACAGTAGCACTAGTAGAAAGAAAAATTGCGGGCATCATTAAAAGGTTCAGTCTTTTTTCGCAATAGTGTTTAGATTCCATATATATAACTTTTTGCCCTTTCAAATAACTTGCTAAAATATCTAGGGATGATGAAAAGGTATGGTTCGGGTCGAAATAATATTTATTAACCGATTTCTCAACTGCGGAATAGTTCAACTTTTTGTATGTTATGCGAGGTCTAGGATTAATTGATATATAATTAGTATTGAATTTCTTTTTATTAAATATCGCGCTTTGTGGTTCGTTGTCAATATATAATTGTTCCATAAAATTATTATCGTCGCCGTCATCGTCATCACTATTATCATTTGAGTTTGAATCACTATACTCGCTGTTTGATCCATTTACAGATATAATTGCATTACTTTCATTATTTTGTCTAAGAATACTATTTGAAATATCACCAAGTGAAATATGTACATTGGGATTATTATTATCATCTTGCGAGTTATTTATTTCATTTAGATTCTCCATTTCAAATAAATAATATATTTATTTTTTATTTGAAATATAAACTTACTTATACTTATACTACATACTACATACTACATACTACATACATTTGACTAATAACATTAAATATTTAATTACATTTACGAGCATCAACAACACACATTTTAGTTGCATTGTTTGGACTACATTTATAACAGTCCGCGCCATCTTTAATTCTTTTAGTTCTCTCTGAGCTGGTTGTTGTATTTTGACTATTTTTAGAACCACATATAAGTGGTGATTTTTGTTGGTTTGGTTCTTTACAAGGGTTACATTTAAGTATTTTTGCGTGATATGATGATGTGCTTAATGTTGTATTTTTAATTGCATTGCTATGATTATTGCAGCAAATCTTTTCTTTACTTTCAATCAGATTAACATTACCTTGATAACTATGTTTATGTACATTTCCATTTAATGAAAAGTTACCACTTGATACCTTACTAAAATATTTTTCTTGTGAAAGACGTTTAAGCGCTACAATTGACATTATATCTATATATAATAATATATAATAATAAATAGATTAATATATTAAATTGAATTATAATTAAGTGCGTGATTGGTTATAATTCAAAAACTTATATCCATAATTAATATGAATAATTTGACAGAATGTATGGTATGTTGTGAAAAATATAATAAACAATCACGGTCTCAGGTTGTTTGCAATATTGGTTCTTGTGGTTTTAATGCTTGTAAATCTTGTTGTCGTCAATATTTAATGAATTGTAATGAAGATATTCATTGTATGTCTTGTCGTAAGGCGTGGGATAATAAATTTGTTATACTGAATTTGAACCGAAACTGGTTTATAAACACATATACACCGCGTAAAGTGGGGTTGTTATTTGAATTAAACAAGGCTCGTGCTCAAGAAGTGATGCCTAGAGTTGAACTTGTAATGGAAAGAAAGCGACGTACAATATTGATGCAACCCCAACTAACAGAGCTCAACAAACAAAACTGTGAATTATACGACCAAAGGGATGTCTTATTGACGGAATACAAATTAAAAGTAATATCTGAAGATACCAGATGGAGGACACATTACCATTTTCATTACTTAATAAAGAGGATACGGGACGAAAAGAAAGTAATGTTTGAAAAAGAAAGAGAATTATATTTTAAGACCAAGCACAAAATAAGACACGAATATTCAATTCAGGCTGGACCATTGACAGGAAAGATGAGAAAAATCCAAGAACAAATAGCAATAACAAAAAATTATATAAGGACTGGTGACTCATATTCAGTGGTGGAAAAAAAAGAAGAAAAGGAAAAAAAAGTATTTATTATGCCGTGTCAGAACGAGGAATGTAGCGGGTTTTTATCAAGTAGTTATAAGTGCGGTTTATGTGATGAACAATGTTGTAAATCCTGTTTTGAAATGTTAGGAACAGAAAGTGATATGGAGAATAAAGAAAAGCATATATGTAATAAAGACCAGGTTGAAACAGCTAAATTAATTAAACAAACTACAAAACCCTGCCCTCAATGTGGACAACGTATTTATAAAATATCTGGGTGTGACCAAATGTGGTGTGTTGAATGTAAATGTCCTTTTAGTTGGGACAGCGGGAAAATCATAACTAAGGGGGTAGTTCATAATCCACATTATTTTCAATATTTGCGTGCAAATACAAATGGTGAAATCGCAAGACAACCCGGCGACAATCCTTGTAACCCAATCGGGGACACGCTTTCTTGGATCAACCATCAAGCAAGAAAATTAACTACAATGGGTACTATTATAAAAACGCAAGACCCAATTTCTAATAAGGATGAGTATAGTATCAAAGAATGCGAGTTGCAACAATTGCAGAAGTTTGATATATTAACAAGCCTAATCCGAAGAATATATCATGTAGAACAAGTAGATTTACCAGATATAAGGCGAAAAATTGAAATATCGCAAGAATATGAAGGTGATTTGATTTCATATCTTGCGAAAGATTTAAGTGAAGCAGAATATAAAAAAATCTTGCAAATGAAATGGAAAGACCATAAAAAACAGATTGATAAACTATATCTGGCCGATGTATTTGTAAATGTTAGTAAGGATATTATCAATACAATACACTTTAAATTTACAAAAGTAGGGCCTTGTGATATTGATACGATATTACACGATAGTATAACTGAACTAAATAATTTTATAACTTATTATAACGAACAATATACTATTATATCAGTATCGCACAATATGGCTGGGAAAAAAATACAATATGTGGATTATACACGGACTTCTCACGTTGAGATAACTGCTGATAATCCAATTAATACAATTCGTGTAATGGTGAATTATAACACATATAAAATAAGTGAAAAAACAATAAGTTGTAAAATAAGCGATGTAAAAAGTAAAATTTAAATAATAATATACATTATACAGTATATATATATGAAAAATCAAATTATAAAAAAAATAATATTATATATAATTTCCATATTTTTAATATTATGTTTGATAGGTGTTTATTTTAATAAAGAAGGATTTATTGGGAATGATGGAGAAACGGATGGAAAAAAGGATGAAGAAACGGATGGAAAAAAAGATGATAAACCAGCAAACAATGAAGACCCTGAATATAGAGATAGATTATTTACAGATTTAAAAGCAAATATTGGCGAATTTGATATAATACATAACGAACAGAGTGAATATCAAAAAATAGAAGTAATACAATTTAAAAAGAATTCACTGGGTTATGACAAATGTTTATTATTGAATAATGAGCCACAACTGTGTAACAATGATGAAAAGGAATACCACGAAATAATCGTTCATTTCCCAGCATATTATATATCTAAATTAGAAAAGGTATTGATCATCGGTGGTGGTGATTGTATGTGTTTACGTGAAATAATGAAATATCCATCAATCAAACAAGTTGATATGTTAGAATTAGATAAGAGTGTAATATCTGTAAGTAAGAAATTTTTTAATACTGATGCTTATGAGAATGACCCGAGGGTAAATATAATAATAGGGGATGCTACGAAACAAATATTAAAACTAAAAGAAAATGAATATGATTTTGTAATAATTGATACAACCGAAGATGGAGCTATTAATTTACCAATAGATGAATTTGATTTTTATAAAACGTGTAAAAAAAGGTTAAAAAAAAATGGGGTCATGATAAAAAATGGTGATAGAACATTAAATATATTGTCGATATCTAAATTATTTAAAAATATAGAAGTGATTGATTTAGCAGATATTGCTGTTATAGGCGAGTACAAATTTATATTGGGTTCTGATACGATTGATTTTAAGAAGACCGCGCTAAAAAATAAGGAATTGCCGAAATTAAAACTGAAAAAATATGACTACAAAAACCATAAAAAACATTTTTTGATGTAGTTATACATTATACATTATATATCACTATATATATATAGTGATAATGAAAAAACAAAACATAATATTTGTATTATTATTCTCGTTAATGTTGGTTCTAATTGTGGGTATTTTTTATAAATCAAGAGAATTAGAATTTGCGGAAAGTCCAATTCCACTTGGACTTCATTATGTGGTGGATATAGACAATATAACAAATGACCAAATATACGATAACGAATTTATAAAAAAACTATGTGATAAATTATTATCAAAAACGGGTGTCAATGTATTGGATGAAATCCACCATGACTTTAAACCGCAGGGTTATACAGCATTATATTTGTTATCTGAAAGTCATATGTCAATACATACGTGGCCAGAAGATGGTAAAATAAGACTAGATTTATTTTCTTGCGAAGTAAATGGTAAATTTGATGATGCATTAATTACATTAAAAGATGTTTTTAAGGATGCCCAAATAAGAATAAAAACATTATATAGATGAATATGGGAAAATATATGGGAAAATATATTGCGTAAATAATATGTATGTTAAATGATAGTAATATACATATAAATTAGATGCCAATTTTGGATGACGTATTGGTATCTTATGGGAAGGTTATAAATGTTACAACGTTGTATATTGAAGGCGGTGATTCGGAAATGCAAAATATAAAAAAGATAGATAATGATGAATTATGTTTAAAAACCCCTTTTGTGTTATCGTCAGAAGAATTATTATATTTCATTGATGATAAAAGGAAAAAAACGAAAAATGCATATGTGTATGATTCTGTTTATTCATTTGATATAAACGCTACCGTAAATGAAATCAACGCAAATCATTTAGACCATTTTACCGGGTATAGGACTGACAGTTGTTTAAAGGACATACAATTTAATATAATAAAATCTAGAATTACAAAATATAATAGCGTAATCATATTTTTAAAGGGGCGAAATGTAAAAACGGTGACAACAATTAAGAGTTCATTAAAGACATCAAAAGCGCCAGGTATGAAATTAAATAGGCAAACAAAAAAAGTAAAATTTAAAATTTAAGATATAAGATTTGGTAAGATTTGGTAAGATTTGGTAAGATTTGGTAAGATTTGGTAAGATTTGGTAAGAGTTTATATTTAGATAGCGTCAATATCAACTGTTGTATCGTGACCGAACGTTTCTTCTTCCGTTGCATTTTCTTGTACAGTATTATTTATTTCTACCTCTAGTTCTTGGTCAACATGTTCTTCGTTTGCAATTATAAATCCATCATCATCGCCTATAGTAGTTAGAGTATTTGTAACATCACCAAGACCATTGAAAATAGACCAACTTTCCGATACTTTATCTTTCAGTTGTTTTACCTCAGTATCATTATAAACTTCAAGTAGGTCACACGTCTGTTCTTTTTTTTCGGTGGATGATTCCCAACTTCTAATACCAGCAAGTATCCACGTCCCAACACGAACAGTATTATCACGTTTCCCTCTTCCTCTAAATTTGTTTCGAATAACACAGTCGCGTTCTTTGCCATCTATACAGCGAATTTGACATCTTCCTTGACCGAAAATTTTGGATACACAAGCGTACATTTCATCTTCCTCTGATTCTAGTTTTAAACGTAATTTTCGGTTGGAATAATTATTTGTTGTAAATTTTCTTCCAACTTTCTTGCCTTTATTACCACCAGCATTTTTCACCATATTTAATTATAATATATATATATAATTTGTATGTATATTATAAATCAATTTTATATTTAATTACCTTTGATTTCCTCTTGATTTCCTCTTGATTTACTCTTGATTTCCTCTTGATTTACATTTGTTTATTTCCTATCATTTTGTTTATTTTCTATCATTTTTATTGTATAACCTCTCAACACCAACTCTAAAAGAATAATCGGACCCGTTTAAATTAATTAAAATACCTTTCTCATTGTATATACGTATTCTTAGTCGGTTAATATTGACAGGACCAAAAAATTTGCGAATATTCATTTCTGTTGTCAGACCACTATTATTAATTAATTCGCCTAAATTACGTCCTGTTTCAACCGGTATCATAGCAAAAATATCGGGAATAGCCGCGGGTACATTTAAACTGCGAATTTTTCGAATATTATTTATGGTATCTATTACTCTTTCATTATGTGCATATAAAAGCGCCAATGGTCTATTTCTTGGGTTCGAAGGTATTTGTAAATTATTTATATCAGTCTCGTTACATTTATTTATTGTTCGCAAATGTATCGTATTATCAGTACCTTCACTTGCGGTTATAAGATTTTGAGATTGACGATTTTGGTTATAATCATCAATAGACAAAATAAGAAATTTTGGTTGTCGAATATCCACAATGCCGGTACTAACAATAACATTTATATTGGGGTCTATGCTATCAACAATTACTTCGGTATCAATCGCACCTTCACCTTGTTGTTCAACCATATAATAACCAAGGGATACCTGACTATTGAGAAACCTTTTACGAAATCCTAAAAAATAACCAAGATTGTAATTTAGTCTACCATTTCCGGACATAATATTTAAATCAAAAAATTTTATGTATTTAAAACAATTTCTTATTTTAACAGTTGTTTTCCCAGTTAGTTCATTATAACTAAATACAATTAATGTATCTAAATTACCTGATAAATCTGGAAAATTATTATTAAATATGCTTGAACCCGTAAAAAATGTTACAACTGTTGTATTTATTTTTTCTACAAGTTGTTGTTGTGTTTTATATAATCCACTATCGATATTAATAGTATAAAGTTCGCCTGCCAAATCTGTTATAAAAAAGTTGTTCGTATTGTGGTCTGCATCTATATTGTATAAACTATATACAAACTGATAATATTGTAGTTCAATTGATACTACATCTACAAGTGGTTCGGATAAATCAATCGTAAAATCATTTGCCTCATTATTAATTGGACGAAATTGGCTGTCAATAACCAGATTGGTTGTGGAAGTTGCAACAACCATACTATTTAATGAATCAAACCCACCGGATGTGTCATAAGTATTAATAAAACCGGGGTTTTCATTATCTGAACTATCATAAATAATATTTCCATCTTCGTAACCTATCATATATATGTTTTTGTTATTGTTACTATTATATTCGGCTCCAATATTATTGATGGTGCTAGTATTTGTTTCTTCTAAACTATCTACATTTTCCAATTCACTAAGCGAAGCGTAAATTGCATCATTTGTATTATCTTCATCATTACCACTACCACTACCACTACCACTACCACTACCACTACCACTACCACTAATGTCAAATTCATCAAGACGTTCGTATAAGTTTCCAACATCTATATTTTGTTGGTCTTCATTATTTACGTCTGTTTCATAAATATCGTCAAAATTATAGACATTAATATTATTGTCGCTAATGTATTCTTGGAGTTTATCTTTTATTTGAAGGAAAAAATTGCTCATTACTTCATTCGATTGACCATCAAAATGTTCGATATATTCATCACACATTTCTACCGCTTTCATAAAGTCATTATTGTCCACTTCTAAAATGTCAAAAATGTCTGAGATTGAATAATTCTGAATATTCAAATCCTTGTTATCCATATAAATTACACGTTAATATATTATAATCAGATGAAATGTTTAAACGAATAAACGTGAATAGACAATAGAAATTGTTTATACCAATTACAATGGGTTTCTCTCTCTTCTCTCCAAATCTTGGAAATGAAAAGGAAAAAATAAAATATGTGGTATTCAAATATCACCACCATTACATAATACATCTCCAATTTTCATATTACAGAGAGAAGAGAGAGAAATCATAAATGTTAGAGAGAAATTACAAATAAATAAGAAAATGATAGTTAAAATCCGGGTATATTATGGTATTATTCGTCATTTTTAGTGTATATCTCTCCCAACCATATTTTTGCTCATAAATAATTCGTGAATGTAATCATACAACCCTTTATCTCTCGTTTCGCATATATCTTCACATACGCGATATGCATTAACTGGCAAACATTGAATGCCCTGACCGCGTTTTATATGCCCTTTTGTATAAAATATTACCTTTTCTAAATCTGTTACAATATCAATGATTTCGGTCGTACAATCATTGATATCCAAACGATATTTTCCTTCATAACTATAACGATTATAATGGGGGTCAATATACATTTTGTGTTTTCTTACATAAGAATGCTGTGTTATAAGACCAATCCCAACTATCTTATTGATACTATTATTCATTTCGAGAACATATATATGGTTGTTCTCTCGGGTTTTATTATTAAATACGACGGGTGTATTATATATACACTCCTTTCCATCATACGTTTCACAATATCTTCTATTTTGGTTGAATGTTTCATTATTAAATCTGGTTACATATACTGATTTATCCATATTTCTCTCTGGTTTCTCTCTTGTTTCTCTCTATAATTAAATATCCAAATATTCAATTTTTAATTATACATAATTGCAATTATATAATATTACATTAAATTATATGAATATCGTACACTTTCAACTCATAAAATTCATTATTATGACAATCGTTGGTATTTCATTTAATCCAATGAATATGTTACTATATAGAACAAGTGATTTATACTTTTCATTAACCAACTTATATGGCGGTATGTTAATGGCTTCTAATATGATGTGGGCGCACGAATTAGTACATTACTTTTCGATGGGTCATTTTAATATCAATGTATTTACGATAGGTATAATGTTATCATTGTTTGTTACATTTTTACTTCTACGGCAGCAATTTATGGTAAGTGATAGACAATGGATTAGAAGAATGATTGGTCATCATTCTACAGCATTAACAACCTCCCATAATATATTGAATACAACGGAAGATAGACGTATTAAAAATTTGGCAAGAGGTATTATTGAAACACAAGAGAGAGAAATAACGTTTATGAAAAAATATTTGTGTTAATTCCTTTTTGTCCTTCTTCGCTTGCTTTTCGCTTTGCTTTTCGCTTTATTGCGTTTTGTCTTTCTTTGCTTTCTTGTTTTATCTTTTCGTTTTTTTCTTCTTTTTCCACCGCGCTGTGTTCCCATCGCCATCGACATTAATGATTTGACAGCATCTTCCGACAGTGCATTAATATAATTGTTTATGTCTTTTTGTTCCTCTTCTGATAAACTGGTAAATGCACGATTATTCGTTTTATAGTTAGAGTTTAAATTCTTAATATTTTTATGTAAAAACTTTATGGTAACAATGTTGTTTTCATTAAAAGTTTTATATATTACTTTTAGTTTTTCTGGGTCAATAAAATTTTGAAAAAACTCATAAAATGCGTGTTTAAATGCTTCAATAACGGTACCTATGTTTTCCATTGTGTTATAATCATTTACAAACTGTTCATTAAATTTCTTCTCCATCTTGTCCTGCATATCCATCTCGGCAAAAATTCCATCTGTATTTGTTAAATTAGACACATTAGACCCATAACCATTATTATTATTACTCATCACAATTAGTATATATATTTAAAAATATAATATTTTAAAACCCAGTATAATCTTTAATATGTGATGTAACGTAATCTTTTTCTGTTTGGTTTAATTCAAAAAAATTCATAGTATCATTGTAATTTTCTAATGGTAATTCTTCTGGTATTAAATGAATTTGTGGTAACAATTCAAATATATATTTCTCCAAATATTTCATACGATATGTGGTTGTACTGAACAAAAATATTGCAAATTTGGAAGTTAAAAACCGTTTATATTTTTCATATACTTTTCTTCTCTCCTCTTTACTTAACTGCTGAATTTCTGGTATTAATATAACATAATTATCACGATTACTTATACCATAATGACCTTCAATGTCGTAAAAAGGAAAACCATACATTTTGTGAGCTAATACTAATTTTTCTACCCCATTATACGCGCACGGTTTATCGCTATACATTACCTTTAAACTAGCAGTTTTTCCATCCAAAACACAACTATGTATATTTGGATAATTATAACCATTGTTTATATAAGAGTTTACATCACATATTGTTGTATGCGTGGAAGGCATATTTGTTTTATGTGTAATTGATTTCATCGATGGAATATTATATTTCACCATTTGCAACCATATTTTATTCAATATTGATGCTCCATTTACTGGGATAGGACAACCTTGCAATAGTGTATATGACACGTAATTATTATATATATTATCATATAGTTGTATTACTGGGTTAAGATGTTCTTGTTGTTCTTGTTGTTCTTGTTGTTCTTTTTTTTGTAGGCAAACAATACACGTAGGTGTTTGCGCCTCCTTATTAAATATTTTATTAGATTCGGTGTTTGTAAATGAACGAATGTACAATATATCAGCGTGTTTTGTTAACAAATTATATATACCAGCTTTATCCGGTTTTAACCATATTATTGGTATGATATAATATAAATAACCATTATGTGGTAAAATTTCCAATGACCGCTGCACAAATGAGCACCATATAGTGGAGCCATCATTTCCCTTTTTCTTTTCATTATTTGTAGGTACTTTTTTGATACCGTTTGCATTGAAAGGTGGATTACCAATAATTATATGTGGGGTTATTATTTCTTGTGTTTCATCCAAATAATCGCAGCATAATACGTTTACGTTTGAACCAAATATTTGTTTTATTATTTCTATGTTTTCCTTATTTATTTCCACCATATACAACATATTTTCAACAATATGATTATGTCTTTCTAATCTATCAGGAAGATGATATATTAAACTATTCATTAATCTGTAATAAACAACTAATGTTATACGTCCTTGTCCGGCGCCAGTATCCAACCATTTAATATCTGGATTTTTCCAAGTATCCGTATGTACTCTGTCTAATAATAATTCTATAAACCAAACTGGCGTGTGTACTTCGCCATATTTTTCTTTATTATCTCGGTTATAATTTATTTTATTATAGAAATTATCAAATACATCATTGATTGTTAAATATTTAAAACATATAGACGTCATAAATATTTACCATATTTTTTTAATTATAATTATACGATATAATTATACGGTTGATGTTAATCGTAATGTAAAAGACCAATCTAATTCTTGTGTATCAATATAATCCCCATATTCATTTACAAGTGCGATTTTCAATTTTTGGATATCAACGCTACCATAATATTCGCGTGGAGTGCTGATTACACGATTATACATATTATAATTCAATTCGTTCCGATAAATAATTTTACCTAAAATATTTCCACCGTGTCTTAAACTCCCGGCACAATTCCCTTGTGATTTTACTTCACTTGTGATAATATTTGTTTCAGAATTAGAAATAAAATCATCTACGATTAAATAAGCGTATTTAAAATCATTTAAATCAACCAATGAGGTTGCTTCAATATAATATTTATTATTTGATAATACAGATGATGATACCTTACCTTTTCTAAATCCTAATATATATCCGAGTGATTTTTCAAAAACGAAGGGAACTGTACTTTTTCCTGGTATTGGAGATATAAAATCCAAAATTACTTCAGACACATTACCATTAGCTACCACACTTGCGTCATAAACAAAAGATATTGTACGATCCATAATTATTTCATTTAATGATACACTTGGTTCTATTTCATGATTAAATTTAAAACTCCCGAATTGAAAATCACTACCTGCTGCAGTTAATTGGGCATTAATATTATTAATAAATTCTATTATTGTTGCACTTGTCATAATACTTCGTTCTATACGATATGTATCAGGTGATTTTATAACTGTTGTTAGAATTTTTGTTGGGTCGTCTTTATACTTTAATGTCAAAGTAAAAAAATTATTTTGTTGGGCACCGCTAATCATACGAATGGCAGACGGTCCGCTATATTCCATTATTTCCATTTTAGTAACTTCATTTATGCGTTCAGGGAAAGATACTTGAAAATGAGATGTTGTATTCTTTCTATCATCATCTTTAAATTTAGAGTCTACTGTTAGTATGCGAGTTATAGTACGTTTATTATCACTATTATTTGATTGAGAATTCATTTATCGTTTATATAATACAATAGTAATATTTTTTCAATAATACTTATTGATTAAAAAGATTTAAAAACGTAAATATATATAATATTATAAATGAGTGTTAACGCTAGTGTCGAAGAATTGCAAAGATCCAGTAGTACTATGGGGCAAGAACCAATTGTACAAGAAGTCCAATCCACAGCAGGTGAAGAAATGACTAATACTGATGATGAAATCACATCAAGAAATGTTGCGAGTGAAGCGCCTAAGGAAATCCCTATTACCGAGGTTGTTATTGACAACGACATTATTGGTCTTAATTTGTTGATTGCATTTGGTCAAATTGCCCATAAACGTGGAGCTTATAATATTGAAGAAACTGCTAAACTTCATGAGGCAATTCAATATTTTACTAGAAAGATGAATGCCCCAGCACCCCCACCCGTTCCTACTACGGATGCCTAAATAATAAATAATAATTATTAAAAATAATATGTATAAAAAGTTATATATATTATTCGCGAATAAGGTTGCCTATTTTCTATTTCTCTTGGTTAATTTTTTGCCTTTATTACCTCTTTTTTTTGTCTTTTTTTGTTTTTTTGTTTTTCTTCCTTTTCTTCTTTTTCTTCCTCCACCCAATGTACTATTATTATAATGCCCCCACCCCTGAACCGTGGAATCTGTATTGTTAGTTAGATTGGGACCGGTATTGGGATTGGGGTTTGGGTTGTCACCTAATTCATGCATGCCCATAGGGCCTAGACCATCAATGCCTAGACCATCAGTATTCATAAATATATTTCCCTCCAACGCATTGTTAATGTAGGTAGTTAGATTATTTACCCGTGTATTTATAGCATTAATTGCATCAACACACCCTGGGGGACAGTCATCCAGGTTTAAATATTGTGTATTATTATTATACCCTGATATGGCAGACACGTTGTTAAAGGCGGCCATAGTATAATATATTATATAATAATAAAATATATTAAATTTATGCGTCGGATTGAATAGTTTTAGATTTAACCGCAGAATTATAACGATTATATGAATTATGTTTAACTCCAACGCCAGTTTGATTGATTACATAATCAACGCAAGTATTCGTGCACGTTTTATGATGACTTAAGTATTGCGATTGTGATTTTACCTCGGGGTCAACCCCGCGTGTTAATTCAGCAGTTTCAGTTAATGTTTTCCCACCATTTGGTTTTAATAAAACTTTTCTCGCTAAAGGATTATATTCAGATGTTTGTATAACTTCCGCACATAAAGTAAGATTACAATTACTAATATAGTTAGTGCTATGATGTGAATATAAATAATTATTATAATTATGATATTTAGATAATCTATCGCTGGATGATTGCATTTTTATATATACATTTTACGAATATTATATTTACACCATTTGAAGATTTAAAACCGCGTCTTTCGGTGAAATTAAAAATCAACAATGTTTGCCTATTTCAATGCGTGTAGTAAATTTAGTTTTTATTAGTTCATCAACTATTATTCATCAATCATAGCAGTTTCTTTATCAATCAACACTTCATTTGCGATGTTTTTAATAATCTTTTTCGTGTTTTTCTCATTGAATTTTGGGTCTCCATCGCCAAATCGTATGGTGATTACGTTCATCCATTCTGTATGGTGTGGACTTTCACTCTTCCAGCAATTCTGGTGGGCATCTATCCAACCAGGAAGAAATTTATTGGCCATACCTTTTGCTTTGTCTATTGCTCTTGATAATATGGATTTTTTCCCATCATCCTTTACCCATTCATTTTCTTCTTTGATATAAAATGTCTCGCGTCTTATATCACTGCAATGGATTGGGAGTTTCCTTACATCTAAATTACGCAATTCCTTTGTGAATATATCCGTTAGACCACTTACAATCCCTTCTGTCCGTGTAGTTTCAAAATCCTCGTCGGATATTTTGAGGTTATCTATAAAGTCAGATAGTGTCATTGCATCCTTACACTTCTCATTCAAATATATATTCATATTGAATTTATTATTATTATTCGTTGTATTATTATGACTATTTGTCATTGTATTCCCGATCTTTGGGATGATTTCATTTATTTGCTGTTGCTGTGTTGTCATTTGGGTTACTACTAAATTTTGGAAATCAGTCTGGTTTTTTACTAATAGCATAACTAATTCATTGTCTTGTCCTCCACTATTTTGTGCAATTGTCTTTTCTTCTTCTTCTTTTTCTTCAATAAATATGCATACTTTTTTGTGCTTGTAATAACTGCTATCATGTTTATAACTCTTACCACAAATACAGTCATGACAGGTTCTCGTTTTTTCGCTAGTTTTACTAGCATTTACTAGCATTTTATGTTTACGTGTGGATATATGCCTGTCATAATCACTTAAATAACAGCATACAAAGGCGCATTTTTCACAACTATAATTTCCCTCGTTTTTCTCGTTTTTTTTACTTGCCATTTTCCTTAATTTATGGTTACAAAAAAATCCCGTGATTTGAACGAATTTGAAAAAATGGTTGGAGCAAAAATGTATTTTCCAAAATATTAATCACACCATTTACATCTGACCTGTTTTTTTGAAAATTTTGGAAAAAAAAAAGTTTGTGAAAAATGATTTTGCACAAGAATTTTTGTGCATTTTTTCAGACCAAAAATATGAGTTTCCCTAAAAAAGTGGTTGGTGTAAATCACTTATTTTGGATTTTTAAATCACACCATTTACATCTGACCTGTTTTTTTGATTTTTTTTGGAGAGAGATGAGCAGGCCTAAAAATAAAAATGCACAAGAAAAAGCTGTGCATTTTTTTTTTTCGACCCACGTTCCTAACTCGATTCTGAGATATTTTTGTAAAATACCCTGTTGGAGTGAATATATGATTATTGTATTTATATTCGCATTGTTGTCCTGTGTGTATATGTATTTTGTATGATTATTTTGTATGAATAATTTTGAAAAACCCAACAAAACCAAATGATAAATATTATAAAACGTATAATATTTATTGAATAATATTCCAATCGTTTGGAAAGTCACTTCGAATATCAACAAGATGAACTTTGCAATTCAAAGTAATTTTTTCAACACAAAATGGTTTAAAACCCGAAGCATTATGTGCGTATTCAATGCTAGTATGTGGTTGATATGAGAAGTCACATTTATATTTATTAGAAATAGTTTGTAATTTTGACAATGCATTATATTTAAAATTAAATCCCCATGAACATAGATTATTTTTATCGTGTTCATAAAGGTTATGAGGAAAAAGTACAGGTAATCCATCTGTGGTTACCTTAAAAGTGGTGTCAACATCTTGAATGATTTCATTGTAAAGGTCAGTTGCGTCATTTTTTTTCATAAAGCACGCAATTGTAATATGACCAATATGTGGAGTTGGTTGTGCAAATATTTTTTGGTTATAAACAAGCCATACGCCATATCCATACCCCATATTTAAAATATTTTTATACTTTTAAGTATTATAAAAATATTTGGCAAAAAATTATAACATTTTCTTCCAAATACCGTAGGAAAATCCAACCCAATAAGATATATAACATCTTGGGGTATTAAAATATGCAATGACTTGTAGATTATTCTTATAAAATACATAATATGTTAGAAATGATACGATTGAACCAATATAGTGGCAATACATAGTTTTGTCAACGAATGAATAAAAGTAATCAATCATAATATGATTAGATAATTACACTTATATATTAATAATATATATATTATCTGTGCCAAATATATATACATATATTTGAATGCCAGTTGTAGGTGAAGGAAGTTTTGGATGTGTACATTCACCAAGTTTAAAATGTAAAACAAAAAGGAATATAAATTATGATAATAAAGTATCTAAATTACTAACAGACAAAGATGCAAAGGATGAGTTAAAAGAGTTGAGTTTATTCAAGGAGATAGATAAATTAGAAGAACATTATTTGGGTTATCCAAGAAAATGTAAACCAATGGACGATGAAGAAACGAAGCAAGAAATAAATAAATGTAGTGATGGAAAGAAATTTATAGAAAAATATAAAGATTTGCGTTTGTTAATAATGGAAAACGGTGGTGTATCATTAGATGATTATGTATCTAGTTTATATTATAAACGACACAATGAAGAAACGACAAAACACACCGAAATAATGTTTTTAAATATAATGAATGTATTACGTGGTGTAAAGTTTTTAATAGATAATAAGTTATGCCATAAAGATTTGAAAAGTCAAAATATAGTTTTTAATGAAGGTACAACGACGATGAAGATGATAGATTTTGGTATGTTGCAAAACTTCGGAGATATGAAAACAAATGCTCTAATTGATAAATATTGGCCATCCCAAACGTGGTGGTCAGTTCCAATATATGCTGAATTAATGAATAAATTGTCATACGAAAGATTGCAATACTTATTTAACGATGAAAAAAATATAACAGGATATTTAAAACATTTGATGAGTAAGGTATCACCAATAAATGATATAGGTGGTGTGAATTCCCAATTTTTTAAGCAATTGACAAAGTCACCTTCAATAATAAAGAAACGTCTATTCGGAGAGTTAAAAAAATCATTGGAATTAATAGTAACAATGTCCCACACAGAATTTGTAGACAAGTTTTGTAAAATCAATGATATACACAATATGGGTTTTACATTATTAATGATATTGACAAGATTAGAACCAGACTACGAGTTGACAAATGTAAATACAATTCTCTCAAAAAAGTTTATAGCTGATGTTCGTGAGTTAGGATTAAGAATGATTTCATATGATTTTTTTAACCATATTGAGATAGATGAGGTTTTGAGAGAGTATGAGAGAATATTAATCGCATCAAAAATTGTGGAGAGAAATGGTTATATGATAACAAAAGATAAAAAGGCAACAATAAAACGGGGAAGTCCAATAGTTCAACCCGATGTATTATTAGTGAATGCGCGAAGCAGTAGCGTTAAAGACAATTCTTTGCAACAATGTTTAGAAGGATATGAACGAAACCCCCAAACAAGACGTTGTATAAAGGTATGTAAGAAAGGTTACACGCGTGATGAAAAATTCAAATGTAAAAGTTTAAATCCAAGAGGAAGACCCCGTAAATCGGTATTAAAAACAAGCAAAACCCGAAAGATATGTAATGATGGAAAGGAGTTAAACCCAAAAACCAATCGTTGTGTAAAAAAATGTAACGATGGTTATAGTCGTAATGATGTTTTCAAATGTGTGAAAACCAAAAAGAATAGGTTAAGTTCAAGAAGAGACGATTGATTGAATATTTTTATATATTTTTTGGATAAAAAATATGTAATTGTTTATATTTTATATTTTATATTTTTGTTTTTGTTTTTGTTTCATAAATAGATATTCGTATAATTAAACCCGAACCATCATATCTAATTCCATCATCTCATACGGTGGTAGCGGGGGGTGTAGTTGTTTAGTTCTGGAAGCAATAAATTACATTTGCTTTATTCGCAATTATAAGATTGGTACTCTGTCGGAGACTATTGAATATATCAAGACTATCATCAAGAGTTATTTGCAAGTAGACACTATGTAGAAGTCTCTTGTGTTTTCCATCCTGACAAGTTTTAATAATATTAGTAATAATATCTAAGATAATGTCGGTAGCTCTGTGGTAACTATTGTCAATAATTGTAAGAATTGAACACATCAACATGACCGTCTCTTTATCCAGAAGGTACTTGATTTGTTCATGTATTTGAAAGCAGCTAATGTAACTTAATGTATAGAGAATATCTAAGCATATATTATCAATATTCCCATCTACTTCGGGTGCGATGATATCATCAATAATAGAGATAATACTTGAAATAGCGCCCTTATCAATGAGTGCGTGGCATTGGTCGCTTCCTTCACACGCAATATTTGAAATAATAAAACAAACTTCATTTTTAATCTTACGAGATGAGTTATATTTCAACAAATATATAAGATGTTCAATGAGTTCTAAGTTAATGAGAACTTGTGTTGTAGCGTTATCACTGTGCATTATAATATTTCCAATAGTCCTAATAGTTGGTTCGATGATATCATTATCTTTGTATCTAATCAAATTTATAAGTTTTGGAGCGATACCACTTGCAATGATGTCACTAATTTGGCAATCAATAATATCGTTGGTTTCTGACATTAATGATAGTGCCCAACAAGCACCAACAACAGAATTATGTATGCGTGAGTTAATAGCCTTTTTAATTATATGCATTGCTGTATCGCTGCCTTTACACAATAGACCACTTCCATCAACAACATCCTCGTCATCACGGATGGTGGTGAAGTCATCATTAACGCAATATGTTTTACAGCAGAGTTGTCTTGGGTTAGATGGTCCCATATCAACCCCACATCCAATACATTTATTTTTATGTTGTTCTTCCTCCTCATAATCTTCCTCATAATCTTCCTCATAATAATCTTCCTCATAATCTTCCTCATAATCTTCCTCATAATCTTCCTCAACGTTTTCCTCGACGTTTTCCTCAACGTTTTCCTCAACGTTTTCCTCGACGTTTTCCTCGACGTTTTCCTCGACGTTTTCCTCAACGTTTTCCTCATCATTCTCATTGACAGTATCTACATCTACTATGTCATTCCTTACATATTTGCGATGATAGAAATTAAATAATTCAATCATCGTTGCGAATATTAACATGATAAACATAAACATAATAGCTGTATTTTTTATATATTACATTAATTATTAATAATAATTAATTCAATTTATTTCCATTTGCAAAAATGCAGCAATAATCATTAGCACCGTTGTGAATAATATCATAATAAACATTATTTTTGTATTTTTCATATTATATAAAAATTATAATAAAATCAATTTATTACCATTTGCAAAAATAATACAAACTTTAAAAAACGCATAATTATTTAATATAATAAGAAATATTCGCACCAAGTAACGTGGCAAATTATTCGAAGCAAATATAATATATTTTATTATTATGGTGTCAATAATAATAAATATTGCTAAATAC
>Ga0257127_1000164_pt1 | contig 65452 bp, 58 predicted proteins | sample SI060_135mmetaG_FD_190152 | JGI IMG/M metagenome (GOLD analysis project Ga0257127, IMG submission 190152) | Marine microbial communities from Saanich Inlet, British Columbia, Canada - SI060_135m | ecosystem: Environmental > Aquatic > Marine > Inlet | place: Canada: British Columbia | collected... | reverse complement strand
TGGAATTCAGGGACCGACTGGTGCTACTGGAGTTGATGGAATTCAGGGACCGACTGGTGCTACTGGAGTTGATGGAGTTCAGGGACCGACTGGTGCTACTGGAGTTGATGGAATTCAGGGACCGACTGGTGCTACTGGAGTTGATGGAGTTCAGGGACCGACTGGTGCTACTGGAGTTGATGGTTCTGATGGTTCTGTTAATACGTCAGAAACATTAACTCTTAATAATAATGCTAATATAGAAAGCACCAGTTCTCAAAATACCAGTGATTTTAATATTACATTCACTCAAAATGATACTTATATACAACAAGTTGGTAATTTAATGATAGGAAATGATGGTGATTATAGTACTAGTCATTTAGCAATGAATGGATATGGAAATATTGTCGCCATTGGTGCGAAAAACGCTGATCTTGATGGTTATACAAATAATGGTTATATACAATCATATAAATACGATCTTTCGAATAATGCCTGGGAAAAAAGAGGTCAAGTACTAAGTTATCCTGCAGGTTATGCTTATGCATTCATATCTGCATTGAGTTATACGGGCGATTTTATGGTACAAGGAATATATGGACTAAAAACAGCCAGAGTTTATAGATATAGTGATAGAAAACTTAAATGGGAACAAGTCGGTAGTGATATAGTGTCTACACTAACGTATATGGGAGATTTGGTAGATATTAATTATGATGGAACTGTTATTGCTATCGGTAGTTCTAATAAAGATATTGTTCAAGTACATCGATATGTAAATGGTGTTTGGACGCAGATAGGTTCTGATATAGATGGGTCAGACGAATTGCGTAGAATTTCATTGAATTATTATGGAACAAGACTTATATATTCTAGTATTGCGAGTGGAACCGGAAATAATAGTTTTATCACTGGAAGAGCGAATGTATACGACATTGGTAATAGTAGTTTAACATTATTAGGAAGTCAAATAAATGGCGATGGACTAACTGTGTCATTTGCCGACGATTTTGGTTTTTATTGTACAATGAATAAAAATAGTGACTCCAATGTTGATGGTACAATTGTAGCAATCGGTGCACCAATCACATATTCCGGTTATTATGGTTATATAAAGGTATTTGAATATGATAGTACTTCCACCGATTGGACACAGATGGGGTCAACAATTACAACAACCAATTCAGGTTCCGGTTTTGGAGAAAATCTAGTACTTAGCAGCGACGGTACCCGTTTAACCGCTATAGAAACCACTACTGGGGATTTGTATGTATATACGTATACAACAGATTGGAATTTATTAACTTCATTTGATGTTAGTACTACGTTAAGTATTCGTGGCGACAATCTCAGTTATGATACGATAACCGGTATGTCAAGTACAGGTACACGAATATTAATTGGTGATTATAGATATAGTGTGTCTGGAATGACATACCCAGGGGTTGCGATGGTAGTTGATATTGGTGGAACTTTATCATACGAAGTTGTGAACCAGACTATGTATAATAGTGTACGTATCGGATTAGAAGATAGATATCAGTTGGATTGGTGTTCATTAGATGTAAGTGGCAACATATATACTACTGGAAATCTATATGTAGACGAAGCAGATATATCATTAAATGGTAATTTATATACATCAGGTAATGTAAGTATTGGGGCGACAGATTCACTTGGTTATTCATTATATGTTGCTGGTAATTCTTATACTACAGGCTCAGCGACGTCAAGTGATGACCGATTGAAACATAATGAAATAAATATAGAAAATGCACTAGAAACCATTCGCAAATTACAACCGAAACATTATTATAAAACTACTGAAATGTATGACGAAAATCATCATTTTAGTTTCGACACTTCTGGAAATATGGTCGACATTTGTGGAAATATTCTTCCGGTTCCTCCAGAAGAAGACGGATTTATTGCACAAGAAGTGAATGATATACCTGAATTGCGATTTTTAGTATCACAAGGAACCGAAACTACACCATATGCGCTGAATTATAATAGTATATTTACACGTTCGGTTAAAGCATTACAAGAATTAGACACAAAATTACAAGAAGAACAAGATACTATAGCTATTTTAAAGAAACAAATTACGGATTTAACCGCCCGCGTAAATGCCATTGAAAAATCATAAATAAACCCTTCATTTTTATCATTCATAAAAAAATGAATGATAAAATTATATCTATTTATTTGCTATGAAATAATTTACACATATTTACAGCTTCGATATTAGATGTTTGTTTAGTAAACAATGATTTTATTGTATCATTATCACGAAACCGAATCGTATAATCCTGTTGAATATTATTACGACCGACTCTGCCCATTGATTGATATATTTTTTGTTGCGAAATAGTAGATAAATCTTTTCCAATAAACCCATGACAGAACTGATAATTAGTCCCATAGATATAATCCGTAGATGCTATAATCATATATAATTTTTGTTCGTCAGCCAATCTCTTCATTATTTCCATATATTCATTGTTTTTATGTAATTTAAATGTACCAATTCCGAGTAAAAGTAGTAATTTATATCTGGTATCAACATTCAGTTGCATAATTGTCCTTACATTTCCTTCACCTACATCCGCAATGAAGGCGTTTTCAATAAATTCTTTATTTTGTCTCCATATTTGTTGATGTGGTTTGGTATTGGGTAAATACATTGGGTCTAGTGAAACAACTTTTAATTTTTTACGGAGTACAGCAATGTTTTTCGTCCAACCGTCTGATTCGTTTGACAATCTACCACTTTCGCGAATAGAAACAGATTTGTTGTCTCCGTCCAGTTTGGTTTCCTTATTTTCAATCAATGCGTCTAGTGATTCTATTTTTTTTGAAATTTCATTGTTTTCATTTATCTTTTCAGATATATTTGAAAATACATTTGCTGGGATTTTTGTTTGCTGTATATAGAATTGTCCTATTTTATCAATTTCATCAGTCAAATATATAATAGGCCCGTCAGTGAACGTATATGCATCACTGGTTGTTGCGAGTAATCCCCCTGTATTTTTAGTTTCATTATTATGTATATTAAATACACTGCTGTCATTTTTCGGTTGATTGACGTCAACGCTTCTCAACGTATTACAGGTGGCTGCGAATCGGTTTTGTCGCGTTTCTAACATATATGCGTGTATGTTCTTCCAATCATCTTCGTCTTCAACACTCGCCAACAAATCTAAATAATAAGTTTTTAGTTTGTTCATAGTAATATCACTGATAATAGTAAAATATGAATCCAACTGAATATGTTCATCTAATTCGTATGTATCTTCCATATATTCAATAAATCGAATAATTTCGCGCAAGTCAAAATAACGTAGAAGTGTTTTGTTAGTTTGACAATGTTGAACGCATTTCAGCAAATCAGTATAGTTTTCATATAAATAATGAGGCAACTCACAAAACCCTTCTTTATTAATAATTGGAATCGTCTTTTTACAATCGTAGCTACTAATTGTATGTATTTCCACATCGTCAAATTTGCGTTGAAAATCTTGATGAACTGATTGAATGTCTTCTTGAACAGGCAAAGTCGCGCAAGATAATACAAGGGTTGATATCTTATTTTCCTTCCAATTATTATGTATAATAGAATGCAATTCATGGTCTTGATAATCCAGTGTGATAGTTGGTTCATCCCAGTATGTAATCAGGTTTTTTTCATCGTTAAATGATAACATATAATGCATAGATGTCAAATAGGATTGCACATCACATATCATAATTTCAACATTAGTACCGTTAGAATTGTCAACCCGTCCAATGCCACCAGACTTTCTATTGATTGTATAATCTACTGCGGAATAGTAATGTAATCTAATATCAGATGCGGTTTCACAACCAAATGCAAACGCAACCTTCTTATTGGCAGAAATTGCACTTTTGGCAAGAGCTAATCCAATATGTCTAGCTACACAAACAAAGATGATTTTTTTCTTCTCTGAAATACCAATGGGCGACAATGTTTTGCCAGTTCCAGTAGGAGCTGTGTATAAAATAAGTTTGGAGTTGTTATTATTATTAATAATGCGAAATAGTTGTTTTTGGTGAGAATACAATTCTTTGTCTTCGTATTTAATCAAATATTTATTTTGTTCAATGAAGTGATATGCATTCGTAATAATTTCACTTGTTTTTGTAAGTTGGTTTGTCCATTCAATTGCTTTGTCAATATATCGCAATACGATTGAATTAATATTCTGTATTGCGGTTTTTCTAATTTGAATAAGCGTATACAGATAATATGCATATTTTTGTTTCTTTGTGTACATATTTTTCAATAAATCGTGAAATAGGTCCAAGAGTAAATATTCAAATATTTTCCCTTTATTCACTTTGATTACTTCTTCTGCATTTTTTATACGAATTGAGTCGCTACTTTTTAGCTGTTTGATAACAGATCCTTCCATAAATTTGATTGGATTAATATTGACGATGCTGGTTCCTTGTCCATATTTGTTTATACTTTTATAAAGTATTGCCTCGAAATATGTTTTATAAATAAAATATTCTATTTCTGGTGATTTTTCGATTTTTGTATAACTCAAAAAGGTTTGGGTATCGTTTTTTTTGATATTTGGAGAATGATATCCTTCAATAATTAATTTCAAAATGTCTTTTTCGGTTGAATGTACAGGTTTCTCTATTGATTCCCATTCCGCTTTAGATAACTTATTTTGATGTAGGTCCATTATTTTGTTTATATGTATTCTATAGATTAATACGAATATATCAATTTTTATACCCCCCTCCGTCCATACGGTATAATGGACAATTAAAATATCCAATAAAAACAATATATAATTTTCGTATATGTATAAATTAGAATGTTCTCTTTTATCACTGGAAATAAAATATATAAAAAAATATCTTTCGATGACGTGCAATACATTTTACGTTATCCTGAACAATATATAATTATTAATACTTTACGAGAACAAGACCAGGCGTGTTTAATAAAAAATACGATTTCTTCTATGAATGAAGAAGAAATCATCAATGAATTAATACTCAACACGGATTACAAAAGTAAACACATTGTCATTTATGGGACAAATCAAAACGATGAAAAAAGTTATGATAAATGCCAACAATTAATTAATTTCGGATTTTGTTATGTCTATTTATACCCAGGCGGTATATTTGAATGGCTGTTATTGCAGGATATTTATGGCAAAGCTGAATTTCCAACTACAAGCCAAACATTGGATATATTAAAATACAAACCTAGTCGTGCGATCAATCCTTTTTGACGAATTATACAGATCACATATTTCAACGGCCAATAAAGAATAATCTTTACAAAAATTGATAAATATATAAATATATATCTTTTTATAATATAAACATGTCCCAACCTATCATTATTTCAATTGAAGGCAATATTGGAGCCGGTAAAACAACCATAGTCGAAAAATTACAGAATAAATATCGTACCAATGAAAATATCGTATTTTTAAAGGAACCGGTTGGTATCTGGGAAACGATAACTGATAAAAATGGAATAACTATTTTAGAGAAATTTTATGAAAATCCAGATAAATATTCATTTGCATTCCAAGTAATGGCATTTGCCACCCGGTCGAGTACAATTAAAAATGCGATAAAACAGAATCCGAATTGTGAAGTTATTATTTGCGAAAGATCACTAGAAGCAGATAATAATATTTTTGCAAAGATGTTGAAAGACGATAACAAGATCGAGGAGGTCGAGTATCAAATTTATGAATTGTTCTATAATAATTCAAAAGATGACATTAAGTTAAACGGCGTTGTATATATCGATTCCTCTCCAAATGTATGCTTAGACCGAATTAATAAAAGAAATAGAACTGGTGAGAATGATATTGAATATGAATATTTAAAAAAATGCAAAGACTATCACGACAATTGGTTAATTACCAATGATGAGAAAAACGATTTACCTGTGGTTAGAATAGACACGAATGAAGATGTATCATATGTTGAAAGCAATCCGAATGACAAGGGGATGCAATGGATTGAATCAATCATGGCTTTCATTGCCCAACTTTCGAAAAAAAACAACATTTCATTGAAACATCCCATCGAGTGTGAAGACGCAACGAACAAGATGTTAGGTAAGGAATATCTAGAAAATAAACATTATTCATCCCCGCCTCCAATTGCTAGATTATCGTCTTCAAATTAGTTCTAGTTATAGATCAAATTTAACAACAATTTTAACAGACTCTTTTTTAATACATTTGCACGCCGACACGGAAAGTTCTTCGCGTTTTTTACGGGTTTTTGTGTGTTCATTACTGTGTACAATATCAGTACTGTTTCTATTTTTAGAGGAGCTATTGCGGTTATTCATATCATGCTCAATCGTTTGATAATTCGATTCGATATATTCTATTACTTTATTTTCAATTGCCCATTTGAAAAAATTCAATTGTCCAATGGTTGTCTCAACCTGTCTATTTTGAAAAGGCATACATATTCGTTCCCATCTACAAAATGGGTCAAACCGTTTTTTCGAATATGCTTTCAGCTTCAGCTTATAATCATTGTATACTTTGAACCGGTGTACGATAATATCATCATTTTTTGAAGTAGGAAGACTGTAAATTGTATAATTTTTTTTTGCATAATTCGTGACAAACCAGTCTACAATGCGCAACGAAATTTTTGTTTCTCCATTAATAATTTTAACCATTTTTTCTAGATTACTTTCGCGTTGATAAAATTCATTCAAACTATTCATCAATAGATCATTTTGAGTTTGTAATGTTGATGAAAGAAACACGCTCATTAATATGATATATTGTAAAATATATTTTTATGTTTTTTACACGAAAATATATATAATTTTTCTTGAGATTGTTTTACACATTTGTTTCCTCCTATTTTCTATATCAAAACATTTAATGATAATTAAATGTTTTATAAATTTTATTTTTATGATATTGGTTTTTTATTTTTTATTTTTTAACAATAATTGTTAGGTTGCTTAATTACTGTAAGCAGGGCCAGCCATGCCACTCATTACGCGAAGCACATTGTAGTTGACAGCGTACACGCGAACCTTGGCGGTGTTGGAACCAGACACAGTTCCGGAAGAAAGGACGAGCTGAAGGACAGCATTGTCAATTCTGGAGAAATTGCAACTACCAGAGGGCTGGTGTTCCTCGGGGCGAAGAGCGAAGGAGTACACATTGATACCGGCATCGGGGGAACGGGTATGGTGCTGGAAGGGCTGGACGGTATCGAAGTAAGATCCCTCACGCTCGGAGAAGCGGTCCTGACCATTAAGCTGAAGCTTGGCGGTGACCACGGGATTCTCACCCCAGCAGTGCATATCAAGAGCAGTCTCAGCAAGAACGAAAGTTCCGGCATCAGACACGGTGGAACCGGCGGCATCACCGGCAGCATCGCTGACTTCGAAGACACCATCACTGGTGATGAAGGAGGTAGCACCAGAGGTAGCGGCATCATTACCGAAAGCGTGGATGGCATTGGGAAGAGCATCGATAGCATCAGTGTAGTTGAAAGGCTGGGCACCAAGAGTCTTGAAAAGAGTCTCGCCACCCTCAAGGGAAGCACAGTAGTCAACATTAGCATCGGGCTGCACAACCCAGACAAGCTCCTTACAGGGATGATTGAAATTGAGCTTGATCTTATTGGAAGAAGAACCGACAGATTCATCACCAGTGAACTGCACCTGCTCGATGAGGTACTCGTGGGGGTTCTGGGCCATCTTGCGACGCTCATCGGTATCAAGGAAGATGTAGTCAACGTACAAGGAAGCGGCAACAAGGGATTGCTGGTAAGCGGAGCTGACAGACTGGGTACCGGTACCAGCAAGATCCTTGACGGCCCAGAGGCACTCACCAATGGGGCGGAAGTCAATGTTAATCTTGACCTCATGGTATTGAAGGGCAATAAGAGGAAGGGCAAGACCGGGGTTGCGGCAAAACCAGAACTGAAGGGGCACGTAAAGGGTAGTCTCAGGAAGAGCATTACGGGGAGCGCACACCTGGGAAGGTCCACCAGCGGCAGCGCAAGGTCCAGACACATTGGCGAATCCAGGATCGGTGATGTAGGTAAGCTGGGTGGTGTTTCCGATCATCTTGTTGTAGCCATCCTTCTGCTCATTGGAGAGGGTAAGTTGGTTCCAGATGTGCATCCAATCACCATACTGACGGTCAATACGCTGACCACCAATCTCAACCTCAACCTGGGCAATCAGCTGCTCACCGATGAAATCCAACCAACGGGCATAGACAGCACCAGAAGCATTCATATCCTGATCAATCTGAGGAACAGTTACCTGAAGGTAAGTGCGGTAAGCAAGATCGCCATTTCTGCTGATTGTGCAGGTGACACGGCGACCAAAATCGGCCTGTCCAGAGAAGGTTTGCTCAATAGACTCCATAGCGAAGTTAGTGTGGCGTCTGTAAGACACCTTCCAGAAGGTAATTTCGGGGGTTCCAGTAAGGAACACGTCTTGGGCGCCATAGGCGACAAGTTGCATAAGTCCTCCAGCCATTTTACTGTAGTTATATTATAGCAAAAGAAAAAAATTTGAAAAATATAATTAATTAATTAATTAATTATATTTTTTACGTTTTTCCTAAATATTAATTACTGATTACAATGCAGAAATGTATTTATTTATACAATTATATAAAATATATTTGAATCCACTATGTATATAGTCATAAAAATATTCATACTCATATATTATTTTTTTTATGCTTACAATATGTAATCAGATTTATCATTGCACATTTATGTCAACAACAATGATTACTCTTGTAAATATGGTGTACACCACATATTTGTTTTGAATCCTCTCCGTGATATATGTGAAATCACATTTATTTTAACACCTTTCTACTTTTTTTGGTTGCTCTTATTTTTATATTTTTGGTTAATCTTACACTTTTGGTTGGTCTTACTTTTCTACTTTTTTTATTGTCCTTTGTATGCCTTTTATTTTTGGATTTTTCACCAAATGTACACATATTGTCGCCATAAGAACAATTTGGATCAGCGAAAACATAATGCACCTTTCTTGTCGACTCTTTTTTAATCGATTCGTTTGTCAACTCTTTTTTAATCGATTCGTTTGTCAACTCTTTTTTAATCGATTCGTTTGTGCTCTCTAATATTTCATGAAGAGTTATACCTTTATATGTGTTCGGAGTAATACCTACCTTGAATATTCCTTTCTGATTTATATACATATATATTACAAATGGCTTATTGCTATAATCGATCGCGTTAATCTTCATAAGATTCGCAATTGGTTGAATTGCACTCCATAATACATCCGTTTTGGGGATTGGACCATAAACTTTTGTGCATATGTCTTTATTATTAAAATTGGTCATTTCATATGTATCTGATACTACATCCACGTAGCCCTCGTGGGTTTGTTTACTTGGTAGTCTGTGCCAATATTTATTCATTTCAGGAAGATATGTTGGTGTACCTAAATCCTCAGCATTAACTGTATAATTTTGGAAATTATTAAAGTAATCTAGTAGCTGCTTATCAAAATTCGGATCAGTCGTATGCTTTCTGAATTTAACTCTAGTTGCTATTGTAGATAATAACTTAATATAACTATCAGGTCTCATTAATGTACACGTACCAGATGTTGAAGTTATTAATTTGACGTCCATTCCATTGATCCGTCGAGCATCGGTATTTGTTGCAGACCGAACGCCTCCGTGAGCAAAAGGCATAACCACTACTTTTATAGGTCCCATATTTAAATCATTCATACCTCTTGTTAATTCGGTTATACCATCATCGTTTCCTTTCGTAGAATCTAATTTTAAATCGGACAAAGCATATATTAATTCATCCAATAAATTCTCATCAAGTTTTGACCGTTTATTATCTCTAGATCTTTTTGTCATATCACCAATATATTATACTATCACATTTTTATTATACACCTTTGGATATTTAAGTACGCACAAAAATACAAATTAAATTATTCAAAGGGTATGTCCTTTCATATATTGTGTATAGCAAATTATTTCCAGCTAATCCTTTTTTTTTTAGATTTGTTTTTTTTTAGATTTGTTTTTTTTAGATTTGTTTTTTTTTTAGATTTGTTTTTCATTGTTTGTTTTTTTTTAAATATTCGGGTTGTAGGTTTTTTGTTGAGATTAGCGATGAGTGTAGACTTTATTAACTTATGTGATAATTCGCGAATTTCTTTACTTGGAGTAGGTTTCTTCTTATCAATTACTTGATATTCATTTGCGAACTTGTGATATGAATCTCTTAATTCTTGATAATCTTTTTTTCTTTTATAACCTTCCGGTTTCGATTCACCAACAAATTTATATAATAAATTTATTACTTTATCAATAAACTCAGGATTGCCTTTATACATCTTTTGTGTTCGAATTATTTTAAACATATCATAAAGTGCAAACGAAAGACAATACCCATCTATGGAATCCGATATTGTATCTAAAAACTGTTTATACTCTCCTTTGCTATTACTACCTAGCAATGTTTTACATTCTTCTTTTTTATATATGTCATTGTTTGCGCAACTGATTTCAGGTGGAAAATAATCCCAGATAATTGCCAACCCATTTTTATTCTCTATTGATTGTTCAATAAATTTTGTTTTGGTTGTCATTAGTCCAAAATCAATAAACTTTGCATCGCCAGTTGTAATATTATATACAATATTTGCAAGTTTTATATCGTGGTGTATTATTTCGTTTTTGATAAAGAACAATAATCCATTCAATAAATTTATTATAGATGTGAAAAATATATTTTGTTGTGCGAGATCTAATTTGTTAAATATATTATTAACAAATTGATGTAAATCTACTCCACCATCGTCTAACAATAATAACGATAGCTCGTGATATTTCTTATTGTTTAATGCGGTTTTTACCACATCTACATTGCACTTACCTGCAATTTCGAGAAAATTATAAGGTAAGTCTTTGGTATCTAATTTTGGTTTACATAACTCTGGATATGACATTGTATAATCTTTTATACCTGCAATATCATTCAATATCTTCATTTCAGATTGTTCGGCTAAAGCATCTTCCTCGTGCATCAATTTAGAAACCTTATTCTTATAATCGTGGCTTGTATTACATTTTAAACTAGGTTTTACTACACATCCGTATGTTCCTTCCCCTATAATCTTTACATTTGAGGCCTTTTCAGTTTTCTTTCTATTTTTCATATATATATATATAGGACATAATTTTTCAATAGTGTATAGAAAAATTGATTCAAAAATCAATATATATATACATTCAAAAATCAATATATTCATAAAGTTGATATTATTGACAATAATCAATCGATTGACGAATTTAAGCATGAGCATTCGTTTTAATAACGGAATTAGTACACTTACACCATCTTTTGAACAAACAAAAAAATGGAGATCCGACCAACCTTGGTATCATACCGGTAAAAGCAATGAATGTGAGATATACCAACGAAGTACAATTGAAACAATTACCAACCACACTTGTCATAAAACAAACACACGCCTTCATTTATCTAATAAACTCATGGTTGAAAAAACACGCCCCATGAAAGAAGAGGATGGATATGAATATAGCGAAGATTTTGATGGTAGCATTACATCGAATGATACCAAATGGCTATTTAACCTTAAAATGATATGTGATAATGGTGGCGCGCAAACGCGTAGTTTGCGAGAAGTATATCATTTTATTGCTACTCAATTAGACCATTTATTATTATTTCCTAAAAATAACATTCGCTTTATTAATATATTAGATGGAGACACTAGTTTTAAAAATATCAATAAATTTAATTATTTGTTAAATAAAAGTCAGTATGAATTTATCAAACATAACGTATTTGTGGGAGATATGTGCGAATTTGAACACTTCTGGGAAAAAAACAACACCTAAACCTACATCTTTGTTTCCAAGATATATTGGGTAATATTATAAACTAAATCAAAGGATATCCGTTTACGGGCAATATTTTTACTCTCTCTGTAATTCGTTAAGAAAAGTGAATGGTATTTTTTTCGCTGTGTAGATAAATAACTATTGAATTCATATACCAATTTCTCTTGATCTTTTGTAGATATTGCCGGTTCTATAATCAACGTTGCATAGCTTCTTGCCGATAAATTTGGTGTATTATCAACATAAATACTATTATCATCGACCATCATTAACCCGAGTTGACTTTTTTCATTATCATCTATACACTTGGCCACTATATGAGTGTTCTGTTTTTTTACATTTTTATGCGTTAATCGCGCAATAGAATAATTATTATTGATAGGTAAATTATATATTTCCCCACCAAAAGTATAATTATTTTCTTCTTGCAATAATACATTTAATTGTTTTTTAGAAGGATAAATTGTTGTAAAAATAGGTGTTGGGTTTGAACTGTCTCTCTTTTCAAATTGAAAAGAACAAACTGTATAACTTGTATCATCAAACACTTGTTCTTCAAATATATTCAAATGTAAAATTTTGTATACTTCTAAAAAGTTCTTTCTCAACTCGATGTCAGATGCTCTTACGGAAGACCAAAAATTCAAGGGAACGATAATAATACCCCCCGTGCATTGATTCGTTAATAATTCTTTTAAGAAACATTTATATAAATCATTTGTACCATACTTATTAAAAATATCTTTGTCTTCCGACTTATTTCTTGCCAAATATGGAGGATTCGTAAGTACAAACTTCTCTTTATAAATTGGGGGATACGTTAATGTATCCTGCTTGCGTGTGCATTTTGTTTTCGGATCAATATCATATTTTTCTATAACATGTTTCCTTGTACTATCTAATATATTCAACATATGTCCTTCTCCGCAAAAGGGCTCTATGATATGTTCGAATTTTTCTGGTACATATAAATTTTGTAAAATATAAGCATATTGCGTAGTATAAAATTGTCCGTACTTTTGTTTGTGTTCCATTCTACTATAAACTATGTAATTACTGTTATATGGTTTACAAAAACTATTTATCAGTTAGATTCGATTGATACAAAATCATTTGCAAAATTAGAAGCAATGAATGTTTCTAAATAATTTTCTTGAAATATTTCCTTTTTATTTTCATGTTTTTTTGTGAATATATAAGAATCTTTGGATTTTCTAACTGACCAGCCTTTTTCTAAAGCGTTCATTATAAACATCATTTTTTGAACAATTGGTTGATTAATAGAATAATTGTCGGATATTTCAATATTTATATTTTTAGACATTATATACATGTTTATATAGACTGATTTTTGTACACATTAACGAATAATTTTAATTATTTACTATATATATATAGTAAATGACCATGGTAAACACGCAATCTATTGATGAAAAAATATCTGATAAATCGCAACTATCTGTACCGAAAGAAACTTTAGTATATTGTTCAGTCATCTATCATTTGAATCAAGTAAAGAAAGAAGCTACCCGCATCAATATAGAAGGGCATAATCATCATATTTTTCCAAAAATAATGCCCTTTCATAATCTAGCTACTCTACTTAGCAAAATGCAAAAAGTATGTTTCAAAGATTATGATGTTAATAATAAAAATCACGATCGAATGGTTGAAATATTTTCACAAACACAAGAAAAAACAGTCGCGGTTGTCATTTCAATAGGACATAAACCAGATACCAATGATTATATGGATTTTGAAGATGCAGGGGCGGCATCTATACAAAAAACGAAATTGGGTTTCTTACAATACCAACAACCGTGTATTAATGAAATTTGCCGTTCCAATATTAAAAACATTAGAGATCTACCGTCTCCGGTTTCTACTGTCATGGATTTAGTAGAAATTTATGTGAAGTCAATGATGGGAACAAATCTTCGTATAAATGGAATATATTTATATATAGAGAAAAATCCGGACCTTGGGTCCTCTTCTTTTTTATTGAATTACTATAGAAAATATGGATTTAGTAAATTAGATCACGAAGATGATGAATATTTTTATATGAGTAAAAATTTACATACTCCTCAAAGAAAGAAAAAAACAATCAAAAACAGGGGGAAAAGAAATAGAACACGGAGGAATAAATAATTATCTCTGCATATATAAAATCAAATGGCATATAATTATGACAATCCTAATTCAGTAGATGATACCACTGAAGAATTATTACAGAAGTGGAACATAGGATTGAATTATCAAGATATTGTGCACGACGCCGATGGACTACCTAATAAAAAAACAAATAAATTATTTCAAAAGTGTTTACCAAAAATATCAGGTGAAAATGAGACCCCACTTCAATATATATTACCGATAGTTATTCCCAAGAAAGAATTATTTACAAAGCCTACATTTATAACCGAGCGGTTTTCTATACGCGACACAGAACCTGGTTATAAGCTAAACATGGAGGAAAAATATACACCATCTTATTATTTTGACCCAGCAACAAGAATGTATCCTAAAAAATTTCCACCAAGTGTGCTCAACTTTAATGGAAAAACTGTAAACCTTAAGAAATATGGGTTAAATGTTGATATGACATTTAATTTTATGGATATAAAAAAAAAAAAAAATAAGGAAGGGGGAATTATGCAAATCATGATTAAAGATCGTGATAGGGCAGATGAATTCTTTGTATATATACAAGTCGGCGGGTATGTATTGTATGATAATGGTACAAATTTGATATATGCTAACCCCAAAACGGATCCGAATAGTTTAAATAATATTTATATACTTGGAAACACTGAAAAAAATAACTATTTTAATAAACATAAGGATTCTAATGATGACGAAATTTTGAAACACGCAAACCGACTTACATTATGCAAATTATTAGGAGATTTATTGCACGCCGCTTTTGCAACAGAGGAGGATCTAGTTTTTACATTAGACTCTTATTTGCGAGACCGTTGCATAAAAAATTATGTGTCTGTGGTGGGAAAAGAAAATAATCAACTTGACGTTTTTTTTAATTCTAATACAAAATTATACAAAGTTTTCATAGATATACTTTATGAAGGTGGACATATAATTGAAGGAGGAGCAAAAAATCCCACGACCAAAACTGCTGCTAAAAAAGTGGTACGTAAAGTTAAAGTGGTACGCAAAGGCACCTCGGGAAAAGATTTAACTGGCAAAGAAAAAAAACTACCAGACGGTAGAGCAGAAGTAGAAGAATATATTGACAATAGACATACACGCAAATTAACTGGTAAATATAAAAAAATACTTGTTTCTTGTTATAATTATTACAACAAAGATAAAATGAAAGATAAAATGTATCTTGGTGGAAAATATGGAAAATATGGAAATTTATTTCAGCCAGCTACATTGGTGGCTAATCCAGCAGCGTCCGTGTTCGAACTAAATGGAATGAATTTTGAACTAAATGCAAAAAAACAAATTTCTGCAAAAAAACAAATTTCTGCAAAAGAAATAGATGGATATGTAGTAATAGAAGAAGAATTAACATATATACCCAATAAAGACTATGAAACAAATTTTAAAAAATATCATATGCTTACTATTACTGGTAATAATCATTCGTTGAAAACACTCATTGACTATTTGAACGGCTTATCAAAATTTGACGTTGATGAAAAACGATTATTGAATAACTTATCCAGTTTATCTGAAGATGTTCTTTTCAATAATGATGAATTCATTGATCTCATTGAATACGCAACACATCAACAAATTCTATTTGAAGGCGATTTGGAAAAATATTTTATAAGAATGGTAAGTAAAGGCGAAGAAGATGCTGTAAAAACATACAATCTTTTACAACAATATACAGATGAAAGTGGTATTTTTATATATGATTATCGCGTTATAAAAGATTTTTATACGTATATACATCGTCCGGGTCAAAATAAATCATTGGATAAAAAAACTTTACGTAGTTTTCCTTCTAAAAAAAACAATACTCGTAAATCATCTTCTAAAAAAAACAGTACTCGTAAATCATCTTCTAAAAAAAAAAAGTACTAGTAAATCTTCAAGGGTGTAATAATATTCTAACTTTGTAAAAATGCATTTATTGAAAAAAAAAAAATAAACATAAAAAACATATTATTGTAATAGTATCTAGAATAATATGTCTAATAAACGAGGAAATAAGTTAACAACCGCATCTCATAATATAAGATCGATTGACGTAAAACACAGTGAACTATTAGATCGTTTTGAAAAAATCGAAATCGAAACAATACCAGATCTAAAAAAAGAGAGGGAAGAGTTGAAAAATTCTGTGAATAATTTAAAAGAACACGAAGTAGATGAATTTATGAAAATAAAGGATCGCTTACGTGAAATTGGCAAAGAAATAAAAGAGTTGAAGCAAGAAAAGAAAAAATATTTACTGAATAATGTCAAGCATATTTTTGAATATTTCGAACAAAAGCAACAAATATCCAACGCGGACAATCTTATTAATCAAAATACGAATGTATTAAATACTTTTTTCAAAATAAAAGCTACCACAGATGAAGCGGGTAGTTTATCTAATGAAAAATACAGTGAATCTAAAAAATCTTATTCCAAGTATTGGGCAAATGTAAACAATGAAATACAAAATATTCATTTGTATAATATCCCAATTGATATGTGTCATATATGTAAAAATGGGGAGATGGTTGCATTAGACGAAGAAGGAATAATGATATGCAACAACGAACAATGCGGTAAATTTATACCCTATATAGTTGATAATTCAAAACCGACGAACAAAGAGCCGCCCAATGAGGTTTCTTATACAGCATACATACGACTGAATCACTTCAAAGAGATTTTATCTCAATTTCAAGCAAAAGAAACGACACAAATACCAGAAGAAGTGATTGAAAATATACGTGCGCGTATTAAAAAGGAAAGGATAACCGACATATCATCAATCAACTATGATAAAATGCGCGAAATATTGCGCAAACTAAATTATAATAAATATTTTGAGCATATTCAATTTATCAATTCCATATTTGGGATCAAACCTCCAGTAATGAATGAAGAATTACACGAAACGTTATGTATACTGTTCATTGAAATTCAAAAACCGTGGGCCGTGCATTGTCCACCCAACCGAACCAATTTCTTTAATTATACATATACATTACACCAACTGTGTGTGCTATTGGACCAAACTCAATATTTGCCGTTTATTCCTATGATGAAAGACCGTGAAAAACAGTTGGAGCAAGATATGATATGGAAAAAGGTATGCAATGATCTAGATTGGGAATACTTTGCAACTGTCTAGAGTAAGTACATATTCAAATGTGCAAAAATATTACACCAACTAATAGATAACTTGGAAACACCAAGTTATCTATGTATAGAAATAAAAAGTAATTAAGCAATGCCAATGTATAGCTATACACGGTTGTAAAAATAGATAAACTTCGAGGTTAAAATAGGTCGATGTAAGTTATTGTCCTTTTTTTACACATTTGGACATTTATGCAACAAGACGGATTCCACCAACTAACGTACTACCAAGAGTCATACCAGCACCGTTTCGTGCACTTGAACCCATCGCAGGAATAAATACATCAAGAATGCTAAATGTAGCAGCAGCGGTTAATGCAATAATAATAATCTCCTCCACACTAAGAGCTTTTCTGGGGATGAGCATAGCGCAAATTGCTACAGCCAAACCTTCTATCAAATATTTGATAGCACGCTTCAACATTTCATTCATGTCAAACATTTCTCCCATATTGAATGTATATTATATGAATATATAAAAAGTTTATTAATATTTACTACAAAATACTTAAAAATATATTATCAGAAAATACATATTGGCTAAATGTCTTCTTTTGAGAAAAAGAATTTACCAGATGGTGCAAAAAACCCTAAATATATTGATCTTTGCGATGAAGATCCGTCCATCGCTGGACAAAAATTTGCGTGTATGTCTTTCGTATCGCCTGAAAAAATTTTAAAAAAAAGAGAGGTCTATTTATTTGATCAATTTATAAAACAGTGGGAATTTTCTAAATCTATGGAAAGATATTTTGAGTTCATCCATTTCATTGCTTATAAGTATAATTTAAAGGTAGATACGTTGATTGAGGATTTCAATGAATTTGTAAAGGAAGAAGGAGTAAAGTTGAAGAAGAGTGGCATAGAGGATGACTTCAAAAATTTTATGGATCGCCAAGAAGATAAGTTAAACGAGCAATTCAGTAGAGAGCATTCTTTCCAAACTTCAGTTCGTGGCCTTAAAATCCGTGGAGTGTTCCCTACACAAGAAGAAGCTGAAATGAAAAGTAAGTCTTTGCGTGAAAATGACCCGAATCACGATATTTTCGTCGGTCCGGTTGGAATATGGGTTCCATGGGACCCAGATGCATATAAAACTGGTAGAGTAGAACATCTTGAAGAAGAACTGAATGCGCTTCATAAAGAAAAACTTAAAAATGAAGAACAAGCCAAAAAGGAATTTGAGGAGAGGATTCGCGAAACAAAGAAAAAGGCGATTGCCGAAAACATAGAAAAGGCAAAACAGAATAATAATGTACTCACCCAGACGATAGACGAAGACGGAAATTTAATTGGAGTTAATGAAAATATTGACTTTGAATCCCGCGAAGTGTCCGATACTGAAACCACTAAATTACACAATGATCTAATTTTGGAAAATGCAAGGAAACAAGGTATTCCTACCATTCAGGAAGAGTCGAATGAAAAAGAAGAATAGATAGTAAAAATTGATATTACAATCTGATAAAATAATAAATATAACAATATAATTATTATTAAATAATGACAATCGCATTTTACACAATTTTTGAAAAATTAGTATGGAGTACATTCGTCAAATTTTCAAAGAGAGATCTCAGTTTCAAAGAGTATATGAAATATAACCAAGAATATACTCTTCAAAAAAACATTAATGATGCGAATAATGTAGTGAGTTATGTTGTATATTCACAAATAAAAGATTATTATCTAAAACTAGACAAAAATATAAAATTTACGCATTTTATATCTACTACTAATAATCAACTCTTACCAACTAATGCAAAGAATGAATATATTCGTTGTTTTATATTATCGCAAAAATATTATCACGCATTGAATAAATTTGCATTAATATGCAAAACCAAAAAATCTACTCTTGGTTGTACTACCGACATGTACATGAATCCGATTGATAAAAATAATAACAATTCGATTGAAATACTACACGAAACTGCAAAATACAGGTTTACTTATACTGATTTAATTAAGATTATTCATAAAAGTTTACATAATAACGAAGAGTTATATGCAGAACCCATACCAATTAAAAATCCTTACAATAATCTCCCTTTTCTGAAATCTCATCTGTATCATATATATTTTGCCATTAAAAAAAGTGATTATAATATTCCAATGGTATTTCATCAATTCTTTGAATGTAATTTCTCCATTGCGACGTTCATTGATCAATATGAGTTTAGACTGCGTGATAAAGCCATCGTTGAAAAATGCAAATCAATTGATACCGACACAGTTGACGAAATATACGAAACGATATTAGAAATGATAGAAACGTATAATGATTGTCATCCTGCACAAACGATTTTCATTCATCCAAATTTTCCCAAAAATATTGTATTGAGTGTGTTTCGGTCCTATGTAAAATATTATTACAAAAGTATGTATTCATTAAACGCTGGATTGAAAACTTCATATAAGATATATTATAAATCTTTATTGAAAACGTTTGCTATCCAAAATAAGATGTTTGGACGAAGATCTATTTATCGTGAAATGAATTTGGATATGAATAAAAAAAAATATATTCAATACCACACGGATTGTTCTTCTTTTGTTCCTCCATACCAATATGATGTTGACCGACAAAACACGCACATACAATATAGTAAAAAAGAGGAAGACTTTGTATTGAAATATAAAAATGAGATCGAAAGCTATGCTAAAGAAAATGCTCATTATACAAATCGGTACGATGTACCAATCACAATTCAAAGAGATGACCAAGGTTATATGTTATCAGTTAGTCAAGATGCAGTCGCAAATTATCATAGAATACTGGAAACCCAAAATGGAGTAGGCACTGAAATGTCAGAACCAGATAGTAATTTGTATCAAGACAATGAAGTAAACCAATCATTTTCAACAGTAAATACACTTGCAATGGATACATCGAATAATAGCGATAACGATAGGGATGCAAGCGACGTGGATCTTGCGATGGATGTATTTTTCGATCCGGATGACCACCTTCATTCCAGTCAAGATAGCAATACCGCTATCATCGAATCCGTAATAAATGACGTTATTTCACAGATACAATTACACGAAGAAAATGTATAATAAAATATTATATGGTCGAGGATGACTCTTATGACCACATTATTAAAACACAGGCAATTTTAAAAACAGTTTTTCCTGGGTCAAGTATAGTTGAAGATATATTTAGTCATATATTCATAACCAGGGAAACCTGGTTAGAAAGACGACGGAAACTCTGCAATAACAAGGGTATTGTTTGTGCCATAAAAAATTCAAGATATGCATCAAACAGTAAACAATATTTATGGAGCACACAATATACGCATGAATATTATAGCAAATATTGGGATCATGAAACTGGATTGGGTTATAAATTGGAGGTAGATGTTAAATCGTTTACATTAGATGCCCAACCATTTTGCCATTGTTGTGGCGAACCTATCCAATCTTCATATGCTAGACGAATTTGTAAATGTAAAAAATAATTTTACCATTTTGATTTTTTTACATTAATCGTAGTCGTTTTTTTTTTAGATTTATTTGGATCATATGCTTCATCTTCATCGTCTGATCCCATATTTTTAGAAATTTCCCAAAATTCACGTGAGCCTAATTTAAAATCAGGATGTTTTTCCGCCTTATACCAATAAATTTGGTCATTCAACTTATTGGATTTTGCGTTATTATTGATAACCAAGCACTCGTAATTTTCCGTTGTTTGATCCATAACCGCACAAAACGCTTCTAATGTTGGAAACATACTAGCATAATTTTCCCATATTCTTTTTCTATTGGTTAAATATGGTTCTCGCAAAATGAATACATAATCTATGTTGGTTCTTAAATTGGGCGGTATGCCTAACGGGTATTGCATTGTAATGATTAACATTATTTTCCAATGGCGCCCATTCATAAACAATAAACGCATCATTTTATCTCGTGTCCACGACTGATCATACAAACAATCATCTAATATTACAAACGCTCGAGGATCTATTGATGTTTTGTTATAGACCTGCATCTCTTTATTTATCTGTTTCAATACTGTCTTTTGCCTTCTTAATATATTTTCAATTAATACTGTATTATACTCTTCGTGAATAAACAATTTAGGTACGTGAGCAGCATAAAACCCATTTCCAGCCTCTGTTCCTGAAATAACGGTTCCGATTGGTATGTCTTGGTGATAATACAATAGATCTCTTACTAAGAAAGATTTGCCGGTATCACGGCGACCTATCATTACAATCACTGGCCCTTTATTTTCATCTGGCTTGAATGTAATTTCGCGCATATTAAATTTTTTCATTTCTAATGTCATAGTAAATTTATTAATATAATAATGACATATTAATAAACCCACTATCAAACGTGAAAGTATTGATAAGATATTTTAGTTATATTAGTTCAAAACTAAGAAGAAAAATATGAACACCTCTTATATTGATTTAAATAGTTTGATATGCCTAAATTCGAACTCCATTATCATAAACTTCCCAAAATAATAGACGAAAATATAACAGTTATTCAAAATAACGAAACATATGATGAATATGGCATTTATAATATACAATACTATCACCCACTTTATCGAGAATTATTCAATTTAAATGAAAATAATTATAACAGACTTACTTTGAATCATCGATATCAGATCGTGAATCCACAATATGTTTTTGATACAATCAATCAAAATACTTTAGAAAAAAATATCTTTATTAAATATTCTCCTCTATTGGACCCAATCCGCTATATGGTTGGTAAATATAAAGATGATATGTCTGCTATACCAAACCTACCCAGGCTGTCTAATAATGACAAAATTATACCGAAATATATGGATCCAAATAACGCAGCCTACGTCGACAATTTTTTCTATTATCTTACAAGTCAACTCTTACATAATCATTCATTTATTCACGCAACTGATTACTACGGGTCTTTTTTATCGATGAAAATGGATTTCAAATTCGACGTGTCTGATGATATAGAATATTTGCAGTCATCCAATTATTTTAATGAACAGATGAATAAATTATTCACTATTGAAGCGATCGAAAACCCATTTTTGAATTATGGTTCGCGTTGCAATAAGAAAAAAATAAATATTAACAATACACAAAAACATAATATAAGTTGCTATAGTCTTCCTGCATTAAATATCAAATGTCTAGAAGAATGTACGACAGATAGCTCATTTAATTTGATATACAATAACGATAAAGTTGGAAATGACGATAAAGTTGGAAATGACGATGACGATGACGATGACGATGACGATGACAGCAGTGAAGAGAATAATTCAAATGACAGCGACGACGATAATGAGGTTTCTTCTGGTATGGCTAATCTAAATGAAGACAATCTAAGCAATGCCGATGATTGGGAAACTGAAAGTGAAAATAGTACCTCCTCTTCATCTACTGCGGAAGAACTGTATGCAACCATTATGAACTTTCCTTGCCAGGGAATATGTATTGAAAAATGCGAGGGTACATTGGATGAATTATTTGAAAATGAACAAATGAGTAGCCAAGAAGGTATTTGTGCGTTATTTCAAGTAATTATGATATTATATTCTTATCAAAAATGCTTTCATTTTACTCATAACGACTTACATACAAATAATATCATGTATATCCATACTGAAGATCCATTTTTATATTATCGATGCAAAAAACAAATTTATAAAGTTCCAACTTACGGTAAAATATATAAGTTGATTGATTTCGGACGCAGCATATATAGATTCAATGGTCGGATTTTTTGTAGCGACAGTTTTGCACCAGGAGAAGACGCGTCCACACAATACAATTGCGAACCGTATATCAACGAAAAAAAACCACGCATTGATCCAAATATGTCATTTGATCTTTGTAGATTAGGCTGCTCGTTATACGATTTCATTATTGACGACGATGAACATCTCGAAAACTTTAATGACCTACAAAAAATAGTTTCGCTATGGTGTACGGATGATAAAAATAAAAATATTTTGTACAAAAAGAACGGAGAGGAACGATATCCAGATTTCAAATTATATAAAATGATAGCACGAACAGTGCATCGACATACACCTGAATCCCAATTGAAATTATATTTTTTCAATCAATTTGAAATCAGCAAAAAACAGTTAGAAAACAATATAACTCTCATAGACATTGATCAACTTCCGTGTTATGTATAACTAAAATAACTTAACACGGTCTTGACTTATCGCGGACTGACCGCTGCTTGTAAAGGTAGATACAAAATCTATCATATTATTATTTACTATTTCGCCGTGCCGATTGCTATACACAAACCTTTTTATATTGAAACTCTTCATTGTACGATAACATTCCGTACACGGCATCGATATATTGAGTGTATATGGATCACTTCGCATTATACGCGCGATGTACAGTGTTATCTTCTTTGTTATATTTCTCTTTTTACATTTGCGTAATACATCTATTTCTGCGTGGCAAGAACAAGTGTGGTTTATTAATCCATCTCTAGAATAGGTACGATAATTATTGAATCCTTTTGCTACTATTTTACCAGATACAACCGCTACACAACCGTGTTTATATGCAACTAATGATTTAGTCGCTTCTGTTCCTGCAATTTGCATATATCGCGCATCTTTATTCGAGCACTGATCCATTTAATAAATTATATATTGTTATTTATATAATTCATTTTATTATAATTTCATTCAATTTTTATGCATTTTGCACGAATATACATTGGGATAATATTCAAATCTTGATCATACTAGTTTACAAATCATATTTCTTGACAAAATCGGCGGGTATCATAATTGGTATATTCATTTCTCTAGCTTTCTCGGTTTTCTTAGAAACATCCTCATATGATTTTGTAATTAACACATTCGTTTGTTTTCCAATATTGTCATCCAATATTCCTCCTACTTTCTTTAATTCTTCAATAATGTATTTATCGCGTACTTTGGTCATTACAATATGCATTCCAGTCAATGGATGACTGAGTTGTTTTATTTCATTTTGTATTTCATTTTCTTTTGCTGCGTCTTTTTGGATTTCCAATTTATGCATTAATTTTGCTTCTTTTAAGAATTCTAGAAATTGTGGAATGTTATCTACAAAACTATTCGCATTTTCATTACCTATTCCATTAATCTCCATTAATAACTCTTTCTTCTTTTGATTTGTTATTTTATCTACTAATACATTTGGTTGAGCCTTCATAATTGGCGTAATCTTTCTCATACCAATACCTCTTCCAAATAAATTTGACGCAACCATAATATCTATCAATGATGCTTTTTCTATTTTATTTTGAATTCCATCATAAATTTTATTTATCATTTTTTCTTTGAAACCGTCCACTTCTTCAAATTCTTTCTTTGTCATATGTAAAATTTTCACAATAGAATCAAATCCTGCATTCATAATTCGCTTCACATTTCCACTTGATAATCCGTCGACACCTATTGTTGTAAAGAATGCAGTTATATTTTTCTCAACTACAACTGTGTCCGTATCTGCATTCTCTAATATAATATCTATATGCGTCTCGTTCCAATGGTATTCTACATCGGGCATTTTAGTAGTTTCGGCGGGCGCGGTGATAGATTTGATATATGGTATCACATCTCCACTACGAATAATTTGTATTACTGCTCCTATACCTATTTTGTTATCTTCAATGAATTTTCCATTAAATCCGGTGGCATATTCAATTGTGACACCACCCAAACGGATTGGTTCTATACGAACACGAGGTTTTAAATACCCAGCTTTACTTGGTGTCCATATCACGTCCAATACTTTTGCTTCTGCAACTTGATCTGATATAACCATTTTAAAAGCAAACGCGTGTTTGGGATTACCACTTTGTCTAGGATGAAGTTTATTATTTGATACTATCACACCATCTATTTCATATTCATAATTTGTTCGCCAGTCAATCAATGTGGACGATAATGATTCGTTTGTAATATCGGGGATTGTTTCATTCATTACCACATTATGACCCAATTCTGCTAATTTTGCCATTTGTTCGGATGATTTCATTTCAGGTTTGATTACTTCATAAGCTACAAAATGTACATCTTGTGCTTTTTCATCTATCGTTTTACTATTTATTATTCCAGATACCAAATTACGGGGATTTGCAAAACGACTCTTGTATTTGTTATCAAACACTTGCTTAGGAATAATGAATTCGCCGCGCACTACATAATTTGCAGTCTTGGGTAATTTCAATACCTTTAATAAATGAGTAATATCTTGTCCGACCTTTCCATTTCCGCGCGTATATAATTTGGGGGTATCTCCCTCGGTTGTGTATAATCCACTTACGCCATCTAATTTACAAGACAATACATAATCGCCCTTGTATTTCACCTTCCAATTTGACAATGCATTGGAATCGGGTTTGATTTTATCCATCGATGCCATCTCGTATGGCAATTCTACCTTATTTTTCTCTACTTTTGCACCAATATTATTCAATACTTCATTCTTTGGATATTTACGTTGCATAAATTCTATAATGATGTCATATTCCGAGTCCGTTGCTATCGGGTTTTTTGTATTATAGTATTGATCATCTGCTACTAATATAAGATTTTCTAAATCACTCTCATTAAGATTTGCAATCACATCGATGCCTTCTTTTTTGAATTCTAAAATTGTTTTCTTTGCCTTTTCTTTATCCATAGTACTCTTCATGTCCTTATCTTTTAATATGATTTTTTTCTTTCTTGTTTTCACAACCATCTTCTTTGGACTCGTTTGTACCTTTTTCTTAAGTGTAGTTTTCTTGGGAATTTTTACCATTGTATCTTGTTTGATAATTGGTATCAACTCTGGTAATTCGTCGTCTACTTTGTCAATATGATCTTCTTTTTCTTCTTTCTTTGTTTCTAGCATTATTGGATCAATTTTCTTTTTTTTTGTATACTTACGTTTGGGTTTTTCATCTTTTTTGGGACTTTTTTTTTTGGTAGTTCGCTTCTTTTTTGAAACTTTATCCTCACCTCTCATCTGTTTTGCTTCTTTTTCTTCTTTATTGCATATATGTGCATCACAATCCGTTTTATCTATATTACAATGACACCAATTACGAGAACCTATTAATCGTTTATTCGTCCAACTCGGACTGCACCCATTTGCACAAAGCCCTCCTGGAACCGTTTCACAGCTGTCATAACATTCCGGGTTATCCTTCTCTGTTTTGGAATCATCTATTATTGGCAATGTCGTTTCGAGTGAGCGACCGTCAATTCGATCTATTGGTAGTTTATATTGTAAATGTAATTTTTTGAATATATCTTCTTCCGTCTTAAACACTTTCTCTATTTTATCTCCTTTCTCTTTACCCTTTTCTTTCTCATACATACCGTGTTCATTCAATGAAATTCCCAATTTTAATGCATAACCGCGCATTGTAGTATTGAACGCTTTGCTGCCTGTAAAATACAAAACCGCAAATGGGTATTCTTCGGGTGTTGTATATAAAAAATCAACACGTCGAGCTATAGTTTTATCTTTCAACTTAGCTATAACAAGAGCTTTGGTATTTCCGTATGATAGTATTTCCAATATGATACCTGTTTCTTTCAAAGAATCTACGTATTTTTTGAATACTTCGGGATTCTTTGATGTAATAATCACATCAATATCTCCTGAATCTTTTGCACCTCGACGATAACTTCCAACTATCTCAGATTGACTATCTTTTTCTGCAACTTTTTGAAATTCTTTATCAAATACATCCTTGAATTCGTCGATTTCACTTCGCGGAATACGCATATTTATATCTTCGTAATATTTCAATCCTATTTTTTGTACCTTATTCAATAATTCTTCTTGTTGTTCTCGCAAATCCTCGATTTTACGAATACCCTTTTCAATTAAATCTGCTGCTTTTTTTGGTCCAATTCCATATACATCTGTCAACCAGGTTAATGGATTATTTTTTTCTTTTTCGAATTCAGTTAATGTACCTGTTTTCACATACTCTTCCATTTTTGATAAAATGGTTGGACCAATATGCGGTCGTCCTTTCATTTGATCTACTTCTGTAATATCTTCATTTATTGACAAGACTGTATCTTGGGCACGACTATAGATTCTTGAACGGATATTATCACCTTTCTTTTGCATTAATGTAGACATCTTCTCCAACATTTCTATTAATTTTTCATTCAGTCTAGGTTGTTCATTCTTTGGTACTTCCTTTAAAATATCATATTTACCCGTTAACCGTGTATCTTCCTTTTCATATTTTTTTTTATTTTTTTCAATCATTTGTTGAATACTTTCTGCATCATCCATATGATTTGTTTCTTCCATTATTATATATAATAATATATTATATATAATATTTTCTTATTACACCTTTGAATATTCAAAATCCAGGTTCTCCAGTGAATACTTGGGTTGCTTTCAAAGTATCTGATTTACTGCCTGTAATAACATTCATAAAATCATCAATGGAATGTACCATATTTAAAAATACAAATAGAGTTGCAAAACTAGCTACAAAAACATAGACAGAATCGCGTATTACTTGCTTCAATGGTACCATTTCTTTTGTAAGAAACTTCATTTCTAAAACTTTTATCAAAAAGAATAGAGAGGATATCAACACTGCAATCACTATAATTTTTTCCATCAAATATATTAAAAATAAAGAATATTTTAATATATGTACAACGCATTTTTCCTAAATGGGCGGCAACTCTTCTACATCATTCAATAAAATGTCTTCTGACAAAACTTTTGTCGCATTATCATCCAATATGTCAAAACCACTCAGGTCTATCTGCTCTGTTGAAATGTGTATTTTTTCATCATCATCTTCTTCTTCTTCTAACTTACGTTCCAATGCACGACTCGTACTTATATCTTCCAGTCTCTCAATCGTCTTCGGTGCATCGACATTGTTGATTGTATTGTCATCCTCCAATACACTATCTATATCATTGAAAGATAACTTGGTTACTATCTCACTATCATCGGCGTTTTGAATGGAAGGTACGATTGCGGGCGTTTTTTCATCATCGTTATCGTATTCTTCACTGATATCATCGGTTGTTGATGCTGGGGCATTTGGCTCCGATTCAGACCCAGGCTCAGGGCCTTCTATGTTTTCTACAAATACTTGTTCTTCGTGTTCTACACTATCGTCCATATACGCACGGATAATTTGCTCCGTTGGAATACTTTCGCGAATAGCCATCATGATACATTCTTGAACTATCAACTCCAATTCTCTAGTATTTTTCTGTATCTGCAATGGTGATATATTCTTTTCAAATAAATAAACATTTGAATAAAGCTTTCTTGCTACATTAATGTAAATTTTATGAATGAATACGTCTAGATTCGGAATTGAGATATCTATCTTTTTTTGCTTATTCCCCACACGAATGCAGGTAAGTACTTTTAATTGAATAATATGAACACAGGTAATTAAATCTTCCAAATAATCACAGCCACTACGTTCAATAATACGTTTTTTTTCTTCTTCAATTATATTATTATTCCATTTTGGAATGCGCGATAATAAATTTTGAAAGGTCATCAAATATTTATTTGCCTCGTCATTATTGACACACATCGTCCAAGACTCGTTCAATATTGAACGAATCCCATCGATAATAAGGGGAGTAAATATACTTACTAAGCGACTACACCATTCATTTCTTGATTCGTGCAAATTTGAAATAACAAAATCGTCCATGTATATACATATGTATATACGACTTTAAGTATTTTGTTATTTTAAAAACAAATATCCTTATTTTCTCTCAAAAAAACATAATCTAGGATTGTAAACATTAAAAACGGTTCAGACCGGTATTCACTTCGTATTTTATCAAAATACATAACCGCTTTACTTTTTTCTAATTTATTTAATTCCTCGCAGTTTTCAAACCAGTGTATTAAATCTAAGCAAGAAAAACCTTTATTGTAGATTTCATCAGATAATTCAATTAAATCTGTATGTGTACTTGTATTTTTGTCTAATTCTTTTATTTTTATGGACAATATAGAGAGATCATTCGAAAACTGAGATTGATCCATAACCGTTTTTTGACGATGTAAATTAATAAGTTTACCGTCTTCAATATATTCTGGCACATATATTTCACAAAATCTAGATAAAATGGGATACAATAATTTATGTTTATTTTCAACAATAATAAAAAAACGGGTATTGTAGGTAAACGATTCTATGCATCTTCTTAGCGCGGATTGGGCATCTGTAGTTAAATAACCGGCATTTAGTAATACTATTGTTTTAAAATTACAACCATTAACGTGTTTAATATTAGTCTTTGCGAAAAATTTCAAGTCTTCTCTTATAAATTTAATCCCTTTTCCGTGCGCACAATTCACATTCATAACATTCTGTTTGATTCTTCGCTTGTCATTATTGTATATTTTGGAAATAAAACGATCCACTAATGTGCGCTTTCCACAACCAGACGTTCCATGAAATAGTAGGTTGGGGACTTTATTCGTTTTCAAAAAACCATCTAATTTATCTTCGATATGTTGATGGATCGACAACATTGGCCGAACCTCAGTTTCATTCGTCTTATTGCCTTGAAAAAACATTTCAGTTGTCATAAAAGTATTTGATAATTCCATTACTTATTCATCCATTTATTATTTTATATTCTTTTTAGATCTTTGAATATTACTCTCATTGTTAGGCATCCTTTTTAATAATTTCTAATTGTTTGGTAAATAGATATCTTTCGTGATACATTGTTCTCCTTCCTAAATTACACGATAAACAAGCGATTTCTACATTTTCTTTATTGTGGCCATATTGGTTTTCAATGCGTTCTAATGACCATTGTTTCATTTCACGCACATTTTCATATAATACAAACGTCGACTGTCTGCAATAGAAACAATTCAAATTACTATCGCGAATTAAATCGATAACATATTTGAAATCTACAAACTTGTCCTCATTCAATATTTTTTTGATGACATCTTGATTATGATATCCGTTTATTTTTTGTTTAATTTGCTGAATCATAATACTACAAATTTCGGGATTTTGTATAGTATCCTCACATATCTCTTTTATATATTTGATTTGATCTTCGTGTGATACGTTTTTTGTATTTTTTGCCCATTTGGTTGTTTTTGTGATACTTCTTTTTTTGGGTTCATTTTTCTCTTTCAAGACCTCTTTGGGATCTTTGAATACAATATTTATTTTTTTAATTTCGGACATGGTATACTATACTACATAGAGCTATTTGTATTCATTTGCCGGTAAATGGCATTTTTACTTTTGTAAGGGACAATAACATAAACAAAATATGAATATAGAATATATATGTCGGGAAAACAACCGTTTTTATCGGAACAAATTATTACTTATATGGGAAACAAACGTAAGTTATTGGGCAAAATTGGCGATGCAGTAGATGGTATTGTGGAGAAACTTGATTCCTCCCATTTACGCATTGGTGATGGATTCTCGGGATCAGGTGTTGTCGGACGTTTGTTGAAAACCAAAGCCGGGTCTTTGTTCACAAACGATTTGGCCGGTTATAGCTATATTATGAATGAATGTTATCTATCTACACCCAGTAAGACTGTGAAAAATAAAATTCATAAATATATTGATCAAGCGAATGCACTCGCTGACCGGTTTGAAGAACCTATTGAAAACCCGTGGATTTCTAAACATTGGTCCCCTCAAAGAGAACCTATTAAAAAAGGAGAGCGCGCATATTATACGCGAGAAAACGGTCGCCGTATTGATATCATACGTGATTATATTGAAACGCTTCCTAAAAAATATCGTCCATATTTATTAGCACCCCTTCTTGTCGAAGCATCTATACATAATAATACCAACGGACAATTCTCTGCGTATTACAAAAACGGCGAAGTCGGTGCATATGGAGGTAAAAATGGGGTTGATACAAAACGTATTACCAAATCGATTCGATTACCTTATCCTATTTTTAATGACCAAGACTGTGTCGTGAAAAATACACAAATGGATACAAACAAATGGGTTGAATTGTTTCAACGAGAACCTTTAGATATTGTCTATTATGATCCTCCTTATAACAAACATCCTTACAATATTTATTACTTTTTATTGGATATTATTACACGTTGGGATAAAAACGAAACCATTCCTGAGACTACCCGCGGTCAACCGTTGGATTGGAAACAATCAGATTATAATAGTTTGGTTAAAGCGAAATCTGCTATGGAAAATTTGATACAGAATACAAATGCTACCTATATTTTGTTATCTTATAATGATGGCGGAATTATTTCCATTCCTGATTTAGACGCGTTATTGAAAAATAAGAGTGCAAATGTTGAAAAAATACCGATTGTTCATAAAACATACAATCGTTTAAAAGGTATTAGTAATTACAAGCGAGAAAAGGATTATAAAGACGTGAAGGAATTTTTGTATGTCATTAAAAAAAAATCTTATTAGAATATATATAATGAGTCTTAGTATTATCAAACCACGTGCAGGTCCCGCTACAGAAAGATTATCTCATCCTTCGTACGGATTACATAAAGATTCATTTGCTATTCTTAATAAGCATTGGTATGATCTCTCAATTTTATATTACAAGACGGACGAGGACGAGACGGACGAGGTCAAGGACAAGGCATTCATAGAAGAAATAACACAGTGGAAAACAAAATTAATTGAGGAAAATAAAAAACGATGTGACGTTAGTTTTTTAAAAAATAGTTTTATAAAAAATAGTTTTGTTAACACTTATTGTTATATATATGAGGCTATGAAAAATGCAGAACCAGAAGATATAAAATCATATATAAAAAACAACTATATCCGCACCGGCGGTAAACGTAAATCTCTCCGTCCTCATAAAAAATCCAAGAAAAGAAAACAAACGAAACATATGAAAAAAGGCAAAAATGGAAAAAAATCCAAAACAAAAAAGGTAAAACGATCGAGACACTAATAACATAAATATTGATTCCCTGCTTGCGAAACCTAATTATACACCATTATACTAAACAATGCACATTTCAAACCATATATGCATTATTCAAATAATAATAATACATACATATCAATAAAAATCTACTATATATATTCAAAAAAATGTTAAAATTTTCGGAAAAGACTTCATTGGGATTTTCAAAAAAGGACAAAAATAAATGTCCTTTTTTAGAAATTGAAATGAAGTCTTTTGGAAAAAAAAACACATTTTTTCATTTAAAGCTTTATGCTATCAATGCAAAATAAATAATTCCAATTTAACTGCATACTTTTTTTTTATTATTTATTTTTAAAAAAGCCTGTGGACTTTTATGTTCTATAAGTATAGAACATTTAGAACAAAAATGTCCATCTATAATACACAATCCTATGAATGTAAAATATGCAACTACAATACCGTAAGTAAACGAGACTATACTAAACATATTTCCACACGAAAACATCAAACCCGAACAATATTGAACAAAAAATCCCACAAAAATACTCAACTCATATGTGGGTTGTGTAATAAGTTATTTAATGCAAGAAATAGTTTATGGTATCATAAAAAAAAATGCAGAGGGGCGTATGATAGCGACGAAGATAATTATTCAGTAAAACGCGATATGCCCGATGAAGTTGAATCCGATAATATAGTAGCCCTTATTAAACAAAACCAAGATTTCAAAGACTTATTGTTTGAACAATCAAAACGATTGCAGGATACGCAAAATCAATTGGTTAAAACAAATGAACAGAATATGAATATGCAAATAAAATTATTAGATGCATTCAAAGATGGAAAAACAATTAACAATACAACAAATAACAATCAAAAATTTAATTTGAATTTTTTCTTGAATACAACGTGTAAGGACGCGATGAACATGTCAGAATTTATTGAAAATATGAATATAAATGTAAAGGACATTGAGAACATTGGCAAAAACGGATATGTGTCCGGAATGACAGATCTGATTTTGTCTCGCATTAAAGAATTAGACGTAACCAAACGCCCGGTTCATTGTACAGATCTAAAACGGGAAACAATGTACATCAAAGACAATAACGAATGGAGTAAAGATACTCCTGAAAATTCAAAATTGCATAAAATGATAGGTTGTGTAGCAAAGCACAATTATGCATTCGTACCTATTTGGAGAAAACAGCATCCAGAAAGCGACAATGGGGAACATCCCAAATATGATTTTTGTGTGAATATGATGAGAAATATATTAGGTGATATTGGAAATGAACAAATCAAATTAGATAATAAAGTGATAAAAAAATTATCCCGGCATATCCTGATAGACAAATAAAAGTTAGCAAACAAAGAGAATGAATATATTATATCCCTATAAAATATATTCAATTTCAATATGTACGGAGAAGATCCCCAAATATTCCAACCTTTAGACAAACTTGAAAAAAAACCAGTGCCTGTTTCATTTAAGGGAGTGAACATTAGGTTAAAAAATCAAGATAATATTACAGTATCGAATGAAGAAGAAAAAATGGTTGATGGTATTGATAATGAAAATCTAGTTAAAGAAGCAACCGAAAATGAAAAGGAGGATCTCTTTATTCACGATCGTAGGAGAACAAGCAATATAAATCGCAATATGATATTAAACCGAATTCAATCAAATTTAGAAGTGAAATCAATGAATCAAAATATAGAAAATGAAAAACAAAGTCGTGTATCCACCCCGACAAGAAAACTGATTATACATAATCCAGTAGAAACAAAAAAAGCAGCAGAAGAATTGGAAAAAAGGTTAGATAGAAACGTAGAAGAGGCAACCGAAGAGGCAACCGAAGAGGCAACCGAAGCGGCAACCGAAGAGGCAAAAGAAGAGGCACCCGAAGTTGTAATTGAGAAAAAGAAACCGGGTAGAAAAAGAAAAATAAAGATAACACAACAAGACGATCAATCGGAAGTAAATAATGTCGATTTAACCCAAGCTATAATAAGAACACAAAAAGTAGCAGATCGTTTACCGAGCGATAAGGAAAAGGTTATTGTAAAAGCGTCGAGTTATTATATGAATAATCGCAAAATTTTCATTCAAAAGCTGACGCAGCTATTCAAACCTTATCAAAAAGAGTTGTTGGATAATCAGGATAAAATATCTTGCGGAAATAACAATAAAAACACAGTGTTTGATTTACTTACACATCAGAAGGTTGTGCGCGATTATTTAAATATATATACTCCTTATCGCGGGTTATTGTTATATCACGGTCTTGGTTCGGGTAAGACGTGTACATCCATTGCTATAGCAGAGGGTATGAAAACGCATAAACGGGTGTTTGTGATGACTCCCGCTTCGTTAAAAATGAATTTTTTCAGTGAAATGAAAAAATGTGGCGATGAGATGTATAAAAAGAATCAATTTTGGGAATTTGTAAGTATTGAGGGTAAACCAGAGTACGTGGCTATATTATCTAAAGCATTGTCGCTATCTACGCAATTCATTCATAATCACCGCGGAGCTTGGTTAGTAAATATAAACAAAGAGGCTAATTATGAATTGTTGGAACCACACGAAAAGGAACTATTGGACGAACAATTAAATGAAATGATTCGCAGTAAATACACTGATATTAACTACAATGGAATGAATGAAACTAAAATGAAACTTATTTCAGGAGATTATACGCGTAATCCATTTGATAATTCAGTCATCGTGATTGACGAAGCACATAATTTTGTAAGTCGAATCGTGAATAAGATTAAACAGCCCAAATCGATTTCTTATCGATTGTATGATTATATTATGAGTGCAAAGAATGCCAAGGTGGTTTTGTTAACAGGTACGCCGATTATTAATTACCCGAATGAAATCGGAATTTTGTATAATTTATTGAGAGGATACATTACAACGTGGACTATCCCAATAAAATGGGACCGAAATGAAAAATTAAATGCAGATACCATTCAAAAAATGCTGGATAAAGAGGGTATGAAAACATACGATTATCTTGAATATAGCGACAACCAATTACACATCACCCGAAACCCTTATGGATTTGTGAATACAAAGAAAAGAGGCGTATTAAAAGGAACTCGCAAACAACAAAAACCAGCAGTAAACAAGACGGAGAAAATGAAAGGGGGAGACAATGAATTGTTTGACAAATATAATGGGGTTAAGTTGGACGATAATGGCAATATTACAGATAGCGATTTTTTGAGATTTGTTTTAGAAGTGTTGAAAAAAAATAAAATGAATATAATGGAACAACAAATAAAAGAAATCCGCAATAAATCATTACCCGACGATACCGATTCTTTTTTGAAATCGTTCGTAGACGTGGATACTGGAAATGCAATTAATTTGAATTTATTTCAGCGCCGCATATTAGGGTTGACCTCTTATTTCCGAAGTGCGCAGGAAGAATTATTGCCAAGTTATGTAAAGACAAAAGAAGGAGATATTTACCATATTGAAAAAATCGAGATGACGGACCATCAATTCAGTTTGTACGAAAAAATACGTAAAGTAGAAAGCGATAAAGAATCGAAAGCAAAGAAAATGACTCGAATGAAAAAACCGGGAGATGATGATATGTTTACGATATCTTCAACGTATCGTATATTTTCACGAGCAGCTTGTAATTTCACATTTCCTTCGGGAATCGATCGTCCGATTCCTAATTTGAAAGACGACCAGGAAACGTCCGAAGATATAGTGGATGTTGTATTAAACACAACGCGCGACGAAACTGAGGTTACTTTAGAAAATGAGGGTGCAGATAACAAATTAGATGAAAATGAAGAAGAAAAGTATTCAAAACGAATTGAAAATGCGTTGGAAGCTTTGAATACGATTGGTGATAATAACGAACAGTTATATTTATCGAAGAAAGAGTTGACTACGTATAGTCCAAAATTCGCAAAAATATTGGAGAATATTTCGAATCCGGATAATGATGGTTTACACTTAGTGTATAGTCATTTTAGAACAATGGAAGGAATCGGGATTTTGCGATTAATATTATTAGCAAACGGGTACGCTGAATTTAAAATCAAGCGTACCGATAATATTTGGGAATTAGTAGAGGAAGAACAAGATAAAGGGAAACCCAAATTTGTGTTGTATACTGGCACCGAAACGGCAGAAGAAAAGGAAATCATAAGAAATGTTTATAATAGTATGTGGGAATATGTACCAACAACCATTACGAACCGCTTGAATAATATTGCACAGGATAATGTATATGGAAACGTCATCAAAGTGTTTATGATTACGTCCTCTGGCGCCGAAGGTATTAATTTAAAAAACACACGATTTGTGCATATAGTAGAACCGTATTGGCATATGGTACGCGTAGAGCAAGTTGTAGGAAGAGCTAGAAGAATATGTAGCCACGAAGACTTACCCGAAGAATTGCGGAATGTAAAAATTTATTTGTATGTAGCAACATTGAGTGAGAAACAGAAAAAAGACGAAAAACACATTGAATTGATCATTCGCGATACAAGCAAAATAGATAAAAAGACACCAATAACGACAGACGAGTCGTTGTATGAATTAGCGAGTGTGAAGCAGCGTATTAATAATCAAATATTAACAGCAATAAAAGAGTCCGCTGTAGATTGTAATTTATATGGTAATACAAATAAGAAATCGGAAGAGCAGCTAGTGTGTTATGGATTTGGTAAAGTCGAATCTAACGATTTTTCATCTTATCCATCTTTTGAAAAAGATAAACAAGACAAGGGCGGATTAGACGCCAAAAAAATAAATTGGAAAGGGAAAAAAATAACTGAAAATGGTGTTCAGTTCGTTTTAAATTCGAAAACAAACGAGGTGTATGATTATGATAGTTATCAACGTGCGGTTGAATTAGGTACTGAATTATTAAAAATAGGAATGTTGAAGGAAATCAATAACAAGATGGTAATTGCAAGAGAATAAATAGTATACAAAGCATAATATTTATGAAATAATAATTTGGTTAGAATCGTCTACGTTGAACCGCAATGCCCTCTACTTTATACCAACAACTATCGATATCATCTGTGCAAATACTTGATGTACCGTCGTCAAATGAAATATTGATATTTGCCTTTATCAGTTCCCCCGTATTTTTATCAGTATACGGTGCGGTTTTAACCGCCTTTGAAACTTTTTTACGCTCAATTGCCGATCCGTTATACAAAAACACACTTGTTCCTGCTTCGTCAGCGTATAAAGTTATGGCAACACCTGAGTATAACCCAGTTCTAAATAGAGTGGCAATATCAGTATTGAGTTGAGTATAATTTTCTGTATTCAATTTCGTTGTCATATTATATACTAAATAAATATATTATAATATTCTAATATTATAATATATTACAAATGTCCATTCCTCAAAGGTATATTCCTAAAGTATTGAGTAATGAAGATAGAAATATACAAAAAAAATATAATAAAGAGCCGGAAAATGTATCAAAATGGTAAATATAGTAAGCGTCCTAAAGTAAAGACATTTCGTAGCAAAATGTCTAAACATCTAATGAATGTGAAAGAAATCTATAATATTGATCAATTAAAAGTAAACGACGCTTTAGTAAAAAAAACGAAATGTTCGCAAAAAGGATTGCGTAAAATTATTAACAAAGGAATGGGCGCATACTATTCGTCTGGTTCTCGTCCGAATCAAACCGCAGAGTCTTGGGGAGTTGCAAGATTAGGTAGTGCAATAACAGGAGGCCCAGCGGGTATGGTAGATTATCATATTTTAGAAAAAGAATGTAAGAACGATAGCCTTGCTTTGAAACTGGCAAAAAAACGTGTCGAAAGGCAAATAGATGTAATTTGAATAAAACGAAGAAAAAATAAATTTTATTTGAATAATATACTTTTATTCAAATAAAATATAAAAACAAACGCGGTGAACTAATTATAATTTGCAATGAATGAGGAAAACAATGTATTGACAATTAAAACTGTCCAAATTCAGCCCATACGAAATATGATAACCGCCATTAAAGATGTTTTAACCGATGCAACTATTACATTTACCAAAGATGGTATGAAAATAATTAATTTTGATAAGACACATACTATATTGGTAAATGTAGGTTTACACGCAAGTAAATTTGAATATTATAAATGCGATCCAGAAAAAATAATTGTATGTGCCAATACTCTTCATTTATTTAAGGTTATTTCGACGATGTCAAATGACGATACTCTGTCTATGTATATCGATAAAGATGATTATCACGAAGGCATTGTTTCCCATCTTGGTTTGCAATATGATAATGGAGATATTAAACAATGCTATAGTCAAAAATTGCGGTTGATTGAACCAGATGTAGAAGAATTGGTGGTACCCGACGTAGAATACTCCACCGTGATTAATTTACCAACTACTGATTTTCAAAAAATTATTCGCGATTTGAATGGTATATCTGATCGTATTGAGATAAAATCAGTAGGTAATGATTTAGTATTTTCTTGCGATGGAAATTTTGCAAGTTCGCGTATATTCCGTAGTGAGTCAGGTGGAAATATGGAGTTTTTACAAAAGTCCGATGCTTCTGTGATTATTCAGGGAGAATTCTCATTGAAAAGCCTGAGCCATTTTATTAAATGCACACCTTTATGTAGTCATTTGGAAATGTATTTGGGAAATGATTTGCCTTTGATTGTCAAATATGACGTAGCTTCTTTGGGAGAAATAAGAATGTGTTTGGCTCCATTGCCTCCTTCTTAAACAAAAAAATAACATAAAGATTTTTACATATGTGTATGTGGAATATACACCTTTGAAGATTTAAAATGGAAATATTTCATTGCGAAATCAATCATTCCGTCCCTTATCTCATCCTATGTTATTTCAATACACAACAAAAATATGATTTCAATTCGTATACGTTATGGTACAGTTATGTATGGGTGTATAGTTGGTTGTTGTTTGTGTACACGCCTTGGCGTTATTATACAAGTGATTCTGTATATTCAGTACTAGATAATAGTGTATCTCTAAAAACAAAAGGATGTATAGTTGGTATCGTGCATATACTTATCTACGTTGCCAATCAAAGTGGATATTATATGAATGAAATATCTTTGAACAACAATATCTAGTGTGAAATATTCTATTTTTATGTAAAATTCATATAAAAAAACGTCTATTCTTTTCTTATGCAGGAACTAATTTGTGTTGACAAATATCATAATGAAAAGTCGGCATATTTTAACGTTTATTCAAATTGTCCAATATCTCAATCATTGAGAAAAAATACAATATGGGAACCACATTTACACCGTGTATTTGAAAAATATGTAAATGAAGATAGTATTGTAATTGAAGCCGGTTGTCATATCGGTTCACATACGATTAAATTGGGAAAATTATGTAAATCATTGTATGCGTTTGAACCATTACCAACAAGTAATGAATTGTTAACTAAAAATGTAGAAGCAAATAATTTAAGCAATGTCATAATTTCGAATTGTGGATTGTCGTATAATTTCGATGAAGTAAAATATAATTGGATACCGGGCGATAATCCTGGCGGTTCTGGATTATCAAATAATCCAACAGGAAAACCACAGTGGTTAAGAGAAACACAAGAAGAAGTGAAAGTACAATTAACTACTATAGACGCAATGAATTTATCCGGTTTGGATTTTATGAAAATAGATGTGGAAGGGTATGAAGTAAATGTTATTCGAGGAGCTATGGAAACAATTAAGCGGTTTCGTCCAATAATCGCAATGGAGGTATGGGCGGATCACACTGGTCGCGTTGATATGGACTATACAAAATCACTGTTTCAAAATCTTATTGATATAGATTATACGGTACAGCAAGTAAATGGGCCTGATTTCTTATTCATACCATTAAAAATATAATATGTTATTAATATATAATGAAAATAACAAATAAACATACACAAAAATTTAGAAACAAACAAAAAAGACGTACTAAAAAAATAGGAGGTTTCAAATTTTTCCCTTCTCGTGGAACAAGAAAAACAAAACCTTATACGGAAAGTATGGAAAATAAAGAAAATAAAGAAAAAATAATCAAAGAGCAAGCATCAGAATATAAACAATGGTGGAATACATTAGAATCAGAATACGCGTCTGTGGAAGGAAAATATATTAAATCAGATTCAAATAAGACATATTATGAAATGATACAAGAAGTGGAAAAAGATGGTACAATGAAAACTAAATTACAAAAAATAAAAAAAAATGAACCAATTGAAAATGGTACTTACTATCGTCCATATTGTACGCATATACTTAAGGAATTAGTTTCTTCATTAGAAGCTCAAGCAGAAGCGAATAAAAATCGAAACCCGTTTATCAAAGAAAATAAAAAGCACTATAAAAAAGATGAAAAAGTAATTATTTCAAATAATGGAGAACACGGTAAAATAGTAGAAAAATTAACAGAAAATATGGATATATCAAATGGTAATATTAGAAGCCAATACAATAACAAGAATTGTAAAAACGATTGTTATATAGTTAATATAAATGATAATAAAACTGTTTACAAAAATAATGAATTAAAACCCGATACTTGTAAAACGCCAAATCTTTTATCAATAACTCCCTCAAAATCTAAACCAAGAACTCCTTCAAAACCTAAAAAGAGATCATCTAATTCTCAAAAGAGATCATCTAATTCTCAAAAGAGATCATCTAGTCGTAGAAGTTCTTCTACAAAAAAATAAAAATACTTAGTATAATGGACATACTAAGTATTTTATTGATATATATGATAGTTATAATGATTTTTTTGGTCAGCAATATTTGTCTAATTCGAGGATTTGTTTTGCAAAATATAGCATACAATGTGATCTAAATAACAACGGATTTTGTGTTTGTTGCAATAACGGAACCAATAGAATCACCTTTAGTAATATATTGAATAGTTGTATAAATAACGGGTACATTTTTATCGCTCTTGTATCTTGAATGAGCTTTGCATAATACAGCACCTTGTTTAACAATATGCCTCATTTGTTTTTTATCCCACGAATGTTCTTCTGGTAATTGCGCAATAACATGACATGATGATTCATTTTCTATGTGAAACCAAAGATCATTTTGATTTGCATCGTCAATAATTTCAAAATTATGTTTTGCATTTTTACCGACGATGAAATCTATATTTGTTTGCAATGATTGGATAAAGATAGATTTCATCATATGTATTATACCCTTGAAGATTTTATTCCACATAATGGAAATAATAAAATCAATTTTTCTTTTCGGGCGGGTAATCAAACATAAGAGGAAAAAATAGGCCATTGTATGTGAAACTCCGAATATTGATCTTACCTTTTGATTTAAAATTGAAACGACTTAAATATTCAAGGTTGTAATACAATAATGGAACAATATCTCACAGACCCCAACTCGTATTATGTGAAACAAAATGTAAACCATAAAGAATATTTTATGCAAAAATACGTGTACAATCTCAAAATCGTACACATGCCAGAAATTATAGAATACAATGAGGAAAGTAAAACAATGGTTATGTACAAAATCGGTAATCATAATTTATCATACACTTATGGAGAAAATGCTACCGATATACCGGATGAATTATTTGACCAAGTTGTTAAAATAGTACGTAATTTAGTATTACATAATATTGAATATCCAGATTTAACGGGTTATAATTTTATTGAAAATTGTGATGGAAAAGTGGGGATAATTGATTTTGAACACGCAAGTATAATGACGACAAAAGAAGTAAACAATATTCATATTCAAAATATTTGTAATGGTTGTAAAAAGTGGAACCCTGAATTCAGATAGGTTGTATCGACCGGCGTAAAGAAATTATTTATTTGCGACCGACATTGCGTCTCGCGCCACAGCTCCCTCCCTTCTTACTACCACCATTGGCCTTGCAGTAGGTATTGCTGTATCTATAATAAATGAAGTAGAAAGGACCAGTGAAGAACGCGATCACAACTCCAATTACTTTTTCGATAGTATTACCAGAATATCCGAAACAGGTCAAAGAATACACGAGAGCCGCAATACTAGCTATCGCCCATACCACCAAAAAAATCATCATACCAATGAACATCGCGCTTTGTTCGGAAGTGATTTTCTCGACGCCTTCCTCAGAATCTGCATCAGTTTCTGGTTCGCCTTCCATATTTTCCTTTTCTTTTTTCTTGGAAAGAAAATCCATATGTTTTTTGAAGTATTTTTTAATTTTTTCTCCTAAACCAACCATATTATTTTCTTTGGTGGTACCTTTAGTTTCACCAGAACTATCGTCGGCAATTGTCGGGGCAGTGTTATTAGACATATATTATATGCAAATATAATATTTTTCAAAGATACATATTCACCCCCTTGAATATCTAAACGCCGTTTTCACGACAAATCATCAGAAAATATTATCAAATCTGTCAACTCTTTTTCTGTAATATGTTTTTGGAACTGTAATATGTAGCACACGTCAAATATGTACGATTCTTCCCCACCTCCTTCAATATCTAAATCTAAAATATATTTTACACAAAACTCAGGTGTAAGTGTTTGTGTTGCTAAAAGCATTTTTTCATCAAGATGTTTGATATTTTTTTCCAGAATATCAATAGAATATTTATTTCTATTGGCAAGCAGGTCAGTATTGGTAACTTTCATTTTTCTTTTCGGTCGTTGTAATACATATACAAAAAATATGTACATACTTTTTACATTTTCAAGAGTGTAAACTACAAGGGTTTAATATTCAGGTTCATGTTTTTTAAACAAACATCCTTGTGTAGATAAATTTGGAATTTCAGTAATAATGTTAGGGTCTTGTAAATGTGCAACGCACAGCCATATTTTTATAATACAAAAGTTTTTTTTCGGGGAAATGGTAATACCATTTATAAATTGGTTGTGCTCATCCTTGGTGCATATATTAGAACCTGCCAGTAAATAAAATAATGTTTTCCAAATAGTTGCCACATATTTATTACTGACTTTATAAGAAAAGCATCCGCCATTTCTGTTTTTCGGGTCTTCCCACATAGGAGTGATTCCAGTCTTCATAACGAACATCATACAATTTTTGATAACATTGTCGTGAATGGATTCATTCAACTTGATAATATTTTCCATATTATCAATAGATTTATTTATACTAACATAACTATCTAATCCCCAATTTTTGTCTTGTGGTAAATGGTAAAATAAATCCCATTTATCATTTAACCGATGATTTTGGGCAGGAGTACTCACCGCATCCATTTGATTACCCTTACCATAATACACGATACAACCTTTATATCATTTTAGGGTTTCAATACGATACGAATTTTTATCCAATATAACGAATTGGTCAGGTTTTATAGAGACCTTATTAAAAATAGTATCCATACAATGCAATGTATAGTTATTATCAAATAAGATATCGTTTTTGAACAATTGTTGTTCTAACCAATATTTCATAAAAATGGAGGATAATATTTCATTATTTTCAACAAAAAATGATTTGGGTAAATCTATTTGAGCGGTAAACCCCGTAGAATCTTCATATTCAACTGAGAAAAACGGATTCATCACATACTGACAAGCAGTGAGCCATTGTTTATGCAAAGATTCTTTTGTGTGTGCAAAAAGGAATTTATCGTCATACTTCAATACAAACAATTGTTTTACAATCAAAGAAGACATTTGTTCATTGTTCTTATATTTCGACAATTTATTTTCGATGATCATATTCATTAGGTTATTTTTTTTATTGAATGATACAATGTCATATCGAGAGACAATCGGATAAATATCACCATAGAAGAAGTTTTTGGTATTTTTGGTAATAAAATTCATATGGCGCAATTCTCTTGAATACATTATATGATTGGCAATCCAACAGTTTTCATATGGTAAAACCCGAATATTATAAAAATAAGAGTATGCATTCAAATATGTATTTGAACATATATCAACCATATGACGAATCATCTCATTCCCGTTATATACCTTGTCAAAATAATGATTCGCGTGTATGTAAATTGTATGATAAAATAAAATAGATTTAATAGCGTATCCTTGCATTGCGCCCAATGTAATATACTTTTTAAAAAAGTCATTACATAATCTCATCCCCAGAATCAATCCGCTTACTTTTAATAAAAAATACATATAAATTATACGCCTGTAAATATTTATATGATTTTTTTGATAAATACACCTTCGGATATTTAAGTTCGCACAAAAATAGAAAATGGATCCCAGATTTAGCCGAAGTCGACCCAAACGACATACATAAATGGTTTGAAACACATAATAAATACAAACAAGTAAAATACCCCAAACCTATGGTAGATTATTATGCTAGAAATGTACAAAAATGCATAATCATTATTTAGTTCGTTTATTTTATCTTTGTATATTATATAAATGAGCGCATTTAAGATGGAAGGTGGTAAACAATACCAACAAAATGTAGGTAGTCGTCGTCAAGTCTTTAACGGCACCGCTAAGAAAACTGGTTATGGCAAAGCGGCTTTAACTAAAAAAAACTTGAAGATGAATAAACACGGGCGCATTGTATCTGTTAAGAAGAGCAGAGCTTCCAGAAAGAACAAACATTTAGGTACGTTTTTGCGAAAGCGAGGTTCCAAGACGTTTGGCCCTGTTTTTGCTAAGGGAGGCAATAAAATGAAAGGTGGAACAGAGGTTGTAGAACATAATGGTAGAAAGGTTCTTCTTAATACCGAGTGGAATATTAATGAATTTAAAAAAGATTATAATGCTAGTGGCCAAGAAGTATATAATTATTTTGTTATGAGAAAGAAAGCAAGTGAAATGCTATCCTGCAACAAACCATTGGGAATGTCTGATAATTATATGCATAATATTTCTTTAACTGATGATGATAATCAATCTGGTACTTGTGATTGGACTCCTATTTACCGTTCTATACATACTATTCCATCCATTCCAACATGGAATGGAACACATTGGATGATGAAATTAGGAGACAAAATAGAAGATTAATCAGCACCAGAGAAAGAAGAAGGAGGAAAGAAAAAGGCCAAAAAATCAAAGAAATAAATACATAATTACATAAAAAGTTATTTAATTATGCAATAAGTATAAATAAATATTCATATTAGATAACAACAAAATTAACCCAATTATATCGTGAAGATTATCACGATTATGTAAATCGTTCGACTTAAAAATAATATGATTGAAATATATTATTTTTATGATTCAAGGGTTTAAATGTCCAGGCTAATAATATTTTTATCGGATTTATTCCTTTTTTTGGATGATGTATGAGGTATATTTGTATTTTGAATGTCTCTTAGTGAACTAGCAGATATCATAGAATCGTTGTTTGTAGTTTCATTTGTGGGTGGTTTTTGAATATTTACATTGCGAGTTTTCAAACCAGATAAAATATTATCTATGTCTCCACTTTGGGGTCCTTTCATTTCAGATCTACCAGTACGGATAGGGGGCGCAGTTTCATTTAAATGAATGCCCGCCCGATTCACATCAAGGCCATCTTCTCTGAACATCGTACCTCTCCCTGCGTTAATATCCGGTCTATTACCGGGATTATCTGTAAACATCATTCCAGGTCGTTGAGGAGGCACTTGTGTTTTGGTTTCAACCGGTGCGGGCGGTGGCGGCCCTTTCTGCTTATTCATTTGATCTTGCATTAAATTGTTCGCAAATTCAAAACTGGAAGACTGTTGACTCATACTATTCACAGTCGCGTCAGTAAACATTTTCATTAATTCTGGACTTTGTTTGATAACATCATTGAATCCTGGGGTAGCGCTGGATAGCGCCTTGTTCGAGAAGTTGACTACGGCAGCACTGAACCCAATACGCAATAACAGCGACAGTTCGGGTGCCATTTTACCACCCTTGTATTTATCGTGTAGCTCAGAGAAAATTTCTTCATAGCTATCAATATCTTCCCCAATTTGTTCTCCCCATCCATCTAAGTTCAAATCAAATGGATTCAATGCTGCATTACCGTATTCAATTGAATTCACAAATGTCATAAACCACCATCCCTGTAGTTTAATAGAATCTTTCTTTCGTTTTTCTTCCATAATAGTTTCATATTCGTCTTCTATTTCTTCATAGGATGAATCCATATTTAAATCTGAATTCTGTTTTACCTGACCTTTCGCATACCAATCCTCCATTTTTTTTAATATCATTCGTTTTTTTCTTCTTTTTTCACGGTCAGACATCGACGGCATAGATGGCATAGATGGAACATCGTTCATTTTAGAAAAACCATCCCATGTTTTAGAATTACCGATAGATTCACTTGTCGCCTGTCCTATATTAGAAGTAGTCGAATCTAAATTAATTTCAATTGGTTCACTTGTTGTGTCATTTGTTTTAGAAAACCCACCTAACCCGAAAAGATCACTAGCCATTCCTGACAATGTTTTTGCATCCTTGTTTTGAGTAGTTTCATTTTCGGGTTGATTACCGCTAGATAAGTCATTCAGTTCATTTTCAAGATCATTCAAATCTCCTAAATCTATTTTTATGGAATCGTTAGAAGATGATTTATTTTTATCATTCATTAGTAATTCGATTCCTGAACCAAAGCTTACATTGGAGGGAATAGTTGATTTTTCATTTACGTTGATAGAAATCGGGTCTCCAATGTTAGATGCACCAATATCAATTACGTCCATTATGATTATTATACATGTTTTATTTTTAAATCCTCCGCGTAATATATAATATTTTTATCTTTGAAATACCACAATCCTTGTAAAAAAGAATCGGCTAGATCATCTTTTTTTGGTGTATTCATATTGTCTTTCCATTGATTGAATTGTTCATTTTCATTTAAAATAATATTTGTAATTAACACACCGTTCAACTTATTTGCCTTATAATTTGGATTTACATTTATGGAAGTTTCGTTTATTTCACGATCATTATTATATTGTAAATTTAATTTTTGAAATTGTTTCAATTTATTAGAAGATGATATAAAATATATATCAATAGATTCATTTTTCATAATAAAATATTGTGCAAGCATACCCTGAATCGTCTTCATTCTATTTGCAATAGGAGATATTTGATTTTCAATAAGTACCACATTTATATCTAAAATTTCTGGTATGTCATTAAGTAGTTGTTTCATATTTTTCCCAATAGTTATAAGATTTGTTTCGTTTGCATTGGTTTTCTTTTTTGTATACATTGCCTCTAATTTTTTATTGTTATAAAAATTATATATAGCCGATATAATGTTGTCTTTTTTGATATTTTTTTCGTCGAGAAGTAAAAGATGTGATCTTGCTATTTTTAACAATTCATCCACTTTTTGTTTCTTTAAAAATGGCATTTCCATTTCTTTTGTAGGAATGGAAAAAATCGTGTCTTTTTTTGCGTGAGATTCGCAGAAAAAACGGTCGTTTTTTTTATATTTGGCTTTTTTATTACATATATTATCTTTTTTTTTTGATTTTAATAGACAATTACACGTAATTGTATGTGGGTTTTCTGTGTCCATTAAATTCAAAACCCCCCATTTTTTTATTTGTATATTTTGGTTTTTTTCATATGATAATATACAATATGCCATATTTTTGATACCAACATCAAAACTTATGATATTCATTATTTATATGAAACATATACATTTTGTTTATGTTTCATATGATATAAAATACTTATGCATCAAAGCGGACTTTTTTTTTATCGTTTAATTCGTTGTTATTTACATCGGTTGTACGTTTATTAAAATAAAGCTTTTCTTGTGTAATAACAGGAGAGACTTTTCTTGCATACAACTGTTCGCGGCTCAAATAATTATCTTTCAAGTCTCCGCTAGCAAATCCAAGTGGTTTTTCGCTATCAAGAATGGAGGAAAATATACCAGGAGAGTGAGTGGTTTGTTTGATTATATTAGATTGAATACTCGGGACATCTATCGCTCTGGAATGATAACCAACGTCGTTTGCGGAGTTGAAATAATTATCTCTCATAATACTTTCGGCATTTTTTGTCAAATACTCACGGTATTGCCAATTAGATGTAATTTTATTATCTTCTGCTAATTTTGCGTTCATTACGGATTGCTGTTGGTTAGTATTTGTAATAGAACGCCCGTCGTTCATGAATGGTGGGATATTGTTATACTTATTATTGGTATGATATCCTCGTTCAGATAAGGGAATCGTTTCTTTCATAGTAGGATACGCCGACCCTAGTGGTTGAGATGTAGAAAAAATATTAGAAAGCATTATAATATAATTTTATATTATAATAATATATTTGTTTTTTATTAATTACATATTTGATTCTAATAGTTCAATCAATTCTGGTTTTCTTAATTTACTCGGATCACTTGCTAGTCCTTTCTCAATAACTAATGATTTCAAAGCAACAACCGTCATTTTTTTATGAATATCGGTCGTATTGACAGACGTTTGGGAAGCAGTATCTACTTCTTCTAAATGGTTCGTCTGGTTCAACTTATCAATATGTATTTCTTCTATTTGAGAAACATCTAAATCTACCAAATTCCCATTATCTTCCAGGTCATCGTCGGTGTTTCCAGCGTTATAGTCGTCGGGATGATTATCAAGAGTAGAAATATCTTCTAAAGTTTCATCAATGTTGACATTAACCAATTTCACTTGTTCAGTGTCTTCTTGATTACTTATTAAATCAGGAAGTGAGTCAGAATCACTCGACATTATAGAAACATTTTCTGTCTCGATTTCAGAATCATATTCACTTTCGTCGCTATTTTCAGGATCCTCACTTAGTTCAACGTCTATTCTACTATTATTTGGCACATAATCATTTGAAAAGGGAATTGTAGTAATTGGGTGTTTTTGCCGTTTCAAGTCTGATAATTCGTGAACCATATTGTTTAGAATATCAAACATAGTTTCATTACTTTGTTCTAACTGAGTAAGTCGTTGTTTGAAATGATAAATAAGCATTAATAGTAGCACACAGCTGATACCTAACGTGAGAAATAACAAAGATTCTAACATATTGAATATTCTCATTACTATAATGGATACTATAATACTTACTACTAAACGAATATCTAAATGATTTTTTTAAATATTTAATATCTGGTGGTGATTTAAATCTTCAAATATGTATATAGAATGAATCAAAGTTTTGAAACGACCACACAACCCTTGAATTCAAATAACTATTCAAATAATTCATTTAGCATTAATGTAGTAATTGTGATTCTTTTATTGATTGTATTTATAACACTTTTTTTGGGGATGGATTTACTATCTCTTTTAGGGAGGAGTATAGATAACTTAATTGAGTATACTGATCCGTTGTTTTCGCATATGGCATATAAAAAAGATACGGATTCAGAATCGACCGCTACAACAAACCAAGCGGGAGACGTTTCCAGTAAACATATGAACAACGAAATGAATATACAGAACAATAATATGTCCAAGAATGAGCCGGTAGATGATAAAAGTGAAACACCTATTCAAAAACCAATGACCTCAGATAAAACATCTTGGTGTTTAATTGGCGAATATCAAGGTAAACATAGTTGTGTTTCGGTAAAGGACTCGACCAAATGTATGTCAGGACAGGTATTTCCTAATGAAAAAATGTGTTTGAATCCTACGAAAACCGCTTAAATAATATAGTAATTCATATTTTTATTATATTATTGTTCATATCAATGTAAACTTGCAGTCGCTGTTATATATTCATCGTTTAAATTATAAGATATACCAATAATAGATACGACCAATTTATCACCCTCTCTCACGTCAGCAAACTCTTTGTTTGTAAAATGATAATCTCTTGCGATAAAGATAACAATCGGAATAATGCCATCTGCGTCAATTGCTTCTGCGTGTATACCCGCTTTTGTTATCGCTTTTGTTTTACATTCAACCAATTGTCCTTCTACCGGATAACAAATCATACAATCATATACGGTTTGAAATTCAATGTTTGCATTCAATACATTTCCAGAGGAGTATGTTAAAATTTTAATAGAACCGTGCTTAATGTATCCTTCTGGAATACATTTTCCCTCGCTCATCGATTGCAACTTTAGTTCTAAATTTTGTTTCAAATTTTTACCTACTTCATTCATAGATAATATAATTTTTTTTGTTAAAACTGCCGGGGAATATACCCCGTATACTTTTCTTTCGTCTTTATCAGCAGCCATCTTAATATAATAGTATATAATAACTTTATGTTATTATATGTTTATCAATTTTTACTTCCGAATCGATTTATTGTAATTTATTTGAAGAGTGTTCAAAAACCAAAATTTACCATTGTTTAATTCATTGTAATATCGCATAAGACATTCTATGAATACGCATAGTCCTGGTTTTAATATACTATCAAAGTCAATGGATTCATATGCAGGCCAATTTTCTATATTATGTGGATTCTCTTTAATAATAGGCTCAATGCGATGTAATATATCAGTTTTGCCCAGAGATCCACAAATAACACCTGTATTGTTTTTATCTTGTTTTAAATTTCGTACCTTAAATACATACTCTTTTTTGAAATAACTCACAAATCCGAAAATATCGTTTACGGTATGGTTAGCTATCGAAAACCTTTCATCAATAATAGTTTCAAATAATAATATATCTGTGGGTTCTCCTGGTATCCAGTGATTTTCATTCCAAATATAGAGTATATTCTTAGTATTTGAAGGTAAATATATTGCTTCCTTATTATTATGTTTTAATTTTTTATTATCATAATATTCAATTAATATGTCTTTGTTGGGTATTTCATTGATATTTTCGGAATATAGATATGCGGAAATTGTTAAATGACCATTTACATTCAACATATCTAAATAATGATGAACGAACAATTTATTCAACGTCTTTTCACTTATTTGTAAATTAGTTGTTAGTAAATCATATATGATTCCTGCATTTTTATACCAGTCCATATTATCTACTTTAATTGCGTATTGTTCTCTCATATGTGATAATACCCGTTTATTCATAGATTCTAAATTGCTGTATTTTTCCTTCATTTGTCTACGTATATCCTTCTCTTGGTTGATATAGTCAATATTATTATTCAATTCACTCATATAATTCTGAAAATTCATATTTGTTTTCTCGGAAGAGTTTGATATTTTTGCAGTTTCTTTTTTTCCCCTTTCCTTTTCCAAAGGTAATTCTATGTCCAATGCTCTGATTTTATTGTCAACTGGTCGTATGCGATCATACAAAGATGCAAATTCATCTGATATTTCAAATGGTTGAAATACATAATATTGATCTTTATTTATTAAATACCCAGGTCTACCATAGATATCTAAAACATATTCACTTTTATTATTTATCAAAGTATCCAAAACATACTCAATATGTTCAATTGGATACGTATGATTATACTGTATTTTTTTGATAAATTCTTCTTTGGAAAAAAAGGATTGTTCTCGCATTAATTCCCGAATACGTTTAAGAATGGTAGAAAAACTAGTTTTCAAGTATTGTTCATTGTAGGTTTGATTTGAAGTGTTGTCTGAAGTAAGCACCTCGTTTGGAATACATACGTAATTGCAAGAACCCATATAATCACATAATTCTGTATATGGTTTATCTCCAATTTCATAAGTAATCGTCTTATCATCATTGGTGGATGATAATTGTATATCTATCTTCTGGTTATTGGCATTCTCCGTTAATTTTTCCAATGTAAGATTGGTTTGACCAATATTTAAAATACAATCCACCGCACTTTCTTTCAAGACTCTAGAAACCTTTCCAATTTGTATTGCTTTTTTCTCAGCATAACGATATACATACATATCGGCAGTTTCATTTTCGTATCTACCTTTGGTTGCGTGTAAATATATTTCCACGTTTCTTTCTTCAAATGGCAATTCACAATGGCTTAAATTACGTACGGAACGCCCGATAATTTGTTCAATGCGACTTGCATTATACCAAGGATCTAATATATGCAATTGTCTTATATTTTTGAAATCTAATCCTTCTGCCGCGGCTTTGGTTATCAATACTACTTTTACATTTTCGCCGTATTTATTTTTCTTATTAGTAATTATTTTTAAATCTGCAGAATTATCTGGCGAAAAATGTTTGTCGCCAGTAATCATAGTATATTTGGCAGGGATGAATTGACTCGGGTCATCCAACTCTTTTTTTGGTTTCATCGTTAATGCGTCGATTGCGTCCGTCGGCGCTTCTTTGAAAAGAGATTTGGTATGACTTGCGTTTCCAAATCTTGAAAATCCAATTTCTTCTAATGCCAGTGCGATTGGAACAACGCCACTATCAATATATTGTGAATATATCATAACAATACCCTTTGATTTTTTGATAATATTACAAATATTATGTATTTTGCTACTGTATTTTTTTAATTCATTTGGCGAAAATATACGACCGTATTTATCAAGAACATCTTGTTTATATTCAAAACTATGACGAAGTAGATATGGATGTTTTGTATATTTGTAATTCATAGTATTGCTTAATCCGGTTGAACCTAACATTGAGTTTATTTTATTTTCGTTATCTTCAAAATTAATATCATCTTCTTCTGAAACTTGATTTTTATCCATTTCTTCATTTTCTGCACCACCACGTTGACCATCGGATTCGGTCAGAGCTTCTTCTTGTGTGTCGGAATCAGGGAGGTCTTCTTCTTGTGTGTCGGAATCAGGGAGGTCTTCTTCTTGTGTGTTGGATTCGGTCAGAGCTTCTTCTTGTGCGTCGGAATCAGGGAGGTCTTCTTCTTGTGTGTCGGATTCGGTCAGGTCTTCTTCTTGTGTGTCGGAATCAGGGAGGTCTTCTTCTTGTGTGTCGGAATCAGGGAGGTCTTCTTCTTGTGCGTCGGAATCAGGGAGGTCTTCTTCTTGTGTGTCGGATTCGGTCAGAGCTTCTTCTTGTGTGTCGGATTCGGTCAGAGCTTCTTCTTGTGTGTCAGAATCAGGGAGGTCTTCTTCTTGTGTGTCGGAATCAGGGAGGTCTTCTTCTTGTGTGTCGGAATCAGGGAGGTCTTCTTCTTGATGAATAAATAATTCATCGAAAGATTCATTCGGGTAAACAATATTTAACGATTGAATCGGAGATGATAACATGATATATCCAAAACTTTCCATATTTTCGAAATTGGGCAAATTTTTATTATTCCCTTGAATACTGGTTGAATATATCTTGGTCGATAAATTTTTCATAATAATTTGATACACTTTACTTTGATAAGAACCAATCTCATTTATGTACAATGGTAAATATTTTAAAGGATCTTCAATTGGTTTTTCGTTCATTTGCAATTTCGGATATTCAAACGATTTTATACTATGGTTTTCATCAAATATGTCAGGATAAATTCGATATGGGAATGTATATGGATTTTCGCCTCGAATGTATGAAACATAACCCGTTAATTTACGCGTTAGTAATTCCTTACCACCTTCAATCACTAAGCCATTGTCATTTGTTTTTTGTTCGATGAAATTCCCATCAGTATCAAATACTTCTTCCTCTCTAATGGTAGAACGTTTATCTACAATGTTTAATAAATTGGTTAACCAAATAATTTCGCGATACGTATTGTACATTGGCGTTGCTGACAATAATAGTAAACGTAAATTGTCAGCATATTTACTAATGTGCATTAACATCGCCGACGTTTTTTTATTGATTTTATTACTTTGAACAGAAGATATATTATGTACTTCATCAATGATTAACAAACGATTGTTGAAATATTTTTTGATATTATTTATTTCCACTTTTTTCTTTTCTTTTGGTGTTAACCCAATATTATCACTGACTACGGTTTTCTTTTTAACATAGTTTGCAAATTCACCATACCCCATAAAAATATAATATTGTTTAATCAAAGATTTAATTTGTAATATAACTTTATCTTTCGATATGCTATGTAATTGTACAGGATTCAACTCTTTCAATAATTCATTTCCTACACAATTATATAAATTCCAAATGCCACTTTCTAATTTCAATTTATTCTCATCAAACAATTGTGTTTTGAAATTATTTTGGACATTTGGTGTAGCTACAATAATAATTTTATTCGAGGAGCCTATGCCTTTATAATAGTTGCGATTTTCTTCTGCTATACCAATCGCAGAACACGTCTTACCTGTACCTAATCCGTGATACAACAATAAACTATTGTATGGTGTTTCTAATGATAAAAAATTGCGCACAAATAATTGATGGGGCATCAGTTCGAAAGTTTTATTACATAATTTTTCGGCTTGTGTTTTCACGTCATATATTTTACCATCGTATTGAGTTTCAAAAAACTCTTTCTTTTTAGAAATCTCAATATTAAATTTTGGATCATCTAATTCCGGATATAAAAATTCGTTAGACTTGTTGTTTTTTAAATAATCATAGTTATTTTTCTCTATTTTTTTTAAATAATTATTGTATTCTTTACTATCTATGTCATTTGGCATAATACCTAATTTATTTTGTGCCTCTTGCAAATCATTTTTTGTCTCCTCATCAACCACTTCACCCGCTGCAGTTTCATCATCAACCACTTCACCCGCTGCAGTTTCATCATCAACCACTTCACCCGCTGCAGTTTCATCATCAACCACTTCACCCGATGCAGTTTCATCATCTACCACTTCACCCGATGCAGTTTCATCATCTACCACTTCGTCTACGGTAGGTTCATCATCAACCATATTCTGTATCTCAACCATATGATCAAAAATTATATATTGTATAATCAATTCATCAATATTATTAGCTCCAGATAAAGACTTGGCGCCTTTTTTATCATTAATTCTCGCGAATAGTAGATTATTCATTTCATTTAATTTTTTTTTGTTAAACGTGTTATTACTTCGCAATTGAATAATTTTATCTATTTTATCAATGAGCAAACTCTTATATTCCAACCATTTTTCGTGCCGTTTCCAAGGAACAAACAAACTAATTTCCTTCTCTTTATTAGATAGATGTATTTCAATAGAGGGTTTACATAGCTGTATACCATCCACGGTTTCGCAACGATGATTCGTTGGGCATTTAATACGTTCACCTTGTTCGTTTACCCCACAAGGTAGATTGTCGCCGCCGCCCCTTGATTTTTTTGTGCGCCGAATAGATTTTTTATTAAGTAAATGACGTTTCGATTTTTTCATATGTATTAAATGATGTATATATTTAATACATATATTTCTTTATTTTCAGTAGATATTAAAATATAACAAGGGATAATTTTTTATTGTATTATATATGTTTGTTAGTATGTTTTTTTTTTCTAAATTATATGTTCTTATTGTTGAAATACATTCGGCGTATGATTTCCATTCCATTTTACCGACCTCAGACCGTTGATACTTATTTGTGTTCAATGTATTTTCAGTTTTCATATAAGCAACAAAATATTTATGTTTGTATGATTTGTAGTTTGATCCCGTAAAAATTTCTTCAAACGGAAAAATATTTTTAATATTATAAATATTCTTTTTAACATATCCGGTTTCTTCAGTAAATTCTCTAATTGCACAGTCATAATCTTTTTCTTGGAAGTTGCGCCTCCCTTTTGGAAATCCCCATTCTTGTTCTTCCCATACAATTGAACTACACTCATTTATAATTGTTTCTATTGTATAAAAGTCATTTCGTTTCTCAATTCCTTTCTTTAATAAATTAAACTTTTCTCGAGACACATTTTCTTCATTTTTATATTGGCTAGAAATGCTATTGTTGCCCCACACATTTATCCATAAATCTTGAAACGTCATAGTTTTCAACATATCCCTTTCTTTCATAGTCATTTGCAATACCATATTTTTGATATAATCTTTATTATGTATCGAATATTTTCCTCTTATGAAATCAATGAATCCTAATGTATCCTTACGTCTTATCATAAGAAATTGTATTTCATTATTATAAATGCGAAATGCAACTATTCCTGAACTGGTAATTGGCGCTTTACATTGATTATATAAATGTCCCTTTTTACCACAGTTATTACAGTATAAATCATTCATTCTGAATATAAATCTATTAGGTTATATGACAATATCTTTATATATATATAAATAAATAGCATGTATTTTGATCCCGACATTTGGGGGCCTCATTATTGGTTTTTTTTACATACTATAGCGGAATCTTACCCTATCCATCCAAATGAAATTACTAAAAGAAAATATTATGATTTAATCATTAATTTACCTTTGTTTATTCCAATAGATGAAATGGGTAATCATTTTAGTCGGTTATTAGATAAATATCCAGTATCGCCTTATTTAGATAATCGTGAATCTTTTGTAAAATGGATGCATTTTATACATAATAAGGTAAATGTTCATATCGGTAAACCTGAAATATCATTAACTTCATCTTTGAAGAAATATAGAAACCATTATAAATCAAAACCTATAAAAATATTCAAAAATAATAACTGGAAAAAACATTATTTATACATATTATCGATGATCATTCTAATTATGTTTATAATTGTATGGTATGAATAGTTTTATTATCTAACAATATTATAATTATTATGAGAATTGAAATAATTATATTAGCAATAACAATATTTATTATGGCAAATATTTATACAGATGGCAAATATACCAAAGTATTATTATCTTGGAAAAAATATTATCAGATGTCGGGGGTTGCATTTGTTGCGTTTATGTTCTATATTCTGATTAAAAAAAATCCTCTACGTGCCAGAGAAATCGTAAATGTGTCTAATGATTATATAAAATATTTACCAATTGATAAAAATACATCAAATATTATATCCCCTATACTTGATTTCACCTCAAAACAAAATTTCACAAACATACAACAAGACATTTCACAAAATGGGCAATATAATTATCCCATAGTATCTATGGAACAGAAACGCGCAGAGAAAACAATAATGCTTTCTGGAAAAAAATCAACAAAAAGGTCAGTGAGTGAGACCAAAAAGAAGTTTGTAGCAGCTAGACAAGATTGGTGCTGTGGAGATTGTAAAAACAAATTGCCAGCGTGGTTTGAGGTTGATCATAAAACAAGGCTAGAATATGGAGGAAGCAACCACGTTGATAATTTAGTAGCTTTATGTAGAGATTGCCATGGTAAAAAGACAGCCATTGAAAACTTATAATTATATGTTTATTTCAATAAAAATATAATCAAAATGTATAATAAAGAATGGAAAAAAAGATGAAAATATTGAATAATGATAGTTATTTATATGTAAATATAATATTATTTTTATTAGCATCTATAAGAACTATTTATGACTTCCAGTCAACTTCCGGTACTACTAATAGCGACCCGCATCGCAATGTAAATAAAGAATTCCACAGCGTTCTTGTGTCGAGTTTATTGTCTATCATTATTCTTTTATATATAGTATTTTATTTATTGAATGATGGTATCGATAACTATACGTATTATTATTATTTGGCGGTTGCGACCTTAGTTGGTATATATATGTATTTAAAAATTAACGATCATATAGTCATTAATTATGCAGGTAAAACAATATTAATACTTATGGGGATTATATTTGCCGCAATGCTGCTGGAATTATTTTTAAATTATTTCAAATCTTTACAAAGTACTCCGCGATATATATATATATTACTTGTCATTCCTTGTTTGATATTGGATTTTGTCAAATACATTAGTAATGAATTTACAAACACACCCAATACTATATTTATATTGTTCGTGATTGAATTAATCTTATTATTGTTATATTTGTATCTACCTTCTTTGCTAGATAAAATTCAAGCGAAAGATGGCGAAGTCATTGTAAAAGATTATGTATACTTGAATAAAGAGTCCATATATCCACTCGATGATTTTGTGCTAATGGATACAAAAAATATAAAGGTTGCGGATACCGAAAATAATACTATTCGCAAAAAGTATTCTATCTCTATGTGGTTATTTTTGAATAACTATTCAACCAGTGTCGCTGCATACAATAAAGAATCTTTGATATTTGATTATGGTTCAGGAAACCCGAAAATAACATATTTCAATAATGATGACAAACAAAATGAAATAGATATTTATAGGTTTTATTTTACGAATACAACTGCTGGGTGTGGTTCTAAAAATTTAAATTATTATGAAGTCAGTATGCCTAGTCAAAAATGGAATAATATTGTTTTTAATTATAATTCAACATATGCCGATTTGTATATCAATGGTATATTAGAAAGAACATTTTATTTTGAAAAATATTTACCCACATATAATTTATATGATACTATAACGATTGGTAGTGACAATGGTTTGAGCGGGGCTTTATCGAATGTCCGATATTATACAAAGAATTTGTCATCAAGAGAAATTATCAAAAATTATAATTTGTTAATGAATAAAAATCCACCTGTAAATAATTTGTAACCATTTATTATAAATGACAACCATTATTGTATTTTTAGGAGTAATAATTGTATTATTGATTTATATGTTGATACGTATACTTTCCGTTTCTTCACAAGAATTAACAGCATCTGCAAATTTAAATGATAACATTACTGGTATACAAATCAAATCAAACCCAACTAGTACCCTATATGCGTATGGATTATGGATATACACTAATTCGTGGAATATGGGTGCTCCCAAAACCCTTTTCGAAAGAAATGATAATATAAAATTATATTTAGACCCTAATTCGCCAATATTGAAATGTGATATTACGATGACTGGAGATGAAGTAAAAACCATTGAAATAACTGACAATTTTCCCTTACAAAAATGGACGCATATCATTGTTAATGTAGACAATCAATTCTTAGATTTTTATTTAGATGGAAAATTAGTGAAATCTGCTCGTGCTTATATTGAAGATCAAAAACTAGGAATAAAGATACCGAAGCCACCTCCAGCAGGTGGTGGGAGTGGCGTTCTAATGAAATTAGGAGGAACCACCAGATTTGATGCATTTGTATCGAGATTCAAACATTGGTCGTCCTCGATTAATCCGGAAATAGCGTGGTCAACATATATGCAAGGAAATGGACAAGGTGCATTTAAGAGCTGGTTATCGTCTTACGGGTTAGACCTATTAATTATGAAGGATAATACAAATTATTCCAAGTTATCTATATTTTAATTTATTATAAATCGTTATATAGTTATAATATATAATTATATAACAGTTATGAATTATCAATCGCCAACTACCAACAGTTCAATGGAACTACCCGATAGTGTGAAAAATATTGGGTCAAATATAGAATCGATGACTAATCGTATTCAAAATAGTTTACAGGGGTTTTCTGATACTGCACAAACAAATATTAATACCACTGGTGATAATTCAACGAAATTTCTCCAATCGAATACTCTATTTGCAAAATTAGCCTTTGTTATATTCATAGTAATTGTATTTATTTTTATTCTTAATTTAGGAATAAATTTACTTCAATACTTTTTTTCACCAACAGACAATCCTTATTTAGTAAAAGGAATGATTGAAGGGAATGCAAATATGACTATTCCACAAAATCCATCGCAAAATGGTTCTATATTGATAAAACGGTCCAACAATGAATCCGATGGTTTAGAATTCACTTGGTCAACATGGGTATTTATTGATGATTTAAATACCGGCGATGAATATGAAAATTTTCAACACATATTTAATAAGGGTAATGCGTCTTTTGATATACACGGAATTGCCGATGTATCAAATGGCCCGGGTCTATATATAAAGCAAAAAGTATCAGGGAACAGGGAGGACCCCAATACCGCATCTTTTTTTATTATTATGGATACAAAAACCGGCAGAACAAATAATGCTGAAAATTCTTTAGAAATAAAAAACGTTCCCATTAAAAAATGGGTCAATGTAATCATACGTATGAAAAATATCATAATGGAAGTTTACATTAACGGTGTGGTATCTGGTAGATTACAGTTTAGAGAAGTACCTATTCAAAATTATTATGATGTGCATATCGGTAAAAATAATGGCATTGCTGGTAAAGTATCGAATTTAAGATACTTTAACGAAGCATTAAGTATATTCGATATTACCAGTATTGTTGCGAGTGGACCAAATACCCGTATGATTACGACCAATGACAAGAATATGGATAATTATAATTATTTATCAAATATTTGGTATACAAGTAAACTTTATTAATTATTTGATAAGAATAAAATATATGATTGATATTTATAAATACATATTTATAAATGTCAGATAATACCGTTCAAAATGCGTGTTCACAAAGAAAATTCAGCTTGTTGTTTAATAAACCACCAAACCGATTTGATCCAATTTCGCCTTATCCTGAATTTACTAGTGCACAAATAAATATGAGAAGAAAAATAGAAATATTGAAGTATTCAAAACAAGGTTCAAATACCCGTAAAATAAACCAGAAAGAAAAATTGTCCCAAATATTAAAAGGAAACTACCGCGGTAATACTATTGTATGTGCAGAAGATCATCTTATACCTGTCAAAACATCCTCTTCTGATGTTCCTGGACCTATCATTGAATTAGTTGAAGACAAAAATGTTCCTTTATATAATTATTTACCAAACCGATTTGCAAACGCTACGCAAGTACTGACCGACAATGAAGAATGGACGTTCTATGTAAATTCGAATACTTTTGCACTATCAGGATTAGATATATTCACAGTTATATCAACACTTTTAATTCGTAAGGCGATTAAACAAGAAATATATACATACACATATATTACTCCGGTTATTATTAATATAGTAGGAACAGGATTGGATTTAAATACTGATACATTATTAATAAATATAAATTTGAATAATATGTCCACCAAAATTTTATATGGTAGTGATGAAATTGCGTATAATCCGTCAATAACAACTATAGATACAACTGATGTACAAGTATTATTGAAGCCGGACCCACTTATAACTATCGGTACTTATAATTTTTCTGCAAATTTATATCTAGGTTATATGACTATTTCAAATATCTATTTGAATACATCACCTGGATTTTCTTTTACATTTAATTCAACATATAACGCAAGTAAAGAATTGGATTTCACTAATATCGATACAACTTCGGTTTCTATTGATAGTACAACTGTATTGACTAATATAATCGTATCTTTAGTATCAAATATAAATGATGATTTTGATACTATTGAAAATGATACAATAAATTGTATAATAAATACTCCTCCTTCGACAAAAGAAAAAACTGTAAGTTTTTCTGGAATATAACATTTGATTTACACGTATATTCCGCGACATAATGGACACTTGTCACATCTTTCATAACAGGATATACATATATTATGAAAACAAAGTGGTACAAATAAATTATTCTTTTCAATTTCTTCATAACATACTGGACAATCTTCATTGTTTTCATAATTATTGGATATTTTTTCTTGTATTTTTTCTTGTACCTTTTTCAACTTAATCATTGCATTATTATATTTTCGTCTGAATATAGTTTTAGTTCTATGATGTATTTCAACCAACTCAGATAACTGTTCAATTTCCAGAATGTATTTATCTTCTTGTGTCAATAATTTGGGAAAAGGCAAATGATCTTTATCGTATATAATATTAAAGTTGATTGTTGCGATAACATCATCTACCGGCTCGGAAACATAATCAATATAAGAGAGTTTGGTCATTCCATTTGAAGAAATTTTTTCATAGGGATCAAAGTAATATCGCATATGTTCTATGAACTGGCTACACGTCGGTAAAACAGTTGATACGTTTTCTCCGGTACTATATTCTGTTTCCATATTGCCATATATAGTCAATAAATATTTATGTTCACACCTAGTTTTGTTTTCCGTTAGATTTTGTAAATTATAGCTGAATGAATAATCAATGTCGTCGATATTAACGTTCAGCATATAATCATTGAAACATTTTTGAAATTTTTGATCTCGTGTCATTTTATAATTGTATTGATATAAAATTATTATAGAATTTTTTATCAATTTTTATTAAAATTATTAACCGCAGTGATAGGTTACTCCTACAAATGCACAAGTATAAATAGTTTCATTATTACTTACTTTTTGTATATATTCATTCAGCGATAAATCATTTCCATTTTCATCAATATATTTTGTATTAAAATCAACATCGCTACCTGTTGTAGAACGCCAATTCAAATTACCATATTCGTCAAAACTGTATTTTTTCACAGTTATAGAACCATCATCTTGAGGTTCAATTGAATATTCTGAATGAGTCCACTTAGTTTCTTTCTTATACACCATATTACCATTCACATATATGTTATTGTCCGAATCTGTCGTATAAATCATATTTGTACTAATTGGTTCTTTTTTAGATACTATACTATGTTGGAAATTACAATCCATTGTTATTTTGGCAACCGTATAATTGTGTAATATATCATCGTTTTGTTTTGCTCCATATCCGTTAATCGATGTTGTAATATAATCACCGCTTTCGAAGTTTCCGTTTTTATTACATACCCACATTGCACCTTCGCCCAATGAATTAATATGTACACGGGTATCTCCTGTTAATTTATCGAATGTGCTTACAAATGAACCTTGCTCATATGATCGTATATTAGTCGCATCTTCTATTCCACTAATTACGCCATAACACGTTTTATCGTTCCCTTTATTACACAAAGATACAACCGGCAAAGCTTCATTTATTTGTATGGCATCAACCCCCATTGTCATTTTGCCCATCGATAAGTATTCATTATTATTGGCACAAACAATACGACCAATGTAATTCGGAATATCACTCATCGCAACATTTTTGATAACAGATCTATGTTGACCAGTAAAATCAATAGCGGATACATCTCCATTACCATTAATGTATCCTTTTGTCGATCCTCTAAAAAGGAAATGTAAATTCCATCCTATATAACCGGGCGCTAAATCCCAAGCGTAATAATCAGATCCTTCCCAACCAGTAGCACCGTCATTAACAATACTCATTAACATACGAATCGCATAGGTTGAGTTGCTGCCGCCGTTTATTGGAACAACATCTAATTTTTCTTTCACAGTGATAATATTATTGAAACTTGCATCAGATAGACGGGATTCTAATTCAGCTATAGTTTCTTGTTCTTCTTGTAATTTTGCGTTTAATTCTTGAATTGCTTTAATCGAACGTATAAAAATACTATTATAATCAATACCGTATGGGGTTGTTGCTGACCCTTTGCGCACCGCAAAATTTAATTCAGGTATATTTTCCACTTCTTGTGCAATGAATCCATCTTCTTCTGGAGGAACCTGAATAATATTTCCACAAATGTCGACCATATTTCCAGAAGTGTCGAAACTAAAATGGTGATTTTCGTCATACATTTCAGTTGTTTTGTAATAATGTTTGGGCTGTAATTTACAAATAGTATCTAAAGCGTTTTCGATTATTTCCTCGTTATGTTTCAATCGATTATCACTCGAAGTTGCTGTACCGGTAGTAAACGAATTACCAGAAACGTAGAGCGCATACCCCTGGGAATCTGTTGCGCCTATACTTACATTATTGTTGAAAACACTGATTGTATTCGATACGAAGCCAGTTAACTCAGTTGTCTCTTGAAGTACAACATCCTGATATTGCAATGCATAAATATCGGTTGCATTGAAACCACTTCTTGATTGGTATACAAAATAAACGTCGGTTACCGGAGTACTTTCCAAATCGACATAATATATAGTCCCATATGTTAGATCAGCTTCCAGCTTTGAAGCTAATAGACGGTTATCACCATTGGCATCAGTTCCTACGATATATACATTTTTGGCAACTTTATTTAAATCATTTCCAGTATGAGATCCGAACCTCACTTTACCAATAGTCATCAGTCTTGGTGCGGTGAGTTTAACCCAATGTTGAGAATCAGTGCCTGGTGAAATTGCCACAGTAGAACCAGAACTATTGACATAAGATATCGCATTAACTGAATAGGGACCATTAACTCCAAACGAATAACTGGTAGAGGTTGACCCGTTCAATTGACTGACTAGGTTGCTATTATTACCTCCTTCTGCGGTAGCTGTAGTAGACCAAGAATAATCACCTTGAAGTATAGCATCTCCGGTACTTATTGTTTTAGTAGCTCCCAACGAATGAGTGACAGTATAGGTCACAAGTCCGGATGGAAAATCTGAAACATTTGTAGAGTATTCGATGCTATTAGATTGATTGAAAGTACTGATGCCGTTGAATGTTGCGTTATTTTCAACAGAAATATTATTATTGAAACTGACATCGCCCGCAATTGTTAAATTGTTATTCATAGAAACGTCTCCGCTGAAAATACTTATTTTATTTGTTTCAAACCCAACTAACATTGTATCTACTCTAGCGGTTCCGTTAATTTTAAGACTAGCTAATTCAAAGTTTCTGATACCCCACGTCGTTCCTTCATCTCTAAATGAAAAATACAATTTAGAACCGTAATAATTGTGAGAAGGAATGCTTACACTTTTTGTTTGCCATCTATTATTTCCACTATTCACCGTTGCTGAATGAATCAAATACAGATTTCCGTCAGGATATTCTACTAGGACATCTGCGTACTTTGGTATTCCGGCGCCTTGGTAAAAACTAAATGAACTAATATTAAAGTCAAATGGAAATTGTATTGATACCCATTCCATATGCGTGCTCTTAGTAAGGGTTTGAGAATTACCACTGGAATCTAAATAGGTAAGATCATTTGTAGCAAATTTTGCAGTAATCCAAAAATAACCACCATCACTACCTCCATAAGTACGAGTATTGAACATATTTTCAGGATTAGATGTACTGCTTCCATTATTGCCGCCATCATAAGATACTCCTTCATTTGATGTACCGACAATAGTATAATCGCCATTTTTCCACCAATCACTTCCTGAATAACTTGAAACGGTTTGTGTATAAGTGAGTCTGGATGTAGTATCTGCTTGTGGGAAACTGCCAGTGAATGTGGTAGGTAATGTATTGGTTGTAAAATATTCAAGTTCTTCGGCATTGATTAGTATATTTCTACCTACATAAAGTCCTTTGTTCATAGAAACATCGCCATCCACAAAAAGACGACCATTCATACTTAGATCGGCCATTGATACCAGAGAAGTGAAATCATTTGAACCACCGACCCCACCAATAATCGCAGATTGGGGAATGGAGTTGTCAGCAATATTGGCGGAATTCCACGACAAATCGCCACCAACATACAAACCACTATTCAATGACATGTCTCCGTTTATGAAGAATCGTCCATTCATACTTGCATCTT
>Ga0257127_1000153_pt1 | contig 66885 bp, 68 predicted proteins | sample SI060_135mmetaG_FD_190152 | JGI IMG/M metagenome (GOLD analysis project Ga0257127, IMG submission 190152) | Marine microbial communities from Saanich Inlet, British Columbia, Canada - SI060_135m | ecosystem: Environmental > Aquatic > Marine > Inlet | place: Canada: British Columbia | collected... | reverse complement strand
TTTTTCATTTTCAAGTAGTTCGCCTACTTTTGTTAAAAAATCGTTAGGATTAACACTAAATTTTTGAATATTGACTGATTTAAGTATCTCGTTTAAATATCCAGGTTCATTATGATCTAATTGATATATAAATGAAGGATCAATAACTAATAGTTCTATTTCGTCAATGTTTTCAAATTTAACATCATTTGGATTCATAAATTCAAATGTTTCTGCCATAATACAATTTAAGTTATATATTCCCTTAAATTGATTCATGTTAATTAATCTAATACATTTAGATCTTTTAATTTTTTATAAACATTATCTACTTTTTCTTTATCCAAAATAGAAATACTATTTTGAGTATTGTATTTCAAATTATTATTTTTAGAAGAAGGAATAAAAGTTTCCTTTGAAACATAATAGATATATCTACTTTTTCTTAATTGATCTATTTTTGATGAATCAATATTTAATATTTTTACTTTATCAGTTACTCCATTTGAATCCATTTCATATATTGATTCTTTGTTAGGAAAATTAAAACTTTCTATTAATGATAAAACAGGATCAGTAAATCCATAAATTTTTGATTTATTAGGATGAATTAATGATCCTATATTATACTCTTCATTAAGACTTACCCATAAACCCTTTCCGAGTATTTTATTTTTTTGATGATATTTTAAAATATCAATAAGATCATTTAATTTTATTTTTGAGTAACCAATTTTTAAATAATTTTGCTCAAAGTTAACAAGTTTTGAATATTGTTTATTATAATCAAGATTTTCTAGTGGATATGCACCATTAACAATACTATTAAAATTCTTTTCAATATTAGATTTTATTATAGTTTTAGTTATATTTTTAGTATCTTTTTCCAAAATAAATTTATTAGAAACATTAAAATCTATTTTTTTAGAAACAAATCTAAAATGATGATTTCTACCAACTAAAATAGCTTTTTTTTTAGAAGATATTAAATTAGATACTTTAATTATTAAATTTTCTTCCCATAATTTAGTCATTGATTTAAATGTTTCTTTATGTTTATCATTATTTGATTTTTTAAATTTATTATATTGTTTGAATAATTTTTCCATTTCTTCTCCTTTAAGAATTTCTTCATTTAATTTATCAAGATCAATATAGTCATGTTTTTTTGATATTTTACAAAAATCTGTTATTAATTTTTTATCATTAATATCTGCACCTACAATATGACAAATAATTTTATTTTTTTCCATTAAATGTAATTAGAAACAAAATCTTTATTTAATAAATAAAAATTTTGATTTAATTGTATCTTTCCAAGTTATAGAATAATGTCAAATATCCATTTTGATTGTTTATCTCTAAATATATTTTTTTATCTTTATGAATAATATTATCATTTAATAAATTAATTGATAAATTATGTGATAATATCTGTTTTTTTAAATTATATATTTTAAAGTTAATTTTTGTGTATTTATTGAAATATATATTGTCTTCATTTGTTAATAAAAGTTTTGAGATATCTGTTGAAATTTTTTTAATTTTTTTAGATCTTTTGTTTGATTCTAGATGTATATCAAATAAATAATATTCATTAGTAGGATCAATATCCGTTGTTTTATATTTTGAACTGTTCTGTAGTTTACTTTCGTTTAGTAAAATTGTTGACATTATAATATAATTTAGAATTTAATTTGGTGAACAAGATAATAAATTTTCTAGATTTCCATCTATGATATAACTTTGACATATAGTTTTACCACTGTAATTTTGGCTAAATTCAATATAAAATTTATCAGAATGAACTTCAAAAGAAGAAAAATTGTGATTAATTTTTCCGGTTATTCTATATTCAATATCATCATCAAATGGAATTTCTGCAAAATTTAATTCGAATTCACTTATGTCATCATAATTTAAATTATCTTCTGTGTTTATAATAGTTGATTGTAAATTTTTTTCAAGTTTTGTAAATTTTTTTGTTTGCCTATTTTTTAAAGTTAAAACTAAATCAAATAAGTATCTCTTCTTAGGTATACCAGAATCTGAAAAACTATAACATGATTTAGTGTAATTGATTGGTATAGGCGCTGATGCTCTTGTCATATCTGAACCAGGCATTATTACTATAAGCTTATATTTTTTAATTTTTTAAAGTATTATTTTTAAAAAATTACAAATAATAGTTATAGATAAAATCTTTAAAAAAATATTGTAGTTTTTATATATGGAAGTCATAATAGAAATTTCAAAAGGTTCAAATCAAAAGTATGAATACGATTGTGAAAATAATAAATTAGTTTTAGATAGGATACTACATAATACAAATTCATTCCCTTATAATTACGGATTTATTCCAAAAACATTATCTCCGGATGGAGATCCTGTTGATATTATATTGTTATCTAAACACTCTCTTATTGCAGGTTCATGTACAAAAGTAAGAGTAATAGGAAAAATAAGAACTGATGATGAAGCTGGTCAAGATGATAAAATAATTTGTGTTTTAGATAATAAAATTGACAATGAGTATGAAGATACTCTTGACATTAGTGAACTGAAATCGTATGATCTAAATAATATTATCTATTTTTTAAAACATTATAAAGATGGAAAAAAAAAAAAATTTGTAAAACTTGGTGAAATTAGTGGTAAATCTGATGCACTTAAATTTATAAATGACCACACTTTATAATATATTACAAAAATAATTTGTAAAATTATATTTTTTTTGTTCTAATTTAATATTTTTATTATTTTCAGTATTAATTTTAGTTTCAATTGTAGGTAATATTTCATTATTTAATATATAATCGAACATTGAATTGACATCATTTATATCATTTGCTGATATTTCAAAGTACTTATTAATTTTTTCATATTTATTAATATCTATTTTTAATTTTTTATTATTTCTTACTTTATCTATTTTATTTCCTATTAAAAATATTGGAATGTCTCCAGATACATTACTAACTTTATTAATAAAAGTATCTAATGATAAAGAATGTTTGTAATTATTATCAGATAAATCGACAACTATAAGTGCCATATCTGCTTTTCTATAATATATATTTACAATTGAATCAAATCTTTCTTGTCCTGCTGTGTCCCAAATATTAATTTTAACTGGTTCACCTTTGACTGTAATTATTTTAGTTCCATAATCAACTCCAATTGTAGGGGTATATGTGTTTTCTATTATTACTCCTTCCTTTAATTGACTTAGTATTGTTGATTTACCTGAATTTGCTGGACCTATAATAATAATTTTATACTTATCCATTATAAATGTTTAGATATTAACCTAGTCATAGTTAATATTTTTTTATATCAATATTTTTTCTTTTCATTTCATTTCATTTAAAATTTATAAACGAATTTTATTATAGTTAGGTAATAATTTAATCCTTTTTAGTTGTATTTCAAATATCCTTTTCTTTTTATCTTCTTCTGATTCTTTAAAACAACAAAATAATCTACTTAATATTTTCATTAAGTACTTAATTTTTAGTAGATTATTATTTTAAATAATATTGAATAAAAATATATTTAAATAATTTATCTTGTATTATCTTAATGAAATATAGTAATATAATTTTAGTTGATTCATCTTATACCAGCTTTTACAGATTTTTTGCAACAAAAGTTTGGTATGGATTAGCTCACAAAGAAGAATATAAGGAAATAAAAGAACAAGGTGAACAATCATATAATTGGTTAACAAATGAAATATTTATGGAAAAATATGAAAAAATGTATATAGAATCTATTAATAAGTTAGTAGGTAAGAAAATTTTTAATGATAGTTTAATATTATTCGCAAGAGATCCTCCTCAAGAAACTATTTGGAGAAATTCAGAAATAGAAAACTATAAAGGAGGTAGACAAGATCTAACTTTAAAAAATAATTTTATTCCAATATTCAAACATACATATAATAAATTAATTCCTACATGGGTAAAGAATAATGAACATATAATAGAAATTAAAGAAGAAAAAATAGAAGCTGATGATATTATTGCTATTTCATCTATGTTTATTAATTCTAATTCCAAGTTTAAATACGATAAGATTATTGTTGTATCAGGAGATGAAGATTTTTTACAATTAGGTAATGATAATGTTTATTTTGCGCAATATAAAAAGAAGAAACTATTTCAATTAACTAAAACTGAAGCTAATCAAAAACTACATGAAAAAATAGTAAAAGGAGATAGTTCGGATAATATTCCTTCTATATTTAAAGGTAAAAGAATACCAAAAGTTGATAAAAATAAATACATTGATGAAAAGAAAGAATTGGATAAATATTTAGAAGCAAATATTGAAATAAAAAAATTATATAAAAGAAATGAAAAAATTATTGATTTTAATTTTATTCCAAAGAAATATAGAACTAAATTAGAATCAAGATTGAAGAAAGAGTTAATTTAGAATCAACAAAATATTCAACTTTTTATTTTCCTAATCTTCTTTGATTAATGTAATTTCCGTAGGAAAAAATCGTAGGAAATAAAAAGTTGATTCAATATATAATCACTATTTATTATTATGATAAATTAATTGTTCACATATGTCATAACCTTTATCTAAAATTTCATAAATATATGTATGATAATTTCTAATTTTATTTATGCATTCACTTTTTGTTAGCCATTGTATATTTCCGATTTCTGCCTTTTGAATCTCATCTGTATCATCAATAATAATTTCTTTATAATTTTTTATTTGAGCAAAGTAATATGTGTTATTATAAGATACTCCATTATCAGCAACATATGTTGTATCTATTGGAAGTATATTTCTTATAGTATATTCATCTTCTGATATTTTTGTTTCTTCCCTAAATTCTCTCATTGAACAATCCATATCTGTTTCAAGATAAGTATTTTTTTTACCTTTTGGAAAGCACCACTCTGGTTCATCCCATATGATATTTTCTAAAGATAAATTATATAGTTGTTTATTCATTTTAATTTTATTAAAATTTTCTTTTGCAAGTCTTAATTTATTTGGATCAGTAGTTGTAATACTATAGGCCTTATTCAAATCATTCCATAAATAATCAAATTCATAATTTATAATTTTTTTTCCTTCTTCTTTTGTTAGTCTACTCATTAGAATTTTAATATAATTCAAATCTTCTATATTATAACTACCTCTTATAAATTCCTCATATGCATAAGAGTTTCTTCTCATTACCATTAAATATTTAGTATCTTCAATTGTATTCCCAAGTGTATAACAGAAAATTCCATAACTTGGTCTAGAAGTCCTAATTTTATTTTGATACCTATCCTTACTAAAAAATTTTCTTTCTTCAGGATTTATATCTAGAATGTTACATTCAATATTATACGTTGTCATTATCAACCTTAGAATAAACTTTAACAAAATTATTTCAATTTTTTATCATTTTTTACCCTATTTAGAATTAAAGAATCTTTTAGTAACAACCATATATCCTGTAAAGATATTTCAAACCTGTATTTATTTCATTAGTAGCTTTATTAAAGTTCATTATATATTTAATAATATATAATTAACTGTTAACTCCAAGTTTTTTTTAATATCATAAAAAAAATTATTAGAATTAAAATATAAAAATATAATTTTGAATTATTCTTATTATGTGATATTATATAGTCAGTCATTGATTCCCCATTTTCTATAAATTTTTTCATTTGAAAGTATCCTAAATTAGTCATTTTTTTAGATAATTTTTTATATATGAATATATCCAAATCCATGATTGTTCTAAAATATGTTTTGATTATAATTTGATTTTTTGAATTATTTTTATCTAATAATGGAGTATTATCTGAAAAGAATCCATCTAAAGTTAGTTTTTTATCATTATTATAAAAAAGATTTTTATTAACAAAAAATGGGAAACTAGCTGATGAAAGAATAGTTTGTATTAGATGATCTTTTGATTTAAATTTACTTACAATCATGTTTTTAATAAATGGAAATTCAAAATAGGAATATGAAATATGTACTTTATTTGTACATAATTTATGACAATTATATGGTAAAATTTTATATAAATATTTTTTTACAATGTCTAATCTAGAATCAACAAAGTTGTTTCTATATATAGTATTATTATCTATTAATTTTAAATATTCTTTTGTTATTATTTCATTACCAATATTACATGCCATTAGTACAATAAATATAGATCCACTACTAGAACCAGAATATTCATCAATAATTAATTTATTTTCGTCAATATATTTTTTAATTCCTAATAAATATGACATTCTAGCTCCTCCTCCTGCTATTACTAATTTCATTATACTTACTTTTAGAATAAAATAATTTTTCTTTATTATTTCATAAAAAATTGATTAATATATAAATAAATAAAGATCTATTATACTAATGACCGAATATAAACCATTTATTTTTAAGTTACAATCTAGTGATAATAAAATTTTAGATAAACCTATAGGTAAAAAAGATATTGTTATATCTCCAATTATTAATTACCCCTCATTGAGTTTAGGTTATCACTATTTTATTCATAGAACAAAAGAATCAATGGACCGAACTAATAAATTAGAATCCAAAAATAATTTTTTCTATATTGTTAATCCATTTGAACATAGCATAATTAATAGTGATGATTTAACAAATGATACTAAAAAGTTTTTCGATATGAAAGAAGATGATCCACAAATTATTTCAAGATCATTTTACAAAATGTGGGAAATTTTGACATATTTTGATATTGGTTCAAAGAAAGATTTAAATTATGCTGCACTTGCTGAAGGTCCTGGATCATTTCTCCAAGCTGTTCTTAAATTTAGAGAACAGTATAAGTATGATTTGAAAAAAGATAAATACTTTGGTGTAACAATTCACCCTGAAAATGCAAACAACATTGATATTGGAAAACAATTTTTAGGACATTATAATAAACTGTATCCAGGTCTTATTAATGTTCATAAAACTTATCCATTAGAAACTGCAAATAAATACAAAGGTAAAACAAATGGTGATATTACAAACGTAAAAACAATTAGTATTTTTAAAAAAGAAATTTCAAAAAGTAAAAACTATGCAGATTTGGTTACTGCAGATGGAGAACTTGATTGGGATGATGATAAATTTCAAGAACAAGAGGCATATCAATTAATTATTGGAGAACTTATAGCTGCTATTAGAGTTCAAAATGTAAAAGGATCATTTGTATTGAAGATATTTGAAACTTTTACTATGACATCTTTAAAATTAATATATTTAGTTACTTCTTTTTATGAAGAATCATATATATATAAACCTTTATTTTCCAGATCAAGTAATTCTGAAAAATATTTAGTATGCAAAGGGTTCAAATATGATCAAACTAAAGATGCAAAGTTGTTAGACAAGAAGATATCAAATCTTGAAGAAATTCTATCATTGTTGTCAACAGATGAATATCTACAAGATATTTATCCTGACTTAGTTTTATCAGATGAATATGTTGAAGATTTTAAGTTTATAAATATCATGTTAGCAAATGATCAACAAATTATGATTAATAAAATTATGATATACATTGATGGTAATAATTATTATGGAGATGAATATCATCAATATAAAAGTAAGTCAATTGATGCTACTAAATGGTGGTATAATACATTTTTTAAAGAAAAAATTAATTCATCTGAAAATTTAAAATATATTAAAAATTTAATTGATTATAACAATAAAGAAAAACATATATACTTCTTAAAAGATAAATAAAAAATTGAAAAATATAACATATAGGTTATACTTAATTTAACAATCAAAAATGATAAAAGATAACGAAGAAAAAAATTTATGTATAGATTGTAATTCAAATATAAGTGAAAATGAATTAGTAAATAAAGATTGCAAAAGATGTACAGACATATATGAAATGGACAGTTGTTATGACAGCATTTTAGAAGAAAAAAGCGAATGTAGTTTTTGTAAAAATATAAAAACTTTATTTGTTACACCATATTGTGTTAGATATGTTAATGATAACCCAATATGTAGAGATTGTTACTTCACAAAATGTAGAGAGTGTAATAATAATGGTCAATTATTAATTCCTGTTTCTAAACCGTATGATTTAAAATGTGGAGATTGTTGGTGTAATGAATCTGTTTTTAATGGACAATGTTCATTATGTGGAGATTTTGATTATTTAGAATTTAATAAAAATTTAGATAGATATAATGAGAATACGCAATTTTATTGTGAATATTGTTTTTATAATGAAAATATTAATGAAGAAGAAAGTGATGACGAAGTAGAAATTAATACTGTTGTACCTATTATTTCAATATGTGATTGTTGTAAAATAAATACAAATAGTGAATGTCATTCATTTTTAATGAATGACATTTACAAAAATAGAAAAAGTTTTATAGATAAAAGACAGTCTGATATTTGTGAAGCTGTTGATGATGATGATGATGAAGAATCAAGTTATAAAAGTACAACTCATAAATCATTATCTATTCTTTCTAGATTAATATCTACTTTTCAAGTTGGTGAAGATATAAACATTATTAAAAAAAATAATAATATACAAATTCATAAAATAAGTCATGAAACTAAAAGACCTTCATCACTACCTGATAGATATACATCAAGTGAGTTTGAAGATTATATGTCTGATGCTGGATATGATTATGGGATTAAGATACATTATATTTGCTCCGATTGTTTTCTTTTTGGAATTATAAAGAGTTTAACAACAACAGGTACATTTCCAAATTTACGTAGACATATTGGTTGGTTTTACAAAGGAGTTGATAAAGAAGAAGTTAAAAAATTATTTAATGATAATTTTGAGTTAGTAGATAACATTATATTACCATCTAACATTAATATTTCTTACTACAATAAATGGTTTTTTTCTAAAAATAATTCTAACATCTATATCAACATAAAGAAAAAAAATCATGTAAAAGCGGATGATTGGTTAGAAAAATGCAATGATAATAATTATTCTATTAATATTTCAAAGTTAATAGAGTAAAAATTTAATTTTTTTTAGGCTTAAATTTTTTTAGGTAAGTATTCTTTTGCCAATTCTTCACCTAGTTTAAGTTCTGTAGAAGCAAAGGTTTGATCACCAGTTTCTACCATTTGTAAATTAGAAACCATTTTATCTAGAAAATCTAGATTATCATTTTTAATAATTTTTTTAATAAGAAATGGATATTTTTGATACAAGGCTTCTTCATTGTTAAAAAAATAAGATTCAATCTCAATATTCGATACATTATTAGATCTTAATTCATTTACTTTCTCAGTAATTAATTGTACTTTTTCTTTAATTTCATTAACATCGAAATTTATCACAGGTTCTGACATATACTTTCTATATTTACTATGTTTTTAAACATATTTGGTATTTTCTATACAAATGAATATAATTTATTCAAATCATTAAAATTATTCAAACTATAATATTGTATAAAAATAATTATACCAACGAAAATAAATAAACAAAAAATGAAGCTACTTATATTAAGTTTATTTTCAGAATAATTATAAACTTTATTTTCTTCAATAATTCTTTTGCAATTTGATCTATCTGCAACATCTTCTTTAGAAATTAATTTATATGCTTCTTCATTAGAAAATATTTTTTTTTGATTTTCTTCATTTACTAAGTTATGCATTTTTATTCCCCATTTCATCAAATTTTCTTGGTTTGATAATACTTCTTCTGTCAAAGGATACTGTCTTAAATGATCCTTGTAATTATCTGCACATAAACTACAAGGAATTACATGTGATAAATTTAAAAAAAAGTTTTTATAATTTTGTTTGTCATATCTGGATGGGTGATCCGGATATGCCATAGTTATAAAATGTATAAATTTCCATCCATGTGGCCCCCATGTGTCTGGTCCCATAATATAGTTATTTTAGAAAAATTTTAAAAATTCTTATATATTCTTTTGAGGAAAGCTCAATAATTTTAGTATAATTGAAAATCTAATGTAAAGATGTAATTTTTACACTGTTCTGATTATTATTGATATTTTGAAAGAATATAAATTTTTCTATTAGTTCGTTTTTTGTTAATTTTTGAGGTTTTGAGAAATGAACAAATATACTTTTATTTTTTGAAATTAAAGACATAATTTCATCTTTCTTCATACTTCTTAATGCTGTTTTATTATAAAGTTTTATAACATTATTATCTATTTGTTCATCGTCCGTTTCACTTTCTTCTTCTGACATTTCTGAACTCTTTTTAATTAATCCAGTCGATTCTAAACAATTAGTGACTTTTATATCTTGTAGTATATCTTCTTCATTATTTTTATCAAAAGATTCTTCTATTCTATCTTCTTCTTTACTATATTGATTAATAATATCTTTTACTATTTCTGAACTGTCATCAATTATTGAAAAATCTTTATCTAAATATTTACCATTAAAATATAGTACATCTTTATAAAATTTTTCTAATAATATTTTCATGAAATTATCATTAATAGAAAACTGTTTTTGATTTTCATTTATAATTGGTTCAAAATAATTCTTATTTTTATGTAACATTATAATTGGTTTCCAGGGGTTTAATGAATTACCAGAAAATGAAGAATGAATTTTCATTTTTTCATCATCTAATTCAAAAATTAATATATTTATATCTAGTATTTGAACTAATGTCTGATATATTAATCCATCATTAAAATCATGTCCCATGACTCTATCCATTAATACATTTTTAGGAAATTTGAATTTTAATTCAAATTTAAATGATGTTTTTGATATACTCTCTTTTATTTGTTCAATAAATTTTTTTACATAAGTGTTCGATTCAGTGTCATCCAATGTTAAAAATTTATTGTCTAAAATAGTGAGAACAGATGTAAAAAATGATACATTAATTAGTTTATTTTTTTCTTCAATATTAGTTGTAACTCCTAATCTATAAAAATTTCCTGTTGACTTTAACACGCTTGTTAAATCTACATTTAAGAAATTCAAATCGCTAATAATATTTTTTTTACATAATCTATTTACAGGTAAGTTTAGAGTGTTTTCACCTATATCTTGTTCATTATCTGGTGTTAGATATTTCATAATAGTGTCATAATTTATTTCCATTTAAGATAATTGTATACTTATTTTTAAATGGAAACCTAATCAATTTTTTTAATTTTGAATTAGTATCTTTTTTATATTCTTAATAAAATTACACAGTTATCAATGATTTACTTGTAAATTTATTATCAATATAATTATATAGTCATAAATGATTTATCTTTTGAATTTCTAACCTTTTCATTTTTATCATTTTTTGTGTAATCAATATATAGATTTAAAAATAGAAAGTATATTTGATTTAACACTTTTATTTTTTCTGTATAGTTTCCTCTTATCATTTCTACAGCATCTTCCCAACAATACCATCCAATGTCTCCAACTTCATAATTGTGTTCAGAATTTTCTATTTTCGAATATTCTATATTTTCATTATTACTTAATGCTAAATAATAAATATGTCTATAATTTACTAAATTTGATCCAATATACTCTTCTTTAATACAATTAATTTTATTTATTAAATAAATATCATCATTTTCTATTGATGTTTCTTCATTAAATTCTCTTAATGCACATTCAAGATTTTTCTCAAATAAATTTCGTCTTCCTTTTGGAAATCCCCATTCTGGTGTATCATAAGTTGGATTTACATCTATTAATTCTATTATAATTCCTAGTTCAATTAATTTATTAAAATTTGTTTTTGAATTTTCATATTCTTTCTGAAATATTTTATTTTTTGATGTTTTCTTCCATAAATTATTCCATAAATTATCAAAGTTTAATTTTGATATTTCTTTTATTTCATCGGGTGACATATTTCTAAATAATCTTATTAAATCATTTTTAGTAGATATTATATTTTTTATTTTCATATCCTTCTGTTTATTATTTGTTGTTTCATTTATATCATATTTTCCTCTGATAAATTCAATATAAGCTAAACTATGTTTTCTTTGAATCATTAAAAATTTTATATTTTTTTTCAAACTATCTAGTTTATCTATATTATCAATTTTTGAAAAATTATAATTATCAATTTCTATATATTTTTCATTTAAAAATTTCCCAAATGATTCAATGTTTAATGACAATCCATCAATCTTAACACAAATTATACCAAGAGAAGTAACTGGTTCAGTACATTTTTTAAGAAAATGTCCATATTTCCCACAATTGGTACAATAATTTATTTTTTTTGTAGTCAATTTACTACTTGACATCTAATATTAGTTATAAACTTTTTTTAAGTATATTTAAAAAAAATATTTTAATTTTAAATAATTTTCTATATATTATATTTTTAATATTGTTTTATTCACAAAATTAACTTCTTTTTGAATAATGAATATTATTATAAACATTAATAAAACTTTTGTAAATGTAATAAAAAACTCACCTAATTTCAATTTACATTTACCTACATTTATTACTAAATTTTTCAGTTTTCCAATATCTGGTTTACCGTCACCATCCAAGTCTTGATCAATAATTGGTAAAATTATATTATCAGAAAATGATATTCCTAATTCAGTAATGTATGATGAAATAATTGTTGCAACTATTGTAGTTCCAAGATTGTTATTTTTTAAAAAGTTGGAGAATTCATTTATTAAACTCATATATTAATTTTATTTAGAAAATTAATTTTCTAAATAAAATTAATGGATATAAAAAATATAATTAATAAATCATTATTAAATTATGATATCTCTAACGAAAAATTTAAATCAATTATAAATAATAGTAATCCTCCAATAATAAATAGAGACAAAAATAAAATAATTTTTAAAGAAAAAGAATTTGATTATGAAATATTAGGTATTTTTGACGATCAAACTAAAATATGGTTATGGTCATGGTTAATCCCATCTATTAATCAAGAATCTATACGAATAAGTAGATATCTATTAGAATATGGTTTAAATTTAACTCCAACTGAAGATATGGTAGATCAAATGTTTATTAAAACACAATTAACAAATTCAAGATTTATTTTAGAAGATTATGTTCAACTTGAACTTCATTTAGCATTATGTAGCTATATTTCTAATAAAAATATAAAATTTCTTTATCCAGCTCGTCTTGGATTATCTGATAAACAACATATTACTATCTATTATATTATTAAATAATTTTTAATTTTATAAAATTATATCTTTATTAATTTAATGATAATTACTCTTGATAATAAAGAATTCATCTTTGAAAATGTTTCTAAAAAGAGTAACAGAATTGTTTTATATAACAATATCTTTAACAATCATAGTTTGAATAAGTGTGTTGATTCAAAAGTAGAAATTAATTATGATTCTTTTATTAATCTTTTAAATTTATCTGTAAAATCTTATGTTAATTGTAATATTAATGATAATAGTGTATATATTTATTTAGAAGAACTTTTCCAATTTTTTAAAATTACTAACAATTTAATAGTTAAAAAAGATTTAACTTGTAAAATAGGATATCTATTGATTAACAATCAGAATTTAACTAATGATAAATTTACGTATAACTTATTTATTAATATTATCGAAAAAAGTTGCATAAATTATAAAACTGATATATACTTTAAATTTATTATTTTATTATTTAGACATAAAAATACTATTATAGATGATAAATTTATTGATACTGATAGTGAAAATTATGATATTCTTGATTTTCTAATTGATTATTACGATTAGACGATACTTGATCATTATTCTAAATAAAAATTGAAATATCTTATTTTAATACCAAAATTATGACTAGAAATGCCTATAACATTAGATAAAAAATACGAACCCTTTAGTTGCTTTGATCTTCGAATTGATCATATTGATACGCAAGATATTAATACATTACATGATACAATACATGTAAATACTGATATATTTAATGACCTATCAGATAATGATATTTTTAATAAATATATTCAAATGATTTTAACAATTGTTTATGATAATAATAATTCAAATAAAGATGTTTCTTTGAATAATTATTTGAAGACTTTGAAAAAGGTTAACCCAAAATCTCTATTCAAAATATATCAAATTTCAAATAATATAAATGAATTTAAACTTCTTGAGATAAATCCTACAGAAATTTTAAAAAAAGACATTGATGAGAATGTAATGTTTAAAACTGATATAAATTTATTAAAAAATTTTATGTTATTGAGAACTATTTCAGATATTGATGTTCATACAATATTAATGAGAAAACAACCAACACATGGTATAGATCCTTACTATAACTTGAAATATATAAGAGATGATGATATGTATGATAATTATTTAGAATCAACAAAGTTGATTCTAAATAATCTTAAAAAAAATAAAAAGTATAAATGTATTGAATTTGTAAAGCATATTTCTAATAAAATAGAAAATTATTCTATTAGAGATAATGATTATTATAAATCTAAAGATTGTAAATTAATATTTAATAATGATTACAATAAAGATTTGAAAAATTTAAAATCTTATTATCAAGATAACTTGGGTGTGTATTATCTTGAAGATATTAGTTTGGGACAGAACATACTAAGAAATGATATAAATTATTTGGAGAATTGGTTAAACCGATCTAAAGTTATTGAATTTTATTCTTTTGAAATTGAGAATAATTTACATTATATTAAATATATTGGATATGATTACCTTAAACTTCTATTAGAATGTAGCGATATAGACTCCAGCACTGTTCAATCTGAATTTATAATTAATGATATTCATGGTACAACATCAAACTTTGCAAAAGTACATGCCACATGGAAAAAACATTTTGAATCTGTAGTATGTTATGTTGGAAGATTTAATGTATTTACTGACAACTTAGTTAAATATTTAAAGAAGAATGAAAATAAAAATTTATTCAATAATCTTTGGGAAAACTATTATGATATAAACCATATATTGATAATTTTATTGATTTCTTCAAGTTATTAATTTTAAAAATTCTTTTAATTTAATTTATGTATATTTATATATATGACAGATTTAGAAAAAATATACAATAGTACGAATTTTTATATTGAAAGATTATTTCAAGATGGTTTACTTGATAATGCAACAGACCTTGGTGATGGTGGTGGTAAAAGTAAGTACTTTAAAAGATTATTTTATTTTATAGATCTAAAAAATATTTATATACAAGGTTTAACTTCTAAAGGCCGTAAACATCAACCAACAACAAAATTTGAAGGAAATCATACACATGAAGATAGAATAGGTAATATGATTATTGAAACATTATATCATATAATTTTTGATTATAGATGGCAAAGCAACGAAGATCAATATTCTATTTTAAATGTCATTGAATCTGGGTTTTTAAAAAATAAACCTACGTATATTGCTCTTAATTTCTTTACACAAAATCCAGGTGATTATGATTTAGATGCATATGCATTAGGTAAAATAAAAGATAAAGGATGGTTAGCAGATTTATTTAAATATACCAAGAGTAATGATTTAAAATCTACAGATGAATCTCGTAGTTTTGATAATAATAAATTTAATATACTTCATGACTTAGTTATTAAAAATTTAATTATTGTAAATATTACTATAAATTATACAGGTCCATATTGCTGTAATGAAAATATGGTAACAGATCATTTTAAGGATTCTTTAAGATCAAATGTTGTTGATGGTATAACCGGATTTAAAGATATTCGTGATACTGATATTACAAGTAATAATGAATGTAATCAAGTTCCTGTTGTTGGAGATTCTCAAATTGAAAATGCAAATTTGAAATTACCAAGAAATATTCCAATTAGACCATCAATAATAGATTTTATTGCACAATTAATAAATTTATTAGATAAAAATGAAATATCAGGAAATAAACAATCTATTAAACATAAATTCCATACATTACAATCTTATGATGACAGTTTATTATTAAAATGGTATATTTATTTTTATAATTATTTTTTTAACAGTAATGATTTTAACAGATTTAGCGATAATGTATATTTAAGTATATTATCAGGAGATAAATTTAAAAGTAATGGTGATAACTTTAGTGAAGTAAATGATATGTTTACAGAAAATGATGATATAAATAAATATTATGAGGTTAGAGATAAATTGTTTGATTATTTAAAATTAAAATATGGTAATGATTTTGATGTTTCAAAAGAAAATTTTGATGGAAATAGTTTATGGAATACATATAAAAAAATAAATAATAAAACTGGTAAAATGGAGGATGTTCATTTTTTATATAGGGACAAATTAATGGATTTTTATAATATTAATAAAGCATTAATTGATTCTCTATCTATTATGCCTTTTATGGAAAGATCAGTCGCATATGAATTAAAAGGAAGTGGTAGATATAAAGGCGATTTTATAGTTAGTCAACATCAATTAGTTGAAGATGTAAGCAGTTTTACTGGTCTTACAAGACCTAAAAGTCCTGAGCGTAAAAGTCATAAAAGTACTAATAGTCCTCAACGTAAAAGTCCTAAAAGTCCTAAAAGTCCTAAAAGTCCTAATAGTCCTCAACGTAAAAGTCCTCAACGTAAAAGTCCTGAGCGTATAAGTCCTAATAGTCCTCAACGTAATAGTCCTAATAGTCTTCTACATAATAGTCCTCCACGTAAAAGTCCTAATAGTCCTCAACGTAATAGTCCTAATAGTCTTCTACATAATAGTCCTCCACGTAAAAGTCCTAATAGTCCTCAACGTAATAGTCCTCAACGTAATAGTCCTAAAATTATATCAATATTTGATAGAAAATTAGAAGAAACAGAATCCTCTTTAGAAAGGTATAATGATGCGTTAACTCGTTCAAGTGACATAAAAAATTATGAAACTATAATGAAAAATTATTATAAATGTAATAATGATATCAACAACGCTGTTCATAATATTTTAAGCATACGTTACTATTATAATAAAAATCAAAAAAGATATATACTTGATATAGGTAAAAAAGATTATTTTATAGAGAATAGAAATATCTTAATTGAAAATAATTTTTTTCCATTTGAAGATTGGACAGATATACCATCTACAACATATAATAAATCAAATGAGACAACAATTGATGAAAGAAATAATTATTATAATAGATATATAAGAAGATGTAAAAACCTAAATAATTATTTTAGTAAAAAAGAATATAGTTATTTAGATAAAAGAGGAAAAAGAACTATTGAATTTTACAATGAATTTGATGTTATGTATGATCAATTAGTTAATGAAGATGAAGATATAGTTAAGAATTATTCTCTAGTTGGAGGAGAAGAAGTTAATGATTCTAAATTAATACTTTCTGTTAAATTAAGAAAAGTAAAATCTAAAAATATTCTGACATCAACATATGTTAATTTCTTACCAATTATAAATCCAGGAATAGGTTGTATTAATTTTTCTTATACAGAAGCTAATTATAGTCATACTGATGAAGATGGCAATAAGATAGTTGACTGGTTAATACATAGACCGTAAATTAAAATCTAACATACTTGGTTTTTATTATTTAAAACTACTTGATAAACACGTCTGCTAGTATCATTATTTGTTCTATTAGATTTAATTTCTAAACGATATATATTTTTTAAATGTGATTGAAGACCCTTTTGATGTTTCCCTTGATTCCAATTTTTAACCAATGTTGGATCATTCTGATGTTTATCAATATGATTGCGTTGAATAAAATTTGTAGCATTTCTAGTTTTTCCATTCCTATAATTTTTAAAAGAATTTTCATTTTCTAGATCATTGCTTGTTAAATCTCTTTGAAAATCTATATTTAGTTCTAAATTATCTTTTTTCACATTTTCAGTACATTTTGAGTCAAATACTGGTTTTGATAGACCTGGTGGACTTGATTGTAGTTGATCTTTTTCACTACTACCCAATAAATCATAATAAAGTTTATTGTATTTTGTTTTATACTTTAAATACTTTGATTTATAAGACATATTATAGTTTATTAGATTATTAATTATTAAAATATTAATAATCTAATAAAATATATAGATGACAGATAATGTATGTATACCAAAAAATTATTTTATAATTTTAATTTTTATATTTTCTTTTTTTACTTATATTCATTCATTAAAAATGATTAAAAATAATAAAATTGATAATGAAAATATTTATCAAAAAAAGTTAAAAAATATAGAAGATGATGATACAGAAAGTGATAATGAGATTAATGATACATTAATCAATAATAACTATTATGAAATGGATGTAAAAACTGGACAACATCAAGTCGATGATATATTTATTGAAAGAGATAAAAAGGTAATTAATAATGTATTAGTAGCACCAGAAAGAAGATTACCTCGACATGCTTATCCTCCTAAATATTTTAAAGATATGATTAATATTCCAACTAGAGGATATCCTGATAATTTTCAACAGATGGGTATGTTAGTAAGAAAATCAGATGAAAAACTTTTAAGATTATTTGGAAGACAATCACATCCTGGTTCTAGTAAATATGAATATTATGTTGTTGATTCATATTCAAATTCAGATAATAAAATACCATTAAAAGTACAAGGTGATAAAGAATTAACTGATAATGAAAAAATAGATTTACCGTGGTTAGATTCATCAAGAGGTGATTTTGATGTTAAAATTTATGATTACAATTCTCCTAGATATAATCCAAATATAATATAAATTGGATCTTATATAATGATTATATCATGGTGCAAAACACCTCGATTTTATATAAAGATTTTCAAAATTTATTTTTTGTAGATAAAAATTTTTTATCTATGAAAATATATATATGTTAGGAACAAAATATTTAAAATTACTATTTTATTTACTAGTTTGTATTTTTGGATATCTAGTAGGATTATATGTTGGATATAAAAAAGTATTAAATTATTTTATAGAAAATGTAGAAAGTCCGCAACAAACTCCAAATCAATGTCACTCATACAGAAAGGTCCCAAAACCTTGTGTATAAAAAAATTGATAACTTTAATTGATAAATATATATTCTTATTTATCAATGAAAGACAAATATTCAATAATTATTAAATATGATACTAATTGTGATTTAAATGATTACAAGTATTTTTTTGAAAATCTAATAAAAAATAACAAGAGAGTAATGATTCCAACCTATATTTATTGCAATTTAAATATGTTAAGAGATAAAGAAGGGTTAACTGTTGAAAAATCAAAAATACATGATAATTTATTGACAAGTATTGAGTCATGTATAACTGATTCATTAAATGAATATATTAGAAGAACAAGACAAGAAGTTAGAAATTCTATAAAGATAAATAGAGGTACTTGTATAATAAATACATATTTAAATTGTATTAAAAAATTTAATAATAAGATCAATACTCTAAATAGTTTTTTAAATAAGAATAATTCAACTGATATATTTAGAATCTTTTTTAATACGTTATTTTGTGATCCATTTGTTCATAATACAAATATTCTTCGTGATGAAATAATGGATATTAGAAACTATAAAGATGTAAAATTTCTGACACTAAAAATAAAAAAATTGTGTAATAATTTTTATGTTTCATGGTATTTGCCATTTTTATTACAATGTATTAAGGGAAGTTTAAATTTAGAAATTAATAATCCTGATGTAAATAAATGTATGATACCCGTCTATCAGTATTCGATTTTTGTTAACTATTTCAATACTTATAGGACACATTTTAACTATTTACTAAAAGAATTGTTTTTTATGGAGATCCTATCTTCTATTTTGATAAAAGATATTTTTAATCCTCTATCTAAATTGAATAACATATCTAATTTTAATATTTTTCTGGAACAGAATTATAAATCTCTTAATTTTATTGGGAAATCATTATCGAGAGATAGTAAAGAAAGCATTGAGTTACATATTGCCAATAATTCAAATTCTGATATTAATTCAGATACAAGTCTAGAGAAAGTTTGTAATTTTTATGTTACTATTACAAAATATTATTCAAATACGTTTCCTACATTATGTTCATTATTTTGTAAAAAAATATCACATTTAATTATTAACAATAATTTATATGATGAATTGAATAAATTCATTTTAAAAACAATTAATAATGAAAGAGGAGATTTTGAAAATTCAAACATTTCATTGCAATCATCTCACAAGTCTCTAGATTACTGTTCATTTGAAGCTTTTCAAAAATATGATAGTAAAATAGCTAACTTGGTTAATATTATTTTTAATTTGAGTAATAAAGATATTATATTTAAAAACTATCACATATGTTTAATGAACAGACTATTAAATTATCAAAGTGTTAATGATTTGATTGACATTTATGGAAAGAAAAATTTTTTGTTTGAGATGAAATTAATTAGTAATCTATCAAAATGTTTTAATAATAATCAAATATTTATTCTTAAAAAGACTTTATTTGATTATTCTTCATCATTAATTTTAAATTATGAATTAAAACCACAGATAATTAAGCCAACTATAATTTCAAATAATATATGGGATTTGAGTATTCTAACAAATGAAACAAATTTTGATGTTTGTTTGAATAACTGCGAAAGATCAATTCGTTATAACAATAATTCTTTAGTAAAATATATTTCAAATTATTCAACTATTTTTACTAAATATCATGATGATACCAGATCTTTAAATTGGTATTTACATGTTGGTAAAGTTACTATTAGATATAATAATACAAATTGTAATTGTATATTGACGCTACTACCAATTCAAGCTTTAGTTTTAGAACAATTTGATGAAATTGAAGAACAGACTTTAGAAGAAATTAATAATTTTACATTTTTGAGAAATTATCCAAAAGAAGAAATCAATAACTTGCTAAGAGTTTTTTCAAATAATAGAATTTTAAGAAAAAATAATGATATATTTGTTCTTAATAAAGAGTTTAATAAAAAGGAATTAGATCTAAGAAAATCATATTTTGACATCAGTCGTGTATTAAAAGAATCATTTATAGACGAAGATATCAAATTATCAAATAGTAGAATTGATATTGTAATGTCTGTAATTAACTCATTATTGAAAACACATAGTTATTCTAAAACTATTTTGTATGAATTAACTTGTGAAAATATTAAACTATTTGAATTAAATAATGAACTATTCAATAGTTCTATTGATTATTTAAAGTCAAGAGATTATATTAAGGAAAGCAATTTTATTTTTGAGAAAATTAATTACTAATAAAAATTGAAAAATATATAAAATCTAATAGTTATTTTAATACAATGAAAAATGGAAGTAGTTTTATTAATAAATTATATATGATGTTTAGTGAATCTTATATCACTAAAAATGAATGGAATTATATTTATGGTTGGTTTGATGATGAATCAATTGTTATTTTAAAACCAATATTATTTTTAGATATTTGTTGTAAAGATATTTTTAGGTTTACTAAAATAAATTCTTTTTATAGACAATTAAATCTTTATGGATTTATTAGAGTATCTACTTGCGATAAAAGTAAAATTTATAAGAACAAATTATTTAGTAAAAATATGAATTATACTGGTTTAGTAAATATTCGAAGATTTGACTATAATAAAGATATAATAATTTATAAAGGATTAGAAAAAAGAAAGAGTGTCGAATTAAAATTTGAAGAAAATAAAGAAGATATTCAATTTAAAAAAATAAAAAATAGTAAAATTAATTCAGATTATAATTTTTCTATTGAGAAAAAAGATTATTTAAATTTGTATACTAAATTCAAAAGTGAATTTGATTTTTTTGATTCTATTATTGTAGATAATTTTAAAGATTCTAAAGGAGATAGTTATTTAAGTCAACTCGATAGAATACAATCTTTTAATTGCGATAGTTTAGAGAAATTATACGAGATTGAATTAGATATTTAGACAAATATGTTCTAAATTTGCGTATTTCGTTTATATTCAAAGTTGTAATATTATTTAAAAAAATTGATTTATATTTTCTTTTTAGATGATAAATTATACTATTATAATGGAATCTCAAGTTAAACAAATAGCAAACCCACTATTGAATAAAGAATTAGAAATTGAAATAAATGATGATACAGTAGAAATTAATATTCTAAATATAGGTAAATTTTTTAGAGAAGTTTATGTATTATGTCCATTAAAAAATGAACCTGTAGATTTAGATATTTGCAAATCTTATATTCCAACTAGAGAATGGGATAATGTAAAACATAAATTGGTACTAAAAGAATGTTCAATTAAATTAATTAAAAATAAATATCATTATGAAAATATATCATTAGTGTCATCTGAAAGTGTTAACTTATTTAATCATTTTGGATACGAGTTAGGTGATGAAATATTAGTAGTCCCTATTTTTGATATTTCTTATTTAAATTTAATTGAATATTTAAAACTTTATAATGGAGTTAGTGATTTTAAAACATTATGGAACTTGGTGTATATCAAGGATTATTTTTGTAAATGTAACGATATAAGTTATTCATCAAAGATACAATTAACTGAAATGATTAAATTACTAGACGAAAGTAATTATTGGACATTAAGATATAATTGTTTATGTAATATATCAAAAAGTTTTAATGAAAGAAAATTTCAATTGTCTTATACAAAATCTAGTCTTGACAAGTCAATAAAAGTTATATTAGATGATCTTGATAAAGATAATATTGAAAATAATTATCTAACAATGATTTTTAATAATAAGAATTTTGTAGATGCATCTTCTACAATTACAAAGTATGGTTATAAATTATACAGAATTAGAAATAACTCCGATATTAGTACATCTGATGTTAATCAAATATTTGATAAGTTAAATACTTGTCAACAATTTTACTTTTTTACAAATCTTCTTGTTTCAAAGTATTATTCTCATAATGTAATTAATAATATTTATATTTTAGATAAAATGAAATATCATATTTCATATTTTATTGAATTATTCAGATATTTAATCAGCTATTCTTGGATTAGGTTCTACTTTGAAGAATGTATCAAGAAGACATGGACTAAGAAAACTGATGATTTTATATTTGATATAAATACAGCAAATAAACTTCCAACATTTCCTGTCGTACCAAATGATATCAAGTCTAATCCTTATTTGCCAATTATGGTCGATAATTCTAGTTTACAATCAGAAAATAACATTGGTGGAGTTGAATTTTCTTTTCCAGTAGATGAAAATAATAAAAGTCAACCTGGAGTAATTACTACTCTTGATGGATTTAGAAATAGATTTAATGTTTTTATGACTGGTAATACATCTTTTAATATATTTGATGATTTAAATTTTGAAGAATTTGGAATAGGTATTTCTGGAAGTGTAATGACTGCATGTCTACAAGAAAACCCACCTTTATTAGAATTATTTGTTGGTAAAAATATATTTAATTCTGAATCTAGTTTTGATTTGGATTGGAGTAGATATTTCAGTGAGTATTATTCAGATGCAGATCTTGATGTAATGATTAAAGGTATTAATCCGATTGATTTTATTAAAAAGAGTAAAATTATTCACAATCAGTTAGTAGTAAATGTATGCAATAAAGGAGCAGACGATTTAGATATAGTTAAATATACTGTATATAGAACAATATTCATATTTGTTGATGAAGATTTTATTAGAAATAGTATTTGTACAGACATTCTTAATTATGAATATATAGTTTCTAATTTAAGAGAAGAAAAAATAGTTAACCTTATAAAACCATATTTCAATAATAAAATTGATGAGTTTTATAAAAAACTTCTTAGTGATTTTGATGAGGATGAAATAGCTACATTAAAAAGTGTTCATCCTGAATTATTTGAATTAAATAAAACTATTTATGAAGTTCATTTTAAGAAAAGTAAACAATGTACAAGAAATGTTAAATCTTTTGTTGATATTGATGAAGATCAAGTTGAAAAAATGTTAGATGATATTATAGATTCGTCTGTCAATATTGATGAGTCAGACGTAAACAAATACATTACATATGAATGCGGTGTTAATATAACTTTTAAAGCAAAAATTGAAGCAAAACCTTATATTTTAAGAGTATTAGAATTATTTCCTATTTTAGGAGATGACTTTTTTGGTATTGTTTCAAAATTCCATTTACCTTGTGTACGTAGCTATTATGATGGAAATAATGTTTACTTGACTCCTTCTTGTATTTCAGCTCACAAAACTTATTGGAATATTGATTATAAATATTTTGCGGGTTCAAAAGATCCAATTGAAATAATTAATAAATATAGAATGAGAGGTTTCGGTACTTTTCTAAACAAAAAAGAGATTGATAAGCTTATTAAATATTCTTCATGTGTTCCTTATTGGAATAATTTATATGATATTAATTTGAATAACAAATCTTCTATTAGTGGATGTTTAGGACAGTTGAAAAAAGATCACAAGTTATTTCATACAAGATTTTATAATGCTGAATTTTATAAGTATAATGATATTGATTTGACTGATCCTTACAATAATATAATTCATGATAAATCCATTACAACTAATGGTTATAATAATGTAAAAGCTTATTACACAAAGTATTATCCAAATTATTATTCTTTTGGATTCTTAGATACAATGCGTGGTATCAATAATCTAGGTTATATTGAACCATTACAGAAATGGGTAATTGAGTCTGCTTTTAATATATTTAAAATCAACAATGTTGATTCTAAAGTATTTAAATCAAATGATGATAATGTAGAAACAAAACCACATATTTTTGAGGAAGAAAATGATGTTGTTGAATATTTCAGTAATCAAGATAATAATCAAATTTCACTAAATGGTTCTGTAGTAAATCCAGTAGAACCTGTAACACATGTAGATTCTTTAACACAAGTTGAACTAGTAGATTCTGAAAGTGTTTAAAAAAATTGATTTAAATAAATGATAGTATTTAACTAAAATACTATGGAATCTAGAAAACAAAATATAGAACTACTTTTGAAACTATTTGATAAAAAAACTTCAGAAAGAATTGATGGAGGTATTTATGGATTTGCAGATGAATATTCAGAAAGTCAAGGAACACCATTTCTTCTTGAAAATATTTATCAGGAAAAAATGGACGAAATATTATGTATTTTAAATTCAAACAAATCTCTACAAGATATGATAAAAAATGGTGATATTAAATCTGAACAACTTGCATTTATGAAATCTCATGAATTAAATCCAGAGAAATATGAAAAAATAAATAAAAAGAAAGAATTAGAAGAAAAGAATAAAAAAGATAAACCTACTACAGATTTATTTCAATGTAAAAAATGCAAGAAAAGAAGATGTACAGTATCTGAAAAACAGACAAGAGCAGGTGATGAACCTGCAACATCGTTTATTGATTGTTTAGAATGCGGTCATTCATGGAGAGTAGGTTAATAAATATATAATATGTTAAGATTAAATATTTTCAGTATAACTGAATTTATTTATTTTTAAGATAAGATTTTTTTAATAAATTAAAATTTTTAATAGTCAAGAATTTATATATTTTTTCTAGTCTAAATTATATGTCGAATAATGGAGCATTGACTCAACTTGTTGCAGTAGGTGCACAAGAACAAGATCTTTTAACAAATGATCCTAAGTTTAGTGTTTTTCAACAAAATGTTGGAAAAATGAATAATTTTGTAAAATCAACTACAAGTAATTATTCTTTAGGAAGTAGTAATTGGGGCACCACATTATCTTTTAAAGTAAAAAAAGACGGTGATATGTTAAGTTCTGCCTATCTGGTTATCGAATTGCCTGAATTATCTAAATCTGTTTTATCAAATCAAATAAAAGACTTAAAAAATTTTAAGGTTAGATGGGTTGACTATCTTGGATATTCAATATTAGAAAGTGCTAAATTATTAATTGGAGGACAACTAATTGAAGAAGTAACTGGAGACTTTAGCCAAATTTATACTGATTTATATGAAAAAGAATTTAATAAAATTTGTTTATTAGGAATGGATCCTACATTGATTACTCCTCAAGATACAATTAGATCTACTTCTCTTTATATTCCACTTAAATTCTGGTTTGCAGAAAGTATAAATAAAGCTCTTCCATTAGTAGCTTTACAATACCATGATGTTGAATTTGAAATTAAACTAAGAAAATGGGATGATATTGTACAACTACTAGAAGAAAAAACTGACATTAATGGTATTAAAGGATTTGTACATAATCCAAATTATTCTATTCCTGAACAAAGTATTAAAGATTTAAGATTAGATTGCAATTTATTATTTTTAGATTCTGAAGATAGAAAAAGAGTTTCTCAAGCTGAACACAAGTATTTAATCACACAAACTCAAAGAATTAGTCATAGTGTTAGTCAAGGTAAAAATATAGAGTTAAACTTTAATCATCCTGTAAAAGAAATGTTCTTTTACTTACAAAATAATTTTATGAAAGAAAATGGAGAGCTATTTAATTTTTCTAATAAATTAGACTACCCAACTGTAGATATGTTTAATAAAAATGATTTTACATTTAATTCTTTTACTTCTTCTTTTAAGAATCATTTATTAGATAAAGCAAGAATCTTAATAAATTCTTATCCTAGAGTTGAATGGAAAGATTTTAAATATTATTACTATCTACAAAATTATGAAAATTATAGAACTAAAACTGAACATCTATTTTACATGTATTCATTTAGTGCTAATCCAAAATTTAAGGATCCTATGGGAAGCTTGAATTTTTCTAGAATTGATAATGCTCAATTACAATTTACATTAAATGATGATAATATTAAAGATTTTAAAAATTTCTTACCAACATCTCTCCAGTCTAAAGCTTTATCTAATAATTTTGATATAGTAGCGTACGGTGTAAATTATAATTATTTAAGAATTGCTAGCGGTATGGCAGGAATTGTTTATAACAGTTAATGATAGTATATCTAATCATACTTTTCTATTTTTATGTTAAGAATGGTAAATATACAATTATTACCTATTTGTGATATCTTATTATTTTTTTATTCATATTTTGAATCTGATTAAAAATCAAAAGCAGAGCTTTTTAGTAATAACATTAAATTGCTACGCAAAACAAAAGTATGAATCAGATTCTATTTATATTACTAAATAAAAAAATTGAAAAATAATATCTATAGGACATTTAAAGGTATTTATTATGTCGCAAATGAGTATTAATAAGGGAGAGAGGGATGAAGTAGTAAATGGAGTAGTTGGAGTAGAAGGAATAGTAGAAGTAGTTAGAGAAGAAGTTAGAGGAGAAGGAGAAGAAGTTAGAGTAGAAGGAGAAGGAGAAGAAGGAGAAGGATGTAATATTAAGTTTGGAGATATGTGTTTTCGTATAGAAGATAAAATTGGTTTCCTTACAGGAAATTGTACTGTGTCGTCGAAAAAAGATAAAGATTCAATTACTATTCCAGGTAGTATAGATCCAGGTCAAGTGAATATTGTTTTTGGAAATCAGAATGACTATAATCAATTTAGAGAAAATTTTAGTAAATCTGATAGTAATGGTGAGAGTGTAAATCTTTATGATTATGAAGGTAATATACTTTGTAAGTATCAAAAAGAAAGAACTTCTAACAAGCCAGGAAATGTAAATTTCGGTATTTCATCATTACATGCACTAGACAATATTAAGTTTGATATATTAGTTAAAAAAGAAGGTACAACTATTTTTTACTTGAGCGATATTGATATTGTCAATAAAATTGCAATTGATAAAAATTTTGAAACGTATTTTCAGAAATCTCTTAGAACCAGTATTGGCGATGATAGTAGTAATCAATATGTAATTAATGATGCTATGTCAAATGGTAGGCTAAAGTTTGTTGTTTGTCCTACATCTTCTAATAAGTTGGTTATTAATGGTTTGACTAATTTCTTGAAATCAATTGAGATAGAATATATTAAAAAGTCATTTGTGTTTGTTGATCTACCTTGTAGACTCTATCATAGTAATAAAGGTATTGAATTTATTATCGAATATTGTTTCGGTAAATTAATTACTGAAGTTCCAAGTTGTTTGAGTTTAAAATTAAATTATAACCATGAAAAGTTTAAATTTTTACACAGTGCATGTAACATTGATAATGGCAGTACATTGATTACAGGTCGAACAAATAGACAACTTGAAATTTTGGCAAATGCTGGACAACTTTATACATTTTTTATAATGTTTGAAGTTATTAGGAATAATGTACCTTTTACATTGAGTAATGTTAAAAGTAGTGACAGTATTGAGTGTGACGGTGGTAGAATTAAGGACAGTGTTGATTTTGTTGAATCTGTTGATTTTGTTGAATCTGTTGAATCATCAATTAGAGTAGTAACTTTACTTGTAGAAATTAGTACTGGTCATTCTTTCATAGAAACTTGTTTTGTAATTTTTTATAAATACTTTGAAATGATGAGGTTGATTCAAGGTGTCAAACCAGTAAAAAACAAGTCAATGTTAGAATCTATTGATGAGTTGTCTTCTACTAGTTTGATTAATTATATAGAGTCTAAAGATATTCATGAAATCTCAAAAGAAATGCCAAAACATTCAGCTGATGACAATTATAAAATTATTAGATTGGTTATAGATAATTTGATTAGTATTAGAAATTTGATTATTGTACCTCTCAAGAACAGTATGATGGAAATGTTGTATCCTATTCAAAAACTAAAAGATGAAGAGGATTGCGAAAAAGTAGAAAAAGGAATTCTCTCTAGTCACAGTTTTATGACTAGAGCTTGTTCTGCTTATACAAATGGTATCTAATGGTATTATCTAATGGTATTATCTAATGGTATTATCTAATGGTATTATCTAATGGTATTATCTGAAGAATCAGAAAAATTTTTTTAAACGATTTATAAAGCTATATTATGTCAATCAATAATATCAATATTCAAAATATAGCTGTAATGTAAATAGATTATAATTGATTGTACACATGGAAATTCAAACAAAGACTATAGAAATCAAAAATTAAATCAATATTTAGACAGGTTAGAATATTGATTTAATTTTAAAAATATTTCAAAATTATGGTTAGAAGAAATAAATAAACCATATTTAATTTAAAATTTGTTGTAAGCGATTATTGAAAGATTATCTAAATCTTTCTATATGCAAGATAAATTGTTTGATTTATATTTTTATAGCTTAGTTTTAATTTTATTATTAACTATTTATAGATGCCATAGAATAGATATTGAAAATTTTTCAGATATAAAAGAAAATCCAAAAATTGCTGTTTATGGTTGTAATTTTGGTAATTTTAGAGGAGAGTTGAATGAAGGTATTGATGATATAGTATTTGATTCAAGGATGGATTATTATTTTTTTACTGATAATAAAGACATTGTTACAAAAAAATGGAATAAAGTTATATATAATAAAGTTGAAGGTGATAATATTATGGATTCTAACAGGTGGTCAAGTAAAAATGTTAAATTTAACTTACCTGAAATATTAAAAGATTATGATATAATTGTATGGTATGACAGTAAAATAGTTAATAAAAAATTAAGAAAGATGTTAAATTATGATCAAATTATAGAAAAAGTTAAAAATCATAAAATTGATTTTTTCAAACATCCTGATAGAGAAAAAATGCAGCAAGAAATAAAGAAAACTGTAGATTTAAATCTAGAAAATAAAGATAATGGAAATAAATTTTTAGAGGAAATTAAAGATAAAAAATTTAGTGTTCCATTAGTAGATACTTGTTTTGTTGTAAGAAGAAATGAAGAATCAGTCAATAATTTATTTAAAAATATTTTTGATACTCTCAAAGAAAAAGGACTAAAAAGAGACCAAAATGTATTAAGTTATGTTGCTGATAAATTGTCTTTTCCTATTGAAAAAATTAACTATTCTTTAGAACTACCCAGTAGTTAAAAATTGATTAACTATAAAAAAATTGATTTATATACAGGTAGTTAACTAATTGTTTTATTATACTAATGAACATTTTACATTTTGGATCTGGAAAATACACAGAAGAGGCACCTCAATTAAGACTTGAAGGAAATAAAATTCCTCCTAATAGTCAGTCATCTATGATGTATAGTTGGATTAATCCAACAACAGGAAAAATTTATAATAGAATAACGTCAAATTCCTTAGAAATATCTATTATGACAGAAAGCAGATTTCATGATTTGTTTGAAATTAAGGCATGTATAACTAGAGAAGATACAGGGTTGGATTATTATGGTAGAATGCGTGAATCTGAGTTTGGTATTATTGTAATAATCGATACTGATAGAATACATTTATATAGAGATAAGTCGGACTCTCTAAGAGCATATTTATCAAAGTTATTTGAAACAATACCTGTTTACTCTGTTAGCAATCATCCCAAGTGTGAAAATAAATCTTTTTTACCTACATTACCTTCTATTGAACAGCCATCAAATTTTACAGTTACTCTATACGATTATCAAAAAAAAAGTGTTGCAAAAATGATTGATATTGAAAATGCAAATACTATTAGACAATTAAATTATAAATATACATTGGATTTTAATAATTTAAAAATTACATATGATCCCTATTTAAAAAAATATTTATCAAATGATGATAATGGAAATTATGAAATTCCTGTCAAGTCAAAGGGTGGAATTTTGGCTGATGAGATGGGTTTAGGAAAGACGATTACTTCTTTAGCATTAATTTTTATGAATCCTTCTACAAGAGAATTTAATATTGACTACACGGTACCAAGTAATTATGTTAATGAATTCGGTATAATAAATGCAAAGTCTACACTCATTGTATGTCCAGCACATTTGGCTAAACAATGGAAGACTGAAGTTTTAAAAGTAAATAGTAAAGCTAATATTATTTCACTATTAACTAAAAATAGTCATACATCTTTAACTTATAAAGATATTATTCAAGCGGATATTATAATTGTAACTCAACAATTTTTAATGAATTTTAAATATTATCCTACTATAAATTACAGACAGTGTACTCCATCTAACTATAAACATGATGAAAGATCTGTGATGTTGAAGACATTGATTTTAGGATGGGTACAAAAAGGTGAGAATATTTACGATAAAAAACAACCAAATTTAGAACATTTTAATTTTCACAGATTGATTGTTGATGAAGCTCATGAAATATTTGGTTTGCAATTGACAAGTGCTTCTATGTCTGAATATATGTCTGAATTGTTAAGTAATTGTTTAGCTGATTATAAATGGTTTGTATCTGGTACTCCTTTTGTAAACTTTAATGGTTTATCAAATTGTCTAAAATTCATTGATTGTCAAATATTTTTTGAAAATAAATGGATAAAGTATGGTAATTGTCTAAAATCATCATATAGAAATTACGGATCTTCTGCTAATAGTGAATCGTATTCTATTTTAGCTAAAAGATATATTATTGATCAATTATTGAAACATACTATGATTAGACATAGAAAAGAAGATACGGATGTTAATATTATTGGATATGACGAAGAAGTACATTGGGTAGGTTTAACTGATTTTGAGAAAAAAATATATCAATCTAAGAAGGATAGTAGTTTTTCAAGACTTTTATTACAACAAATATGTTGCCATATTTTAGCGACTGATACAATGGGTCAATTATTTGATACTAAAGAAGTTAATTTGAGTGAAATTGAAGATAAATTAATTGAACATAATAAAGCATTGATAAGTAAATATCAAAATAAATTGGATAATTTAAATCCTATATCTCAAGAATATAGTATGCTAAAGAAAATGTATGAAAATAAAATTTCCGAATCTAAATATTTCTTGAAAATTGTTGAAAAGATTACAAATACTGATGATGTTGATAATGAAGAAAACTGTTCAGTGTGTCTTGATAAAATTGAAAATAGAGTTATGACTCAATGTGGTCATATGTTTTGTAAAGATTGTCTTGATATGTGTTTATCAGTTAAGAAAAATTGTCCTTACTGTAAAAATGATCTTAAAGGTACTGATATTTATCTAACTGAAGATATGGCTTCAACGAAAAATGATGAAGTTATGGAAAATCCACTGATTCAGAAATATGGATCAAAATTAGGAAAACTAATATCTCTTGCAAGAAAACTTGTAATTGATGAAAACAACAAGTTAATTATTTTTTCTCAATGGGATAGAATGTTACATCTTATTGGTAGTGCTCTTAAAGAAAATGGAGTTAGTAACTCGTTTATTCAAGGAAATGTTTACAGAAGAAATGCTGCTATTAATAAATTCAAGACAAATAATAATGAAGATAATGTAATCATGTTATCTCTAGAGAAATCAGCATCTGGAACTAATTTAACTGAAGCTACTCATATTATTTTTGTTGAACCAATTGATCATTCTGAAGATGAAGTAAGAGCTATTGAATCTCAGGCTATTGCGAGAGCATGTAGAATTGGTCAAGAAAAGAAAGTAAAAGTGATTAGAATATTAACAAAAAATACAATTGAAGAGGAGATATTTAATAAATTTCAAAATAATATTAATCCTGTTCCTGAAGCTGTAGAAGTAGTTGTCTAAAATTTATAATTAATTATTAAGAAATAGTTAATTAAATATTAAGAAAGATCTAATTTATCTTTCTAATTAATTTATATGAATAGTAATTTTTCTAATGATAAGAATTTATCTGAATTTAATTTTTCAGAAAATTATCATATTGGAAATGATTTCTACAATTACGTAAATAAAAAATGGATCGATGATAATAATATTCCTGAAGATAAAAATAGATGGGGGACTTTTGATGTTTTAAGAGAAGAAAGTAGAAATAATGTAAGAAAATTAGTAGAAGATATTTCAACTAATGATAAATCGTCTAATAATATTTTAAATAGTAATGAAAAAGATATTTTAACTAATTTAAATTTTTCTAGTAAAAATATAGAACCAATTGATTACAAGTATTTATTAAATGATTTTGTTCAAAAAATATTTAATTCTAAAAATAAAGAAGATCTTATTAATAATGTTTTTGAAGTATTTACATTAAATGGTATAAATACTCCTGTTTACTTTGATGTTTGTCCTGATTTAAAAAATTCAAATATAAATGGACTTCATGTAGAAGCTGGTGGTTTAGGACTACCTGATAAAGACTATTATTTTAGCCAACAAAAAAAAGATATTTTAGATGATTATAAAATATTTATGAAAAATTATTTATCTTTATTTATGGAGATCAGTGACGAAATGTTAGAAAAGATTTTTAATATTGAAAAAGAATTAGCTGAAGTTACGTACTCTAATGTTGAAAAACGAGATCCTACTAAATTAGATAATGCAACTACATTTAACAATCTTAACAAAAATTTCAAATATTTGGGATTAAATAAATTGAATAATTATGTTGAACGACAAAATTTCTTTAATGGTAAAGTATTAAAAAAAATTAATATATGTAATGTTAAATTTATAAAAAAATATGAATATTTAGTAGAAAATTTAGAACTGAATGATTTAATTCATTATTTTTTATGGATGTTTTTATTAAAAATAGGATCATTCTTAAATGAAAAAGTAATTGAAGTTATATATAATTTTTATCATAAAAGATTAGGAGGAGCAAAAAAAAATACTGAAAGATGGGAAAGAGTTATTGATATTGAATCAGATTTGATTGGAGAAATAATAGGTAAAATATATGTTAATTATTATTTTCCTGAAAAATCAAAAAAACGAGCTTTAGATTTAGTAGACAATGTTAAAAAAGAATTTAGAAATAGATTAGTCGAAAATAATTGGATGGGTGATAAAACAAAAAAAAATGCTATTGATAAACTAGATAGTATGAATGTTAAAATTGGATATCCTGATAAATTTAAGGATTATACATTATTATATGGAAAATTATCAAAAGATAACAGTTTTTTAAAAAATTGTTTAATATGTAAGGGAATTTTATTTTATGATGATTTAAAAAACATATATGAAGAAAAAGATAAATCAAAATGGTTTATGAATGTATTCGATGTAAATGCATATTATTCACCACAATATAATGAGATCGTATTCCCAGCAGCAATATTACAAAAACCATTTTTTTCTGATGATTATCCAGATTCATTAAATTATGGTGGAATAGGTGTTGTCATAGGACATGAAATTACTCATGGATTTGATGATCAAGGAAGAAAATTTGACAAAGATGGAAATCTTAATAACTGGTATGAAGAAAAAGATATAATAACTTTTAATAAAATAACTGATAAATTGAAAAAACAATTTTCAAATTATTATATTTTAGGTCAAGCAATAAATGGAGAATTAACTTTAGGAGAAAATATTGCTGATTTAGGCGGTGTTTGTATTTCAATGAATTCCCTTAAAAATATCACAAATGATGATCAACTTAAAACAGTTTTACAAGAGTTTTTTTATAATTATGCAAGAGTATGGAGAATTAATGCTAGAGAAGAAGAATTAAAAAGAAGATTACAAACAGACCCTCATTCACCTGGAGAATGGAGAGTTAATGGTATATTAACAAATATAGATGAATTTTATAGTGTTTTTGAAATAAAAGATGGAGATATTTATAAGAATATTAATGATAGGGTAGCTATATGGTAATTTGATTAATATTCTTACCAATAAAAAAAATTGAATATTTTAATTATAACCGTATTCTTATTCAATTATTAAAAATTAAAATGGAAATCATTAATCAAAAAAAACTTGATAAAGAAATCAATAATTCCTCTATTGGGGATAGTATAACATGTAAACCCGGTGGTAAATCATCTGCTTTTTATCCACTGTCAAGTAATATTACAAATGTTCAGAGTGATAAATGTTTGTATTATTTACCACATTATATAAAATGGGATGCAATTGATAAACAATTTATGTATCGTGATGATAGATCAGCTGAAGGAAATTGGATTAAAACTAAATCAATTAGAAACGCTGAAATTCGATCTGGTTATGGTAAAAAACAGTGGGCTGAGTGTCCTATGTATCAAAAAGATATAAATAAACTTGGTTATAAATATGTTCCTAGAAATGACGTTGTAATGATGAAAAGATATATAGAAAAATATTACCCAGGAGTAATTAAGTTTAGACCAAATGAAAATATAAATGAAATTAAAAGAATTTGGGTTTATGAAGATGGTTATTATTCATATAAATTAGAACAAAAAAGAAAAAATCTTGAGAGAAATTGCACTGATGGGTTAGAATGTAAAAATAGGCAAAATGGAATATGTAGTTTTAATCATTATGTTGATAATGGAAAGTCATCAAACTTGTGTACTAGCGATATTAATTCTCAATTTTCAAAATGCACTAAAAGAATTTGTCAATGTGATCATTCTATAGATAGAAAAGCTAGGGTAGATATTATTGGTTCAGCAATAGATAATGGTATCTTATCACCATCTTTTAATTCTATTGGTGACACAGAAAGATTAAATATTATTAATCTACTCAATAGTGGAAATATAAATGGAATGAAAATTATTACAGATGATGAAAATAGTATTGAATATAAAAAAAATAGTTCTGTAGTTGAAGTAAATAATAGTGATAATGGCTATTACACAGATGACGAAGAAATTACAAATAGTTTTTCTGAAATGTCCTTTTCAGATGTAACTGATATCAGTTATCAATCTGATGATAATGATAGTAATAATGAAATGGATTCATCATTTTACAAGAGACAACCATTTGAAAAAAGTACTAGCGGAGACTTTAATACATATTTCAAAATAGGTTTATATAGCCCTTCTCCAGATTTTCTTGGACATTGTATATAAAATTTGGTTAGATGGGTAAAAATTGAAATATAAATTTTTTTTAGATAAATCACTGTAAATAATATGACAAGTATGAAAAGATTACAAAAGGAATATAAACAATATATTAATGATCCTAATCCATTTTATAGTATTAATATAAATGAAACTAATATATTACATTGGGAATTTGCTATATTTGGTCCTTCTGATACAATTTATGAAGGAGGTATTTTTAATGGAAATATTATTTTTTCAAAAGATTATCCAATTAATCCACCTAAAGTAAAATTTACTTCTGAAATTCTTCATCCTAATATTTATAAAGATGGAAATGTATGTATATCAATATTACACGAAGGGGTTGATCAATATAATTATGAATTAGAATCAGAAAGGTGGTCTCCAAGTCATGGTGTAAACTCTGTTATGATGAGTATAATATCTATGTTAAATAATCCAAATACAGAGTCACCTGCCAATGTTGATGCATCAAAGTTATTTAATGAGAATTATGAAGAATATAAAAAGAAAGTTTATTCATTGATAGCTAATTCTTAATATTTAAATTTGAAAAGTAGTTATAGAATTAAATAATATTAATTTTGTTATTTAAATAAACATTTTAGTTTATATATAATATGTTAATAAAATTACCAATTATAAAAGACAATGTAATTTGTAAATTAAATTTTAAACTAAATAGATGTGGTAACAAACTAATAATTAGTAATATTAAAAATGAAGTATGTAACTATGAAATATTTATAGCTAACTTAGATTTTTGTTTAACTAAATTGTCTATTGATTTTCCATTTGAAATTGATATTTTAGAGAATAATGTTTTATATTCAAAATTTTACTTTATAATAGCATTTATGCATAAATTCAATTGTGATTTAGATTTCTTTTCAATCCTATTATCTTATATTAAAAAAATAAATAATAATTATAATTATGCTGATTTAGAATTTATATATAGTAATTTCAATCTACTAACTAAAAAAGGATTTGTTAATATTGAAAAAAGAGAGAGTTTTTCTGATATTCTAGATTTAAAATCATATTACGATAATGTGTTGAATAGTTCAGTAAATATAATTTATAGTATGATTTACAAAATATCCTATAAAAAAATTAACCCAGACAAACATATTAAATTTGAGGATAAAGTAAATAATAAAATAAAAGAACTTGTAAATTATTTTAATGAGATTAAGATAAATTTTAATGGAAGTGAGAGCAAAGAAATTAAAGAACACATAAAAAACATAATGAATTATGAATCAAAAAAATTATTGGAAATTCCGATTGAATCAATAATAGAAGGAAAAAATTATTTTATAGAAATACCAAATGATAAAATTATTAAAAGTGAAATTATAATAAGAGATAAAGAATATTTACAAATAAATAAATTTATAAAAGTTCAAATAAAAAAATGTAAATTTTATGAATACAATCCTACTTTAAAAGAATTATTCACTATTGATAATTTATTAAAAGATATAATTAATAAAGATAATCTAATTAAACAAAGTATTAGTAAAATTATCTTTGGTAGAGAAAATTATGAAAGTAATGTCAATCTTTACAAGTATTTATTTCAAGATAAAAAAAATAAATTACTATTATCATCAATATCAAGTTTAAAATATAATTTAGTTAATGAGGAATTAAATTCATATGATATTAATAGTATCGATTTTGAATTAGATATTTTAGAAAAAGGATATGAAGATAAGACTTTTATGTCATACTTAAGTGAAAAATATGCGGATGATATAGATAGTAAAATGAAGATATTAACAGTTCTATTTAAGAATTATAATTTTCCTCTAACTTTTAATAAAAAAAAATTAAATACTAACTTTGAATTAATTATGTATTTTTCTTTTTTAAATATTGATATGTTAATTAAGATTGTTGATACTGATAAAATATATTTAACTAATTCTGTAATTTCATGTATTCCTCCAAAATTAAAAAATTTATTTTATAATTTAGTTAAATTTTATTATCAATATCAAAATGGATCTTTAGAAAATATCACATATAATTTTAAATTTTACCAAGATTACATATATATTTATATAATTAAAAATATTATACAAAAAACAACAATATTATCAGAATTATTTAGAAGAAATGAAACATTATTTAGTAATCTAATACTCGTATACAAGACAAATTATATTTTGAATCAAATGATAAATAATTTAAGCTGGTATGATTTATCTAATAAACTACATTATTTAGAATATTTTTACAAGTGTCATGATTTTATTTTTTATCAAGGTAAATTAAATAAGAATTTGTTCAATGATACTATTGATTATAAAATTAAAAGTATTATTATTGACAAATTTTCAATGTATAAGTATTTAAAAAATGAAAAAGATTTTATAAAATGGACAAAATTTATTAAAAATTATATTAGTGATTTATATGAAAAAAATGTTATTATAAATTCTGATGATTTATCAAATTTAGGTATTTTAATTTATAAACTAATGAACTTGGATCTTCAAGATTTAAAAGATGAAAAATATAATATTTTAATTAAATTTTGCCAAAGTCATAAAAAACTTATATTATTATCATCACGTATTAATCTAAAGATAAAAGATAAATTACCTAATTTAAAATGTAATATCAATCTTGGTTTCTTTGCTAAGCATCTTAATTTTAACAATCATGAAAAAATAGAAATCAATGACCAAAATACAGAAGTTGATAATCTTAAAGATAAAGTAACTGTTTTACAGAAAAAATATGTAAAGTATAAATCAAAATATATAAAGTTTAAAACAGAAAACAGTTCAAGTGCAAATAATATGAGTTTAACAAATAACAGTACAACAACTAATATAACAACAACTAATATTGATGTTTAAAACAGACTGGTTATATCGGATTTACAGTAGTTGGTTTTATGTTAGTTTCCTATTTCAATAACAAATTAGGTGGATTGATATAATAATTTACACATACAAACACGATTAGCATCAAAAGCAAAACATGGAAGTAGAGATCCCAATGTTTTTATTTCAGATCATCTGACATAAGTATCATATACTACTACTTCCTCCGCGTGCGTTCTCCGATTGATTCAGCATTATATGCTACTACTTTCTCATAGTGCTTTCTCCGATTTATTATATAATAAAAATATGTTCCACCATTGTTAAAAATAAATTCAAGATATTTATTGCTTTTGATAAAGTCATATAATCCATCTAAGACTAGCATTTTATTGTCATTGTCGCATAAAAAAGACATAAACGTTATACCATCATGTGAAGAAAGTAGTTCATGAGTATGAGTATGAGTTGTACCAAATTGTCCTGAACATTTACCAAATCCTAACATTTCACCAATATATTTTTCATCTATTCTATCTGGAAGTCCTAATCCCATTTTATCAAAATTTACATCTATTCCTTTTTTTTTCACTAAAATACCTGTTGTTTGTTTATACTTATTACTTTCATCGTCGTACAAATACATTTCCTGTTCTGTCATTTCAATCATTTCATATAGATATTTTAACTCGTCAATAGTTAAAATCTCTATTACATCATCAACATGTTTTTTATCATATGGTATCCTCAAATTTCCTGGATGCAAATAACACTTTCGAATTCCTGCACCAATTAACACGATGTTTAAAAAAAGTAAATAATGTTCATCTTTCCAATCACGAACAGTTAATATTTTTGTCATATCGATAGTCTCATCTGCAATATTTATTATTTCTTGTTTCTTTTTAATATACTTCATCTTATATTTTTTGTATTTATTTTCATAAAAACTCATATATATATAATAAATAGATTTTATATTATAAAATAAAAATATTTTTAGTCAACTGAATAATATGATAGTTTTATCAAATAAAAGTTTGTCTCATTTTAAATATTCAAACTTTTAAATATTTTATTTGTTCCAGTTAACATAATAAAAATATAACAACAACTAATATTGATGTTTAAAATAAAATTTAAAAATATATTGACACTCATTATATAATGAGTGTCACTATATAACAAGTGACCCGTTTAGTTTAAAAATTCGATACTAATCTATTTATAAGATTTTACTAACTTTAATAAATTTTTAGCTTCATTATTTTCTTCAAAATGTTTTCTAACTGGTTCCATCAATTTGTTGATATGATATACCATACTAAGTTTTAAATCATTAGGATGTATATCTTCTTTAATATAATCTTTTTCCAAGTCCTCATAATTGTCATATATTTTTTCTGGTATTTCCCATTTATCATTACCTGGTATAATGACTTTACCTAATATTGGAAATAAAATCCACTTTGTCCAATCTAATAAAGGATTACCTTCTACTTCAGTTGGTGGACAATATGCTTTTTTAATTTTTCTTTTAACATCCTGTTCAGAATCATCCATAAATATTGCATTATCAGGACTACTTTTACTCATCTTGTCAGACCCATCTAATCCCATTACCATATGATGAGATACTATTACTGGAGGAAACTTTCTTTTAGATTTCTTAGAATATTCTCGACACAACATATTAACCTTTCTTTGATCCATGCCTAGAGAACAAATATCAACATCTAAAAAAAATACGTCTGCAGCTTGCATAACTGGATAAAATATTTGACTAGCTGCTAAATCATCACTTTCATCTCTTCCCATGATTTGTGTACATTTCTTAATTCTACTTAAATTAAACTTGGTAGCAATATCTAAAACAATTTTCCAATATTCATCACTTCTTTTATTAATTTCTTCAGAAGACCAAATAAATTCTACATTATCTAAATTCATTCCACAAGCTTTCCATGTTTCTATCATTAACTTACCTGCATTCTGTATTTTCTTCAAATCACCACCTAATTTCAAGTTCATTAATGCAAACCAATCCGCGACCCAAAATTTAAATTTAATTCCAGCATCTGTAAATTTATTAACATTATGAGCTCTTAAAAGTCCTTGTGCTAAATGCATGCGTCCAGATGGTTCAAATCCGTCATACGCAACAATATTAGATTTATTTTTAAGAAGAAGAATTAATTCCTCTGTATTTATTACTTCCTCTCCAATAGATAATATAGAATTTAGCTTTGACTCTGTCATATCATTACTATTTACATTTTCTTCTGTAAAATTCATTAATTTAAAATAGGATTATTTAGTTAAATATAAATTTGTGATCTTTGCAAATTATTATTTGATATTTTCTATGCAAAATGTACTGTCTTAAAAGAATACTATTATTAGTTTATTATGGTTTTTAATAATATTATGAAAAGATGTTTTAGTAGTACAATTAGATTTACAAAATCTCATGAATATATAAAATACGATATTGGATATTATACTTTAGGAATAACAAAATTTGCTGCAGATTCATTAGGTGATATTGTATTTGTAACACTTCCTAAAAAAGGAAATATTGTTGTTAAAGAAGATGCTATTTTAGATATTGATTCAATTAAAGCTGTCTCTGAAATATATACACCTATTTCTGGTAAAATTATAAATATTAATATTGAATTAGAAGATGATCCATCTTTAATAAATATATCTCCATTAGACAAAGGATGGATTGTTCAAATAGAATCAGAAGATAATATAAATGATCTTAATTTAATGAATAATAAAGAATATGAAGATTACATTAAACATTGTTAATAATAGATAAATACTTTATTTATTAAGAAATAAAAAATGAAATATACAATCTTGTAGATAACTATAATTTTTCTCATCACCTAAAGATGAATAATAAACAAGTAACAGTAAGAAAACCATATGCTGTACATGAATTAATGCGTTATATTGATGTAACAAATTTAGTAAATATATATTAAAAATTTATTTAAATTTTTAATATAACTGATATTATATACAATGTCTGGATTTGACTATCCTGAAATTAAACTAGAATCTCATATAACACCTGTACATTCTGATGTAGGCGATACTAAAATAAGTACAGAGTCTCAAATTATTACCTTTTCTGATATCCATGCTGATATTCATTTACTTGTAATTTTATTAAGAGATTTAGCTGGTGTTATTCGAAAAAAACCAGCTTTTACTTTTGATGGAAATACAGCTGACGCAGATATGGAAAGGTTATTGAAAATTGATATTGAGGGGGCTGATGGAGATTATATTGAAGACTTGAATTACGAATGGATATATGAAAATAACTCTTATATTGTTATTGTAGGTGATATGATAGATGGAACACGATGCCCAGATCTTGATCATCATGTTTTAAAATCTGATGGTACTTTAGAACATGAATATCCTCAAGTTGAAATAAAAATTTTAAGATTTATAAATGCATTAAATAAACAAGCATTAATGAATAGAGGTCGTATTTATAAACTATTAGGCAATCATGAAGTTATGAATATGTTAGGAGAGGGGCGTGATTATTGGTTCAAAAAAGATAAGATTTTTATGAAACCTTATTATCGAGGATTAACAAGAGAACAAGTTTTTAAGTGTAATCAAATAGGACATCAATTATTGATGGAAGATAGTTGTAAATGTATATTAATGATAAATAATTATATTTTTGTACATGGACAACTTTTAGATGATATGGAACACATTCATGAATACAATAATTATAATAATATATTAACTTATCCAGTTGATGTAGTTGATTCAAAAAAAAAAGATGAATACGAAGATGTATTAAAAAAATTTAATACTGATAAAATGTGGCCTCCACCGTCTATATTATGGAAAAGAGAGTATGGAAGTGATGAAGAAGCAGATAGGAGATTTAAAGATCCAAGAGTACAATCAGAATTTTGTACTAAAGTTAATGAAAATATAAAAAGATTCTTAGGAATAAGAGATGCTCATAATATTAAAATAGTTATAGGACATTGTACGCAAAATTATGCTACAAGATATGATATGATTAATAAATCATTTGCAACTATAGTACCGTCAGAAACAAATAATGTGAAAATAACATTACAAGGACCTTCGAAAATAGGTAAATTTAGTTATACTGATAATTTAGTTTTTGGTATTACAATGGAATGTCCTATTAATGAATTTGGTACAGGTAATAAAATTTTTAAAGTAGATACAGGTTCTTCAAGAGCCTTTGATCAAATAGGGGAAATTAATGGACTTCTTGGTAGTTCAACTCGAATTGGTAGTTCAACTTCAAGAGAAATTGAACAAAAGCAGTTTTTTTCAAGAACTCCTTCATTATTACAAATCATTTCTGATAACGACCAACATATAATTAAATCTACAATGAAAAATACAAGAATACACCAACCGCGATATTCATATGAAAAAAAAATAAAAGATAATCCATTAATCCTTAAAGAAATTGATATGAGAGAAACTACTAACAATGACTATTATAAAAAAAAATATTTAAAATATAAACAAAAATATATTGATCTAAAAAAATGAGCATCATTACAATAATACATCTAACATGGCGACTAAAACAATAAGATTCAATAATAAAATTTGTTCAAATAATGATGGAGAGATACTATGTACATTGTCACAATTGAATTATTATCATACAATATTCCGTGAGAGGATGGTAAAAATGTAATATGTGTGCTCGTGATGATGATTTAAAAGAAAATAATAAAAATGTATTTAAGAGTATTTTGAATGAAATTTAATTACCTGAGATTTTAGGTAGAATAAAATCAACAACAATAGTTTGTGAATGAATATAACAAATATAGAATAAGTAATGTTAAACCATACGTAATATAACTAATGTTAAACCATACGTAATATAACTAATTATTATTTGATTACTTTTCAAAATAAAATAATGTAGATAATCGATAAATTTCGTAGAAATCATGTTTATTTGTAAACCTATTATTTTGTATAATTAACTATAAAATATACAAAATAAAATAACTAACTAGGTGGTTGTAATATAAATGAAGGTAGAACTGCGCGTATATGGGCAATGTAATATTCTTTTTGATCTGTTACTTCCTGTAACATTCTATTAATTACTTGATTTAATTTCTCTTGTAATTCATCATCAATTTGATTATTTTCACGAATAGATAATCTATCTTGTAACTGAAAAACAATATTAATTAACTCGGTTTTATTTATTGCAATTATCTGAAAATATTGTTTCAATGGATCGTCATCTATATGTTGTTCATAAGTAACTCGTACTCCCATATCTCCTTTGATCATATTATAGTACTTGTAAGATATTCCTTTATCAATATTGGTTTGTATTTGCCAGACCTTTAATAATAGTTCACTTTTTGCTATGCGTTCTCTAAGTTCCTCTTCAGTCTTTTCAAATATTTCCATTTTTTTTAAACTATATACATCAAATTCGTATGAAAGTAATGGTATATAATTTTCACTGGTTGGATTGTATACTAATAATTTTTCTGGCGGAATTGGAAAATTTATTTTATATTCCCACTCTGTTTTTCTTATAAATTCTCCAGTTAATTCTACAAACTGATCTATTTTAATTGCTAAAATTAATGGCGGGTACCTGTGTCCTTTAGATAATGTATCATATAATATTCTCATTTCTTGTAGGAAATCTGTATTTTCTTCTTTATGTTCAATCAGATAATCGCGTAATAAAGAAGTAAAAAATGTTGGTCCTTCTCCAATAACCCGTTCGCTCCCTGCATATTGTTTTGCTACTTTTATATTACCTGTAAAACTAAGTGATATAGTTGGTATACTTTGACGTTCAATAAAACCAGGAAAATAACTCAGTGCTTTATGCTGCGTAACTCCGTTTGAAATAATTGGATAAAATTTATTCATTTGATCAAATAATTTAGGATTATATTTACCTGTAAATCCATTTTTTCTTATATCATCAAGATAAAACATTGACGTTCCGTGATACAAGTATTCAGTATATTCGTCTTGTAATGCTAAATACTTAGATTTGTATTTTTGATATTTCGCATAATAATTCATATATATTATATACCCATAAAAAAATATATTTTTTACCAAAAACTTATTCTTGAAAAATATAATTTCTAATATAATTTCTTATATAATTTCTTTTTGTTATATGATTTCGTCTGATAAAAGTCAATTAAGTTAGGAGCTTAAATTACTTTTTTTGGTTTTGACCTCGTCATCGAGATTGTTATTCATATGTAATGCAAAACAAATAGTACAAAAATATAGCATGTTAGCAACCCAAATTCCAAATAAACATAAACTAATAATAGATAAATATTTTATTTATTAAGAAATAAAAATTGAAATATACAATGTTACAGATATCTAGAGGTTTTAAACACTCATAAAGATGAATAATAAACAAGTAACAGTAAAAAAATACATTTGTATTTTTGAAATACCAGAAGTTGTACATGAATTAACACGTTATATCGATGTAACAAATTTATTAAATACAACAAAACGACTAAAAATAGTTAAAAATATGTTTATTTTTAAAAAAATAAATAAAAAAATAAATAAAAAATATTCGTTAGAATATTACAATAATGAAACATTTCGCATGAAAGTTCGTGGTTCTGTTGAAAATCCTTGTAAACAGATTAGTTTAAATTTACGAAATTCAGCTATACGAAATGTTATTAAGTCAACAGCTCTCATTAATGCTAGATCAATCGTACCAGATAATATCGATTGTATTACAGACGTAAGCGAATTAGGTGATGTACATACATTAAATTTAAGAGGAAGTAGTGAGATCACAAATGTAAATGCACTAAGAAATGTTCGTAATTTAAATTTAAGTTATTGTCTAAAAATAACTGATGTAGGTTCATTAGGAAATGTTCATACATTAAAATTAAATAATTGTCGTTCTATAATAAATGTAAATGCATTAGGAAATGTTCATAATTTAGATTTAAGTTATTGTTTAAAAATAACTGATGTAAGTGCATTAGGAAATGTTCATAACTTAAATTTAAATAGTTGTCATAATATCACAGATGTAAGTGCACTTGGAAATGTATATAAATTAAATTTAAGTCATTGTCACAATATCACTGATGTAAGTTTATTACGAAATGTTCATACATTAGATTTATGTTTTTGTGTTGGACTTGAAGATGTAAGTGCATTAGGAAATGTTCATACATTAAATTTAAGTTATTGTGAAAAATTAGTTGATGTAAGTGCATTAGGAAATGTTCATACATTAAATTTAAATAATTGTTATAATATTACTGATGTAAGTGCATTAGGTAATGTTCATGCATTAAATTTAAGTAAATGTCATAATATCATAGATATAAGTGTACTAGGAAATGTATATGAATTAGATTTAAGTTATTGTCTAAATATCACTGATAAAATTATAAATGGATTAGGAAATATTCATACATTAAATTTATGTTGTTGTGAAAAAATAACTGATGTAACTGCATTAGGTAAAGTACATACATTAAATTTAGGTTCTTGTGGACGAATAAAAGATGTAAGTGCATTAGGAAATGTTCATACATTAAGTTTAGCTTGGTGTAACAATATTACTGATGTAAGTGCATTGGGGAATGTTCATACATTAATTTTATGGGGTTGTAGAAATATTACTGATGTAACTGCATTAGGAAGAGTACATACATTAGATTTAAGTGAATGTAATAATATTACTGATGTAAGTGCATTGGGGAATGTTCATACATTAAGTGTTAGGGGTTGTAAAAATATCATAGATGTAAGTGCATTGGGAAATGTACATATTAGATTTAAGTGAATGTAATAATATTACTGATGTAAGTGCATTGGGGAATGTTCATACATTAAGTTTTTGGGGTTGTAAAAATATCATAGATGTAAGTGCATTGGGAAATGTACATATTAGATTTAAGTTATTGTAAAAATATCATTGGTGTATGTACAATAAGAAATGTACATACACTAATTTTATATGGTTTTGATAATATTACTGATATTTTTGATTAATCTGATAATTATGAAGGAATAAAAATTTATTTAAAAAAAATTAAAAATTTTGTTTTCTATTAATCATAATCATGATCCTTATCCAACTATTACATATCCCTTAATTCCCAAGTTAAATAATTATCTTGTAACCATACATTTTCTTCTTCTGATATTACTTCTTTACTTGTAAATAATCTAAAATTTTCTTCTAAACTACTTCCGGAAATCGATCCTATCATTAATACATTTTTTTTGTCATATACATATTCATGTAAATAATATTTGATTATACTATTTAATATATGAGGATTCTTTCCGTATTTAATGTCAATCAATGTATCTTCATTTATAGCAGATATTGGAGAAAATAACATTACATTTATATCTAATTTATTTAAATATTCAATTAAAGTTTTAGTTTTAGAATCAGGTCTAGCTTGAATTTGATTTGTATGTAAATTTTTTGATAATATTTCATCACTGTAATCATTCAAATGATATTCATTAGAAGTACCCCAATTTAATATAAATCCAGAAGTTAAATAAGGTTCTACCTTTTTATTATTATCATTTCTAGTAAGATGATAAAGCCATAAATCAATATATTTTAATTCTGATAATTTTGTTTTTATTACATCTATCTCATCAGGTGAAGGACTTTTAAAAGTTATCCATATATCTTCTCTACTAATACCAGTTTCTTGTAATCCTTCTAAAATTCCAGATTTAAAACCTTCATAGTATTCATCTGAATCAGCTTTATATAACGATTGATTGGCATAAATAATTGCTCCATCAAAATGCCTGTATCCAACTTTAATAGCCTGTTTAATAACATATTTTAATTCATCTTTGTTTGTCCAATTTGATGTTCCTAAACATAATTGAGGCATTATTTCTAAATTGTTTCCACCAATCAAATTTTTTAATTCTATATACTTTTTTTTGTATTTTAAATATTTTTGATAAGAATTCATAATATTATATATATAATATTATATATATATAATATCGTTTTCGATCATATACTTATAGAATAATTTATTGAAATCTCTTCATTTTTATATGACATTTTAAATACAAAATTGTTAAAAACTAAATCAATATTTTCAATCTATTTCTACTTTTTTTTTATTTCCAGCACAACATAAACATTTTAGGAAAAACGTTGACCAACACGATGAAAAACTTTTAACTAGTGATTGATAACAATGACAACATCCATTTGTTTGATAGCAACTACATCCTTCAGAATCTTGACCACAATGTCCCTTACATAAACAATATTTAGTTACACATACGTCTAATTCTTCTTCAGTGATAAATCCATCATTGTCTAGATCAATTGTATCTAAAACAACATCAGATACCCAATCTACTAATGCAATTACAGTTTCTACAGTTTCAGAATCATTTGAAAATTCTTCTATTTTTTTAATTTGATCTTCATTTAAAATTTCTTTCATCTGTTCACTATTTAATGATGCAATTAATATTCTTATTATTATACTAGCTTTTTCAGTTGATTCTAAATTATGTATTTTATTATAAATTGTCTTTGATTCTTTTATTATTTTACCTATTTCTCCATTTATTCTAATGCATTTTGCAACTGTAATTTTAGTATCATTATTTATTCCAATATTTTTTAATGATACAATAAATTTATTAATCAAATCATTAATATCAACAAGTTCATTGTTAATTTCAACACTATAAGTATTATTAGTTAATGTTAATGCAACTTCTTCTGGTGATAAGTCCGTCATTTATTATATCACTATATAATTATGTCTTTAATAAGAATTTATAAAATTAAAAATTGATATTTAGTTATTTTCTTCAAATCTAATTCTATATTATGGACCATCTTAACAACTATACCAATTTTAATTCTAATGAGTTATCAAAAATTGATTATAAAATTTTAAAAAAAAGGAAATTATTAGAAAATATAAACTCTGATATAAGAAAACTGAATTATAAAAAAATGAAGATAATTAAAAAATCAAAAAACAATTTTAAAAAAAATAATAATAAATACATCGTTAATCATTTACTTGATAATATGAATTGTTTAATGATAAATTCTAACCGGCGCAGATCTAAAAGTAGTTATAACTCAGATTCAAGTGATGATGAAATTGGATTTTAAAAAATTGATTTATTATTTAAGAATAGAGTAATCTAAGTTATATATTATGAGTAAATTATCAGAAAAATGGAAAAAGTGTGGTTGTAAAGTATGTATTGTAGCATTATATACTTCTAAATTCACTCAAAAAATTAAGGAATCATTATATAAATCAAATAAATATAAAGTTGTTATTAATTAAATAAAAGAAATAACTTATAATTCGGTTGAAAATAATAGTTTATTTTATATTTGTTTTTTATTACAACCATTGCTTTCTAATTCATTTTTTAAAAATTCTGAAAAATCTGACGAAGAAGTAATATAACAAGATGGAATTAAAGCATGAATAAATGCTTTTCCTGATGCGATAAATAAATTATAGCTCAAGTTTAGTGAAAATCTCATATGTGTTACATAATCCATACAGACTTTTTTTGGGTGTTCATTAAAATTATTATTAATAAAGTTAATAGATGGATCTAATATAAAATTAGTACATTTTTTAAATGATTCTGCTTTTAGTTTTAAGAAAATATCCAACATTAACTATATCTATAAAATAAATTTATTGTATTCAACATTAATTTGTTGTTTATGATACAGAGATTGTTGAAGAATTTCTTTCTTAACTTTTATGTATATATATTGTTTCTTCTATTTTAGAAGCATTAAATCCAGAATCAAGTGAAATCATTTTATTATTATTATTTTTACTATTTGCAAGAGAAAACAATCTTTCTATTGATTTTTTCTTTATTGTGTTATAACCACTCATATAGAATAATTTTGGAAATATATAATACCATAAACATATGTCGTTGGTATATCTAATAGGAACTCCAAATATAAAGTTTTTATTACCACTACTTGTAGTAGTAAAGTTAACCAAGTTAATCCATGGATCTATTAAATGTTTACTTACAGTATCATGTAATAGATTAGATTGATTACCTATTTCTTTTAATTTATGTTTCCAGGATTCACCAAATATATTGTTTAACAAAGGAAAAATTGTATTTCTCATCTGACCTCTTCTAGACCATTCTGGTGTAGTATCTTTAAAATAGGGAACATCAAATTCGTATGCTAATTCATATATAGACGATTTATAATATTTTAGTAATGGTCTAAATATATTTACTTTTTTCTTATTACTTGTCTCCTTCATCACCTCAAGGTCTAATATATTATGACCTTTCAATAGATTAGTAAAAATATTTTCAATAATATCATCTTTATGATGTCCTAGAACAACTCCTTTTAATTCATGTTCTATTATTATTTTTTGATAAGAATTATATCTTATGTCTTTTGTTTCTTCTTCAAATATCTTCCTTTTACTTGATCCGATTTCTTTCCTATCTTTAGGAGCATTCTCAATATGAATAGTTGTTAGATTTACATTATTTAATGAACAATATTTTTCTAAAAATTTAGCTTCTAATACACTTTCATCTCTTAAGTTATAGTTTATCATTATAGCAAAAATTTCAAAGTCTCTATAATTTCTTGCTTCTATTAGTAATCTTAATAGAACCATTGAATCAACGCCTCCTGATAACGATATTAATATTCCACTATTAATAATATGATTATTTGATATAAACATTAATATATCTTGAAGTAGTTTATTATTAAGTGGTATTTTATATATTTCTTCTTTTTTTATTATATAATTTATTGGAAATTCCAAAATATTATTATTAGTATTATCTATTTTATTTACTAATGAATAATTAATAAAAAATAAATTTATTGTTGATATTATTTCTTTTATCCAATTTAATGAAAATTCAATCATAATTTATTGGTTATCATATATATTTTATTATTTATTCAATTTTTACACCTTTGATGTTGCACAGCAACATATTGATTGAAAATCAGATTGAACATTTAAAACGCCGACTTTTCTTTAAGAAATAGTTCTATTTAAAAATTGAAATAAAATACTTAAAATATCATAGTATTATATACTAAAATGGATAACATATATTTTGAAAATATCGAAAGACATTGTCAAATTACTGATAGTGGAATTTTCGATAAAAATGATACGATTTTAAAACCAACAAGAAAAATTAATAGAGGACAGTTTCAAGGTGTAGAAATTAAAAAGGATGATGACGTAAGCGCACTCCCAGACGTAACTCTTGAGAGAATGGTTGAGGGAGCAACTAAAAAATACAAAAAAATGACTGAGCAAATTATAAATCAGATTCGGACAAGCAAACGTAAGGGTAATGTTAAATATCAAACTCTTGGTTGGAAACATGCAAAAGTAATTAAATCTTGGTGTGATGAAAATAATATAAATTGTAATATAGTTACAGACCCAACTATTACCAGAAACAAATTAGTTAACATTGATATTTGGTTTTCAATTGATGGAAACTTATATGATGATGGATATGAAGATTATGGAAATCAATATTTAGATTTTCATAGTATAAAACAAAATGTAGTTTATGTTGAAGTTAAATTATAGGATGGATGCTGCAGATAGATATAGAAATTTACCATTTATTGGATATATTTAATTTAATAAAAACTACTTATATCATTAGATAATTTGATTTTAGTAATAAGAGATTATAAATAAAAATTGAAAAAATAATTCTAATAATGATGTTAAGAAAATTTATAAAATGATGAAAATAATATTTATAATAATGTGCGTGTTGAACGTGTTGGGTAAGGTTAACTCTATGTATTTGAGTGTTCCTACAGGAAATGTGATTGTTTGGTATAATTGGAGGGTAATGCAACAGGAAGTGTCAGAACCAGGTGGATTGAAGTTCTATAACCCTCTTACTACAGATTACCAACTTGTTGATGTAACTTCTCAAATGGATGAGATTAATGATATACACTGTGTAACTAAGGATAAACAAAAAGCTATTTTTCCTTCAGTAAAGGTTTGGAACAGACTTCCTAAGGATAAAGTGTACGGTGTTCTATCTGTATTTGAGAAGTTTTATTGTAAACCTTCTGTTCCTTATGATAGAGCAATTATTTATGATCCAGTTATTAATTTTCTAAAGGAAGTTTGTTCTGATTATACTGGTGAAGAATTGAGATCAGACAATTATAAGGATCTCAATGAGATGATTATGAGTCATCTAACTGACTTCCAAAAATCTAGACCTGAAATGAATTCTGTTTCAAATGATTCATCTACTGGACTTGACATTCTAAAAGTTTTTGTTGAAATTCCAAAGCTATCAGATGAAGTTGAAAAGAATTATCAAGAAATTGCTGCTCAAAAATCTGCTACTTTGGCAGAAGAATATCGTCAGAAAACAGAATTGAAAAAGAGAGAAACTGAAAACAAACTTGATTTTCTTGACGCTGAAAAGAATCGTAAAGTTGCTGAAGAAAAGAATAAAGAAAGTGAAGAAAGTGCTGAATCTGCATCTAAGATTCTTAAGATTAATGCTGAATCAGATGCTACTAAGAAGAGAATTGACGCCGATGCAAATTCTTATGCTTTGTCAAAGCTAGCTACTGATAACATGCTTTTGTTGACTCCCGAGTATATTCAACTGAAGCAAGTTGAATCTTTTGGTTGCAATAATGCAATTTATTATGGAGATAGTATTCCTACCTTTATATCAAATCCATATAATTCTGGTTGAATCAGTTGATTCAGAAGATTGTTTGAAAAAATGTTAATTTAATAATATTGAAAATTTATTTTAATGGAAGTAAAGTATTCATTTATTATGATTTTATCAATTATATTTTCAAGATTAATTTTTGCAACAATAGTTCCAACTATAATTTTATCTTATTGTATTATATTTTATCCAAATACATTATTTTTTAGTAATGATATAACAGATAATGAAAAACAATATATTAGAATAACTACTTTATTATTATTTTTACCTTTATTATTTAATGTTACTTTTGGTATATTTACAATAGTATTAGAATTTTTTATTTTTCTAAAAAAATTTATATATGATGATATTTTGATTCATTTGAATCAACTTATAATTATTTATTTTTATTCTATTTGGCTTTTATGTTTTGTTAAATATTTATTTAATATTTAATTATTTTTTGATTGAAAGTTTATAAATAGGTTCAAAAAGTTTAATCTTTTTTCTTATTAAATATATTAATGAGAAATTTTACTAAAAAAAATACTGGAGATGAATTAGTTAGTAAAATTAGTAAAACAGTTAATTTCAAAAAAGGTCAAATAGTTATATACAAAGATAACTCCGGAATAGATTATAACGCTGAAATAATAGATATTCATTATGATGATATAGAACAATATTATACTATTTTTATTTTCGACAAAAAAATAGAAAAACAAACAATCGGTAGTAAACTTAAATTTAAAAATTAATTTTATTAAATGATGAAAATATATAATATTTTCAAATGATTTATTTTCAAAAGCAAAACATGGAAGTTGAGATCCGCTTTTTACATCTTGTTATTTTGCAAAATGGCAATATATTGTAAACAAACACTAAGGAAACAAATCTACGATTTATGTTTTTGCTCCGAAAATAAATCATTTGCTAATATTAACATTGCTCTAAATAAAGTTAATAAAAATTGAATAAAAAATAAATGAACGAAAATAATCAATAACAAAAAATGTTGAAGATAATATTAATTTTATACTTAATATATTTAAATTATGCAGTGTCATTAACGAGCGTAATGGTAGTGTTAGGAAATCAAATGATGGAAATCCAAAAGGATAGAGTATTGTTTGCAATAGAATATTCAAAAAGTCTAGAAAATACATATATATGGTATTTATCAGGAGGTGTAAAAGGGTGTGTAGAGAACGAGATAACTGAAGCTTCAAATATGAGAGGATATATAAACGAAAAAACAGCTAATTACATAGTATTAGATAATGATGCAACAAATACAGCAGAAAATTTTGTAAATTTAAAAAAGTGGTTAACCATCAAATATAAGTCGAATGAAGAATATGAAATAGTAATAACAACATCAGAATTTCATAAGGTTCGCGCATTAAAAATATTTGAAGGAATATTTGAAAAAGATGATATAAAATGGAATCTAAGTAAAAAAGCGTGTCAGTCCTGTTGGTCAGACGAAATATTCCATATGAAAAATGTAGAGAAAGATGTAAAAAATGCGTTACAAAAATGAACGTAATAAATAAAAAAACGTGTATATTCCCGTGTATTTTGTTTATAATTTTTTTATTAAGATGCATCATCCATTATTGACCATCATAATTATTTTTATTATTAAATAATAACAGGAATTAAATTTAATATAATTATTAATTTGATTTTTATTAGTTTCATTTAAAAATTGAAAATCTTTTTGTTATAATGTTACTAACTATTTTAATAAAAATGAATAATAATGAAATAAACTACACGATTATTAAATCTAATAATAAGTCAGTTAAAATTATAATTGAACCTTGTAAACCACAAAAGAATACATTTAATAATAAAAAAAAGTGTAAAAAAGGTAATAAAATTAGAAATTTTAAAGATTCTGTTAAAAACAAAACTTTATATTTTGCTCAATCTAAGATATTTAATTCACCAAAAGCATCCGAACTACCAATTCCTGTATTTGATTAAAATATAATTCAATGTGATCTATATTTTTTTATAAATTTAAAAATTGAACTAAAAATATTTAGAATCAACAAAGTTGATTCTAATTAATATGAAAATTACGATCACTAATAAATCAAAAATAAATAATCCTGTTGAATTTATTCCTAATAATGATCCTTCTTTTATTAATTCTTTTGAAGGTGATTTTGATGAAAGAATTTTTAAAGATTCCCATTTAGAGTTTTATAGTTATTTGAAACATCAAATAAATAATTTAGATAATCTAAATAATTTATTGACTGATATAAATTTACATTTTGAATATATTTGGTTAATCATATTTAGAAATAATTCAGGACAAAATTCAGTTAGGTTTGTTATAAAAACAAACACAAATGAACAAGGACTTACTATATTTTGGAGGAAATACATGTCTAAAGCACCAGGTAGTGGTCAAAATGATCTATTTTTAACTAAGAATGAAGAATTTGTGGAAGAAGGTTGTGTAGATAAAATTAAAATTAAAGTTGAATTAACTCATTATTTACAAAATCCAAATTTATATTTATCATCAATTTAAAAAATTTAAATTCATTTACCCATTCTATTAAAAACAAAACCATTTGAACTACCAATTCATGTATTTGATTAAAATATAATTCAACAGGATTATTTTTTATAAATTTAAAAATTGAAATAAAGATATTTAAAATCAACAAAGTAGATTATAATTAATATGAAAATTACGATCACTAATAAATCAAAAATAAATAATCCTGTTGAATTTATTCCTAATAATGATCCTTCTTTTATTAATTCTTTTGAAGGTGATTTTGATGAAAGAATTTTTAAAGATTCCCATTTAGAGTATTATAGTTACTTGAAACATCAAATAAATAATTTAGATAAACTAAATAATTTATTGAATGATATAAATTTACATTTTGAATATATTTGGTTAATTATATTTAGAAATGATGCAGGACAAAATTCAGTTAGTTTTGTTATAAAAACAAATACAAATGAACTAGGACTTACTATATTTTGGAGGAAATACATGTCTAAAGCACCAGGTAGTGGTCAAAATGATCTATTTTTAACGAGGAAGGAAGAATTTGTTGAAGAAGGGTGTGTAGATAAAATTAAAGTTCAATTAACTCATTATTTACAAAATCAAAATATATATTTATCATCAATTTAAAAAATTGAAATTCATTTACCCATTCTATCTAGAAAATAAATTAATAAATATGAAAAGAAAAGGAAATAAAAGAAATATAGAACAAACAAACAATCAGAATAAATTGGCTAAGAAGTTTAATTATTATGGTAAGATAACATATACTAATAATTATATATATGAAGGAGATTGTAAAGATGATAATAGACATGGAAAAGGTACTATGATATGTCATGATGGTTCTATGTATGAAGGAGATTGGATTGATAACGATCGGCATGGAAATGGCAATATGACATATACTAATGGTTCTATTTATGAAGGAGATTGGATTAAGAATGGTAGGCATGGAAAGGGTAAGATGACATATTCTGATGGTTCTATTTATGAAGGAGATTGGATTAAGAATGGTAGGCATGGAAAGGGTAAGATGACATATTCTGATGGTTCTATTTATGAAGGAGATTGGGAAGTTGATACAAGACATGGTAAGGGTGTGTATAAATTTACTGATCTCAAAATATATGAGGGTGATTTTAAAAATGATAATTTACATGGAACTGGAAAGATCACTTATGATGATGGTAGAATATATATAGGAGATTTCAAAGATGGTGATATTAATGGAATTGGTAAATGTACACTTGTTGATGGTACTATTTATGAAGGAGATTGGATAAATGGTATAATAGATGGTTATGGTAAGATGACATATGCAAATGGTGAAATATATGAAGGATATTTTAAAGATAACAAGAAGCATGGAAAAGGTAAAATGAAATTTCTTAATGGTAATATATATGAAGGTGATTACAAACATGATAAGAAATATGGAGAATGTATTTATACATGGGGTAGTGGTCAAATATATGAAGGATCTTGGAAACATAACAAGCCTTGTGGATATGGCACTTATACATTAGTTGATGGTCATGTATATAAAGGAGATTGGAAAAATGGTAAGAGGCATGGAAAGGGTATGTATACAATTGTTGATGGTTGTGTATATGTAGGAGATTGGGAAAATGGTAAGGAAAATGGAAATGGTCAGATAACATATCCTACTGATGATAGAATATATGTAGGTGAATTTAAAGATGGTAATATTCATGGAAAGGGCAAATGTACACTAACCGATGGTTCTATATATGAAGGATATTTCAAAGTTGGTAAAAGACATGGATTAGGTAATATAACATATTTTAACGGTGCAACATATGAAGGATATTGGAAAGATGACATGAGACATGGAAAGGGTATTTATAAATTTACTGATGGTAATATATATGAAGGAGATTTTGAAGAGGAAAATATGTATGGAAAGGGGAATTATACAACGTCTGATGGTAGAATATATGTAGGTGATTTCAAAGATGGATATATATATGGAAAGGGTAAGATATTCTATCCTAAAGGTGAAACATATGAAGGAGATTTGATAAAGTCTAAGAGACATGGTAAAGGTACTTATAAATATTCTAATGGTACTATATATGAAGGAGATTGGAAAGATCAAATGAAGCATGGACAGGGTACTTGTACATATTCTAACGGAACTATATATGTAGGAGGATTCAAAAAAGACAATATGTATGGAAAATGTACGATTAGTCAATTTATTTAATTATTTATAATAAATGTATTTAATTATTTATAATAAATGTATTTAATTTAAAAAAATTGCAACCAGAAAAAATTGATTTATAAAAATTTTAAATCTTAGTTTATTGTATATATCATGCAGATTTTCGTTAAAACATTGACTGGAAAGACTATTACTTTGGACGTTGAGCCATCGGACACTATTGACAACATTAAGACAAAAATTCAAGACAAGGAGGGAATACCACCTGATCAACAACGCTTAATTTTTGCAGGTAAGCAGCTGGAAGATGGAAGGACTTTGGCAGATTATAATGTCCAAAAGGAAAGTACCTTGCATCTAGTTTTGAGACTAAGAGGTGGCCACTAGATAGATTTTTTTAATTTTTTTTTAATTTTTTAAATAATTTGTAAAACTATTAAACTCTTTCATTTATATAAAGACTGGTTAATATATAATTCATATGGGAAACAGAAAAGATCATGAGATAAGAGGTGATTGTATTAAAAAACATTGTTCCAAATGCGAAACTTGGAAGAAATTAGATGATTTTAATTCACAGAAATCATCATGGGATGAATTGTGTAGGTTGTGTAGAAATTGTATGATTGAATACAAAAGAGAGAAAAGAAACAGTGATCCAAAATATAAAGAAGCAGATGAAAAATATAATGAAAAATATAAAGAATCAGGTAAAAAAAGAGAAATGAGTCAAAAAAGATACAACGAAAAAAAGGAAGAAATTATTGAGAAATGCATAGCTTACAATAAGAAGAAATATCATTCAGATAGTAATTTTAAGTTAGTTTGTACTTTAAGAAATCGTATAAATAAAGTTCTTAGAGAATCAAATACTAAAAAGTCTAAAAAAACGATGGAACTAACTGGTTGTACAGTAGATGAGCTAAAAAAACACATCGAGAAGCAATTCAAACCAGACATGAAATGGAGTAATCATTCTGTTAAAGGATGGCATTTGGACCATATCAAACCATTAGCCTCATTTGATTTATCTATCCTCGAGTACCAAAAGAAAGCATTTCACTATTCTAATCTCCAACCATTGTGGGCAGAGGAAAATCTATCAAAGGGTGCTAAAGTTTAGTTAATCAGATACTAATTATAGTTTTTATTATCAGATTAAAAATAATACATTTATAAGATCAAGATTTTTTTAATTTTTTTTAATTTTTTAAATAATTTGTAAAACTATTAAACTCTTTCATTTATATAATCAATATTAATTAGTATAAAAAAATTGATTATACTAAAGATTGTAATAATGTTAAGGTTATATGTTAGAGGAGTTAAAAAAAATATGTGATAACTATTTAATTAAAGTTTACAATGGTATTAATAAAAATGATGATAATGATGATGATTGGTGGAATGATACATTTTTATTTGAATCAACAAATAATTATATCGAAGGAGAATATGATATAATGAACTGTGACATTGATGTTAAATATATTAATTATTATGTAAAAGAAAATGTGTTTGATATTATAAATTACATTAACACTTTTTATGAAGATAATTATGGTACAGATTGTATTTTAGATTGGAAAAAATTAGACGATGAATATTTGATTAGACATTTTGTGTATGTATATGGTCATGAAAATATCAGTAGTATAAAAAAAATGTTAGTTTAAAATTACAAGTTAGTTAATATATATTTCTTAAATTTTTAATTTATCAAAAAAATTGAAAATATAAATAAATAAGATAGATATAGATATCTAATCTAAAAAATGAGTAATATGAACAAAAATAAAATGTGTTATAGCACAATTAAAGGAGAATGTTGTTTTGACCAAACCTGTAGGGATAATCACAACGGTGAAGTTAGATGTAAATGGGGTAATAATTGTATTCATAAGAACAATTGTATATTTAAACATACACTGGATTGGCGTAAATTTCATTATCTAAATTTTAATAAATGCCCTGAAGATAGATACAGAGAAGATAGATACAGAGAAGATAGATACAGAGAAGATAGATACAGAGAAGATAGATTTCCTGAAGATAGATACAGAGAAGATGCCAAAAGTAGACGTCTAAATGAGAGTGGTTCTAAAAGAGATAGACATGCAATGTCAAATGGAACTGACATTTATTCTGACGAGATTACTAGACTTGGTAATAAAATTAGTAGTGACAAAAAAATATTTGATTTTCTAGAAAATAGATTTCCTGGAATTACTAAAATTAAATCTTGGCAGGATCCAGAAAAGCAACAGATTCAACAGAATCAACAAAGGCTTGTGAAAAAAGTAGAAGAGTTGACTGAAGAAATTAAAATTCTTAGATTTGATTTGACTGAAGAAAAGCTTAAATCAACACTTGTAGTAAAAAAATATGAAAGTATTGTTGTTCAACTTGAGAAAGCGAATGAAAATATTTTTTCTTTGGAATCTAATAAAAATTTAGAAGAATCGCCTGCAAAGAAAAGAATAGTTCTTAATAATAGTGATAGAGATAGACTTGAAATAGGACTAAATTGTGTGAGTGATTATAGAAGAAGTTCTAGAATAAAGAAAATTAATTCATCAATGAATATTATTGCTGAATAGTTATTTTAATAGTATCAAATTATTGATATATAAACATATTTTGATTCGAATAATATATTATTCGAATCTATTTATTTATATTAATTGCTATATCTTCTACTTATGTAATGTGCAATATATGTATATAATGGAACTATAATCATTTCATTATCATGTAATATTTTAGCTAAACTATTATCACTAATAATATCAGGATGATTACCATCTATAGCTAATGTCATAAAAACTGTATTGTAAATTAAAGAAAATAATATCACTATTTTAACTATTGGATATTTATTAGAAACTATACTTGAACAACATACTAACAATAAATTTAAAAATATACTATCAGAAAGTATATCAAACTGTGCTCCAAATTTTGATGTTTTATTACATTTTCTAGCGACATAACCATCTAAAATATCAAGGAAAGTTCTAATAATTGTTAAATTAATTACAATATCTATTCTATTGATTAAGAAAAAGTATGCAATAATTGGATTTAATAATAATGTTAAAAAAGTAATATGATTTGGATTCATTGAACATAAAAAATAACATTTTTTTAAAAAATTACTATTATAAATATAATTATCAATTGATAAATTTTTATCAAATGGTTCAGGCATATATAGAATGATTTAGAAAAAATCTTTCTATATATTCATGTAATTTTTAAATAAAATTACATAAAAGTAATTATAATTCCATAAAAGTAATTATAATTCCATAAAAGTAATTAAATATAAATAAAGTTTTCCTATTTCAAACGTAAATTTTTTATACATTTTGCAACTACATACTATCATATGAAACCTGATATAGATACAAATTTATCTTTAGTTATGATTTATATGGATATCAATAGTAATTGTATTGTTCAATTCGGAGTAAAAAAGTAGATGTAAACAAAATATTACTTATTGTGAACAGAACACCAAATAAATTGTGTTCCATTTTAAATAAGAATCTAAAAGTAAAAATGATATAGCTTCTTATGTAAAATTCACCAAAAAAATATAAACTAAAACGTGTTCCATTTAAAATCTTCACGAGTGTAAAATTAATCAAATATGTGAGAAGATTCCAATCCAGCAGATCCTGCAAGGATATGTATAAATATATTTTGAATCAACTTTGTTGATTCTATTTATATTTCCTGACGATGTATTACGTAAGGCCATAAAATATTTATATTAGAAAAGAATTTATAAAAATTAAAAATTGATATAAAAAATTTTATAAATTCATTAATAATATTTATCTAACAAAAAACAATGGACACTATTACAAATAGTAATTTAAGACAATATAAATATTCTATTCAAGAATTGGAAAAAAATATAAACAATTTGAATATGAAAACAATAGTAAATACTCAGAAATTAACCATTGAATTTTGTGTTAAATATATATTAAATGAAGATTATGCTCAATGTAATGAAGAAGTAGATCTATTGACTATTTTTTATGTTATGTATAATCAACCACATCTAAATGAAACCGAATTAACAAACTGTTATTACAGTAAGTAAATATATTCCATTGAATTTTACAAAGTTTTTATGTGATAAAGGTAATCCAGTAAAATTAGGAATGTCAATAAAAATATTATAATTTGACAATAAATTATTTATTTTAAAAATCTTTTTATATATGATTAGTTACATCTAAATTTATATTAAATTTATTAATAATAAATACAAAAGTATAAATTTCATTTATTTTTTCTTTTTTTAAAATTATATGATTATATAATTTATATTTCCTTATCTTATTTTTACATAATTTAACAAATAGATTCATTACATTAGTATATTTTAAAATTGATCTATTAGTACTAACAATTAATTCTCCTTCTTCTCTATTTCTCCACTTTAAAGCTCCTTCACTACCATATCTAGATTCCCATAACCAACATACACTTTTTTTTGAATGTTTTCCGCTTGAATGTGCTACTTGAAAATATTCATTATTATTTTTATTTTTCCCACTCCACACAATATGTTGTGTTTCATATCCATTTATCATATTCTAATTTTATAAAACTAATAGATTTATAAAAATCAATTTTTATTTAGATTTTTCAAAAACTACAATTTAGTTTTGGACGGAAAATTAGTTCATTTGTTTACAATTAAATAGTCCGATCAATTTTTATAATATAACTTATTATATATGGAAATTATTAAATCTAATAATAAGATAATACTTATTGTATTATATTTACTAATTATTCTAGTAATATTAAAATATGTGTATAATCAGTTTCAAAAAGAGTTATATTACACTACATTAACTTATATTTTACGTCCAATTTTTAATTATCAATCTAGGTATTTTATTAGTAATTTCAATGATATTATTAAACCATATTACAAAGGAAACACTATTGTAGATAATAAAAATATAAATATAAATAGAACCATAAAAAATGAATATTCTATTCTTGATAAAAATATTACAAATGGTTTATTAAATGGTTTAAAACATAAAAAACCTTCTAATGTTACTTTAGATACTCTTATTGATAGAGTAGTTAAATATATACATCTTGATGGTAAACCAGTTAAAATTGAGGATCTTATTATATTAGATGTTCTAACTGTATCTGGAAATTATTTTCCATTTTTTCATACTGATATAGAGTGGGGAACATTTTGTAAAAGTAATGGTTTTCAAATTTGGATATTATTAGAAGAAGATGAAGAAATTAAACCAAGAGGAAATATGTTTATAATGGAGACAGATATTGTTGAACCCTCGAAAACTGTAAGTATTCTAAATAAAAATAAGGTTTCTGTAGTTAAAAATGGAGGACCATTATTATTTCCAGAAGTAATTAAAAATTATAATAGTCTTGATGAATTAGATCCAAAAATAAAGTATTTAAATGCTAAAATTGGAGAAGTATTTTTAATGAATCCATCAGTTTTCCATTGTAGTGATCCAATAGTAAAAAATACAACACGTAGGGCTATCAATTTAAGGATAATTCATAAACCGAATAAAGATTTAAGTATTTGTGATTTTAGTAGTAGTTATACGAGTATAATACGTTCAAAACATGATTTTAAGTGTGATAATAATTTTTGTTATACAAAAACATCTTCTACAGATTTAAAATATAAATATAAATAATTAATTCCATATGTATTTGAAAGATTTTTAATATGGAACTAAATAGCATTAGTTTTTTGTAAAAACGATTAATTTATACAAAAAATTGAATAATATATTTATAACTTAAGAATCAATAATATATATATGGATGATCAAAATTTAAACAAACTTCTTCTAATTAATAAATATTATGAAGAAGAAGATGAATACGACGATGATGAAAATAATTGTTTCAGTTGTAAAAATTACAATGCTAGTTATGAATGTGATTTGTGTAAGAAAACAAATTGTGGAAATAATAAAGATTGTTGTATATCGTTTCCTCAATATAACAATACTGATATGATACTGTGTAAAGGATGTTATATTAAAATATCTGTAAAACTAAAGCCGTGGAAATGCAAAAAATCTAAACTTAGAGATTATAAATGAATCAATAATTTGATTCATTATATTATTTATTTATAAAAAAATTAGTTAGGTGCAGATGCTTGTCTATTTGTTTTAAAATCATCACAAGAGGTTTGATCATACTCTTCATAACAACATGCAATTTGACTACTTTGTCTTCTTAAATCATTAGAGATAACTGGGATGTTATTACCTTTAGATGAAGAGTAATCTCTTGTTATTTGACTTAATCCATTTACAGCAATTGATGTATGAGAATCATCATTATCAAATGCAAGACATTGACCTATATCAAGATTTAATAATTTAGATCCATCAATATTTGGAGGATGCATAAAATAGCATGGAATATTCTTCCAGCAATTTTTAATCATATTATTCATTCGATCTATTTCATCTGAAGATGACATATTGTCTTCTCCATCTGTAATAACTAGTAATAAATTTTTCATACTATTATCATATAAATTATCCCAATCTTCAATAATTTTTACGATAGCTCCATTAAAATATGTAGATCCATCTGGTACTAATTTGTTTTTTATAAATGTTTCATCAATATCTATTTTTTTTACTTTTTTAATAATTTCATCAATTTCATTACTAAAACCTAATATTGTAACTATAGAATCATTGTGTAGTGTATTAATATAATCTAACAATGGTTTAGTTGCAACATTATTATAATATGACCCACCCATAGATATTGATTTATCAATCAGACAAATTATATTAATAGGGTTAGATATACTTTGGTTTTCCAACTTTTTTATTTTATCTTTTGATGAATCTATTTTAAAAAGAGTTTTTCTCTTTTTAGTAGGATTAAATATACCAATAGGAAGATCTAATGTATCTTCATTAACCCATTTTACAATATCATTTCTAGTAAATTTTTTTCTTGTTATCGGCGAATAGCTGTTTGTTAGTAGTAAAAATTCTAAATCATCCAATTTATAAGGATTATTTTCTCCCTTAATTTTATAAATTTCTATACCATTATCAATAAAATCATTAATGGATTCTAATGTGATAGGACAAATATCTGAAGGTTTCATATCTTGGTATGATAGTTTTTTTATAATGTTTACTGGAGGAATAATATTTCCTGAATCATCTGTAATAAAAACTTCTTTTCCTGTTTTTGTTGTTAATTTTAATTTATCATTTATAAAAGATATTTCAGATCCTTCAAAATTTGAATCACTTAAAATCATTGGTGATATATTTATAATTTTTAGTTCGATTTCTTTTGTTGTTGGTTTTAGACAGGAAAGTACTTGTTTTCCTTTTTTAAATTTTAAAGACCAGTAAACTTTTTTACCATCTGTATATTCTGTTATCACCAAATCGTCATAATCATCAATATTATTACCAGGAATCTGTGTACATGTTGTTGTATTTTGTCTGTGTAATTTGTTCATTTTAATAATTCATTCAGCAATGAGGTTATATATTTACAATTTCAATTTTTAGTTCAAGTGTTGTTTATTTTCTTCCATTATAAAATAAATAAATACTGCAATCATTCCAAATGATACATAAGTTTTAATATCTGGCGAAGAAGATTGTAAGTAGGAGTATAAATATACTGCAATTAAACTAGAAACTACACGAATTGATAGTTTTTTGGCAATTTCTTTCATTGGGTCTTCACTCTTTTTAAATCTATTACCAATTATTTTTTCAAATGTATTTCTTAAAAGTGATCTAAATTCACCATCAAGTAAGATTAAAAATCCTAAATTTTCCATATACATTAAATTAGATTTTAATTTTTATATTATTTTTAACAACAAGTAATATAAAAATTGATTTTATTTATTAATAACATGAAATAATAATTTAATAATGAATTCTGTAACTATTAATTGTAAAAAATATATTAGTAAATTTGAAAATAGAAGTAGTAAATTTCAAGTTAATGAGTTAGTAAATGATGAATTATATAATAATATGAATCTTTTGTTAAAAAAACACACTCATTATCTAAGTGATGATTTATATGATGGTTATGAAAGTGATATTAGTTATGAGGATTTATCTTTTAGAATCGGAGATAAAACAATATTTAAATCAATGTATAGAAGTATTACTGATGAAAATATTATTAAAAAATTAATAAAATGGATTAAATATTTGCCATATAAAGATCATAATTTAATAATGTTAGAATTAATTTTTGATGTTTTTAAAAATTATGGTGATCATTTGAAGAAAATAATTGATAGTAAATATGTATATTTAAAATTAGAAGATCCGTTAAAAAGAATCCTATGGTATTCACTTGAAAATTGGATTAATGAATATGTTGATAAAACATATTTTAGTGTAGATAGATTTAATAGTGTTTTATATGATACATTAAATTTTATTACAACTAATAATAAACTATTTTTATTCAGTTTTCCTAAAAAAAGATAATGTATTGAGAATTTATAAAAGATATTCTATTTAGTTAGTAATGATTATATCAAAAGAAATATTTAATTTATTCCTTAGTAATTTGTTTAATTTCATTTTCTACTGTATCATGATCTAATACTAAACCGAATCTGTATAAGTAATTTTTTACTTTTTCTATAAATTGATATTGAGAATATCTGTTAACTATATCTTTTCCATTGTAATCCATTTCCATAATAATTAATTCTTCAAGAGGTTTAATCTTTGGAATTTTTATATCAATCTTATTTTTAACTAAAATTAAATCAGCAACATTTTTTGGGAATCTTCTTATTGCTCTATATTTAAGATCATAATTTAGATCAATTAATTTTATTCCAAAAAAATAGTAATGATAATCGGGGTTAACAATTATGTCATAAAAATTAATTTTTTCAGGAGCTGCTATTTGATCAACCATATACATATCTGTTTTATCAATACCATCCCAATCATCATATATATTATGAATATATGGATCTAAAAAATCCATTTTTGAAGCCATTTCTGTTAGATTACTTTTTACTTTTTCCTTATCATAATTTGGATGTAATATAACAGTATCTAAATCTTTACTAGCTCTTATATTATACGCTTGTAATGATATTGAAGAAGCGATTATAGTTCCTAATCTATTTTTTGTACCAACATTTTTTCTAAGATTTCCAAGGAAAACAAAAAAATCATTTAGATTTGTATGATACCCAGTTATGTTTTCTTTATTTATTTTTTCTAAGAATTCAATTGTTTTATTATTAAAAAAACAAGGTATTAAAAAGTCTCTTCTATTTTTCTGAAGAAAGTATTCTTTACTTCCTTTTTCTTCATATTTTTCTTCATATACATGAATATTATAATCTTTATTTGATTTTAGTAAATTTTTTTCATCATCTGTTAAGAATTGTTTGTAAATAATAATAATAGATTCAGAAAATTTCTTATTTGTTTTAATTTTTTTTGTTTCGATCATATTCTTTTTAGAATTACCAGAAGATGATATTTCTATTTTAATGTTTTCACTTAAGTGCATGTATAAAAATTTAAGATAATTATTTGAATAATTACTGATAGCTTTGACAAATTCTGGATATTTTATATAAATATTCTTTAGTTCATTTCTAAACTTATTTGAGTCCATATAAATCACTTATATTATTTTTCAATATATAAATATTTTTTTCTTATTTTAATTTAGATGAGTGTAATGTAATAATAGAGAGACTTGTAAATAAAAATTG
>Ga0257127_1000142_pt1 | contig 68974 bp, 69 predicted proteins | sample SI060_135mmetaG_FD_190152 | JGI IMG/M metagenome (GOLD analysis project Ga0257127, IMG submission 190152) | Marine microbial communities from Saanich Inlet, British Columbia, Canada - SI060_135m | ecosystem: Environmental > Aquatic > Marine > Inlet | place: Canada: British Columbia | collected... | reverse complement strand
GAGATGCTACAAGAGCATCAGAATCAGCTGTAGAATATTTAAATTTAGCAAAAGAAGCATTTGGTGAAATAAATGGTAGTATTTCTGGAAACGATAATGTTTCAGTTGCAAAAGAAAGTGATGTTTTGATTTTATCTATTCCATATGAGAATATAGATTCAGTATGTTCTGGAATATTATCAGAAATCAAAGATAATTGTGTTGTAGTATCTCCAATTGTGCCAATGACAAAAACAGATGTTGGATTTGAATGCATTTCAATTAAAGAAAATAAACCATTTTCATACAAACTTGTTTCAGAACATATGAAAGACAAATCAAAATTAGTTTCTGCATTTCATGTAATTTCTGAAAAAAAACTTATCAATCCAACTCTAGAATTAGATTATGATATCTTTGTGTGTGGTGATGATAAAGACTCGGTTGAAAAAGTAAATGAATTGATTAATGAAATTAAAGGTCTAAGATCAATTTACTTGGGACCAATAGAATTATCATATCTTGCAGAAATGTCCACACCATTACTACTTAATGCAATGATTAGAAATAAAATAAAAAATCCAGGTATCAAAATTATCTAAATTTACTTTCTATCATGAGTTACGAACACTACAGGAGAGGTAGGAATTGGTTTTCGGCTATTGGTGTTATGTTTTGTGTGATGGCATTAATTGTACTAATCAGACAATTATTAATTTGGGGGATAGAATTTGTTGAAGAATTTTTATTTAATGGGGAAATAACTAACGAAAAAGTTTCAATGCTAATGTTAGGGTTTGGTATTTTTATGATACTATTAGGATTTAGAAAAAATGAACAAAAAGAATGAATTTTTAAAATCACAAAAAGTATTGCGGTTGGCAACTATTGGTAAAAATAAAATGCCACACATCGCTCCTGTTTGGTATAAATATTTAGGGAAAAAATTCTACGTAGGTACAAATACAAAAACACAAAAGGTAAAAAACATTACAAAAAATAACAAAATTTCTTTTTGTATTGATGTAGGAGTTAATGCTCCAAATATTTATGGTATAATGGGACAAGGAGAAGCCAATTTAATTTTAGAAAAATCTAAAGTAGAAAAAATGGCTAAAACAATTCTTTTACGATATTTTAAGACATTGGAAAATAAATCTGCAAAAGAATTACTAGAAGATACTAACTGTATAATAGAAATTATTCCACAAAAATATTCAGTTTGGAATTACTGAGAAACAAATTCTTCTATTTTGTTCATTGCTGAATCTAAAATGTCTAAACTCGGAAGGTAAACTAGTCTAAAATGACCACTACCATATTTTTCTCCAAATCCAGAGCCGTGAACTGTAAGAACTCCTTTTGATTCTAATAATTTTGTTACAAATTCTTTATCTGATCTAAATTTGTTGTCTTCAATTTTTGGAAATGCATAAAATGAGCCCTTTGGATTAGGGCATGAAAGTCCAGGTATTTCATTTAAACGCTTTACAACTAAATCTCTGTGTTTTTTAATTTCAGATACAAAATTACTAATGTAATCTTGTGGTCCACGTAATGATTCAAGAGCAGCGTGTTGTACTGGAAGACTAGTTGCGATTCTCACTCTAGCAAGTTTTGGTAAATTTTCTCTTAGTGCATCAAGTTTTGATGATTGATTAAATGCAATGTATCCAATTCTCCAACCAGACATTAAATGAACTTTAGAAAAACCATTTAGAACAATTACAGGAGAGTCACCTGCAACTTTACCAATACCTACAAATTTTTCATCAAAAACAATTTGATCATAAATTTCATCACAAATAATGTAAAGATTGTGTTGATTTGCAATATCTACTAAATCTTTAAGGGATTTTTCATTAAACACAACCCCAGTTGGGTTGTTAGGACTAATCAAACAAATGGCTACCGTCTTTGAGGTGATTTTGGATTTTATATCCTCAATGTCTGGTGTTGAATTATTCAAATCAACTGCAAATTCCACAGGTATACCACCATGTAATCTAACATAGGATGCATATGGTGGATAATATGGTCCTGGCAAAAGTACTTCATCTCCATCCTCGACAATAGATGAGATCACCATATCAAGTCCTTCAGAAACTCCATTGGTAACTAGAATTTCTTCAGAAGAAATTGATAGGCCTTTAGCGTTTTCTTTTTTAGCAATCTCTTGTCTTAATTCCAAAAGACCTTCAGAAGAAGAATAGTAATTTTCACCTTTGTTAATTGCATCAATCAAAGCTTGGCGTACATTATCAGGAGGTTGAAATCCAAACTGTACAGGATCACCAATATTGAGATAATCTACTTTCATTCCTTTTTCTTGTACCTTTCTTGCAGATTCTACTATATCTCTAATAGCATATTCAACACCTGCTACTTTTTTTGATACTTTCAAAGTATCTAGACAGATATTTAGGCCTGTTAAATTCTTACTTGTTTGGACTCGTTGCACAGTCTGGATAGTGCGAGCGGCTTCGAACCGCTAGGTCGAGGGATCGAAGCCCTCCGAGCCCTTTAGATTATTTTATTAAACAAATAATTTACAAAATCATTAAATTGAAAATATCATTATTTAAAATTGGAATTATACTAAGTGTAATAGGGATAATTTGGACATCATTGATATTTGTAGAAGGTGAAAAAATTGCAGAAGAATTTACTTTAAAACCACAACAATCTCACAAAATTCAATTATATTTTGAAGGAGAAGGAATTGGATATTATAAAATTCTCATGCCAGAATTTTTAAAATATAAAATATTTGCTCAAGTTTTAGATGAAAATAACAATATAATTTCAGAAAAAAATGTAGAAACAAAAATGTCTGTAAGTTACTTTGATTTTGAAAAGAGTGGGAATTACACAATAAATGTTATCAATACACTAGAGCATTCAATTGAAATGCAAATAGAATTAGGAAATTCAAAGGTAAGGGAAATGATTTATTCTGGAATTATGATTTTTGCAGGAGGAATTATGATTGTTATTTTGTCGTTTGTTAAATTAAGAAATTATAGGATTGAGCATCCTGAAGAAAATATTACATGAATGTAGATGCATTGTATTGTATGTCCAAAAATTAAGGCAAAATTAAAGACAAGCCAAGTTGTAAAGAAAAGAAAAGCAATTATGGAAAGTGGAATTAAGATTTTGAGTTTAGTGTGCTCTCTATTTTTTAATGTTAAAAATCCACCAAGTGCTGCTAAAACTAAACCTATTTCGAGTGGTTGATGTGACCATGAAATTAATCCATCAATACCATACACATCATGGGAAACGGAATCTGCAAAGCCTGCAACCAGTTGAATTATGGCACCAATAACTACAAGTGAAATTCCAGTTTTTAGAGTTCCGTGTACTGACTTTTTTAGTAAAAGAAAAAGTCCTAAAAAACCAGCAGATGCAACCAAAGAAACTCCAAAATATACAACCATGTGTTGAATACTCCAAAAATAATCAGGTTCATTTATCAAGTGATTAACTGCATCCCAAAATCCTCCAGAAACTGAAATGAATGGTCCAAAAACTGCAAGAATAGAAACTAGGGAAACTAAAGTGGTAGTTTGGATAGGAATAGATCGTATGATATTTGAAACAAGTTTCATTTTTATTTTTTAAAAAAAGCACTATTTGAAATATTGTAAATTTATCGATTTGAAAAGTTGGGCTTTGTGAGTAATTTTCCCAATTAACTATATTAGAAAAGACAATTTAAGAAAAATATGAGTCCTGGAATTGGATTAATGAAAAGAAGATTAGAAAAGGAAAAAGATGCTATTGCACTTGCAGTATCGGGAATTGCAAAAAAGTATAATATAAAACCAGAAAATATCAAAACTCTGGAGACAAAATATCATGATGATGCAGGGGACTGGTATGTTGCATTAGGATGGGATGAAAAAAAGGCAATAATCCAGATGGATTCAGTATTAGGGGAAATTACAGAAATCAAAGAAATTTAATTATCAAGTTTATTTTAAAAAGAATATGACTAAAGCAATCGTTCTTGGCGGTTCACGAGGAATAGGTAAAGCAATATCAGATGCACTCAAATCAATAAAAATTGATGTTTTTGCAGCTTCTAAAAATGATATAGATACATCAAATTTAACAAGTGTTAAAAAATTTCTAGAAGAACATACACAGACAGATATTTTAATTCTAAATACAGGCGGCCCTGTACCAAAACAATTCTCAGATATTAAAGAAGAAGATTGGGAATTATATCATAATCAATTATTTTTAGGGTTTTGTATGATTTTACAGAATATAAAAATTAATGATGGTGGATATATTTTCTTAATTAGTTCAAGTGTAATTAAAGAGCCAAGTGCAAAATTAATAATTTCATCAGCATATAGGGCAGCTTTTGCAGAAGTTTTTAAAGTGTTAAGTAAAGATTATGCTCAAAAAAATATCAGTTGTATTAACATTGCACCAGGTCCAATTAACACAGATAGAACTAAAGAATTAATTGAGAATGTAGAAGAATTTGAAAAAACTTTACCTATGAAAAGATTAGGAGAACCAGAAGAAATTGGGAATTTTGTTAAAGCGATCATTGAAAACAATATAAAATATCTTTCAGGAGTTGTGATTAATTTTGATGGTGCAAATTCAAATTTTATTTTCTAAAATTAAAAGAAATGATCTCCAGCAACTGAACCAGATGAATGAAATACAAAATAAAATCCTTGAATGTATGGATTGTCAGATTTTATTGTAACCCAACCATCTTCTTTTAAAAAATTTTTTAGATCATTATCTAATGTTAATCTAAATTCAGAAAACGGTTTCAGTTGAATTTTTTTAGAAATTGTTGCTGAGTCTTCTTTCCTGTAAAAATTTAATTCAATTGTTGCATTCTTTTCATAGTTCTTCTTTGGAGAAAAATTAGATATAGTTATAACTGAATTTTGAACAAAAACTGGAGTCCAATGAAATGAACCAGGTTTTGAATCAATGCTAGGATTTCCAACTTTAGCATTAAAGCAAATATTACACGGTAGTTTTGATTTTGATTTTTCAATTCCCACATTAAGACCAAATTTAATTCTAGAAGGAATTTTGGAACTTAGGAATTTTGTAATTATATGTGCAGATGAAACTAAATTTTTATCAAGATTCAAATCATCAATTATTTTCTTGAAATCAATTTTAATTAATTTTGATTCTTGACTTTTTATTGTCATAAAATTATTTAATCCATGAATTTTTTCTCCTGCTTTATTGTATAGATCTATTTGTATACAAAAATCTGAAGGCGAAAAATTTGGATAAATTACTAAATTAGTAAAAAAATCATCGGTTAGGAATAGAGGTACATAAACAGAAGAATCATAAAAATCATCATTTATTCTTGACCAAAAATCACTCTCAGAATTACAAGATGTACAATCATAGTATGAATGAGTAAAACTGACAGATGGAAAAGAATTTTGCATATTCCCAACTAACAATCTTGGATAAAATCCTTCAAAATTATGACTTAATGAAATAGAACCAGAATAATCATCTAGAAAACTTTTAAGTTCAGGAATGTGTTCATGTATCTTAATGAATTTTGTTTCATATGGATGAATAGAATTTAAATGAAATAAGCCCGTAAGTTTTTTTGATTTTGAGTTTGTCACTGTATATTCTACAATACCGTCTTGATTCTTTAGAGGACCATTAACAAATGCAAAAAAGGAATTTAAATCATCATTACAATGAATATCAAAACCAGATTCAGGAACTTTAAATTGTTCATTTTCATTTAAATCTTCAAAATCATTATAGATTCTCTCAATAGTATGAACACAGGTACTAAAATCATTCCCAAAATATTCTAAAACTAACGCAGGATAAGGAAACACCATATCTCTTGTAGTATTAAATTCAATTTCTAGTGAACCTAAGAAATCAGAAGTGACATTGATTTCACTTAATAAAGAATCTAATTCTATTGAAAATGCTTTAGAAGAATGAATAGTTTGAAGTTTTCTCAATAAAATTTTCCCAATATCTGAACGTAATGTAATTATAATTCCAACTTCAGGAATATTTCTTTTCAATAACCAATATCCCATAAACAATATTCGTGAACTAAAATTTTTATTTTTAATAACAGGAAAAATTCCCGAACTTCGAAGAATAGGTTTCCTGGTATCTGAAACTTGTTCACCAAATTCTAATCTTGTACGTAAATGATCATAGAAACTTTTCATAACAATATATAAAAAAATCTCAATATTTAAAGGAAGATAAATTAATCATGTTTGAATTCAACATTTGGAGTATCATGTTGGCCTGCAATAGCAATTAATCCACCATCACGTAATTGTTGAAGTAATTGCATAACTTCTTTTTCTACTTGTTTTCTCTGTAATCCTGTTTGTTGTGCAAATACTTCTACAAGTTCTGTAACCTTGCGTTGTCCATTACAGGATTTCCAAAAATCTACAATTGCTTGGTTTACCATAAATCCTTGTTCATGTTCGTTTGCCAAAACCATTGAACCATCTTCTTGTTTGACTAATTTTCCAACACCTTGAGGTAATGCAGTTTCATAGTTAATTGGAGCAGGTGTATTCATAGCAGCTCCCATATTTTTAATTTTTAATTTTCCTTCTTCAGTCATTTTATCCATTGACCATGCAGGTTCCCATACAATATCTATTTTGACATTATTTACTCCTGGAACCTTTTTGGCATATCTTGTTGCATCTTCAACCAAAGTTTCATGTAAGGGGCAACCCTGTGTAGTCATTGTCATTTTGATATTAACATCATTATTTTCTGCAACATCAATCCCATAGATTAATCCCATCTCAACAATATTTAGAGGCACTTCAGGATCCATACACTGCTTAAGGGATTCCTCAATTGCCTGTGCAGAAACAGTACTCATAATGTTATGAACTATTTGAAAAACAATAAAAACTTTCTAATTATTAGCTTCAAATAATTTTGGGATTGATTCCTCATATGGGGCAGTAGCCACACCTTTCTCAGTAATAATTCCTGAAATTAGTTCAGGTGGAGTCATATCAAATGCAGGATTAATCACATTAACATCATCAGGTGCAGTCTTTTTCTCCCCAATTCCAGTAACTTCACTTCCTTTTCGCATCTCAATGATTACATTTTCAGCTTTGGTTTCAAGATCAATTGTAGATAATGGTGCTGCAACATAAAATGGAATTCCATGTTGTTTTGCCATGGTTGCTACTTGATAGGTTCCAATTTTGTTAAAGACATGACCAGTTTTTACAATTCTGTCAGCACCAACTACAACTTTATTCACCAATCCATTTGCCATCGAATATCCAACTGCAGTATCTGGAATTAAACTGACATCAAAACCATCATGTTTTAATTCAAATGCTGTTAACCGTGAACCTTGTTGAATGGGCCTTGTTTCAGTTGCTATTACTTTAACATTTTTTCCACTTTCTCTTGTTGCCCTAATTACACCTAGTGCAGTTCCATATGCAACAGTTGCCAATGCACCAGCATTACAATGAGTCATTATAGTATCATTATCATCAAAAAGAATAGAACCATTTTTTCCCATAGTTTTGTTTATTTCAATATCTTCATCTGCCATTTTTTTAGCAGTAGAAATTACTATTTCTTTAATTTGTTCAACAGTATCTCCCATTTTTGCAACATTCATAATTTTTTCTAATCCCCATCCTAAGTTTACTGCAGTAGGTCTTGTTGCAAAAAGAATTTTTTTTGCAATTTCTAAATCAGATAATAATTCATCTACATTATTTGTATTACTTTGTAATACTGCTAATGCTAATCCAAATGCACCAGATACCCCAATTGCTGGTGCACCTCTAACAACTAGAGTACTAATTGCATCTGCAACTTGATTAAAATCATCATATTCTACAAAAACTAGTTGATTTGGTAATTTGGTTTGATCAATCATTACAACTTTGTTATCTTTCCATTCTACTGTTCTTAACGAAGAATCAATTTGAGTTTCACACATTTTAAAAATTCTTAAAATTAGGTTAATTAAAATTCATCGAAAAAATTGGTATTAAAATGAATTTTTTAGATATGATTTCTAAAAATATTCCACAAATTGTAGATAGTATTTTATTGTGATGAAAGAATTACCCGTGATGGATATTTCAGATTTAGAAAAATATGATTCTCAAAAAATGTATAAAATTTATGATAAATGGCCAGAAATAGCTAGAAAATCATTTGAATCTAAACATAAAATTGAGAATGTGGATAATATCAACCATATTGTTTTTGCTGGAATGGGTGGTTCTGGAGCAATAGGGGATTTATTTTCATCAATACTTTCAAAAACAAATATTCATGTAAATGTTGTAAAAGGATATGTTTTACCACATACAGTGAATTCTAAAACTTTAGTGATAATCGTTAGTGTGTCTGGAAATACAGCTGAAACTTTCACAATTTTAAAATCAGCTCAAAAAATAGGCAGTAAAATTATTTCATTTACATCTGGTGGAAAAATTCAAAAATATTGTATTGAAAATGGAATTAACCACAGAATTGTTCCAAAATTCCATTCCCCAAGAGCAACTTTTCCTTCTTATTTATACACAATTTTAAAAGTGCTACATCAAACATTAAAAATTAAACAAGAATCAATAAAAGAATCAATTATTGAATTAGAAAAAACAAAGAATATGATTTCTAGTTTAAATTTAGATGACGATAATCCATCATTGGATATTGCAAAATGGATAACATCACATCCAATGATTTATTATCCATTTGGATTACAATCTGCAGCGATAAGATTTAAAAATTCTCTTCAAGAAAACGTTAAGATACATGCATTTACTGAAGATATTATTGAAGCTTGTCATAACGGAATTGTTTCTTGGGAAAAGAAATCAAATATTTTACCAATTTTAATCAGAGGTAAGGAAGATAATATCAAAACAAAAGAAAGATGGAAAATAATTAAAGAGTATTTTAAAGAGAATGATATTGAAGTTAAAGAAATACTTTCAATCAATGGGAATATTTTATCAAAAATGATTAATTTAATTTACGTATTAGATTATGCTACAATTTACAAAGCATCGTTAAATCATACAGATCCATCACCGGTAAAATCAATTGATTTTATAAAGTCTAAATTATGAGTAATATGACAAAGTATTCAGAACTTTTATCGAAAATTAATTCTGAAGGATATTCAGTGGGGTTAGAACAATTTCTTAAAAATAATTCAGAATATGAATTTAGATTCAATAAAATGGAAGGAAATGTTGCTTTTCGTGGAATCCACAAAAAAAATGATAGATGTTTAGTTATTAATAGTGATTTAGGAAACATTCCAGAAAGTATTTCACAAAGTTATAACAAAGTGTATTCATTAGAAACAAATAAAGAGAAAATAGCCATACAAAAATTAAGATTTAAAGAAAAAAATATTACAAATATTGAATTAATTAATTCTGATATAGAGTCATTTGAATTTCAAATAAATTATTTTGATTTAATAATAATTAATGGCATAAAAGAAGAAACTAACAGTGAAATTAATTTGATTAAATATTTTAATCAAATAAAACAAATTTTAACTTCAAATGGTTGTTTATGTATTTGTGTAGATAACAAATATGGATTAAAGATTTTTGGGAAGGAAATTACTGAGGATAAAATGTTTTCATCGAGTTTTTACGGATATAATTCACTTTTTAATTCACTTGGATTAAAAACTAAATCATATTGGGTATTACCATCATATAAAAAACCACATCATTCAGGAAAAATTGATAATGATATTTCCTTAAAATGGTTTTTTAAAAATTTTTCAAATGTATTTTCAATTGATAGAAAATTAAAAATCATTAGTTTATTTTTAAAGGGATTTAATAACATATCAAGAAAATTTCTTGTGAAGTTATTTTTTCCATCATTTGTGTTTTATTGCTATAAAGAAAATATTCAAGAAAATATAGAAGATATGATTGTTAATAAAACAGGATTTAAAAATATCATACAAAATGTTCGTCTTACAAAAATAATGTATTTTTTATTAAATGAATTAGGAAGTCCTGAAAAAATAATATCATGTGAAATAACAAAATATGATTTAACAGAAAAAATTTTTCCAATAAAAAGAATTTTCCCTAAAATGAAAAACCCAGATGAAAAAATAGTTATTGAAGATTGGCTTACTGGACAAGCTTGTAACAGATTAGATGAAAAAGATGTCATTCTTACCTTAAAATGGTTAATGGATTTTCAAAACAATACAAAATCTGAATTGATCAGTAACCAAGAAATAAATGAAGAAATTTCCAGTATCAAAAGTGAACTAAATAAAATTAAAAAAGTTTCTTGTGTTCCATATAATAAATGGCTTAAAGATTATGAAGAATATATTAATAATTTAAAATTAAAAAAAACTGGTGTACATGGTGATTTTCAAATTAGAAATATTCTTGTAGATCAAAAAAAATCTTCAGTAAACATAATAGATTGGGATTGGCGTTTTCAAGAAAAAGGTAATCCAATTTATGATGTCATTTGGTTTACATTAAATATTATGATAAATTCAAATAATCCAATAGAAGAATTCCGTTCAAATTTAAATGGTTCAGGTAAAGTTGTTCATATTATTAAAATAATTCAAAAAACTATGGAAAAATATTTTGGATTTGAATTAGATTTCATAATATTACTTAGATTTATGATTTTGAGATTCATAACTATAAAAATTAAAAATGATGGAACAGGATACTTGATGTATATTGAATTATTGAAAATTTTAAATACAAAAAATCATTTAACCATTTTTTAAAAAAATATTAATTTAGATTATTTTGAATGAGTTTTAGTATGAAAATTTGAGTGTACGATGAAATCACAGTAATAAAGAAGTTAAAAAAGAAATGAACATTGAAGTTAATTAAAGACGTAGGCTCTATAGGGATAGCAGATATCATAGCTAGTGGTATAGGAAGTGTTTTTTGGTTATATTTGGCATCTCTATTAACAGCTGAAAATTATGGTGAAATTCAATTTTACGTCAGTCTGGCAGGTATGGCATTTGCATTTTCTATGTTAGGAGCACGAAACACAATTATTGTTTATGAAGCAAAAAAAATTGGATTAAGAAAAATATTATTTGTAATTTCTATTATTGGTGGTATTTGTGCATCAGTTATTTTATGGATTATGTATCAAAGATTAGATGTAATTTCTCTATCACTAGGAATGATTTTTGGAGAATTAGCAATTGGGTATTTTTTAGGGAAAAAATTATTTGTAAAATATGCAATATTTACTGTTCTTCAAAAAAGCTTGATGGTCTCTCTTGCAATTGGATTTTATTTTATAATTGGAATAGAAGGAATAATTTATGGGATTGGTTTTTCATACATACCATTTGTATTAATCACTCTCAGTAATTTCAAAGGAAAAAAGATAGAACTAAAACTTTTAAGAACACACTATGGATTCATAATAAATAATTATGCATTAATATTAGTAGGTAATGCTAAAGGGAATTTAGATAAATTACTTATTGCCCCATTAATTGGGTTTGGGATTTTAGGAAATTATTCAATTGCATTTCAAGTATACTTAGTTTTAATGGTTTTTACAAATATTGTATATAAATATTCATTAACACATGATGCATCAGGAATTTTTTCAAAAAAAATTAAAATTTTTACCATCATAATTTCAATAATATTTTCAATTATTGGAATAGTTATTGTTCCACAAATCATTCCAATTTATTTCCCAAATTTCATTGATTCAATTCAGGTTATTCCAATACTTAGTTTAGCGGTAATCCCAAACACAATTTCGTTATTATATTCATCAAAATTCTTGGGTGATGAAAAAGGTAAAGTTATTTTAATTGGGATGATTTTTAATACAAGTCTCTATTTGATTCTCATTTCATTTTTAAGTCAAATATACTCAATTCAAGGAATAGGTATAAGTTATTTAATCAGTTCAATTGCATATACAATATTTTTATTCATGGTTACCAATAATCAACATAAAAAGAATAAAAATTTCAATAAATAAAAAGATGAATGATTCGTTTTTAGATACAAGTTAGAAATAATTGGAAATATATTAAAAATTTAATATTTCAAAAAAATAAAATTATTAAAGATAGGTTTAAAAATATTTAACTATAATAAATGTCATAAATTATTAGAAATTTCTTTCTCATAGTTCTTAAACCATTTTTCATGTAAGTTTTCAGTAATTTTTAGAAATTTAGGATTATTTTTTAATACATTTAGAATATCTGTATATGTAAAATTTATTTCTAGCTTTTTGAATAATTGTTTAGCAAAATCTAAATCTTCAGGATAATCTATCGTTAATCTTAAATTTTTAGGTATTTGTAATTTATCAGTATTTAATACAAAAAATTTTTTTTTGATTATGGAATTATTAATAAAAAGTTCTTTGTAGCCGGTTTCCATATTTTTTGAATTTGATAAAGCAATAATTTTTTTAATACAAGATACTCGTATTCCAGATGGTATTATTCCATGTATAAAATGATCATTTGGATCAAAAATAGATGATGAATTATTACCTATGATGAAATCATAATTATTAGATTTCATTTCTAAAATTATTTTATCAACAAAACTAGGTTCTGTAAATAATTTATCGCCTTCAATATCTATAATTATATCAGTATCAAATTCATTTGCCGCATCTAAAAATCTTTTTAAAATATTTTTTTCTTCACCTCTAAAATATAAAATTTTTTTTTCTTTTAAAAAATCAATTAAAATGTCATCAACAGGATTATTGGTTGTACATATAACAATTTTCCGAAAATTTTTGCAATTTTTTAATCTATTTACAAGATGTTCAATTATAGGAATATTATTAATTTTTTCTAAATGTTTTTTAGGTAATCTGACACTGTCAAGTCTTACAGGAATAAAAATATCTATATTCATATAAATTCCTAATTTTTTCTATTTATAAAATTTAGATTAATGAATTTCATCGATTTTAACATATCTTTGCTCATTACAGGATATTCTTGCAGCTTCCATTATTTTAGCCTGTTTAAGTAAATCATCTTCAAAGATATAGGATGAAGTTCCAGGATTTTTTAATTCATTTGAAAATGAATTAAACATCATTTCAAAGTGATCTACAGGTTCAATGGACAATATTTTTTTAAAATCGTTAGTATTAACAGATAAAGTAACTGCCATATCTGGAGGTACATTATATGCTCTAGTTAGATTAAGAGAACCTTCACTACCCCATAATGAATACATTGATTGATAGAAGAGATCATATCCTACAACACTTTGAGAAATTTTTTTTTGATTAAAATTCATAAAAATTGATGCTTTTGTATCAACTTGAGATTCTTCATCAATGGAAAGTTCACAAAAAATTCCTTCGGGTTCGGAATCAAAAAGAATTCTTGAGGCACAAATTGGGTAACAACCAGCATCATTTAGAATTCCGCCCCCTAGTGACTTATTATATCTTATATCATTTTTTTGAATAGGAGGAAATCCATATCTTCCAGAAAATGAAAATAATTTTCCTAAATTACCATTCTGAATGAAATCCTTAACTTTTTGATGAGAAGGATGAAATCTAAACATTAAACATTCCATTAATCTAACTTTATTTTTATTACATGCATCAACCATTTTTTTTGCTGAAAAATAAGATGTGGTAGAAGATTTTTCACATAAGATATGTTTTCCAGCATTTGCAGATTTCAGTACCCATTCCTCATGAGTTCCTATAGGAGTAGAAATGTAAACAGCATGTACATTTTGATCATTTAAAACATCATCGTATGAACCATATTTTTTACAGTTAAATTCAGATGAGTATTCATTTGCTTTTTTTTCTGAAGTGCTACCAATAAATTCTAGATGAAAATTTTTTGATTTTAAAATTGCAGGAATTGTAGATGTTTTCGCGATTTTAGAACAACCAATAATTCCAATTTTTATTTTTTCATTCATAAACAATCATCATTTGTGTCACCATGCTGTCCATCCACCATCAACAATAATTGTAGAACCAGTCATATAGGATGAACCTGAACTACACAAAAAATCAACAAGTTCATTTAATTCATTTTTTTTCATCATACGTTTCATAGGAGTTAAAGACGAATATTTATCAATAAAAGATTGATCTTGATCAAATTCTACTCCTCCAGGAGAAATTGAATTAACTCTAATATTTGGAGCCAAATGAGTAGCTAAAAATTTTGTAAGATTAATTACTCCAGCTTTAGATATACTATAGGCAGGATGTTTGTGACCACCATCATACAAATCAGGTCTTGCAGAAACAATTCCAGTAGTAGCAGAAAAATTGACAATTGAGCCTGTTTCGTTATTTCTTGCAAATTCCCTACAAACTGAAAAAAGAGTTGTTAGATTAACTGATAAAAAATTATTGAATGATTCCAAAGTTACATCATAAAAAGTACCTCGTTTCTTTCCTTCTTCAACATGATCATTTAATGCAAAACAATTTACCAAATAATCGGCCTTATTCTCCATAAACCATTTTTTAACAAAAGATTCATCAGTGAGATCATGGCCTAAATTCAAATCTAATTTTAATATTTGATTTTTTTGTTCAAGATAATTTGAAATTTCAGTTCCAAGTAAACCTTCTGAACCAGTAACAATAATTTTAGAATTTTTTTTATCCATCAGGAATTTAATCATTTGTAGTATTTATTTAGATATCCATTAACAAATTTTTGATATGTAGCACATGTTTGTTCTGGCGAATGTTTATTTTCCAAACTTCTGGCCCCTTGAATAATTAAGTCACCTGAATAATTTATTTCAGATAAAGAGGAAAAAAAATGTTCAAAATTGGTATTACCGGTACCTAAAGGGACAGTTCCACCATTGAATTTTCTATCTTTAACATGCACATTTTTAATCCATTTACTCAAAATAGATAATTCTTCTTTTGAATTATACCCTAAAGATGCACTATTACCAGAATCATAATTTGCTAAAATATTTGGATGATCGAATTGTAATAATAAATTTTGAAAATTAAGTGGGGGTAAGTCAGTTTCTAAAACTAATATAATCCCGGTTTCCTCTAACAAAGGAATAACTTTATCAATATTTGTTTTTAATTCAAATTTTTCATTTTCAGTTTTTAATGAAGAGGAATCAACAAATGGAATTTCAATCATAGAAATTCCCAATTTTTTTGATTGAATGATTAATTTTTCAAGCGTTTTAATATTTTTAGAAACAGAATTTTCTGACTCATGAAAAAGTTTTTGTTTCATAAAATAATCTGCACAAACAGAATTTATTTTTACATCATATTTTTTTGATAGATTAATTATTTCTAAATTATTTTCAGAATTAAGAAGAGGGTTATCATGATGATCAAAAACCCATTCAATTACTTCATAACCAAGTTTTTCTGCTTTTTTAAATTCTTGTTTCCAGGAATCTACTGGAAATGATTGAATTTTTTCACCCATTGAGTTTGATAATCTACCCTGCATGATCCCAATTTTAGGTTTTTTAGACAATACTAAAAAAACTAGATGAGTAATAATATTAATGATAAGTATCTTTTATCCACAATGAATCAATCATTAATTAAAAAAATCAAGAAAGTGAGAGTACTTTTGACTGATGTTGATTGTGTTTTAACGGATTGTGGAATGTATTATGATAAAACAGGCGATATTATGAAAAAATTCCATACTAGAGATGGTATGGGGGTAACTTTACTTAGGAAAAATAATATTCCAACAATTATTGTAACTAAAGAAAAAACCAAAATGGTAAAAATGTGGGCAAAAAGAATGAAAATTTTTAAGATGTTTGATGGAATTCAAGATAAAGTACAGGTTTTAGAAGTAGTTTGTAAAATTTTAGAAATTGAACCTAATCAAATAGCGTATATTGGTGATGATGTAAATGATATTGGGCTGTTGAAAAAGGTAGGTTTTTCAGCGGTTCCAAAAGATGGAATTTTTGATGCTAAAAAAAATTCAGATTATATTTGTGAAACTAACGGAGGTAAAGGAGTATTGAGAGAAGTTGCAGATTTAATTTTAACAACACAAGGATTAAATGTTAATTTTTCAAAATAAAATGAATAATGGTTTTCATAACTGCTGAAATAGGAATTAATCATAATGGAGATATGAAAATTGTTAAAAAATTGATTGATATGGCAAAAGAATGTAATTGTGATGCCGTAAAATTTCAAAAAAGAACGATTGAAAAAGTTTATTCTAAAGAAGTTTTAGATACGCCTAGAGAAAGTCCTTGGGGTAAAACAACAAGAGAGCAAAAATTAGGATTAGAATTTGAGAAAAATGAATATGATGAAATCAATTCTTATTGTAAACAAAAACAAATCTATTGGTATGCATCAGCATGGGATTTAGATAGTCAGTTATTTTTAAGACAGTATGATCTTAAATACAATAAAGTAGCATCAGCAATGCTCACAAACATAGAATTGTTAAAGATAATTGCAGAAGAGAGAAAACATACTTTCATTTCAACTGGAATGAGTACTTTAGAACAAATTGAAGTTGCGGTTAAAATTTTTAGAGATGCTAATTGCCCCTTTGAATTACAACACAGTAATAGTTCATATCCAATGAAATTAGAAGAGGCAAATATACAATGTATAGAGACTTTGAGAAATAAATTTAATTGTGATGTAGGATATAGTGGTCATGAAGATAGTAGTTATATGGTTTGTATTGTCGCAGCTGCTTTTGGTTCAAGTTCGATTGAGAGACATATTACATTAAGTAGATCCATGTATGGTAGTGATCAATCAGCATCATTAGAAAAACCAGGATTAGAGAGAATGGTTAGAGACGTAAGAAGAGTGAATGAAATTCTGGGTGATGGAATAAAAAGAATATGGGATTCAGAAATTCCAGCAATGAAAAAATTAAGAACTTTCGATTAAAATCATCAAAAATATTAATTTTAAATTATTTTATAAAATAATTCATTATAATTCAAATTATGTAGTAAAACTATTCAATTTTCATTCTGTTTAATCGTATTTCATCTATTACTAAATTTTCATCAAATGAAATCACAAATTTTATGGATTCAGCTACATCAGAAGGATCTAAGAATGTTTCAAAATTTTGATCTGATGAGATTTTTCCCATATCAGTTCTTGTAGAGGATGGTGAAATACAATAACACCTCACATTATCTTCTTTTAATTCTGCATGAAGAGATCTTGAAAGTCCTAAAATTGCATGTTTAGTAGTACAATAAATTGAACCGTTTTTAAAACCAGTGTATGATGAAGATGAACCAAGATTTACTATACGGCCCCACTTTTGTTGAACCATATCTTGTGAAAAAATCCTAGCAAGGTAAAAAGGCGCTCTAACATTTAAATTGAAATTTTTTTCAAATTTTTCAATAGTTGAATTAAGTAAAGGATCTACATTAAAAATACCAGCAGAATTAATTAGAATGTCTACTTTCTCAAAAAAATTTCTGACTTCAGATATAGTATTTTTTAGATTTTCAAGAATTGATAAATCAGTTGCAAAAGTATGGATTTTTACATTTGATGAATTTTCAATTTGTAATCTTAATTCAGATAATTTTTTTTCATTTGTTGAAATTAAAAATAGATTACAACCATTGGAAGCTAAAATTTCTGAAATTTTTTTACCGATTCCACCAGTTGCGCCAGTAATAACACAATTCTTTCCATCTAATTTAGCTTCGTTCATTAGTATTACTTCCCTCGAAATATTTTTCGACATGTTCACAAATAATATGATATATCACTCTATGGATTTCTTGAATTTGTGAAGTTGATGATGAATCAATAATGATAGATAAATCGGTAATATTTTTAATAATTCCACCTTTATTTCCTAAAAGAGCAATTGTTGTTGCACCCATATTTTTAGCAGTCAAAAGACCTTTTTCAACATTTTTTGAATTTCCGCTAGTAGAAATTCCAATTGCAACATCACCAGACAAAATTAATCCTTGACATTGACGTTGAAAAATAATATCAAATGAGTAATCATTTGAAAGAGAAGTAACAATTGAGGAATCAGTAGTAAGCGCTATGGCAGGTAAAGATCTTCTTTCAAGTTTAAATCGTCCAATTAATTCAGCTGCCATATGCTGAGCATCTGCTGCACTACCTCCATTTCCAAAAATAACTATTTTGTTTCCTTGTAGAATAGAATTTTGAATGATTTCTATTGCTTGTTGAATTTTTGGCGATAATTTTACTGATTTTAAAATTAGATTTGAACTTGACTTAAATGATGATTCAATATCTCTATGATTTTTACTCATGTAGATACATTGAAATTTGAAGAAATAATTAATAGTATCTAAAATTAACAGTAGATATCAGATTTTATTTGATTTAACTAACATACATTTAATTATTGAAAAATAGTATTTTAAACATGGCACCAGATATGGTTGATGCGCCTAGTAAAGTTGGAGGTTCACAAACTTTCTCAGTAGCAGACACGATAAGTGTAAAGTCAAGAAGAGAAAATGATGTCTGGGGAATTTTTGATGAAGATTGGGGATTCAGAATTCATGATATACCAAAAGAGTTTAGAACAAAATCAAAATTTGAAAATTTTGTGTTAGCTAAAAATGAAGAAAAAGAACATAAAATCAATTTAGAATCAAAACCTTACAATATTGTAATAGAACCAACCAATGTATGTAATTTACAATGTCCATTATGTTCAACAGGCATAGGTGCTAAAACAAGAACAAAAGGAGTATTAGATTTAGAAAATTTCAAAAAAATGATTAATCAAATTAAAGATAGTTGTCTTGAGCTTTCCCTTCAAAATTGGGGAGAAGCCACATTAGTTGAAAATTTACCAGACATGATAAAATATGCAGCGGACAACAAAATATTTACACGTCTTTCAACGAATTTTTCAATTAGTTACAAAGGTGGGTATATTGAAAAACTTGCAAAGTCAGGTTTAGGAAGAATTGTTATTGATTTGGATGGCACTACGCAAGAAAGTTATGAAAAATATAGAAAAAATGGAAATTTGGAAACAGTGTTAAAAAATACTAAAGAATTAATGAAAATAAAAAAAGAAAATAATTTAAAATTTCCCATTATTCAAACAAGAATGTTAGTAATGAAACAAAATGAACATCAAATAGAAGAATTCAAAAGAATTTCTAATGAATTAGAGGTTGATGAAATGGAGTTAGGGAATATTCAATTAAATCCTAACACAGCAGGAGATGATTGGCTTCCTAAAAATAAGGAATTTGTTTATGCTACCTATAAGGGGGAGAGAAAAATTGAGCCATGTCATTGGCCATGGAGTGGATTAACAATTAATTGGGATGGTGGAATATCTCCATGTTGTATTATAGACGATCAAAATACAGATTTTGGGAATATTTTTGAAGATGATTTGTCAAAAATATGGAATAACGAGTATTATGTTTCAGCAAGATCCCAATTTTCAGATACAAAAGAGATTACAAAAAATACCATTTGTAACATGTGTAAAAATGACACACATAATCCCAAATTATTTCGTATAGGAGATACATTTTCAATCACTACTAAACAAGATGTTGAATATAGAAAATAATAAAATTTTTGTTACTAAGTATTTTTGAACTCTTGAATTTTTTGAATATATTGATTAGATAATTTTTCAAAAATAGGTTTTTCTTTCTCAAGAAAGATTTTCATTTTATCGATTGTAATTTCAACATCAATCAAATGTCCTCCATAATAAAAATAATCATGATATGCAGTAATAAATCTCAAATAGTCAAAATCAAAAGAATTTTTTTCAATCAAATTCACATATCTGTCAACATCGATAGGATCTACTTTTGTTTCTAATGCTTTTTTAATTAATTTAGGTAATAATAAAATTGAATTTAAAACAAGAACAGAAGGCAATATAGAATATCCTAAATCAGAAAAAATTATAGACGGTTTTCCATAAAATGCAGCTTCAAGACCAGCAGTACCATTCACAGTAATAGCCAATGAACATTTTCCTAAAAGTTCATCATTTGAAACTGAAGGATGTAACAAAAAAACATTTGGCATTTTAATAATAGATTTATAAAAATCGATTTCATGCCAACCGCGAATTGACTGGGTTGGGTGTTCTTTTACAAATAATTTATAATCAATAGGTAATGATTTTGCAATATGCCTAATTGTTTCTAATTGATTTGTATAAAAAGGAGATCCTATTAATAAAACACGTTCTGGATCTTGATGTAATGGGAAATAAACAAAATTAGTTGATGGAGGTATTTTATAATTAGAATATGAATCTAAAAACTTTTGATTTTGTTTTTTCTTTAAAGAAAATAATATTTCTTTAAATAAAACACGGATTTTTGTTCGTCCTTTGTAAGCAAAATTGTTTTTTAAATTTGTATTTTTTGAAATAAACAGAAGTTGGAATGCAGCTTTTAATTTTTCTTTATTTGAACTTAAAAATTTATTCTTATGATCAATGAGTTGTTTTTGCATGTTAAAAGATTTAAGATAATTTTGTAGTTGTTCAAAAGTTCGATTTTTGGATTCAATTTTATTTAAATTTTCAGGATCATCTAATTTATGTAATTCTTCAGATATCAAACATTTGTAACCAAATTTTGATTGATTAAGCATCAATACTTTAATTCCCAATGATCTACACATTTCATAAAACAAATGATTATGATGCAGTGTGGTTTCTGCTGTAATGAAAAAATTTGGTTTTAATTCTTCCAAAATACTATCATACAGCTTACATTCATCTTGTAAAATACATAAAATTTCTGTTGAAGAAAATGTATAAAATTCATTAAAATGATTAAATAATCTCTCATTTTGGGCCAGTAACCAAAGATTAATGTCATATTTTTTTTCAAAAAATTTTAAAAATTCTAAATCAATTTTTTTATTTTTAGAATTAATATGATCATGAAAATACCAAGATTTTTTAAAATTTACTAATTTTTGTTCTTTAAAAAATTCTTTTGGTCTTTCAGTGATATCTATAATAGCATAAAAATTCCCTTGAATTTTATTTTGTAAGGAATTAGCCAAAACATATGAAAAAAGATTACCTGAAATCCAAAATATTATTTTTTGTTCCATATTCCAAAATAATAACTTGTATTAATAAATCAAATTTGACAAAAATAATCCAACAAATCAATTAATAAATCCAATTAAAAAGAAAGATTCTATAACTATTACATTATCAATTTGCTTATGTTAAAAGGGAAGAAGGTTTTGATAACAGGCGGAACTGGTTCACTTGGACAAGCTTTAACAAAAAAATTGTTAAAAACAGATGTTAAAGCAATTAGAATTTTCAGTAGAAATGAGAGTAAACAAGTTGAGATGGAATCCAAATTAAATGATCAAAGATTGAGATTTCTAATTGGCGATATCAGAGATAAAGAAAGATTAGTGACTGCTTTTGAAGATATAGATATTATATTTCATGCAGCAGCATTAAAACATGTTCCAGTAATAGAATATAACCCATTTGAGGCAATCAAAACAAATGTAGTTGGATCTCAAAATGTGATAGATGCATCATTAATACAAAATGTTGAAAGAGCAATATGTATCGGTACAGATAAAGCTGTTGCCCCTTTGAATACATATGGGGCTACAAAATTACTAATGGAAAAATTATTTGTTTCAGCAAATAATTTTCCTGATCATCAAAAACACAGAACCATTTTTTTGGCAGTAAGATATGGAAATGTTGTTGGAAGTAGCGGATCAGTTATTCCCAAATTTATTGAACAAATGAAGTTAGGAAATAAGGTGACAATAACAGATCCAGAAATGACAAGGTTTAGTATTACAATGGAACAAGCTCTTGATTTTATTTTAGAATGCACTGTTAATGGAAAAGCTTCTGAGATTTACATTCCAAAATTAAAAGCATACAACATAATGGATGTAAAAAAAGCAATATCAGAAATGATTGAAGATCTAGGTGAAAAAATAGTAGGAATAAGACCAGGTGAAAAGCTTCATGAAGTATTAATCAATAGAGAAGAAATGAGATACAGTTGGGATATAGGTAACAAATACATGATTTCAAATCCCCTAAGAGATGAAAAATCGATCATAGAATCATATCAAAATATATCTAAAATTCAAAACTCTGGAGAATACTCATCTGATAACACAGATAGAATGACAGTAAAGGAAATTAAAGAAACAATTCATAATTCAGGTCTCTTATAAAATAAATATTAAAAGTTTAATGAGATGTATTGACTGACATATTTTCATCCAAATCAAAACATGTTTTTGTAATAGCTGAAGCAGGCTCAAATTGGAAAGCTGGGACATACAAAAATGATCTTAAAAGAGCAAAAAAACTGATTGATGTAGCTGCAAATGCAGGTGCAGATGCAATAAAATTTCAAACTTTCAGGGCAAATACCGTATATGTCGATAATGCAGGCCCATCAAATTATCTTGGAAAATCTGGAATTAAAGTTGGAATAGACAAGTTATTTGAGAATTTAGAAATGCCATATAAAATGCTCAAAGAGATGTCAGAATACTGCAAGAAAAAGAAAATTCAATTTATGTCAACTCCATTTTCAATTGAGGATGCAAAACATGTGAACAAATTTGTAAAAATCCATAAAATTGCATCTTATGAGTTAAATCATGTCAGATTGTTAGAATTTCTTGCAAAAACAAAAAAGCCAATAATAATTTCAACAGGGGCAAGTAATATTGAAGAAATTGAATTTGCGGTAAACAGATTAAAAAAATTTAACGTGAAAAATATTACAATCCTTCAATGTACTGCATGTTATCCTGCACCTTTAGAAACATTAAATCTTTTAACAATTCCTGAAATTAAGAAAAAGTTTAATGTTTCAGTGGGTTTGTCAGATCATAGTTTGGAACCAAGTATAGGTCCATTAATTGCAATTGGTTTAGGGGCAGAGGTTATTGAAAAACATTTCACAATAAATAAAAAACTGAAAGGTCCAGATCATAAATTTTCTCTGGATCCCAATGAACTTAAGATAATGATTAAACAAATACGACAAGCCGAAAAATCATTTGGTAAAGGAGAAAAACAGGTATTAAAAGATGAAAAAGAGTTAAGAGAATTTGCCGTAAGAAGTATTCAAGCTATCAAAGAAATTAAAAAAGGTGAAAAATTTCAAGAAGGAGAAAATATGGAAATATTACGTTCGGGAAATAAAACCAGAGGATCAGATGCAAGATTTCTAATGAAAATTAATGGTAAAAGATCGATTAGAAGTATAAAATTGGGTGAAGGAATTAGGTTAAAAGATGTTATTTAATATAAAGAGGTATGAATTGAAATTTAGAATTACAAGAAATTATTTACCGAGTCTATAACAAAATCAACGTCATTTTGGGTCAAATTAGGATGTGTAGGCAAAGTAACTATCTCCATACTAATTTTTTCAGTGATGGGAAGGTTAGGGCCTTTGTACATGGTCATTTTATGAATCGGTTTGTAATGAATACCAGTTTCAATTCCCACATCACTCATTTTCTTTCTAAATCGATCCCTATTTTTTACAAGAATCCAGTAAAAATGATATGAAGATTCAGAAGTCAAGGGCATTTTTCTTTCAATGTTAATTTTTTTATGATATTTTTCAGCCACTAAAAATCGTTTTTTATTTGATTTATTTAATTTAGAAAGTTGTTCAATTCCCACAGCAGCAGAAAATTCATTCATATAATAATTCCAACCAAGTTCTTTAACATCATAGTCTATACCTTTTCTATCGGTTATTCCACACCAACGTCTAGCGAGAAGTAATTTTTTTAATTGTTTATGATTTTTTTTATTTAATGCAATTAAACCACCTGTAGGCATTGCTAAATTTTTTACAGGATGAAAACTGAAACATGAGATATCTCCAATAGAACCAATATTTTTTGTATTAAATTTTGTACCTGCTGCATGAGCTGCATCATCAATTAATGAAGAATTGGATTGGTGTGCAAGTAATTGTAATTTTTTTAAATCTGCAGATAAACCACCAAAATGTACAGGTAAAATAATTTTTGTATTTTGAGAAATATTTTTTTTAACTGAATCAGGATCTATGTTTAGTGTATTTGGATCAATGTCAGCAAATTTAATTTTTGCGTTATTGTACAATACTGCATGAGCTGTACTTACAAAGCTTAAAGAGGGTAAAATTACTTCCTTTTTTGAAATATTTTCTAACGATAAAGCCAAATGTAGTGCAGCAGTTCCGCTATTTACGGCCACACAATTTTTAGCACCTATAAAATCTTGAAAATTTTTTTCAAATAACGCAACAAGGTGAGAGCCATCGCCTGATGCCCAATATCCACTTTTTAGAACAGAGGATAGGGTTTTACGCTCATTATTTGTTATGTGTGGATCAAAAAGTTTAATTTTTTTCTTCATGTGATTTTTTCCTAGTAAATTCATAGGTATGTTGTATTAATTTGAATTTATTGTTTTTAAAAAAATTGATGGATTTTAAATTTTTGGGATTAATGTTAGCTAAGTATCTATCACATGGATTAATTTCAATTAATTTGTTAAGTGCTAATTGACCAAATTCCTTTCCACGAAATTCCTTTAAAATAAAAATTCCTATTTCATTTTGTTTTGAAAGATAAACAGAACCGAGTTTAGATTTCTCAAAAATAACAATATACCACGAGTTATACGGTTTTGATTTAACAAATTTTACATGTTCTTTAAAACTAGGCATTGACTTATGAGAAATATTTGTTTTGGGATCTCTAGATTTTAATAATTCATAAAGAAAAGTATGATCATTTTTTGTTACTTTTTTTAAAATTATTTCTTTTTTCATATACAAGAATTAGATAAAATATGGTAATTAAACTTCTAAGTAGATTGAATTAGCTAATAACTAAATAGTTGTTTTCTATGAATTTGGCATTGGAGAAAATTGGTTTTATTTTACAGGCTAGAGTAGGTTCAACAAGATTTCATAGAAAAGTTATGGAATTGATTAATTCAGAGCCGTTAATTTTTCATGTTATAAATCAAGTAAGATATAGTAAATACGCTAAAAATATTGTAATTGCAACAACTCAAAATAAAGAAGATGATAAAATTGAAGAATATCTAAAGAAAAAATCAAATCAAATTTTTAGAGGAAATGAAAAAGATTGTCTTGATAGATATTACCAATGTGCAAAATTGAATGACTTTAAAACGATTGTAAGGATTACTTGTGATAATCCATTAATTGATCCAACATTAATCGATGACGCAATTGATATTTTCATTAATAATAAATATGATTATGTGACAAATTGTAAACCAAGAACATATCCACAAGGTACTGAAGTAGAAATTTTTTCATTTACTGCATTGGAAAATGCATGGAAACATTCTAAGAAGATTTCAGAAAGAGAACATGTTACTCCATATTTTTACAACAATCCTGAGAAATTTAAAATTTTTAATATTGAAAATGATACAAATCTTTCTCATTTTAGATGGACTGTTGATAGGATAGAAGATTTAGATTTTGTTAAAATAATATATGAAAAACTCAAAAAATCACCTATTTTAATGAAAGATATTCTAAAATTACTTTTTGATGAACCAGATTTAATCAAAATTAATGAAAAACATGTGATTGATGAAGGATATTTACAATCAATAACTAATGAAAAAAAAGAGATTTAAATTTTTTCAAGGAAATTTAATAGAGACGAACATGAATTAGTCTTATTACTCAAATATGAGTTTGAATAATTTGTTCCTTTTTCAATTAAGTTTTTTCGAAAAATGTTATCATTAAGGATTTTTGTAACTAAATCCTTAAAATTTTCTATTGGGATACGAAGACACGAGTTTTCAAATATTTCTGAATTTAGATCATTATCTCTAAAAGAAATACAAATGACAGGTTTGGAAAGTAATTGAGATTCTAAAATAGTAGTTGATAAATCAAGAGCAATCACTAATGAGCATTTTTTTATTAATGGGATTATACTTCCAGAGGAAATAATTTCTGCATTCTCATAATTTTCTTCAATAATTTCTTGAATATTATCTTCTAATGATGGATGAAGTTTAAAAATTAAATCCAAGTTATTGTTTTTGCAATAATTACAAATTTCTTTAATGACTTTTTCATAACTCAAAATTGTATTTACTGACAAATCTATTGCAAAATCTTTTCTGGGAGGAGCTGTTGTTACCAAAATAGTATTAGAATTTTTAATTACTTGTGAGTTTATTTTATCATAAATAGGACAACCTAGAGATTTAATTTTCATTTGATCATATCCAAGTGAAATAAGATGTTTTTTCATCAAGTCACCCCAAACAATTGCATAATCTGATTGATTTGGATAAATTCCAACAAGATTATGTCTTAAAATTGTATTTTTTGAGTCATAAATAATACCATGTTGCATTAAAAGAACAGGAATTTTTTGTTTTTTTGCCGTATTCATTAAAATATTTTCTGAAGAAGAATTTTCAGAATAAAGAATTATTGAGTCAATATTATAAGATTTTAAAACTTTTTGAGCCATTAGAATTTCAAATATTTCAGAGTTCATATGATCTAAAATATTTTGAAGCAACACATTTTTGAAAATTGGCCATAAATTTTTTTCCCTAAATTGAAAAGTTTTTAAAAATATTTGTTCATCTAACATTTTAAATATTTTTTGTTCATAATACTCTGTTTTTTCTTTACATTCATTAAGAATTTTTTCATCTTCAAAATTATTTTGAGTAATAATTTTTGTGCCAGATTTTTTTAAAATATCAAAAGAATCTTTATTCCAAATTGAGGGGCGCCTACGGTTATAAAGAATAAAATTTACTCTAGAAGATTTACTTTTGAGTAAAAGATCAGCGTATTTAATAGGATCAAACTCAACTAAAAGAACAGATTTTTTTTCATTTGAAATATTTTTTGGATTAAAGAATAATGAAAGAAATTTCTCAGATAATTTTTTAAATTTTTTATAATTTTTAAATGAAATATTTAAAGGAATATTTAACTTTCCAATTTTATAATCATAGTGAACATTTTCATGATATTGTATAGATTTAGTTTTCCCACCAATATTTTTAAAAGATTTTGTAAAACATTCTAATATTTTTGATAATGTTTTAACTGTAATAAAATTCTCTTGAGGATATTTTTCATAAATTTTTAATATTTCAAAAAAAATCTTTAATGATTTTGTAATATGGTAAACTGTATCTACATAAGTTAATTGTCCTAAATTAATATTTTCAAAAAGTAGAGATTGTTTTAACTCTTCAGAATTATACCATTGTTCTAATTCATAAGATTTTTCTTGAATTTCTTTGTAATCATTTTCTGATAAAAATGAATCAGATGAAATATGTTTGATATTTTGTTTTTCTAAAAATTTATGCGATGAGATATCAAAGGATATAATTTTGGTTGTGTTGTTAAGAAATTTTTTTATGTCATCAAAATCAAATGATTCATCAATTAGCAATATTGAATTAGTTTTTGTTACTGCTTTTTCCATTTTGACCATTCATAATTTTCAAAAGATAAATTTTCCATTTCATTATCATTTGGTTTCCATGCTATATCAGCTAAAACAAGTATTTTAGACATATTTTTAGAAATGTTGATGTGTGCAGATGCAATATTTTTTGGAACACAAATTAATCTAGGTTTTTCTGCATTACATTCAATTTCATGATAACCATTAGAATCACGAACTATGATAATCACCTTACCTTCAACGCAAGTAAAATAACTTGTTCGTCTCAAATGTAGGTGAGGTCCTTTAATTTCTCCAGGATTTACAGAAGTAAGATACATCATTTTTGGGGGATTTTTAAGAATTTTATCCCAATCTCGCCATATTACAGTCAAATTTCCATTTTGATGACCATCATGAATGTCCTTTGTAACATGATTTTCTAGCTCAATTATTTGAAATTCTGACAAGAATTTCTTGTATGATTTAAAGAATATTAAACTTCTAATTTGTGATTAAAATTTCATGATTTCATTAAAAAATTGATCCTGATCTATAAATAATAAGAAATAGTCGTCAATAGAATATTGATGAAAATTTTAGTAACAGGAGGATTAGGTTTTATTGGCAGTAATTTTATTCTATTTTCCTTAAAAAATTATTCAAAAATTCAAATCACAAATGTAGATGCATGTTTAACAGGTTCAAATCCAAAAAATCTAAGAGAATTAAAAAATTCAAAAAGATACAAATTTGTTAAATCAAATATTAAAAATCAAAAAATAATTAATGAATTGGTTTCTAAAAATGATTTAGTCATAAATTTTGCAGCAGAATCACATGTAGATAGAAGTATCTCTAATCCAAAACCATTTCTGGATTCAAATATTATTGGAACCTATTCAATATTAGAAGCTATTAGAAAATATGATAAAAAATTAGTGCAAATTTCAACAGATGAAGTTTATGGAAGTTTAAAAAAAAATAGTGCTGATGAAACCTTTATTTTAAATCCATCTAGTCCATATTCATCATCAAAGGCTTCAGCAGATTTACTTGTTAAATCTTATAACATAACCTATGGATGCGATATAAAAATTTCTAGATGTACAAATAATTATGGACCAAGACAATTTCCAGAAAAATTAATTCCCAAAGTAATCATAAATGCTTTGAACGATAAGTCAATACCAGTTTATGGAAATGGAAAAAATATTAGAGATTGGTTATATGTGATTGATCATTGTAGAGCTATACAAAAAATAATTGAAAAAGGAAAGTCAGGTGAGATATACAATATTGCAGGTAAAAATGAAATTGATAACAATACAATAATTAAAATTATTTTAAAATCTCTGAACAAACCTTTGAGTTTAATGAAATATGTGAAAGACAGACCTGGACACGATTTTAGATATAGTTTAGATGCAACAAAAATCGAGAATAAATTAAAATGGGAACCGAAATATACTTTTGAAAATGGAATCAAAGAAACTGTATTATGGTATGTAAATAACAAATCATGGTGGAAGAAGTTATCTTATGTTTAGTAACAATATAATGATCAAGGATATGGAAGACTATTGAAGGGTATAATTTTACATGGGGGTCATGGTACTAGACTACGACCACTGACACATACTGGTCCAAAACAACTGTTACCAATAGCAAACAAACCAATGTCTCAATATTGTGTAGAATCTCTAAATGATGCTGGAATTACAGAAATTGCAATTATCATTGGTGGAGTTGGTGCAGATAAAGTAAAAGAATTCTATGGTGATGGAGAAAATTTTGGTGTAAAATTTACATATTTCCAACAAGATTATCCTAAAGGAATTTCACATGCAATTAATTTATGTAAAGAATTTGTAGGAAATGAAAAATTTGTAGTATTTTTAGGAGACAATATTATTCAAAAATCTATTAAAGAATATGTGAATGAATTTAAAAAATCGGATAGTACCGCATCGCTATTGTTATGTGAGGTATCTAATCCATCAAGTTTTGGAATTGCAGAATTAAATGATAATGAGATTGTAAAAATTGTAGAAAAGCCAAAAGAACCAAAATCAAACTTAGCTGTAACAGGAATTTATTTTCTAACACCACTTATTTTTGAAATAATTAAAAATTTAAAACCATCATGGAGAAATGAACTTGAAATTACGGATGCACTTGATCAAATGTTAGAAAAAAATTATAAAATTATATATCATATGATTACAGATTATTGGAAAGATACGGGTACTCCAGATGATGTTCTACATGCAAATAAAGAAATTCTAGATAAAATGAAAGGAGGTTTTAGAGGTCAAAAAATAGGAACCCCATCAGTTAGTATTGATGCAACTATTGGTAAAGGGAGTATCATTAAAGGCGATTCAAAAATATCAGAGTCTGTTATAATTGGTGAAAATTGTATTATTGATAATGCACACATAGGTCCACATTCTAGTATCGGGGATAATTCTACAGTAAATTTGTCAAAAATTGAAAATTCAATAATTATGGAAAATTGTAAGATTGAAGGAAAAATATCAATTACAGATAGTATAATAGCAAAAAATTCTAACATCAATTCTAAAAATAATGAAAAAAAAATATTTCTATTAGGTGAAGGGACAAAAATTACATTATGAACATTTTATACTAGAATTATAATTGTAAACCGATATGACTCAAACTGATTCAGAAAATCCGTTAGTAAGTATAATAATTCTCAATTATAATGCAGGAGAATTATTAATGAATTGTGTACAATCAGTTTTAAAATCAAATTATTCAAATTTTGAAATAATATTAGTTGATAATAATTCAACAGATAATAGTCACATTGAATGTAAAAATAAAAATAAAGAAATTAAATTAATAGAAAATAATAAAAATTTTGGATATTGTGAAGGAAACAACATAGGAATTAGACAAGCATCTGGAAAATTCATTGTCATATTAAATCCAGATACCATTGTAGAGGAAAATTGGTTAAAATTTTTGATTCAAGCATATGAAGAAAATGGTGAGGGATTGTATCAACCAAAATTTTTATCATTATATGAAAAAGATGTGCTTCAAAGCACTGGAAATTTCATACAACTTTTTGGATTTGGATATGCAAGAGATAAAGGTGAAAAAGACTCCAACAAAAGAAATGTAATTGAAAAAGTTGGTTTTGCAGCAGGAACATGTCTTTTCACATCAAAATCTGTTTTAAATAAAATAGGATTATTGGATCCATTTATTTTTCTTTATTTAGATGATCTAGATTTAGGTTGGAGAGCAAAACAATTAGGAATTTCATCATTTTTTGTACCTAAATCAATTGTTTATCATGCTGAAAGTTACATTCTAAAATGGAGTAGTAAAAAATTCTACTGGCTAGAAAGGAATAGAAAATATTGTTTGCTTACACATTATTCAAAAAATACATTGTTGAAAATGTTTCCAACTTTAATTATAATAGAGATTTTAGTATTCTTTTTTTATTTGTCTAAAGGTTTTTTGATTGCAAAGATGAAGGCGGATATGGATATTTTAAAAAATTTGACCCATATTAAAAAAAGACATAATCAACTAGAATCAATTAGGAAATTAAAAGACAAAGAAGTAATTGATGATTTTACAGATGATGTATTTGTACCAAAAACTGTTTTTAAAAAATCTTCAAAAATATTTTTTGAAATGATAATTGCAAAACTAAGCAGAAAAATTAGAAATAAAATTTGAGAAAATTATTTTTTGGTATTCTTTAATGATCTATTTTTTTTATTACTCTTCCAGGATTACCCACTACAACACAGTAATCTGGTACATCTTTTGTAACTACACTCCCAACAGAAATAATACTATTTTCTCCAATTGTTACTCCTGCAGTAATTATTGATCCTGGAAATAATACTGCTCCTGATTTAATGTTAACTCCAGCAACTTTTCTTGGAAATTCACCATTTTTTAAAAATAAATTTGCAGCTGGGTTATTATGCGCAAAAATCATGACATTAGAACCAAACGTTACATTGTCTCCAATACTCACCAATTGAGGATAAATCAAATCTAATTGAACATATGCTGAAAAATGGCAATTTTTACCAATCTTAACTCCTCTAGATCGTTGTATTTTAGCTATGGTTGCTGAATGGGGACAAGAGTATGCAAGAGAATGCAATATCCATGTTCGTAAAAATTTCAATTTTAATTTAAAATTACCAAAAGTTCCACTATACCCATAATACTCCATTAGTTCTTTCTCATTTATTGTAGTGGGATTTTCATCTTCCATGGATTTATACTAATTATGCTTAATTTTAAATCTAGACTTTTCTGAAAATAGTTCCTTTTAATCATAAACAACAAATACTAAAAATTAAAATATCATTATGTGTCATTTGAAGAAAAATTATCATACTATTTAACAAAATCTAAGTCATTATCCAATGGTTTTGAAAAAGATATTCGTGTTTCATTTTTGAGTAGTTTTACTACTAATGGAATAGAAGAGTGTTTCAAAGTCAAATGCTCTGAAAGAAAAATTAACTGCACTACATATCTTGGTGGATATAACCAATACAATCAAGAAATTTTAAATACCAAAAGTCAATTATATCAATTTAATCCAGACATAACATTTCTAATTTTAGATACTAGAAGTATATTAGGAGATTTATGGTATTTTTCACATTTACTTGATGAAAATCAACGTAAAGATTTCATTTCACAAAAATTTGAAGAACTAAAAAATCTGATTGAAATATTTGTAAAAAATTCAAAATCAAAACTTGTAATCTCAAATTTTACTATTCCGTCAAAATCAAGTTATGGAATATCTGAAACAAAATCTAAATTTGGTCTTCAAGTTATGATTAATAAATTGAATGAAAATTTACAAAATTTTATCTCTACTTTAGATTCTGTTTTCTTGTTTGATATGAATGGTTTTATTACTAGATATGGAGAAAATAATATTTTTAATCCAAAACAATTTTTCTTTGGAGATATAAAAATTGCACTTGATTTTATTCCATATTTATCAAATGAGTTGATGGGGTATGTAATTGCCACTTTGGGGTTATCTAAAAGATGTATTGTATTAGATCTTGATAATACGTTATGGGGAGGTATTATTGGTGAAGATGGTTTTGATGGTATAAAATTGGGGATTGGACCACCTGGAAATGCTTTTGTTGAATTTCAAAAATGTTTGTTAGGATTATTCCATAGAGGAATACTACTTGCAATTAATAGTAAAAATAATTTTGATGATGCAATTGAAGTAATTGAAAAACATCCAGATATGATACTTAAAAAAGAACATTTTACAAGCGTGAAAATAAATTGGAATGATAAAGTTTCCAATATTAAAGAAATTTCAGAAGAAATGAATTTTGGTCTTGATAATTTTGTATTTATTGATGATGATCCTATTAATAGAGAATTTATGAAATCTAGTTTACCACAAGTTCTAACTGTTGATCTACCTAAAGATCCTTCAAAATATACTCAGATTTTAGAAGAAATGATTGAGTTTAATGTCTTAGAAATTACCGATGAAGATAAAAAAAGAGGATTGATGTATTCTCAACAAAAAGAAAGAAAGAATTTTGAAAAATCATCTTCAAATCTCCAAGATTTTCTTAAAGATATGGAACTTAAAGTTACTATAAAAAAAGCTGATAAATTTACTATTCCTAGAATTTCTCAATTGATTCTAAAAACTAATCAGTTTAATTTAACCACAAAAAGATACCAATTAGAAGAGATTCAAAAATTTTCTGAGGATAATAATATGATTGTAGAATGTGTGCAAATTGAAGATAAATTTGGAGACAATGGTATTACTGGAGCTTTTATTGTTCAAAAAAGTAATTCTAATGAATGGATACTAGATACGTTTCTTTTGAGCTGTAGAGTAATGGGACGTGAGATTGAAAAAAGTATTCTAAGTTACATAATTGAAATTGCTAAAAAAAATAATGTTAAAAAACTTAAAGCAGAATTTATTACAACCAAAAAAAATAAACCCATTGAAAATTTTCTACCTGATTGTGGATTTAAAAAAGACGGAAATTTTTGGGAAATTTCATTAAATGAATCATTTGCAAAACCTGATTTTATTAAAATTGGAAAAACATGATGTCTGAAAAACTTTATAAAATTATTGCAAAAGTTATGGATATTTCTATATTAGAAATAACTGATGAATCAAGTCCAGAAACAATACCTAATTGGGACTCGTTTAATTCGTATGTCTTATTAGATGAATTAGAAGCGGAATTTAAAACTGAATTTACTATAGATGAGGTCACAGAAACAAAAAATGTTTCAGATATCAAAAAACATCTAAAGACTCATGGAATTATTCTAGATGATTGATACCCCATTAGAAAATACATTTGAAGAATTATCTATAGGTCAAAAAAGATCGTTTACCCAAAAAATAGATGAGTCATTAATGAGTGATTTTGCAAAAATTAGTGGGGATTTTAATCCTTTACATATGAATAATGAATATGCTGAGAAAACTAATTTTGGGCAGAGGGTTTGTCATGGGATGCTTTTAGCTTCGTTTTTTTCAAAATTAGTTGGAATGTACATGCCTGGGAAAAATTCTCTGTATTTTTCACAGTCATTAAATTTTAGAAATCCAGGCTTTATTGGTGATTTAGTAACTGTAAGTGGAGAAATTGTTGAAAGAAAAAATAGTGTAAAATTAATCACTATGAAAACAACTATTCACAATGAATCTAAAAAATGTCTAATAGATGGAATAGCTAAAGTCATTGTACGTGAATAAATTATTTTTGGAGATATCATATGATTGAGAATTTTGGCACAGGAATAGATATTGTAAATGTAGAAAAATTTGAAAAAACATCTTATTTGGAAAAACCAAGTTTTTATAAAAAAATTTTTCTTCCATTTGAAATTAAATATTGTTTGAAGTATAAAACACCTGCAGAGCATTTTGCAGGAAAATTTGCTATAAAAGAATCTCTTAAAAAAGCAATTAATGAACCAATATCATTTCTGGATATTGAAACATATCACTCAAATACAAAGCTAAAAATCAAACTTTTAAAAGATTGGAATAAAAAATACAAAGTTATAGGATCCATTAGTCATGATAAAAAATATGCTATTGCTATGGTAATTTCTGAAAAATTAAATTAATTATAAAAAAATGGAAGATTAATTTCCAATTTTTTTAACTATTTGTGAAATACTATAAAGTACTACTGACATTAAAATCAACATTAATCCAGTTACCAATGAACCTATAGCTACTAGTGTTGATGGAATTGAGAAGAATCTAGATTCGTTAAACATTGTCATTACAATAATTGAAAAAATTATTCCAATAATAAATAAAATAAATCCAGGAATTCCTAAAAATCTTAACGGATGGTTAATAGCTATTAGTTGTAATAAAGATGCCATAACTCCTGTAGAATGAGAAATTGGGTTTTTTGTAGAAGTTTTAAATCCAGTATCATACAAAACAGTTACCGGTTTTTCAGTAATTTTCAAATTTTTCTGAACAGCATCAATTAAAATTTCTGAATCAATCCCAAATCCAGAAGAATGAATTGAAATTTTATTAATAGCTTCAGATGAATATGCCCTAAATCCACTTTGAGAATCTTCTACAGGTAAATCAGATGCCAATTTTGTTACTTTGTCAAATATTTTGTTACCTGCTTTTCTATATCTAGGCATTTCATCAGAATTTGAAAACCTGTTTCCAATAACTATATCAAATTCTTTTTTTAGTACTGGTTCAGATAATTTTTCTATTTCTTCAGGTAAAAATTGACCATCTCCATCAATCGTTACAACTACATCAAAATCTAATTTTTTTACGTATTCAAATAAAGATTGTAACGCAGCACCTTTACCAGAATTTTTTTTATGTCTAATCACTAAAGCACCAGAATTTTCAGCGTTTTTTGAAGTAGAATCTTTAGAACCATCATCACATACAAGGACTTTATCACTAAATTTTAAAGATCTTTTAACAATATCTGCGATAGTGTTTTCTTCGTTAAAAGCTGGAATACATACAATTTTCAATATTTTTAATTCTTAACAAAGTTATATCTATCATTTGCTAAACATATTTAGTTATAATTAGCAATATTTGTTCAATATTATGACAATTACAAATTTCATGTCAGTCGATTTAGAGGACTATTATTGTGATCTTCCATTTTCAGAATGGTCAAAATTTAAACCAAGAATAGAACAAAATACGCAAATTATTTTAGATCTTTTTGATAAATATGAGGTTAAAGCAACATTTTTCACATTAGGGTATGTAGGAGAGAAATTTCCAGATTTAGTAAAAAAAATATATGATAAAGGTCATGAGATTGCAACTCATAGTTATTCACATCTAGATCTAAGAAAGTCAACAAAAGAAAAGGTTGAAGAAGATTTAGTAAAATCAATTAAAATTTTAGAAAAAATTACCAAGAAGAAAATTAATGGTTTTAGAGCTCCGTTTTTTTCATTAGATGAAAATTCATTATGGGCAATGCATATAATTGGAAAATATTTGAAATATGATTCTAGTATTTTTCCAACAAAAACACCACTTTATGGAATTCCAAATGCTCCACGATTTCAATACAAACCATCATTAGACAATCCAATAGTAGTAGAAGAAAATAGTAGCATGATAGAAATTCCTCTATCAACATACAAAATTCCTCTAATTCGAAATATCCCAATTGCGGGTGGATTTTACTTAAGATTTCTTCCTTATTTTTTGATTAAAAAGGGAATTAATAAAATCAATTCATCATCTCAACGAGCAATGATTTACATTCATCCAAAAGATTTGGATGAAAAAATGCCAAAAATCAAGGAGTATAATTGGTATTATTATTATAATCTAAAAGGAGGATTAAAAAAATTTGAGAAGCTCTTACAAGATTTTAATTTTTCATCGGTTGAAAAAATATTAAAGATTTAAGAAGAGAATTATTTTTCTAAACGAAAGTATTCTAATGTTTTTTTAATTCCTTCATTAAGGGAAACATTTTGTTTCCATCCTAGTGATTTTAATTTTTTATTACTAACTACAAAATTTCCAACATCAACCTTTTTTGTATATTTTGGAGTTTTAACAAATTTTACAGTTGAAGATGTAGATTTTTTTAATAATTTACCAAATTCAGAAAACCATGTCTTTGTGGATGAAGAAATCCAATACAGTTCACCAGATTTTCCTTTTTCAATTATAGTTTGAATTCCAGAAATAACATCTGAAATGTAAATAAGATCCCTGAAAAAATTTCCTTCATTAAAAATTGTGATTTTTTCACCTTTGTATGCTTGATATATCAAATAATTAACAGCATTTTTGTTTGGAATAATTTGTTCTTTAGGTCCAAATGAATTTGTAATTCTAAAAATCTTTGTATCAAGTCCATAAAGATTATGATAAATTTTACAAAAGAATTCACTAGATAGTCTGTTTGTACCATAAATTGTGGTAGGATTACATGGAGTTTCTTCATTAACTGGGAGTTTTTTTGATTTACCAACTACAATGAAAGTACTACCTAAAATAAAACTACATGGGGTTTTCATTTTGCGAATTTTTTCTAAAATGAATAGTGTAGATTTTGAATTTGAATCTATATCCAATAAAGGATTTTCAAAAGATTTGGAATGTGATGTTTGTCCTGCCAGATGAATAATTAATTGAGGTTTATGTTTATCAATAGACTGTTCCAATTTTTTAAAATTTGTCACATCAACTTTTTCAATTTTTATTTTTGCCGACTTTTGAAGGTTTTTTTTCTTTTCAAAACTTTTGGTTAAAATAACTATTCTATGTCCTTCATGAACGAGTTTTTCAGATAAATGACTTCCAATAAATCCAAGACCTCCGGTAATTAAAATTTTCATTAGAAAAACATTATTTCTCTTTTTAATAATTGTAGTTAAATTATTTAAAATAACAATAATTATAGGATGAGATTATTTTCAATATTTATGAATAGATTTTTAATTTTATTAAAATCAGTTAAAATAGTTAAAAATTGGTATATAATTCCATTAGTATATTTTCATATTTATAAAAATGAATATTATATTTTAAAATTAAAAAATGGATTAAAAATTAAATTACGTACTTATTCAACAGACATTCATGCATTTGTAAATATTTGGGTGATTCAAGAATATTCAAAAAATTTTGATGGGAATGAAGAAATAATTATTGATATTGGTGGGCATATAGGGTTATTTTCTATTTATGCTTTAAGATCTAACCCAAAAAAAATCATTGCGTTTGAACCTATTAAAGAGAATTTTAATTTATTTAATGAGAATATTGCTTTGAATAAAATAAAAAATATTAAATGTTACAACATGGCCGTATATGATTCATCAGAAGAAATAGAAATTTATTTCAATCAGGATTTTGCTGCACATTCTTTAATTAAAAAAAATGGTTCATCAAGAAAAATCAAATCTATTTCATTAAAAAAAATTTTTGATGAACAAAAAATTACAAAATGTGATATTTTAAAACTTGATTGTGAGGGTGCAGAATACAAAATTTTTGAAGAATTACCAAATGAGTATTTTAAAAAAATTGAAAAAATTTCAATGGAATTTCATGTTTTTAATAATGAATATGAGTTAATTGAAAAATTGAAGAAGAGAATTATAGAGATGAAATTTTTAATCGAGATACAACAAACGAATGATGAAATGGGGATGTTGTATGCCAAAGTCATGAAAAAGGTATTAAAATAACCATTATAATGAATTTTTTAAATATAGTTTAGATAACATCTAGGAGGAAATGATCATATTATGAATATTGCATTAGTTTCTCCTGCATCTCTTCCAGCAACACAATTTGGAGGAATTATGTTTTTAGCTTTAGATATCGCAAAAAATTTAGCAAAAATAGGTAAAAATACGACAATATACACCACAGATCTGGATTTTGCAAATAATCCACATACATTTAACAAAAATCTTCTAAGAGAAGAAAAAATTGAAAAATTTAAAATCAAACGTTCACATGTTTGGTTCCATCTTGCATTGTATTTTGTAAATCCTGGAATGAAGAAACAAATGATGGATGATGATATAGACATCATACATACATTTGGAATTAGAAGTTATCAATCATACATTGCAGCAATTATATCAAAAAAAAAGAAAATTCCTTTAATTATATCGGATCAGAGTGGATTAACAACTCATCCAGATTTAAAAGAGAAAGGAATTTTGTTTAGAATATTATATTTTATCCAAAAACCATTTTTAAATTACATAATCAAACAATCATCAAAAATTATTGTTGCCAATGAATATGAAGTAAAAATTTTTAAAAAATTTGCGTCAGAATCAAAAATATCTGTTGTTAGGAATGGAGTTGATCTTGAAGAATTAACATCAGATATTGATTTTAATGAAAAATATAACATAAATGAAAAATTTATTCTTTTTCTTGGAAGATTTAACAAAGTGAAAGGTATTGATGTATTAATTAATGCCATAAAAATTGTTAAAGAAGAAAATGAAATTAAAAATTTAAAATTCTTAATACTGGGTGTTGATTTTGGTTTTGAAAAAGAAATGTATGGGTTAATTCAAAAATTAAATCTTGAAAATATAATTAAAGTAATAAAAAATCCACCTAGAAAAGATGTGATAAGTGCATACAAAAATTGTGAATTTCTTGTACTTCCATCAAGATGGGAATTATCACCATTAACACCTTTAGAGGGATTTGCATTCAAAAAAACAGTAATTAGTAGTAATGTTCACGGAATTCCTTATACACTCAAAGATAAAGAAAATTGTTCATTGATTGAACCTGATAATCCAAAAATTTTAGCAAAATCAATAGTTGAATTATTAAATGACAAGGAAAAATGTAATAAATTGGGAAATGCAGGTTTTGATTTTGTTATGAAAATAGGAAATTCTAAAGAAATGGCTAAAAATACATTAAATGTATATGAAGAAGTTTTGAGAACAGGAATTAATATCTGATAATTTTAGAATCTAATAACATGGCTAAAGTAAATAATAGTTTCAATAAAAAAATTAAAGTTCCTTTTTTTGAACCATTAATTACCAATGAAGATAAAAAACAAGTGAATAAAGCATTAGATGCACCATTTCTCACAGATGGTCCAAAATTAATTCAATTTGAGAAAGAGTTTTCAAAATTTTGTGGTTCAAAATATGCAATAGGTGTTTCAAATGCAACATCTGCACTACATCTATCACTTGTTTGTTCAGGAATTAATAAAAATGATGAGGTGATCATACCAAATCTTACATTTGTAGCTACTGCAAGTTCAGTTTTGCATTCTGGTGCAACTCCTGTTTTAGCAGATATTGAAAATGATACACTGAACATATCAATAGAATCAATAAAAAAAAATATCACAAAAAAAACTAAGGCTATAATTCCAGTTCATTTTGCTGGAATGCCATGTAACATGAATGAAATTATTAAAATTGCAAAGAAAAATAATTTAAAAATAATTGAGGATTGTGCACATGGAATTGGTTCAAAAATTAATAAGAAACATGTAGGAACATTTGGAGCAGCAGGTTGTTTTAGTTTTTACCCCACCAAAAATATTACAACAATTGAGGGCGGAATGGTAATTACAAATTCAAAAAAACTGGCTGAGGATATTTGTAAAAAAAGAAATCATGGAATTACAAGAACCTTGCAAAATAGATACAGTAAAGGAAAACCATGGGATTATGATGTTGAAGAAGCAGGATATAATTTTAGATTGGATGAAATTAGATCTGTTTTAGGAAAAAATCAATTAAAAAAAGTTAAATTATTTAATAAAAAAAGAGAAAATTCGTTTAATTATTACAATAAAAAATTAGAAAAAATACCAGGAATCGTCATACCCCCAAAAAATAATGGATTTACAAATTCATATCACTTGTATATCATTAGAATATTAGATTCATTTGGAATGAATAGGGATGAATTATTTGAAAAATTACTTGAAAATGGAATTCAGACTTCTGTTCATTATAAACCACTTAGCAAATTTCAAGTTTGTAAGAAAAAAGCAAAAAAATATGATTCTTTAAATAATTCAGAAAACACATATCAAGAAATTATTTCTTTGCCATTTTTTACACATATTTCAAAAATGCAATTAGATTTAGTGATAAAAACCATTAAAAAAATTCAATCTACAGTTAAAAATTGAAAAAATATGAGTTATAGTATAAAGCAATCAACAAAATTTTCATTATCAAATGTACTTTTTTTGATAGTGATTTTTAGTGTTGGATTGATTACCAGGTTATACTATCTTCCATTTGATATACCAATTGTTTTAGATGGTGCATCATATTTTTGGTACGCAAATGACATGAGTATATTAGGTCAAATACCATCAGAATACAAACCACACAACAATTTATGGTCTTCAATTTTATCAATATTTTTTACAGTTAACTCATCAAATGAGATTTTAAATTATATGAATATTCAAAGAATTTTATCAAGTGTAATTTCTTCATTAACTGTTTTTCCAATATTTTTTTTATGTAAAAGATTTTTTTCAAATAAATATGCATTGATTGGATCTCTATTTTTTGTTTTAGATCCAAGAATAATTATGAATTCATTATTAGGAATTACTGAGCCAATATATCTTCTAATAGGAATAATAATAATTCTTTTTTCTTTTTATAAAAATGAAAAATTACAATATTTATCATTTGGACTTGCTGCAGTTTTAACTTTGATAAGATATGAAGGATTGCTAATATTTATTCCACTAACAATATCATTTTTTTGGAAATTCAGAATAAACAAAAAATCAATTTTAAAGTATGTATTATGCATTATTATTTTTATTCTAGTTCTTCTACCAATGGTTGAGACTAGAATACAAGCAACTGGACAAGATGGAATAATAAGTCATATTTTCTCAGGAACAAATTATGTGTCAAATACACTTTCAGGAACGTATGAAAAACAAGACAGAGGAGAATTTTTGAAAGATGGTATTACAAATAGCATAATATTTCTGGGATGGATTACTATTCCTATTTGGATAATATTTTTACCATATGGAATATGGAAGTATTTCAAAAAATTAGATTTTCAAAAAAGTACGCTGTTATTATTTTCAATTGTATTAATTTTACCTGCAATTTATGCATATGCAAGAGATATTCCAGAAACAAGATATCTCTACATATTGTTTCCCCTATTTTCAATAATTTCTCTTTATTCAATAGAAAGAATTAGTAAGAATGGCAATTGGAAAATGATTTTTGGCGTCATTGTAATTGGAATAATTGTTGGATCAGTTGGTTGGATGGAATACAAATGGATTAACACTGAATATGAAAAACAAGCATTTGAATTATCATTTAAAATTAAAGAGTTAACAAATGGAGTAAATGAGTTTTATCCAGAATCAGCATATCTCAATTTTATTAATTTAAATGACAAATTTCCAAAATTAAAAAATGAGATTAAAGAAAAACACAAAATATTTTCATTAAACAATTATGAGAAAGTTGAAGATTTGATATTAAATGAACGAAGTAATGGTTTGACACATATTGTAGCAGACAATAGTCAAAATGTAAAAAATCAAAGACCAGAATTTCTTGTGAATATTTATGAAAATGAATACAAATATGGATTTTTAAAAAAAATTTATGATTCTAAAGATGATGAATTTACGTATCATTTGAAAATTTTTGAAATAAATTATGAATTATTTGATGAATATATCAAAGATAATAATCAGGAATTGATTAAAAATTAGTAAAAATAATTTAGTATGCCAAGGAAAAAATAATTTATCATGAATTCTAAAAATAAGTATAAAATTGGAATAATTATAGAATCACCATACCTAGAAAGCTGGAAAATAGAATCACTAAGAAAAATAGCTGAAAATGAAGAAAACGAATTAGAATTACTAATAATTAATGAAAATTCTAACAGTGGTGGATTTTATGAGAAATCATTTAGGAAATTTGAACAAAAAAGATGTAAAATCATTACAGATGGATTAAAAAAAAATGAACTAAATCTTAAATTTAAAAATAAAATAAATATTAAATTAAATAAAAAAAATAGCTTTTTTGAATTCAAATATGAAGATTACAAAAAAATTATTGAATTTGATTTAGATGTTTTACTATCTTATGATTATATCAATATCGACAAGAGTATCAAAAATGATTTTAAATTGGGATTTTGGTGTTTAGATTTTCCAGAAGCAGGTTTTACACCTGGATTTGATGAAGTAAATAATCAAAGATCTACAACTAAATGTAATTTCATAATTAACTCTAGTAAATTTTCATATCCAAAAATATTTTTAGAGTCTTATTCATCTACAGACTTACTTTATGTTATAAGAAATCAAAACAACATGTTTTGGAAAACTGCATCATTTTTTCCTAGATTATTAAAAAATATTCATGATTATGGAGAAGAAAAATTTTATGATTCATTAAAACAAAAAAATGATTTTAAATTAACTCAAACAAAGAATAAACAAAAAATGAATTTTTATAAATTTATAAAAGCTCTTTACAATCACACATCAAAATATAGTAAAATAAAAAAATATGATTCAAAATACTGGGATCAATTTTGTATGTTATATTCTCAAAAAAAGGAATTAGATTTAGAATTTGAAAAATTTAAACCCATAATTCCACCACGGGATAAATTTTGGGCAGATCCACAACTAATAGTACAGGATAAGAATAACCATGTTTTTTTTGAAGAGTTTTCAAATTCAGAAAACAAGGGGGTGATATGTACAATGATTATCAATGAGGAAGGTTATTCTGAGCCTAAAAAAATAATCGAAGAATCACATCATTTATCATATCCACATGTTTTCAAATTTGATAATCAATTCTATATGATCCCCGAGTCTTCTCAAAAAAAGACGATAGACCTTTACAAATGCGAAGAATTTCCACACGTATGGAAATTTAAAAAATCACTTATGAAAAATGTGGTAGCTACTGATTCTACAGTATATTATCATAACAAAAAATGGTGGTTATTTTCAGGAATGGCAATGATGGAAGGTGCTTCATCATCAGAGGAATTGTTTTTATTTTATTCTGATGATCCTACATCAACAGAGTGGATTCCACATATTCAAAATCCCATCTCATCAGATGTCAGAAATGCAAGACCCGGAGGACATATTTTCAAATACAACAATAAACTTCTTAGACCATCACAGAATTCAATGAAAGGGTATGGGTTTGGTATTAATCTAAATGAAATTATAGAATTAAATGAAAATATGTTTAAAGAAAAACAAATCAACAAATTAGAACCAGATTGGGATAAAAAAGTAAAAGCGATACATACTTTAGAATATGATGAAGGTCTAACAATCATTGATGCTAGGATACAAGTGAAAAAAATATGAATAAGAAAACAAATTTGAGGATGCTTATTGGCGGAGCAGAACATAAAATTTCACACCTTAATGAATTTGGAAAATCTTTTAAAAAATTTGGTGGAGATTATAAATTAGTTTTAGATTATGAATATGTAAACGGATTTCCAAGTAAAAATTACAAAAATTGGATCAATCCAGAGAAAAAATTTAAAGAATTAATTTCAGAATTTAATCCTGATTTAGTATTCATAGATAGACAATCACAGTTCGGTATAGCTGCAAAAAATGCGAAATTACCATTATTTGTTCATTTAAGAGGGGACTATTGGTCAGAATTAGAATGGTCAAAACAGACCATAAATACTTCATTAAAATCTAAAACTGTACTTTACTTTAAAGAGAAAACAACAAAACAATGCTTTGAAAATGCACGAGTCATTCTACCTTTGTCAAATTATCTAAGTGAAATTGTTCGAAAGCATTATCCAGAAAAACCAATTGAAACTTTTCATCAAGGAATTAATCCAGAATTATGGTTTCAAGATACAAAAATGAACCTCAAACATCCATGTGTTGGCATGATCCAAGATGCAACCATTTGGGGCAAAACTAAAGAAATGCTTACATTAAAAAATGTACTTGAATCTCTTCCTGATGTTACTTTCTATTGGGCAGGAGATGGGCCATACAGAGAAAAAATAACAGCAGAATTAGATAAATATAAAAATTTTAAGTGGTTAGGTAGACTTGAACATCCAAAGGGCATTAGGGAATTTCTATCTTCAATAGATATTTACGCTTTAGTGACTGGTTTTGATACTTTAGGAATGACTACACAAGAAGCAGAACTAATGGAAATACCAGTTCTTGTTTCAAAAACAGGAGGTACATCTGAGGCAATGGATGAAAATAAAACAGGATTTCTTGTTGAATTAGAAGATCATGCAGGATGGATTGAAAAGATTAATTATCTTTTAAATGATGGAAAAAAATCTAAGAGAATGGGACAATTAGGCAGAAAATTTGTAATTGAAAAATTCAGTTGGGAGAAAAAAGCATCTGATTTCATAGATATATGTGAAAAATATTTGTAAAATGACATTAAAACATTCAATTAAAAAAAATATGGAAAAGAATTTTCCAGGATTTTTTGTAGAAAGTAGATCTACAAAAATAAATAAAATAAGACAGTTTTCAGGACATTTTAGAATTCTTCCTGATTTTATTATGATTGGAGCCCAAAAATGTGGTACAACATCATTATATGGTTATTTATCACAACATCCAGAAATAGAACCAGCTATAACTAAAGCTCCACATTATTTTGACACTAATTATGAAAAAAGTTCAATATGGTATAAAGCTCATTTTATATCTAAATTTAAACAAGTATTTTATAAAAAAATTTTAAAAAAACAAATTGTCACAGGAGAAGCTAGTACAGATTACATTAATCATCCATTAGTACCTGAAAGAATAAAAAAACTTGTACCAAATGTAAAAATAATAATTACATTAAGAAATCCAATTGATCGAACTTATTCACATTACAATATGAATAAAAATAATGATGATGAAAAATTAGCAATTATGCCTGCATTAAAAAAGGATTTAGAACAGCTTCACATAAACGAAGAAGTTGTAAAAAGAGATAAACTGAAATTTAGTGAATATTTTAAAAGATTTGAATATTTACCAAGAGGTGAATATGCTAAACAAATTCAAGAATGGGAAAAATATTTTCACAGGGATCAAATGTTAATAATAAAATTAGAAGATTTAAAAAATGAACCTCAAAAAACTGTAAATCGAATTTTCAAATTTCTAAATGTGAAAGAATACAATTTAATAAATTTTGAGAAAAAAAATGTTGGGAAATATAAAGAAATTGAAAGTGATGTAAAAAAATTTCTAGAAGATTATTTTAGAGAACACAATAAAACACTTTTTGAAAAATATGGAATCAAATTTTAAAAATTCTTATCAAAATAACGCAACATAATTAATTTAGATTTTTTTTAAAGCAATTCTAATCTCTTCGCCATTATTTTTTGTAGTATTAAGATAGGGATAGAGGGGATAAAATTTGTCACTAATTGAAGTTAATTGACATTTTCTCAATATTTTATTAAAACGAAAAAGATTTCGATTCATTAATGCTATAGAATCACATGAAATCATATCAAAATTATGTTTTTTAGCTAAAATTTGTAAAGATTTTTTAGAATAATGAAAAAGATGATTAATATTTTTTATTGATTGATTTAACATCTTTGGGCTATCTCCATCTGGAACTACAATACACAGTACGCCATCATCTGCCAATAATTGTGAACATTTTTCTAGAAAAGAATTGGGATTTTTAACGTGTTCAAAACTATGACTTGACCAAATTATATCAAATTTTTTTTCTAATTTTACATCTTCAAAATAACCAGAAACACAATTTCCCTTTTTGAGTCTTTCATTAATCAATTTTACATTTCTACTATCAGGTTCTATTCCTGTAACATCATATCCTTTATTTTCAAACATAACTAAAGAGATACCTGAACCTGAACCTATATCCAATACTGATTTTTTATTAGAGAGAAAATTTTTAAAATATCTAAACCAGGAATTCCAACTTTTAACTAAATCTTGAACATCTTTATCAGAAAAATCAGTGCCAGTATAATCTTTGTAATGTGTGTTATCCCAAAATGATTTTTTGTATGTTTTTTTAGAATCTATAGTTTTTTCAGGATCTGTTTGTTTTAGATTACAATTTTCGCATACAAAAATTTGCCAATCTATTTCTAAAGAAGAAATTTTCTTTGTGAGAATTGATTGACACGAGATACATTCCATTTTAATATTTTACAAATTTTTGATTATTTAACTTATTATATAAAATTGAACATTATATTGAATTTATATGATAATTTTTGTTATTTAGTTTTAGAATTTAATTCAAACCAAATTTTCTTTGTTAATAATTTTACTCGTTTATCTATAATTATAGTAATTATGAGGTATAAAGAAACAGAAAAAATTACAAATACTAATAAATTTGGAAGGAAGATAAATACATCTTTATCAAAAATAAGGAAATTTTGCATTAAGAAATAAGTTAAACTAAATACACCTAAGCATGTTAAAAAATATTTCATTATACTTGACCACTCTAAATCAAGAGTGAATTGTTTTTTCACTAGGATAATCATATACAATGTAAGAGGCAGTTCTATCAATAATCCAATTAAAGCCCAAAGTGAAATTAAATCAATTTCAAAATTTTGAGTGTCATTAAAAGAAAAAATTACTACCAAAGAACCAAAATATATTCCACTTCGAATTAATTGAAAAGTAGGATGTAACATTAATTTACTTTTTGCATAATCTTTGAAAGTAGATTTTTTATCAATATCTACTTTTTCTAATCCTTGTAAAGCAAGAAAGAAATTAGAATTAAGAGATGTAAAAAATGATTTTAAAGATAAGAAAAGGACTACTGGTGCAGCAATAACATAAATAGGATTTAGTATAAAAAGTCCTGCCTCTGAAAATGTGATAGACATAGCAACTAATGGGAATGATAAAAAGAAAAATAACATTAGATTTTCTTGTAAATATTCTTGTTTTCCACTTTCTAATAATTTTGGATACATTGCTTGTGCAATGGATCTTGTATGATCAACAAGGTAACCTATAGTTCGTGCAGCAGTAAAATATGCCACACCCACTACGGAACCTGTGATAGTAGAAAAAATTACAACATCTGTTAACAAAAGAATAGAAGGTAATTTTCGATAAGTAGGAACCCAAAATAGTTTAAACCATTTTTTTACATATTCAAAATTAAATTCATCTTTAATTTTGGGAATATTATAAATTAATAAAATTATAATACTTGGGATATATGCTGCAAATGTTGCAAGAATAGCTCCAAATAATCCTAGATTCCAATAATATACAAAAATTAATACAAAGAATATTTTAGAGATCTCAAAAGCCAAAAATCCATAATTAAGAGAATGACTCTTCCAACCCCGAATAATAGATACAAGAATTTCATTTAGAAATATTACTGGAATTAATATTGCAGCAAAAAGAATTATTGATTCATCAAAATTAGATTGTATTGCAACAAAATATGCAATAATTACATAAATTGTTACACCTAAAAATGATAATGCACTATTAGTTACAACAGCCGTTTTTCCAGATTTTTCACCTCTTGCAATTTCTCTGGTAGACCAATAACACACTACAGGATTAACAATAACAGCATATGCGAGTAGACCACTGATTAGACCCCAGGTTCCAAATTCTTCAAGTGAAAGTGATCTAGTAATTATAATTACAAAAACCAACCCTGTCACTACACTAATTAAATTTGATGAAAGGGAAATTAATGCAGAATATGTAACTCTTATTTTACTCATTTTTTTCTATTCAGGTATCAAGTTTGAAGTATATTTAGATAGTTCCACTAATAGTTTGGAAAAATATGATTTACTGATATTTTTATTAAGTACAATTTGATGTAAAAGAAAAAATCTTAATAGAATTATAATATCCAATTGATGTTTGTAATGATTTGACAATGTTTGGTTAATTATATCTAAGGATGAAATATTTTTTAGATTTTTTAGATTTTCACTAAATTCGATTACTGTTGCATTTGGAGTTAACATATGAAAAATAAATTTAATTACATCATAAAATGGATTTCCATGTTCAATGGATCGTTCCCAATCGATTACATGAACAGAAGAAGTGTCGGGATTATAAAGAATATTATGAGGAAGAAAATCTCCATGTACAGAGGTATTTTTTATTTCCATTTTATTGACATATTTTTTATAATCATCTAACCATTTTTTATAAGGTAAATTTTCTACTTCACGTAATGTTTTTAGATGATTCTCAATTATTAATAGTTCATCATCCTGTTTATTAAAAATATAAAGATCAGTAGAAGTTTTTGTTTGAAAATTTTTCAACCATTCTATAACTAATCGTATTTCATCAATATTTTTAATATCAATAGGTCTACCTTCCACCCAATCCTGAACAATCATTTTAGAATCTGAAAAATCATTTTTTGGTGATAAATTAACAGAAACAATATTTTCAGTTAAATTATAATTTGTACGTTTACAGGAAAATTTTTTGATTGGTTTACCATAAGTGTTAAACAAAATAAATTGAAGATTTTTTAGACGTATTTGTTGTAAAAAACTTTGAACTCCTGTTTTTTCCATAAGCATTTCTTCAAATTCGCTAGTAAGATTACTGTTCTTATAACAATAAAATAAAAATGAAGGAGAAAAAAATTTTATAAAAAATTTCCGTAAGGCTGTATTTGATTTTTTGAGTAACCATCCAAATATCTTAGATTTTGTATTTATTGGGAAAAAATTTTTTAAATTAGAAAAAATCCATTTTAAGGATAACTCATCATCTATATCACCAACAAAATACGGTCTACGAAATGTTCCAAATATCCAAAATGATCTAACTTGAAATTTCAAGTTTTTGAATATTGAAGAATATCCAGAATAACTATCAACATACATATTTTTTGTAGAATGATCATGTTCATTGGATAATGTATCTAGTCTGAACTTGTTAAGAGCACCAACACAAAAACAGCCTGATGGTTTTAAAACACGTTTAACTTCTTGAAAGCATTGAATAACATTATCTTTTTCTTTTATATTAATTCCATTAAAAATAACTAAATCAAAATATTCATTTGAGAAAGGTAAAACTAAATAATTTGCTCTTACTAAAACTATATTTTCTATTCCATTTTCTTTGAATCTAGCATTTTGAATTAATATTTTATTTTTATCATATTCCATAGAAAAGACTTGTTCAAAAGTTTTTGAAAGATTTTCACAGATATTTCCTATTTCGCTATTAAGTATTAAACATCTAAGATTATTTTTACCAATACAACGAAAAGCAATATCACCTTCAACAATAGAAAATTTTTGTTCGAATTTAGTATTAGAATTTTTTAAAAATGATGTCATCGTTGTAGAATAACCATGACTTTGAATATTTTGTAATAAATTTTCCATATCTGATTTTGTAGTAATATCAGATTTTGAATCTAAAATAAAATTATAAAAATTGCCTTGATCAAAATAGTTTTTTAGACAGTTTTTACAAGAATGATCATCATTTAATTCTATTTTACAAATGGGGCATTGAAAAATTGGGATCATTTTTCAATTAAATTTTCATGTGTAAAAAAGATTTTCAATTATTCAAAAATTTGTTTATATCTGAGTGTAACAATTTTGATTAAAAATGACATTTAGAAATGAAAAACATTTAACTTTAAATTTAATTTTCCAAATAACGTTATGAATGAACAATTATACCTGTTTATAATATGGGAAAAATCAAGATACAAATCTGATTTAATTATTGATGATATTAAAACTAGATTTGTTATTAAAGAAATTTTTGAAATAAAGTGGAGTAAAGAATATTTTTTAAATAATTTAATCAGATTTTATGGAAATTCATTACCAGATGTAAAAAAAAAGGCTTTACTTAGTGGAACAGGTCCATTTTTATTAATTATAATTCAAGATCAAAACCCAAATTTTATAGATGATGTAGGAATTTATGGAAAATTGAAAATAAATGAAAATATGTCAAAAAATAAAGAGAAGTATAGGAAATGGATTGGGGAAAAATATTCAATTCATGGTTCAATATCTGAAAAAGAGACAAATCATGACTTGACACTTTTGTTAGGAAAAACATCTTTTGAAATTGTGAATGAGCTTCCAATTCATTGGGATGGTTCAATAAAAAAATTAGAATTAGATTTGTTTGGTCATGGAGAATGGAATGATATGCCTCAATTTTTAAAAATGTTAAATGGTACAATAAAATATTCTATTCTAAGAAATTTTGAAGATCTTCCAGAAAAATTTTCTTCAGATGAACACAATGATATTGATATTTTAACAAATGATTCAATTATTGTTCCATACGTTTGTATGACATCCGGAAATACTCCTCCTAAAGAAAAATTACCAGGTTCCATAAGAATTGGTGAGAAGATAGCTTTGATAGATTGGAAACATCCTGGAGATAAGTATTATGACAAACGTTGGTATGAAGATATTCTAAAAAGAGTAGTTTTACACAAAAAGGGATTTTATGTACCATCTCCAGAAGATTATTTTTATACTTTATTTTATCACGCCATTTTCCATAAAAAAAAGATTTCAAATGATTATATGAAAAAATTATTGAAACTTGCAAACGAATTGAATATTACAAAAATTTCAGAAGAAATGTTAAATGATTTTGATTTATCAAAAAAATTTATAGAAAATTATATTCATAAAATGAAATACAGGCATCCAAATTCATCTGTTTATAAAATAACAAATAATGAATTTATACGATTAATAAAAACAGCTAATTTCTTACTTAAAACTCAAGGAATATTATTTTTATTAAATGAAATTAAAGATAAAGTTAAGAGAATTATTGGGAAAATAATCTAAATTGAAATTATTAATTGATTTTATTAAATTAAAAAACAAATTCTTTGAATAGATCTACAAGAGAATCTGCAGCAGCATCATTTGTTAAATTATTCATAGTATAATTTTTTCCATTTTCTGCAATTTCTGACCATTTGGAATTATTTGGATCAGAAAGATAGTCTGCAAATTTTTTTTGATAGTTTTTTTCATTTATAAAAACTGCATTTGTGCCATCCTCAAATCCCAGAATATGTGCTTGATTTTGTTCTGTGACTTCCATAAATGTAAGACAACCTGCAGCAGGATTCTCCCAATATTTTGCTATTGGACATACAGTATCTGCAGCAATAGATGCAGAATATTTCATTAATAATAAAGGGTACTTGTCATTGATATATTCATGTTGTAATGTAGATGTATAATCAACATAAGGCAAATCGGTACACATTGTTCTAAGTTTGTAATGTTTCCACACACTATTGTTTCCACGTAACATATCTCTTAATTTAAAAGTAATATTTTTTCTAGCTGTGGCTCCAGAACATAGAATTTTATTTTTAATTCTTTTTGAATATGGAGTTAAATTTTCATATAATTTAGGTTCAACACCATAAATAATTACTTTGTATTTGAAATTTTTTGGATAATATTTATGAAAATAATCCTCAGAAAAATAACCAAAATAATGATCAATTTTATATTTTTCATGATAGTCAATTTTCCCCTTACGTTTTGCATCATGAGCATCATTTACTCTGCAAATAACAGGAATGTCAAGATTTTGAATTCCAGTTAATTCATCTGGGCTTCCCCAAGGATGATTTTCCCATAATAATATAATATCAAATGTTTCATCTAATTGTGAAGTATCAAATTTACCTTCTACAGGAAAATAAACCATGTCAAGTTCTGGATGTCTATTTAATGCATTCATAAAAAAATGATAGTATGTTGTTGCCCATGCAGTTTTAGACATATATGGATTTGATGGTTTGTAAAGAAAAGCAGTTTTAATTTTTTTCATCATAACTTAGATCACCTATTAAAACTAAATTAATCTAGTGTCTCTTCACTACTCATTTCATTGGTAATAAATAATCTATACCAAATTTCAAATGCTAAAATTCCTAAAAATTTATTGATATATTTTACATCCAAGTCTAATTTGTTAATATGTTTTTGAATCCAATCATTATTAATCCATCCATCTTTTACAATTCTAGAATCTAAAAGAAATTCCTTACACAATGCATTACCATGTGATTTCCAAAGACTAATTGTATTTACGTTAAATCCTTGTTTTTGTTTTGTTACCAATGAATCATGTCCATTTTGTTTAAGAATTGTACGAAATGGTAATTTTCCAACATTTGTATTTACATCATATTTGTATTGTGTGGGAATATGTGTAGCAGTTGAAAGTAATTCATCATTTAATATGGGAGCAAGCATTTCCATGTTAAAATTATTAATTATTCTAGAATTTATTGGATTAAAATTGTGTAAAAGTTTTCCATTATAATCTGCTAAATATACTTGATCTAGTCTTGATAATTTGTTATCAAAATAAGGTAATAAAATTCTGTAAATGGAATCCCATGAAAATTTAGATTTTATACCAAATATATCATCTTGATCTGGAACTCTATCTCTTTCATGACATTCCAAATATGCTTGTACTTTTTCTTGAGGGGTAGAATTTTCAGAAGTTAATGAAATAAACTTGTTATACCTAAATGTATAACCGCCCAAAAGTTCATCACCCCCATCGCCTGAAATTAGAATTTTGGATAAAGTTTTTGATTTCTTTGCAACATAATACCAATGTAGATCCCAAAATGGTAATTTTATCATACTAATTGCTTTAGGTAATTCAGAAAGATAATTTTCAAGGTACAGTATGTGATGATTTGAATCAAATTCATTTGCTATTCCTGATGCAACTATTGTTTCATCAACACTATTTGCAAATTTTATTGATATAGCTTCAATATCAATATCAGGTTTTACTTTCCGAATTAATGATAATACAAGTGTAGAATCAACGCCTCCACTTAATGCTATACAAATTTTTTGGCCCTTGAAATTTTTCAATTTTTGTTCCAGAGCATTACAAATAGACTTTTCAATAAATTCAATATTTGGTACTTTGTTAATTGGTTTGAAATCCTGCCAATTTTTTTTAGGTAAATTTGATTTTAATGAAGGATCATATCTTAATGTTAAAATATCTACTAAAGACGATGATTCAAGTATAGAATTATAATTTTCCACGACCCAATCCTCTAAAAACCAATCTGGCTAGTTTAGCATTTTCTGGATCTATAATTCCTCTGGTATCAATCAAAATCGGATTCTTCATTTTGTTAAAAGTAGATATTGGAATTTTTTTGAATTCTGTATGTCCAGTTACAATAATTGTCGCATCTACATTGGAGATAATGTTATCAAGATTTTCTTCTACAATAATATCAAATACACGATTTGAAGAAAAATATGGATCATGAATATGAACATTTACACCAAGTTTCTGTAATTTTTTAATTATGTGTTTAGCTGGGGTTAATTGAATATCTTTAACATCAGGTTTGTAAGATATTCCAAGAATCAAGATGTCAGAATTTTGAATAGGTTTGTTATACTCCTTAAATGCATCTAATGTCAATTCTATAACATGCTGTGGCATTTTTTCATTAATTTTTCGACTAGCTTCAACTACATGTAAATTTGTACCAATACGTCTTGCAGTATTAAGAAATTGATAGGAGTTAATAGGTAAACATGGACCACCAACTCCAGCACCTGGATAATGTATTTGAAAATTATATTTCTTTTTTGCAGCATCCAAAACTGTCATTGTATCAATTCCTAATTTTTCAAACATCAAAGATAATTCACTGATAAATGCAATATTGATATCACGAAAAACATTTGTAGTGAGTTTTACTGCATTTGCAGTTTTACAATCAGGCATTGGGATTAATTCTACAGAAAATACAAAATCATAAATCATTGTAATTATATTTCTAGTACGTTCATCAATACCTCCTACTAGTCGAGGTAATTTTGTAAAATCATGTAAAATCTGACCAGGATTAGCATTTTCTGGACAAACACCAATTATAAAATTTTTTTTAACATGTAATCTACTTGTACTTTCAAGAATATTGACCATATCGTTTTCAATAAAACCTGGTTCAATAGTACTTTCAATAATGACTAAGGAATTAGGTTGAAGAATTTGGCTTAGTTGTTTTCCTACAGATTCAAGTGCATTGTAATTTGGTATATTTTTTTCATCCATAGGAGTAGGCAAAGATAACAAAATTAGATCAGATTGTTGTACTCCTTCATTAATATCAGTAGTTGCTAAAAGATTTCCACTTTTTCTAACTTTGTGGTATATCTCTTCATATCCAGGTTCATCTTTTAATGGGAAATTCCCAGTATTAACTGAATTAACTAACGTTTCATTGATATCTACACCTATAGTTTGTAATCCGGTATTAGCAAATGATAATGCTGTTGGAAGACCTATTCTTCCAATTCCCACTACACAAACCTTCAACGATTTAGACTCTAAAGATTCTTTGACTTGATCAAAATTTGTCATGTCTATTTTTGAATTTTCCAAATTATTCATATTTCAACTATATCTCGGCTTTTTAAAAGCTAACATAATTTTCTATAAGTATTACTTTTAAAAAGTTCAATAGTTATATCAAAAGCATATTATATTCATTAAATCACGATTTTATCTCATTTTAAATAGTATAAACTTCAATTCTAATAAAATAATGATGGATTATAATTTCTCCTAAAAATTCTAAAAACTTTTCATAAGTAAAAATTGAATTAGTGATGAGATTAAAATGTGGTAAACGTCATTATAGTTTATAAAGTTCCAAGACGATTATTTGTTGTTACACTTTGAATGTAAAATTTTTAGGACAGGCTTGTACTTTAATTGAAACTGGGGGAAAGAGAATTTTATGTGATCCTTGGATTACAGGTCCTTGTAATGTAAATACGTGGTATCATCTTAATAGAAGAATTCAAACTAGAAAAGATGTTCCAACTGATGTTGATTATATCTATATTTCTCATGAACATACAGATCATTTTCATAGTGAAACTTTAAAAGAATTTGATAGAAACATACCCATTTTCATATGTAAATTTCCCACAGACAGATTTTATAATTCAGTAGTTCAAGAAGGATTCAAAGATATTACAGTATTAGAATCATGGGAAAAAAAATCATTGGAGAAAAATTTGGAAATTACAATTATTAGGAATTCAGAATTAATGATGGAAGATTCTGCAATAATTATTAAAACTAACGAAGGAACAATTTTTTGTCAAACTGATTGTGGAATGAGTTATGAATCACTGTTAAGAGTTAGAAATGAAAAACCAGATTTAGGATTTTTTAAATTTGGAGCAGCAAATTGGTATCCTGTTGTATATAATTATGATAAAAACGAAAAAACTTCAATATGTAAAAAAAGAAAAGCACACAAATTAACTGGATTTGTAAATTATGTAAAAGCAGTACAACCAAAATATGCTATTCCATATGCGGGTCCACCAATATTTTTAGATAAATCATTACTTGATGCAAATGATCCAAATTCAGGAATGTTTGCTGCACCAGATGAAGCAAAAAAAGCTTGGGATGAAGAAGGAGATGATAATACAGAAATAAGAATCATGGCTTCTACAGATGAAATTTCAATTAACGGCGAACTTACTCAAAATGAACAACCAGTTTTTGCACATGAGAAGATGGATGTAGTTCGTAAATTATCAGATGAAGTAGAGGACGATATAAAACGTAGATATGAAAATGAAGGATTTGCATCAAAAAATCTAAATTATAATATTGTGGATTATTTCAACAAAATTATATCAGAAAATCCTATTGCAAGACGTCGAATAGATATGAAAGTTCAATTTATTGCTGAAGGTAAAAATGGCGGTGACTTTGTGTTAGATTTTTCTAAAGATAAGGAAAATGGCCCATATGCAAAAGAAGGAACAACTGATGATTGGGGTTATTTTATGAAATTACCAGCTCATCTAATACAAAAAGCTGTTAATAATGAATTATTATGGGAAACCTTATTCTTGTCATGTAGATGGACTGCTGATAGAAGACCTGATAAATGGAATGAGCATTTAATGAATTTATTTTATGACCCAGATCCAAAAAGAATACAAAACATTTACAAAATATATGATAGACAGCAATCATAAATGGAAATTATCATAAAAAAAGAAGATATTCTAAAAAATAAAATAATTGAACTGTCAAAAAAACCCAAAATCTTACTAATTTTCAATGGAAAGGATTATTTTGCTTTTAATGGAATTTGTCCTCATGCACGATGGCCACTAGATATTGGAACCCTAGATAAAACAACTCTAACATGTGTAGCTCATGGTTATGAATTTGATATTACAAATGGTGGTTGTTTGAATAATCCTGGCAGAGATCTAAAGATGTATGATATTCAAAATGATGATGATAAAATTATAGTCAAAACCAAGTAATTTTTTCATTTTGAGTTTTCTAATAATCAAACATGAATTAATAGAAAATGGTTTTATATTGTGAATATTGCAAAAAAACAATGTATAGAATTGCAATAATTTTATTTATTTTGTTTATTCCAATAACAGTTTTTGCTGAAGATTTCAACAAATGTAGTTCTTTAATTGATAAAAATGGAGATAATATTCCTGAAAAAATTCCATCTGGACATCTAGATTTTGCATATTGTGATTTAAAAGGGAATGATTTGAGTGAAAAAAACCTAATTGGTGCAAATTTTGAGAGTGCTGATCTATCTGGTGCATATCTTTATGGATCAGATCTTAAAAATGCTAATTTCAATAATGCTACTTTGTATGGTGTCAATCTACAATCAGCAAATCTAGAAAATGGTTCATTTGAAAATTCAAATTTGAGTGGAGCAACATTTAGAGATTCTAATCTAGAAAATGTAAATTTTTACAATGCAAAGTTAAAAAATTCTGAATTATACAAAGCAAATTTGATTAATACTGATTTTACTAAAGCAGATTTAACTGACGCAAATTTTTGTGGTGCACATTTGCCATATATGAAATTTGATAAGACGTTGTTCATAAATACTGATTTACATAATGCACAATTACAATTTGCAGATCTAAGTACAGCAATTTTTGAAAATACAAATTTGATTGGAGCAGATTTGTCTAATGCAAATCTAGAAAAACAAAATTTACAAAATTTAAATTTCTATTCTGCTAAATTATATAATGCTAATCTTAATGAAGCAAATTTACAAAATTCTAACTTGAGGTTTGCAAATTTAATTAATACCGATTTAAAAAATTCAAACTTAGATAATACAGATTTTTATGAAGCCAAGATTAAAAATACAAAATTCAATGGAACAACCTTTAATGATACAAATTTTTATGGAACCAATATTCTAGATGAATTTCCATTAATTGATAATTCTAAAATCACTTTTAAACAAGACGGGAATTCGGTGGAATACACACATTATGGTTTTGCTGTAAATAAACAAGATTCTGAAATTGATTTTTCTCAAGATGATTTAACAGGGTTAATTATTTCTGGAAAAACATTTAGAGATTTATCTATTAATGAAAAAAGTTTTTCTGGAACAATATTTAAAAATATTATTTTCGAAAATGTGGATATTACAAACAGTGAATTTTATGGTGCACAATTCCAAAATGTTACAATAATTAATTCAAATTTTATGAATTCAGATTTCACTGGAGCTAAGCACATAAAATTTAAGGTTATAGAAAGTAATTTGGATAATTCTAAATTTGATTGGGTACGTTCTCCTGGTATGAATTTTAAAGACTCATCTTTACGTAACACAGATTTTTCACATTCAAAAATGTCTACATCAATATTTGATAATGTTGATTTAAGAAAATCTAATTTTGATGATGCATCATTTTTTGATACCAATTTTATCAATTCAAATTTAAATGGATTAACAATATCAGATGCTTCTTTATACGGTAGTTCATTTGGAAATTCTGATGTTGATAAATTAAAAATTAGCAATAGTAGAGTAAATTCCATCACATTTGATGAAAATTCAAATTTACCAAATTATTTACGATATCAAATTTCTTGGGCTACTTCAATTGAACCCATAACAGACAATTATGACTATTTGAAAAGAATTATCGATAATCAAATCATAAAAAGATTTGGAATAATAGATAATCCACTTTCAAAATTTTATTAATATTTTTTCATGATGATTTTTAATTACAAAAATAATTAAAAATTAATCTGTTTTTATAGGAAACTATTTTAAAACAAATAATTTGTATCAATTATGAAAAATTTTCTTATTACAGGTGGTGCAGGATTTGTAGGAAGTCATTTAGCTGAAGAATTACTCAAGAAAGGAAATTCAGTTACCATACTAGATAATTTAATTACAGGGAAAAGATCAAATCTTAAAAGAATTGAAGATGAAATTAATTTCATCAAAGGTGATATTCGTGATCAAAAACTCTTAGAAGATATTTGTAATGATATAGATGGAATTTTTCATCAAGCTGCAAAAGCATCAGTACCAGAGTCATTTAGTAAACCTAAAGAATATCATGATGTTAATGTAAATGGAACAAAAAATATTTTTACTCAAGCAAAAAAATATGGAGTAAAAGTAGTTTATGCTAGTTCATCAAGCGTATATGGAAATACTAGTGAATTACCAATAAAAGAAAATGCTAGTAAAAATCCAATTAATCCGTATGCACAGACAAAACTAGACAAAGAAAAACTTGCTGAAAAATTTGCTGAAAAAGGATTAAAAGTAATTGGTATGAGATATTTCAATATTTTTGGGGAAAGACAATCCAAAGAATATGCAGGAGTAGTAACGTTGTTTTTAGAACATATTCTAAAAAAGTTACCACCAAAAATTAATGGAGATGGTTTACAGTCTAGAGATTTTGTATTTGTAGGAGATGTGATCAGAGCAAATATCATGGCTATGGAAAGCAATATTGATCATGAATTTTTTAATGTAGGAACGAATACAAATACATCGATTATAGAACTAGCAAATATAATGATTAAAGCAGCAAATTTGGATATTGAACCAATTTTTGGTCCAGCATTAGATGGGGATATTAAATTTAGTTCAGCAGATATTAGTTTAATTACAAAATCATTAGATTGGCATCCAACAAAAACTATACAAGAATGGTTACAACAGAAATTGTATAAAAAATGAAATTATTAATTGGTGCATCTAGTTCAAAGATTTTTCATCTTAAAGAATTTGCAAATGCTTTAGAAAATATAGGAATTAAAACTAAAGTAGTCTTGGATACTAATTATTCAGATGGGTATCCTAGTAGAAAAATTTTTCATTGGTTCAATAAAGATCAAAAATTTAAAAAGTTAATAGAAGAGTTTCAACCTAATGTAATTTTCATAGATAGACAACGTCATTTTGGGTTATCAGTAATTAAATCAAAAATTCCGTTAATCGTTCATCTTAGAGGTGATTTTTGGACTGAAATTAAAATTGCAAAAAAAACAATTTACAAAACATTTCCAAAAAGTATTGTAATAAAATCATGGGAAAAATTTGGTGAAAGATGTTTTAAAAATTCTATTGCAATTATTCCAATATGTAAATATTTACAAAATATAACAAAAAAACATTATACGAATAAAGATACTTTTGTAATGTATCAAGGAATTGATCCATCTAAATGGTTTCATGAAGATGGAATGGAATTAAAGCATCCATGTGTAGGTTTACTGCAAGGTGCAGTAATCGGAGATAAAGTAAAGGAAATGCTCACTTTAGAAAATGTTCTAAATGATCTTCCCGATATAACATTTTATTGGGCTGGTGACGGTCCATTTCGTAAAGAAATTCTTGAACAACTTGGAAAATATAAAAATTTTAAGTGGCTTGGGACTTTAGATTACCCAGATAAAGTTAGAAAGTTTTTGAGTGAAATTGATATTTATGCATTAATTTCAGGATTAGATATGTCACCTTTATCATTACTTGAAGCCCAATTGATGGAAAAACCAATAATTGCAACAAATGTTGGTGGAATTCCAGAACTTCTGATTAATGGAAAAACCGGATATTTGGTTGAAAGAGGAGATACTGATGAAATTAAAAAGAGAATTTTAGAATTTTTATCGGATAATAAAAAAACTAAAGAAATGGGAAAAGAGGGAAGAAAATATGTGGAAGAAAATTTCAATTGGGAGAAAATTGCTGAAAAATTTTCTAGAGAACTAACTAATGTGCTAAAAAATAAAAATTAAATAAATTTTCCAGTAGCACTAATTCCACTTTCAATTTCTTTAAAGTTTATAATTTTTAATTTGGATGCCTTGAACCAATCTCTTACTTCTTTAGGAGTATGTCTAAATGCAAATTTTGGAGAATACCAATCAAAATTTACCCCCACACTTCTTTCAAAATTATCAGATTCATCCCAAAAGCATTTTAGAAAATGCCAATACACAAAACGTTGTACATCATATTCTCCTGCCTTTACCCCCAAAAGAGGTATATCATGAGGTATTTTGATCTTCTTTTCTAATTGGGCAAGACTTTTACCCAGATAAGCCATTTGCTTTGAAAATTCTGTACATTCAGCTACAGACATTTTTACAGTTTTATTTCTAATATAATCATCAACGTATTCTCTAACAGGTGCTTTTTTATTATATACGTAAATTGATATATGTCCAGAATTTGTTAGGAATTTTGTCAGGTATTTGAATGAAGTTCCTGAATTTTTTGTATGATGAAGAACTTGATCTGAATAAATATAATCAAAAAAACTTTTTTTAAATGGCAATTGACGAAGATCAGCTTGTAAAAAATGTACATTAGGTAGTTTTCCATATTTGTCATAAGCAAAATCAATACTCTCACTTGCATCTAGTGCAATTACTTCAGAATTTTTATTTGTAGAAAGAAATTTTGCACTATTTCCAATTCCAGTTCCAGCATCAAGAATCATAGTTTTTGAATTTAAAAATTTATCAAAATTTTCTTTTGTTTTCCATCCATATCTATCTAGAAACCACTTTCTTTGAAAATCAACCCAATCTTTTTTCTGGTGATTTTTATGATGTTTCTTCCATTTCTCACTAAAAGCATCTTCAGTTTTTACAAAATCCTTTGTTTTATCAACAACAAACCTAGGAATACCTTTAGAGATTTTAAAATTGTCTTTACATTCATGGCATTTAATAGAACCTTCTATAATTTCAGAACCTTGTTTTTTTTTAATTTTTACATCAACTGATTTTCTACATGTTGGACAAACTAGGAAATTAATGAGTTTTTGTTTCAATAAATAAAATGTTAAAATCCTAAATAAAAACTAATGATCTTAAATTATAAAACTACATCATTTTTCATACAATTCAATATACTTAGAAAGTAATATGTCCCATGTAAAATTTTTATTAATGAATTCAAATGCATTTTTTGTAAGTTCATCCATTAACAAATTATTGTCTAAAAGATCATTTATGGTCTTAGTCATTTTTTCAGGATTTTCTGATGGTATTAAAATTCCAGTGACATTATTTTCAATAATTTCTGAAACGCCTCCTACATTAGTTGCAATAACAGGTACTTTTAGATAAAATGCTTCTTTAATTACTTGAGGTATACTTTCCATTCTAGAAGGAACAATAAGTAAATTTGAAGATTTTAAAAGTTCCATAGTTTTTTCCCATGGTAAGTTAGTACAATAAACAATCTGTCCATCAATTTTAGATTCTATATTTTTTAAAATGTCAATTCCTTTCTCATAACTATCTCTACCAATGTAAATAATTTGATTTTTCTTTTTTTCAATTTCAGCAATATTTTCAAATTTTTTTGGATCTAACGGTGCTGGTAAATAAATAAAATTTGCATTAATTTTTTCTTTATAATTTTTTTGAACTGTTTTAGAGTCAGTTGTCAATTTATTTGAAATTTTAAAAGCTTTGATTTCAGCTTTAGTTGCTAAATTTTCAATAGATTTAGAATGTAATGTTCCAATTTGTTCAGAATACATTCCATGAACAGACAAAATTTTTTTATTGGAATTTACATATTTCATTACAAAAGCAGATGGAATATTCCATGCATGAACTGCATCAAATTTTTCACGATTTGTTATTGATTTTAAAATTCCAAATATTGTAAAAGATAAATTTTTTAATTTTTTTATTGGAATATGTGGAATTTGCATTAATTTGACATCATGACCTTCTTCACGTAATTTTTCTGCAACTCTTTTTGCATGACCACCTATACCACCTTCAAATCGTGGAGATATGTATAGAATTTTCATATCCGAAAATTAAATTATGAACTTTTAAGGTATTGGATTAAAAATCCTATTACATTGTTGCTTGCGCTGCATCATGGAACATTTGACTCTTAGCACAACCAGCAGCTAATTCATCACCAGCACCACGTCTCATTAGTCCTCGATAAAGACAATCTTCTAGTTTAACATCTTCTCTTTGCTCCCATTCTTCAACAGTGACTGAGAATTTCTTTTGAATTCTATCTCTATACCATTCAGGAATTACGTTAAAGGCGCAAAATGGAACTATTCTAAGATCTGGAGTCACATAATGAATATCGCATCTTTGTAATCTTTCCAAATCTTCATTGTACTTGTCTTGAAAATGCATCATTCCTAAGAATAATCCCTTTACATGCCATGAACCAACTGAATCAAATGATCTCTTCATGAGAATATTACCAAACATTTTTGCTAAATCTAATCCTGCTGGTTGTTTTTTAGAATCAACAAATCCTTTGAGTTTTCTTACAACTTCTAACATTGTAAAGTACTTGTTTTTACCAGAACGAATTTCTTCTGCTTTATCTTCAAACAATTCAAGCATTCCTTGAATATCACAGAATTTAGTTAATGGAACAAATTTCTTTGTATCTGCATCCTCAAAGATGTAAGTTCCTGCACCACAAGCAAAGTGAATAGATAATTCGTATTTTGGTTTACTTGAAAATGCTTCAATTACATTAGTTAGTGGCATACAACTAGGAACTGGGAACCAGTCATCAACAGTTACATCCCCATTTGTTTGCTCTTCAATTCTTTGAATACAATCAGGAACTGTAATTCTATATTTTTCACGTTCAGATTTACCCATTCTTCCAGTTAATGATACTGGTTGAAAGTTTACAGCATGAACTACATCCATATTCTTTTGTGCATATCTGATAATTCCACCTAATTCATGATCATTAATTGATTTAATCACAGTTGGAACAAACACTACTGTAGTACCAGTTTTTCTGCAACTATCAAGAGCATATGGGATTTCCCAGTGATTTTTTGGATTTGTTCTTGCAGTTACACCGTCAAATGAAAGATACAAGTTGTTACATCCAGCAAGTCTTACTTCACGTGCTGCCTCTGGATCCATTGCATGTCTAATCCCATTAGTGTTCATCTGAATATGATCAACACCTTCTTCTTTCATAATTTTTATAACATCAGCAATGTCTTCTCTCAACATTGGTTCACCACCAGTAATTTGCATTGAGTTTCCTGGAATCGGTCTTTCTGCTCTTAGAGTTTTCATCATTCCTCGAATTTGAGTATGATCTGGTTCATACATGTAAGCACCTTCAAGACCTTTCTTTACATAGAAAAAGCAATACCAACATGTCAAATCACATCTATTAGTTACAATCATGTTTGCAAGTCCACTGTGAGACAAGTGATTTGAACATAAACCACAATTATTTGGACAAGAACATTTGTCAATCATTACGTTTGGAGAATGAGCACCTTTACCATCCATCCAGTATGTACTGAATTTTTTGTACATTTCATAAGAACCAAAGTAAAGTTCTTCACATTCACCATGAGTTGGACAAACTTTTGACATGAAGACCTTATTATCACGCTCAAAGACTTCAGCATCTAAAATCATGTTACAGTCAGGACAAATACTTTGAGTGAATCTAATAGTAGATTTTTTACCTAAATTTTTAGTTGATTGATTAGATATCTGAATTAATGCCATTGTACAAAAGAAATTTTTCTAAATTGGTATATAATGCATTTCATACTTGGCCCCGTGGGGAATTTAGGACTCAGTCGTATGGGATTTAAATAGCAAAGTAGATCGATAAGATCGCATGAGTATATCTGATAAAACAAAAAAATCTCTAGAAAAAATTGGACTTACTAGTTATGAAATCAAAACATTTTCAGCTCTACTCAAAACAGGAGAATTAACAGCATCTGATCTAAGTCAAAAGTCAGGTGTACCATACTCAAAAATTTATGAAGTTTTAGGAACTCTAGAAGAAAAAAGTTGGATTAGTTCAGATGATTCAAGACCTACAAAATATTTTGCAAAATCACCATCAACAGGATTAGAATCAACAAAGCAAAAAATGGAAAATGACTTTTCAAAAAATCAAAGTATCATTCTAAATGAACTAGTTCCATTATATGAAAAAAGTGGAACAAGTGAAAAACCGGATATTTGGGTAATATCAGGAGCATTAAACATTGCTGCTAAAATTTTAGAAATGGTTGAAAGCTGTAGAAATGAAGTGATGATCGCATTACCAGAAGCAGGAGAAGATTTGGTTAAACAAGCATTACCAAAATTAAGATCACTTCATGATAAAGGAGTAGATATTACAATACTTGCATCAGATAAAATAGATAAAGAATCAATCAAGGCAATCAAAAGAGTTGCAACAGTAAAAATCAAAAAAGGTTTATTTGGAGGGGGAATAATATCAGATAAAAAATACGTTGTAATTTTGTTAGGTCCGGAAGTTGCAGGTGAGAATTCTTCAGATATTGTTGCAATTTGGGCTGATCATGCAGGATTAGCAGGATTTGCACGACAGTACTTTGAATATTTATTAAAAGACTCAAAGTAGATGTAACATGGACATACTAGACGATAAAGAGACTCTATTTGTTGGAACTGCAGATGCAGAACATATAGAGATGTATCTAAAAGCAATTTGGCACCTCAAAGAAAGAGGAGAGGAAGTTAAAATCAGTACAATTGCTAAAATGCTCAACGTAAGACAACCAAGTGTTGTTCAAATGCTTAAAAAATTAAACACAAAAAATTTAGTTTCTTACAATAAAGCAGGAGTAAGACTTACAGATGAAGGAAAAATAATTGGTGCAAGTATGATGAGAAATAGTAGATTATTAGAAGTATTGATGGATAGTGCACTCAAAGTAGAAATTGATGAGGAGATGGTATGTGGAATTGAACATCATATGAATAAACAATTTACAGATGCTTTATGCACAATGCTAAAACATCCAAGAAAATGTCCACATAATCTTGAAATACCTCTTGGTCAATGTTGTGAATCATCTTAAGATATCCTAAAAGATATATCATAAAAGAAATTACATTCCATCATGGCATGTTTCTGTGGATGTAAAACATATCAAAAAAGCGATGATGGATTCAAAATAGCATGTATGGAATGTGGACACGGGCCTCAAAATCATGATGATGAATTCAGGGATGCTGCAAGAAAGAATGAATCACAAAGTCAGAAACGTGATGCAGACTTTGGGTAATTATTCACCAATTATTTTGACTAAAACTCTTTTTGGACGTTTTCCATCAAATTCTCCATAGAAAATTTCCTCCCATGGACCAAAATCTAATTGCCCATCAGTAATTGCAATTACAACTTCTCTTCCCATTACTTGTCGTTTTAGATGGGCATCTGCATTATCTTCACCAGTTTTGTTATGATCATATTGATTAGTTGGTGCATGGGGTGCCAGATTTTCTAACCATTTTTCATAATCATGAAGCAATCCACCTTCATTGTCATTAATGAAAACGCTAGCAGTGATGTGCATTGCATTTACTAGACAAAGTCCTTCTCGGATTTTGCTTTTTGTAACTAATTTCTCAATATCTGATGTAATATTTACAAATGCTCTTCTAGTTTTAACCTCAAATGTAAGATATTCAGTGAGTGATTTCATATTGATTCTAAATTAATCATCTTTTAAAATTCTAATGCAGGCTCAGAACTCAAGATCCTCATCATCAATCAAAGGGATAGGGTCATCACTGCCCACAAACCATATTTCAAGCAGATTCCTATTGAGTCTTTCAAGAAGCTTGATAAATGGCCAATAATTTAATCATTCAAAATGGTTACAATAGATACACCAGCATCAGTGGAGAGTTTTCGAAGATTTATCATTTCAAGTACATGTAGATCTTTTGCACCTAGAAGTTATTTAGAGGATGCCGAGGTTTTTGCAGAAAGAGAAGATAGTCTTGGAGCAATTTATGTCGAAGCAGCAGATAAAGTAACTTTAAAGAAAATTAGAGATATGACATTTGTCAATGCTAGAGATATTCTTGGTGTAATTTATAATTCAAAAAGTGGCAATACATCTCTGAAATGGCGTCAAATAAAAAGAAATAATGGTAAAGTTACAGGTGAAGCCTCAGCAAATTCTCTTACAAATCTATCAGAATCAGGAGTACTTACCATGGATTGGGTTGATAATTATCTAAAAAAGAAATCTGAAGAAACAAAAACCAAAGAAGTTACAAGTTAAACTTTTTTCTTTTTGTAAATTAGAGTAATATTATGATTACAAAAATTATTGATGAGAATTCAATTTCAGTAATTCCAGAAGATTCAGATGATCTTTTGAATTTACGTCGAATAATTAAAGAAAATAACAAAGTGATTGGGGATACAACTAGAGTTCTAAAACAAGATAGAGATTATGCAAGACCAGATAAAGGTGAAAGAATCAAAGTTAGAATTGCATTAACAGTAGAAAAAATTTCACTTGATGATGTATTAGATAAATTACGAGTTAGTGGAACAATTTCTGAATCAAGTAATGAATCAGTACCACATGGATCACATCATTCATTTATTTTAAAAATTAATGATGGAATAACAATTTCAAAGAAAAAGTGGTTACCATTTGAAAAAAAACTTTTAGAGTCAAGTAACAATCAAGTTGGTTTTGTTCTAGTTGCAATTGATACTGCTGATTGTGGAATTGCAAGATTACGAGGGACACATTTAGAATTTATGCCAAACATGTATTCAGGTTCTGGAGGTAAAAGATACAAAACTAATTTTAATATAGAAAAATTCTTTGATCAAGTACAACAAGCAATTTTAACTATACTCAAAAAAGAGGATGTTGTAATAATTTTTGGGCCAGGTGAAACAAAAAAAAGATTTTCTAATTATATACAAAAATCACAAAAATTCAACATCAAAGTAGTTGAAGGAATTGATTCAGGGGGAGAGGATGGAATTTACATATTTACTAAATCACAAAGCATGAAAGAAATAATGTCAGATAGTAATCTATCAAAAGCAGCATCAATTATTGATGAAGTAATGATTCTTGCAAACAAAAAGAGTAGAAAATTTACTATGGGATTTGATGAAACATATAATGCAAATCAAATGGGTGCAGTGGAATCACTAGTATTTTCAGATAAAGCAATTCAAGATGGTGAACAAAGAATGATAGATTTTCTAAATGATGTAGAAGAAAAAGGTGTAAAAATTTACAGTGTGGATTCATCTACAGATATTGGTTTGAGAGTAACGGGTTTGGGGGGAATAGTTTCTTTACTACGATATACAATAGAAGTCTAAATTGTTGATTCTATTAGCCATTTTAGATATGAATCATTTATTGATGTAACATCAATTTCTGCAATTTCAGGTACATCATAAGGATGAGTTTCTTTGATTTTTTGTTTTAGTAATTTTTTATTTTTTGTAGTTGTTTTAAAAATAGCAATGTATTCAGATGTATCTTCAACTTTCCCTTTCCAAGAATAAATTGATGAAATTTTTGAGATATTTACACATGCAACTATCTTATTTTTTACAAATTCTCTTGCAATTTTTGAAATTGATTTTTTATCAGGATATGTTGAAATAATTATCACCGGTTTCATAGTAACCGATAAATGTCCGTGCCTTAAAAAATTAACAATTAATTTGGAACTTGATTTTATTACTCAAAATGCTATAATCTATGTCTTAATGGCTTGGGTCATAATTATTGTAGTTGCCAAAGCTCTAAAATTAGAAAAGTATGGATTTGAATTAAAAGCATACAGTCTTGTATACAAAAATAAAGGTGTTAATGATACTTTAATCAAAGTACTTGGAAGAACAAAAAGAAGTGTAAAAGTTTTTGCAGATTTAAGCGTAATTGCAGGCTTTATTATGATGGGATTTGCATTTTACTTTTTATTAAATAATGTTTCAAACTATTTTGTTGCACAATCTAATTTTTCAGAATTAACAGTACTCATTCCGGGAGTTACATTAACTTCGCCAGAAGCTATTACATACTTTTTACTTTCAATTCCAATTGTATTAGTTATGCATGAAGGTGCACATGGAATAGTAGCAGCTCTTGAAAAAATAAAGATCAAAACAGGAGGATTTGCAATATTCATTG